>Ga0335069_10001956_pt1 | contig 32395 bp, 19 predicted proteins | sample Lox_Sample_11_FD_206714 | JGI IMG/M metagenome (GOLD analysis project Ga0335069, IMG submission 206714) | Soil microbial communities from Loxahatchee National Wildlife Refuge, Florida, United States - Lox_Sample_1.1 | ecosystem: Environmental > Terrestrial > Soil > Wetlands | place: USA...
GCAAAGAACCACGAGTCTCAGGCTTCGCCGTTTTCTGCTGCCAAGAGCGCAAAGCCCGAGCACGAGAATCGGCGCCGATAACAGCGGACGGAAGTTGCGGTACAGCCTTGACGTCAGCGTCTCCGCCGTAATCGTCAGCTTGGTTGTTGCGGCGCTCCCCGAGGGCGTCACTGTCGACGGGTTGAAAGTGCAGGAGGCGCCGGTCGGCAACCCGCTGCAGGCAAAACTCACTGTCGAGCTGAAACCGTTCTGCGGCGTCACGGTCAGCGTGACATTTCCCTGCCCGCCAGAGGAAACAGTCAGCGAGGAGGGCGATGCGCCGAAGTTGAAACTTGGAGGAGGGAGGTTGATCGTGTAGGTTGCAGTCGCTTCGCTACTGTCGACATAACCTCCGTTAAAGATTGCGATGCCGTCGAGAACAGAGCTGGCCGGTGCAGAGATTGCAGCTACTGCGCCGAGCGTCCCGGACGAAGAAACCGTGATGGGGCCTGTGTACGTGGTCCAATTCGGGCTGGATACCGTCGGGTCGGTGTTGTAACCGATCGATGTCCCGGCTGTTGAATCAGTAAGGGTGACTGACTGGACACTCGTGTACGTGCCCGAGGGTGGGGAAAAAACGGGAACCGCAGGGGGATCGACAACCTGGTAGCTGACCGAATTGACGCCGCTGTTTCGATAGCCGGGAGCGGTGGCCATGGCCTGAAGGGTTTCGGTTGAATTGAGCGTGATGGGGCCCGTGTAAAGATTTGACGCCGGTGTGGGAGTGGAACCGTCGGTCGTGTAGTAGATGCTAGCAGCAGACATGCCGTTCGACATGATCAGTGGAGAACCGGCAATGTAGGTTCCGGCTATCAGGCTGAAGATCGGCGAAGCGGCCGCTGGTAACGTCACAGGCGACGGCTGGTAGGTCCACAGATCGTTGTTCATAACTTCGTTGAACTGAAGATTCCCAGCGTCAGCCGAGAATAGCCAGAAGTCGCCGGACTTGTCGACCCATGTTGCCGGGTACATCCTGGCCCCAGGAGCATTTCCTACGGCGGCTGCTCCCTGCGTGCCGAAGTCGCCCAACGGGCCTGCGCATTGAAGATCGCCGAGCGGGACTACCGTCACCCATTCGCAATTGCTCGTGGCGTAGTCGCCTCCCATCCACGCCCATTCCACGGTGGCGGGGTTAAGCATCCACAAATCGTTAGAAATCCCCAGATACAGGCCATTGAATTCTCCAGTAACATCGGGCATCACTCCTCCCATAAGCCAAAAGTTCCCACTTTTGTCGGTCCAAGTGGCATAAGCGCCACCGCCAGCAGGTGTGTTTCCGGGCGCAGGGACCCCGCGCATTCCGTAGCTGGCGACGGCGTCGACGCAGACCGTGAATCCCCCAACAAGCGGATCGGCAAAGCAATTCGGCGTCGAGGAGCCGTTCATCCAGGTCCAGGTTCCCGCAGCGATGTTGTATCGCCACAGATCGTTGAACTTTGATCCGCCAAAGAGCCAGAGATCACCGTTAGCGTCGGTCCAGGCGGCAGCTCCATCGCGCCCGCCCGGAGTGTTGGCGGGTGAAGGCACGCCCAAAGTGCCATACGAACCGAATGTGGTGCCGATATCAGGATTTGCGACGTTCGATCCGCTCATCCAGGCCCATTCTCCGCTCGAGGGGACGTACTCCCATAGATCGTTGAGCTCGACGCTGTCGCCTGCCGCGTCCTGACCGGTACCCCCGAAAAGCCAGAAGTTGCCATTATGGTCGACCCAACTTGCGGCGTGCTCGCGGCTTCCGGGGACATTCGCTGTGGAGGGCACGCCTAGTTCGCCGTAGATACCAGGCTGACCTTCGGAGGAGTAGAAGGAGAGCACTACCGAGTTGCTCCCGCCCATCCAGGCCCACTGGCCAATCGACGGGTCGTATTGCCAGAGATCGTTAGGAACGTCTTCGGCGCCGCCGAAGAGCCAGAAATGGCCTGCGGAGTCGGCCCAGCCAGCTGCTCCCGCCCTTCCCCCGGGCGTGTTACCCGGCGCGAACGAGCCCAGTGTGCCGTAGACGCCAATTGTGGCGGACCCGCCGTTGGTGATCGTGTTGCTGCCACTCATCCAAGCCCAGAGACCTGTAACCGGGTTGTATTCCCAGAGGTCGTTGAGACCCCCAAGATTTCCAACGGCGTCAACGCCTGCTCCGCCAAAGAGCCAGAGATTGCCGCTCTGATCGGTCCATGTAACGGCGCCGGTGCGGGCTCCCGGAAGGTTGCGGGCTGCTGGAACAGCGAGCGTGCCATAAGAGCCGGACAGATTGCCCTGGCTGCTTCCGCCTATCCAGGTCCACTCGCCGAGCGATGATGCGCCACCGACGGTGTAAACGGCCGAAGCCACCGGGCTGGCAGGGAGCCCAGAAGCAGCGGCAATGGCTTGTATGGTCTGGGAGGAGGAAACGGAGATCGGACCCGAGTAGACCGCTGATGCCGCGGTGGGCAGGGAGCCATCGGTGGTGTAGTAGATGGAGGCGCCTGGAGTTGCATCAGTGATCGTCACAGACTGCGGATCGGAATATGTTCCCGAAGGTGGATTGAAGGCCGGTGCGGCAGTTGGGCTGGCCTGAAGAGTGTAAGCTCCTGTAGCAATGTTGCTGCTGGCCAGCCCGGGTGACGATGCGATTGCTTCGATGGTCTGCGAAGCCGAGACAGCGATGGCGCCTGTGTATTGGATTGCAGGTGTAGCACCGTTAATGAGGTACGAAATTGACGCTCCCTGCGTTGCGTCGTCAATCGTGACCGACAAGGTGGTTGTATAAGTCCCGGGGGTTGGTGAAAAGACGGGGGCGGCGACTGTGGCCCGGCTGTTGGTGTTGGGCTGGAACTCCCAAACATCCTGGAACTCTCGGTACCACCCGGTGATGTCAACGCCGGAACCCCCGAACAGCCAGAGGTTACCGCTGTTGTCGATCCAGCTTTGGGCATACTGCCGTCCTGGCGGATTGTTTCCCAGGTTCGGCATTTGCAACGTGCCGTAGATGCCCGGCTGGCCGCAATTTGGATAATATGAGCAGTTGAGGGAGCTGCCGCCGCTCATCCACTCCCATTGATTGGTTGCAGGGTTGAACATCCAGAGGTCGTCGGATTCGCCCCACTCCCATTGTTGGCTGGAGTTGAGTTCGTAGCCCGATCCCCCGAACATCCACAGATTGCCCTTGCTATCGCTCCAGGCAGTAGCGCCCCCGCGACTACTCGGGTGGCTTATATTGTCCGGGACCTGAAGCGTCCCATAGACACCCGGGAAGCCACAAGTGCCGACAGTGCTGGCGCAGCCGGAGGGGAATGTTGAATCCCCACTCATCCAAGTCCAGGTGCCGTTTGCCGGATCATATGCCCAAAGGTCGTTGAGAGTTCCCATGGTGCCATTGGAATCGAGGCCTTCGCCGCCGTAAAGCCAGAATCTGCCGTCGCGTGTGGTGAAGGTGGCAGAACCGCTTCTTGCGCCGGGAATGTTGGACGTCGATGGAGCGCCCTGCGTTCCGTAGACTCCGGCCGCCCCACAGTACCCAACCTCGCAAGTCGGGTTGGAATTGCTTCCGCCCATCCATGTCCATACGCCAGCGGTGGGATTGTACATCCAGAGATCGTTATAGAGCGGATTACTGTTGGCGTCGTAAGCGGCACCGCCGAACAGCCAGAGGTTTCCCTTGCCGTCGGTCCATGCCGCCGCGCTCATACGGTTCCCGGGAACGGCGCCGGGAGCCGCCAGGCCCAAAGTTCCGTAGACGCCTTTGGCATCCGATTGACCTTGAGACCCGCTCGTCCAAGTCCATTCATTGGTCGCTGGGCTGTATTCCCAGAGGTCATTGAATTGGTATCCGCCAAAGAGCCACAGATTTCCGGTTGAGTCCGTCCAGCCCGAAGCGCCGTATCTGCCCGGGGGAAGGTTTGTGGGTGCCGGGACACCGAGTATGCCGTAATTTCCGGAATCAAGACTGCTGGTCCCAGATGAAGCTCCGCTCACCCATTCCCACTGATTCGTGCCGGGGGCGTACTTCCACAGGTCATTCAGCTCAGAAATCTCGAGATTCTCATCGTCGCCGTAGCCACCGAACATCCAAAAGTTCCCCTGAGCGTCAGTCCAGGTCGTTCCTTGGTAGCGAGCTCCGGGGAGATTGGTGGGCGAAGCACTGCCTTCGGTGCCATAGACGGGAGTGGCAGGAGTTCGGTTTCCACCTACCCATTCCCACTCGTTCGCTTGTGCGTCTGCCGCCGGGCACACTAGCCCGCTGGTCAAAACAAGAGCAGCCCAAAGGGCGGTGCGGCGTGCAGAGCGCGATGACTTCGCTGGTGTGCCTGGCAGCACCGAGATTCCTGGCGCGTGGCAGCGCAAATCACGATTCATGGCGATCCTTTATTCACGCTCACGAGCCCATTCTCTGCGTTCGGAGAAGCCATCCGGCGCAGAGCCATCTATGTGAATTGCCCCAACGCCAATTCAGTTCAGCGCGCAAAATCGCAATGATGAATTCGCGACCAACATTTTAAGCCCGAACGGCCCACCTCCGGGAAGAAGATTTGGGCCAGCAAGAAAGGGAGGACGCCGCCTCCAGCCGCACGGGAACCAAAAGCAATAACTCATGCCCTGCCATTCACTTGCCGCATCCATTGGCCTCTCACGTTGAACTCCCACTCGCCACCCTCAAATCGCCGCTCACTGGCGCATTTCCCCATTCGCTGCACCTTCCTTTGATTGACTGGCCAACCTGATTACTCTTGCAATGACTTTTTGCCTCCGTCGGTACCCATACGTGAAATCCGCGAGGCTCGAACCGGGGAAGAACCGCCAGCGGCCCCGGCATTCTAAAACCAGAGAGCAGAGGAGCTTCGATCGATGTCCAAAGCCGTCAAGTACGCCGAGAAGGCCGCCGTTTACGCTGCCAAGGGAGCATGGGTTGTTTATGAGCGCTTCAACCGCATTAGCCCCAACCCCTCCTTCACTCCCAAATGGAGCGAGAAACCCCTCCTGAAATCCTGGCAAAAAGAAAAGCCGCCCCTCGGCTGGCCGCGCACCACTGACTCGCTCTGCCCCAAGTGCGTCCCCGAGATTCGCAAGCAGATTCTCGACGGCAAGCTGCCCCACGAAGTCCTGCTCAACGAGAAGGTCGGCGAGATCAAGGCCCAGATCGTCGAGCGCGACGGCAAGATTCTGATGGTCAAGGACTGCCCCAAGCACGGCCACTTCGAAGACGTCATGTCCATCGACCCGGCCTTCTTCAAGCACCTCGAAGAGAGCTTCCCCGGCCGCGACATCCGTGCTCACGGCAAGACCTCCGACAAGCTCCACAATCACGGCACGTCGACAGTGACCCATGGCCGCGGCTCGGTGCTCACCATCGACCTCACCAACCGCTGCAATATGATGTGCGATCCCTGCTTCATGGACGCCAACCAGGTTGGCTTCGTCCACGAGCTCACTTGGGAAGAAATCAAGACCATGCTCGACAACGCCGTGAACATGAAGCCCCGGCGTCAGATGAGCGTGCAGTTCTCCGGCGGCGAGCCTACGCTCTCGCCCTACTTCCTCGATGCTGTCGCCTACGCCCGCAAAGTCGGCTACAACTCCGTGCAGGCCGCATCCAACGGAATCGAATTCGCCAAGTCGAAAGAACTCTGCCGCGCCGCTGCTGAAGCGGGTCTCCGTTACGTCTATCTCCAGTTCGACGGCATCGGCAACGCCGCCAACTCACACCGCAAGGTCGGCAACCTCTTCGACGTCAAGCTCCAGGCCATCAACAATCTGCACGAGGCCGGCGTCGAAATCGTTCCCGTCACCACCATCGTCAACGGCATCAACAACGAGCAGGTTGGCCGCATCATCGAGTTCGCCCTCGACAATCCCAAGAAGATCAGCTTCCTCTCCTTCCAGCCCGTCAGCTTCACCGGCCGCGACGAGGAGATCACCGACGAGCGCCGTGTCGCCCAGCGTTACACCCTCTCGCACATGGCTCATGACATCAAGGATCAGTGCGGATTCGGCGTGCCCGAGCGCGACTGGTTCCCCATCTCCTTCATGTCCACATTCTCTGACTGGGCCGATCTCGTGCACGGGCCCACCGCCGAGTGGGGCCAGCTCTCTTGCGGATGCCATCCCAACTGCGGCATCGGCATGGCCATGATGATCGACAAGGAAACCAAAGAAGCCGCTCCCGTTACCGCGTTCCTCAACATGGACCAGGTGGCCAAGGATCTCGCTAAGGTCAACGACGCCGCCCGCGGCAAGTTTCTTTCTGTTCTTGGATTTGGCCTGTCGTTGCTGCGGAATTACGATCCCTTCCAGGCGCCGACTCACTTCAAGATCGCCGACATGATGAAGAAGATGGACAAGACCTTCAACGCCACCGGCAAGAACTACGGCAGCGTCAAGGGCGACCGGACGATGGAGGACATTCAAAAGCGCCGTCAGGATCGCTGGAACTTCCTGTTCATCGCCGGCATGTGGTTCCAGGATCTCTTCAATTATGACTTCCGGCGCACCGAACAATGCATCATCCCCTACGCCACGCAGGAAGGCGAGATCAGCTTCTGCGCCTACAACACCGGCATCGGCTGGCGCAACATCATCGAGAAGATGCACATGACCGCCACCCTCACCAAGTGGTACGAGGAGCACGGCCGTCACGAGATCTTTGCCGGCGGCAAGAAGGTCGGCATGGGCTACGTCGGTCACGAACTCAAGCTCAACATGGAGCACGTGAACGCCGAAGCCAATCACACCCTCGACAATCTGGGCATCGCCAAGAACGCCCGCGAAGAAAAAATTCGCGCTCGCGACGAGAAGATCAAGCAGGATGCCGAGAATGCCAAGATGGCCGCGCTCTACCGCCAGCATGTGCTGGGCGAAAAGCCCCCTGCAGGTGGCATCGTCCCCCTGGGTGACATCAAGCCGGCGAGCAACAACGCCGCCTCGCCGATCAACCGCCACCGCGAAGAAGCCGACCTCGTCGCCGGCGACTAGGCAGCTTTGTCACAAAGGTACGGGCTTCAGCCGGTGCCATGCATCCCTCCTCTACTGCATCACCAACACGAAAGCCGCTCCAAACGGAGCGGCTTTCGTGCCTTTAGCAAGCCAATCGGAAAGACTATGAAAACAAGCTCTGCGCCCCGGTTCGACGAGTCACAGAATCTCTCATCTTCCCCAACCATAGGCTTCCCAGGCGGATGCCCCAGGTCCCTCGCACCTGGGGACCTGGCATAGCGCGCCCGATCCCGGAGCTTCCTTACCGCTCCCAGAAATGCGGCGGCTCAATCCCCAGCGCCCGCAGGTACACGTACCCCTGCCCGCGGTGATGGATTTCGTTGTCGACCGCGTATTGAATCGTGCCGATTCCCGTCATCTCCCACTGGCCGAACGCCTTGTCGACCTCGGCGAAACGGTGTGCAGGGATCGCCGGAAACCTCTTATCGATCTCACGCGTTTGCCTGTCCCATACCGCCAGCATCTCTGCCTTGGTCGTGGGCTTGGTGCCTGCATACTCCTCCCAGTGGCCGCTCGCGACTCCATCGACGATGGGTACCGCCATCTTGATGAACTCCCAGGCCAATTCTCCGAATGGGCGCATGCCGCCCACCGAAAAGTTGAACAGTTTGTCTTCGGCGAACGCTTCGATGGTCCTCCGCGTCAGCCTGCGGTGGCCCTGCCAGTGTTTCAAAACATCTTCGGCGCTCTGCGCGCTTACTGCCAGTGTCTCGGTTGTCATATTCGACCCTCCAATGCCCTCTTGGGCGTTTCAGATCATCGTATGGGCAATTCCCGACAGAACTTGTCGTAAATTGAATAGAAGATAAAGACTGCAATGTATGACCCTGTCATGCGCGTGCTCACCGTCCTGGAGGTTCTCCAGGCGCGCGACTTTGTCAGCGGCGCAGAACTGGCCGCGCGGCTCGAAGTGGATCTTCGCACCGTGCAGCGATACATCGTCCGCCTCAAGGACCTGAGCATTCCCGTCGAGTCCTCGCGCGGCGTCGGCGGAGCCTACCGGCTTAAGCCAGGATTCCGGTTGCCGCCGCTTCTGCTCACCAACGAAGAGGCATTTGCCCTATCGCTGGGCCTGCATTCGCTTCGTCAGGTCGGCCTCTCCGCCTTTGCCCCAGCCACGGAGGGCGCGCTTGCCAAACTGCGTCGCGTCCTCCCCGAAGCTCTTCGCCAGAGCGTCAGTACCGTCGACGACGTCGTCGCCATCGAGCCGGGCCCATGGGTGGTTGCAACCTCGGTCGAGTACTTGATTCGCGCCGCCTCCGCCATCCGCGGCGGACGCCGGATCCGCTTCCATTACGAATCTCACGACGGCGCTCAATCGCGTCGTCAGATCGAGCCTTATGCCGTGATGCACACCGACGGCCGCTGGTACCTGATTGGCTACTGTCTGTCGCGTCGGGCGATGCGCACCTTCCGCCTCGACCGCGTCTCGAACCTGGAGATCGGTGCCGGTACTTTTCGACGGCCTGCCGATTTTGATGCGCGCAAATACATGAGACAGAGCATGCCCTTCTTCCAGGCGCAATACCAGATCGATGTTTGGATCGAGATGCCGTTTGAAGAAGCCACAAAAACATTCGCGCCATGGAGAGTCGCTATCGAGGAAGAGCGCGGTGGTACGCGATTGCGCTGCGGACGCGACCGGCTTGAGCTAATTGCAGCGATGTTGCTCAGCACCGGTGCGCGCATCGTCGTCAACAGTCCCGATGAGTTGCGAGAGGCCTTTCGTGTGCTCGCCCGCCACGCGCTGAGCGCGGCTGCGAAACCGGGCGCCGGAAGGCAGAACAATCGCCGCCCTCATGTGCGCAGACTCAATTCGCGTTGACCGCGAGCCGGGCGTGCCGATCTCACAACCGGGCATGAACGCCCCTCGCGGGCTAATGAAGACCCGCATTAGACGGCGATTCCTGCTCTTTGGTTTCATCTCGAAAAGTTTCAATATCCCCTGAATTTTCTGCACCTTCGGCGCAAAATAATTCGCGCAACTCCTGAGCAATCCTCGTGTCTGAACTCGCAATGGCCGGTCATCAAGCACTCGGCCGAATGGGAGAAAAACGGATGAATAACATTAGGAAAGCAACTGTCGCTCTGGGAGTCCTGCTCGCTGCAGGCATGCCGTTCGTGTTCGCACAAGCGCCCGAAGCCAGCCAATCGCCCTCTGCCCAGGCGCAGCCGGGCCAGCACCGCACCTTCGACCCGGCTCAGCAGGCTGAGCATCTTGGTCAGCGTCTCGGTCTCTCCAGCGACCAGCTGGCGCAGATCAAGCCCATCCTCGCCGATCGCTTCCAGAAGATGCAGACTCTGCGCGCCGACAGCTCGCTCAGTCAGGACGATCGTCACGCCAAGGCCCAGGCCATCATGCAGGACTCGAACAGCAAGATCGAAGGATTGCTGAACGACACGCAAAAACAGCAATTCGAGCAGATGCAGGCCAACCGCCACAATCACGAACACAACCGCCAGGCTCCGCCCCAGGCGTAATCGCATTCGGGTGCCCCATCCAAGCTTTGCTTGGGTGGGGTAGAACGTTACCTTCGCGTTTCATCGACCCCTTCATTGCGCCGATAATCACCGTACACATTCGGTGATTCTTCGGGTGGCTCACTGAATTGAGCCAAGACGCTGCATCCGCACGAGGTCCATATGCACGTTCTTTTTGGAGTTCTTCTCTTCATCGCCGTTGTCTTGGTTCTCCGCGCGCCTTTGCCGTCGTCGCATCAATCCCGCCGTGACGCTGAGTTCTGAGCACCTCGGCTCGGCAATGTCTGACCTGTTGTAGCGCCGGCATCCGTGCCGGCAGTCGTGCGGGCGTCCTCGCCCGCACCTGTCCACCACAGTTGCCATCCAGAGCGCCTTCGCGCGTTAGGGCATCGTAGTCAAGAAGGCCGCTTGGCGGCTTGCTTGTAATCTCCGCTCAGCAGGTTTGTAACAAGGGCCCGGCTTCAGCCGGGCCGTCAAATCGCAAAATAAATTCGGACTTTAGCCCCTGCCCGTCTAAGAAGGCGGCTTGCTTGTAAACTCCACTCGGCAGGTTTGTAACAAGGGCCCGGCTTCAGCCGGGCCGTCAACATCGCAAAATAAATTCGGGCTTTAGCCCCTGCCCGTCTCAGCTTGCCTGATCTCGCATCTTCGTTCCGAGCTCCGCAGCCCGCGATTCGTCAGCGCTCGGCTACTGCAGCAACTCGTCTTTCTTCACCGCCAGGGTGTTGTCGTCGAGTTGCATGTGAAACGGCAGCCCTCCGATAGTGGGCGCAACGTCGCGCGAAATAACCTCAAAATCGTTCACCGCATCGGCATTGTCCCACGCATTGTCGCCCACCACGAATGCCAGTGTGGTCCCGTCGTCATGCTTGGTCACAAAGACGTTTGCTCCTTTTCCCTGAAAGAAGCCCATGCTTTTGAACTGCTGGCCAAGCGCCTGCCCCTGGGCTTGCGTGGCGCTGCCTTCGTAAAAGACCGCATCGCCGCCATCGAAGGTCACTTCGCCGACGATCGACGTCTTCTGCACGTCTTTGTTGCTGTTCACCAGGTGCACCTGCACGGGATACCCGCCAACTGAAGACGCCACCTGCCAGGTGATCTGCTCGAATGAAGCGAGAATGCCCGCCTGGTTCCAGGCGCCGTTTTGCACCACGTATGAAATCGTTGTCCCGCCCGTCCCTTTGTCCAGCAACACCGTCACGCCGCGATCCTGAAAATACCCGTCGTTCTTCAGTGCATTGCCCAGCGCTGTGGCATCAGCCTTGGTTGCTGTACCCGAATAGAACACTTGGTCCTTGGTCCCAATGATCACCATGTTGCGGTTTTGGATCTCGTAAACCACAAGAATCGTCGCGCCCGTCAGACCAGCGAGGACGAGGATGCCGATTCCAAATGCCGCAAATTTTGATCCGAGCTGTCCACCGCTCGCCACATGCGCCGCAACATCCCCTCCCTGCATCCCTTTGGCCAGTTGCCATGTGGCAACCAGCACCACAATGGCCAGAACTGTGGAAACGTGCGTCGAATGCAGCCCCACTGCAATCAACACCGCGCCCGCAACCGCCCCCAGAATCACTCCCAGCGCGCCTTGGCTCCCCTTGCCCAGCCGGTTGTAGTTCACAGCCATCACAATTGAGCCGGCGAGCGGGCCGCCAAATAGCGTCGCCACAAGTACGGCGGTGCTGTCGAACAATCTGTAAGAAGGTGGTGCAGCGCCCTGAGGATAGTAGTACGCGACCGGATACATCGTTCCCATAGCTGCCTCTTTCTAGCGGGGGAGACAGGTCCTGCAAGACTAACGCCTCACCACGGTTTCGCGCCAAGGAAAAATATGTGTGTGACCTTCGAATATTTCACGAACCTTCGAAGGCACATCGGGCTCGTCTTTAGGGGTCTGTCAAATGGCTCGCCGTTCATCTAGCAGGCGCTGTCTCCGGCGAACTTGGAGGCGACGCACTCACCGTAACCGTCACCCCAGGGACCTTAGGCAATCCATCATCCGGCGTCGCCTCAGGAATTTCCGGCTTCATATGAGCCGCGAATCTCGGAACTTTTCTACACTTCGGTGCGGCATCGAGGTTTGCGCCATTCGACACTAGATAATCCGCCATCGAAACCTGACCCGCGTCGCAAGCATGATTGAGAGCCGTCTCTTTTTCCTGATCGCGAGCATCCACGTTCACGCCATGTTCTAAGAGTGCCTTGATGAGATATCGCTGGCCAAGGCTCGAGGCAGAGCCAAGCTGATCGGGCGCATGTGGGCCCAAACCTGCAAAATCCACGGCCGCGGTTTGCCACCACTCATACGGAACCAGAAACACGGCAACGACGAGAAGCGAAAAAACAAACTGGGCCCAACTGGCCAGCGGAACAACCGTTCTGTCGCGGGATTTGCGGCGAACCAAGACAACAATAAATCCTATGATCCAGCCGAAAACGCAAACTTGTCCGGCAATCCCAAGAAGGAGGAAGCCAGGATACTCATGGGCCAGGGTGAAGCCAAGCATTTGGGGCCCGTCACTCCATGTCAATATTGTTTGCTCATAGATCGCCCGCAACGCATAGGCGAAGGCTGGAACCAGAGAGACACAGCCAAAGATGGTGAATTCCTTTGAAAGAACTCGCGGCGCAGGGTCCGACTCCACATTTTCCATAGCTGTGTGAGTCCCTAGTCTAATATCAGCACCGGCACCGGGTGCGGATCGCACAGGACAGGATTCTACACCTGGCTGACCTTCACGTTCAGCGATGCGAAGTCTGTCGTACCCAGCCCGCGCGCAGCCGCGATCTCGAGGTAAGGCAACTGGCCGGCATCGAGGTTCCAGTACGCCTTCGCGGCATACGCGTCGATCGCCACAGGATCGGTCCCGGCAATGAGCGTCTTCTTTAGAATCACGTCTTCAGGATTCCCGCCCGTTGGCCCGTTGCGCACCAGCACACGGTAGCAATCGAGAAGCGTTAACGTCGGCAGCATGAAACCGGCCAGGTCGGCCAGGCTTTGATGGATTTGCTGATGCAGACGGTTACGCTGCCCACCCAATATTCCGTACCAGTTCTTCATGCCCAGCGTGGTGCCCGAGAGGGTGTGGTGCTTGGCGATGGGCAGGTTGATCACCTTGTCAGCTTCGAGAAACGGCGTGAAGACGGGCCAGGTTTTCAACACTACGCCGCCCAAATCCACTTCGCGAAAGTGATCCGCGTCCGGCAGAATCACCTCCGCTCCCTCGGCGCGCGCGGCAGCCATGATTCCCGAACGCAGAAAGCATCGCTGCGGCTCGTTGCAGCTCACATCGGTCACAATTACCCGTTTGGCTCCGGCCTGCCGGCACTGCTTCACAATCTCCGCCACCAGCTCAGGATTCGTATTCGCGGCCTGTTCCGGCGTGCGGTCCCACGCGATGTTCGGCTTCAGCACGACCACGTCCTGCTTGCCGACAAAGCGGCTCATTCCGCCAAGATTCTCCAGTGCCTTCTGCGCCAACGCCCCCGGCTCTCCATTTTGCACAACCGTCATCTGCGGCCACTGTGCATCCGCCGCAACCCGGTGATCGCGCCGGGCCTGTTGCGCCTCTTTGGGAACCGGCCGCCGGCTGCGCTCGCTCAGCCAGAACGCCGTCCCCGTTACCCCTGCGGCAGCGCCACCCACGCGCAGCAGTTGCAGCATCGCCTCGCGCCGCGTCATCCCCGTCTGCGCCGGCTCGCGTTTCTCGCTGTTCCCTTCGGCCATCGCCGAACCCCCATCAAACCTCAATCACCGAGATGTGCTTCGACTCGCACGTGCCCAGCCGATGCGCGCGATCTGCCGCCACAGAAATGTAGCGCGGCGGGCGGCCCGCTGCCTCAAGCGTCGGCACTCCGGCCTCGGCCCGCTTCTTCTCGATCATTCCCCACGCCGTATGATCGACAGCCACGCGGTCGTCGCCCACAATCAGCGCGTTCGGGAACCATAGCCGCTCGGGGCGGAATCCCGGCCCGCCGTCATAAACCGAGGACAGAGCATCGCCCACCGTGAACCACACCTTTTCGCGCACCACCGGGATCGCATTCACGTCCGCCACACCGGGGTTACAGTTGTTGCCGTGCAGCAGAAACGGCTTGTCCACTACCCCGTACATGTTCTTCATCGAAAAGGTCACGCCCGCCAGCTCGTGATCCTTCAGAATCGGCAAATTGATCACCATGGCGCACTCGCGCGAGAGAATCTTCGTCAGCCGCAGGCGCACCGCGCCGCATTGCACCGGTTCGTCCTCGAATCCGGCTACGTCAGAAGAGTAGCAGCGGACGCGGCTTGAATCCGTGTTCACCGACATTCCACAGGCTTCGAGGAAGTGAGCGTTCTGATCCCAAACCAAAATGTTGCCAGGCTTGGCGCCTGCCTGCTGCAGCCGCTCGGCAACGGCCATAATCAGCGCGTGGTGCGTCGCGATCCCTTTGCTGCCCAGCCCGTTCACTTTCAGCCCGATCACCTTGCCGTTCAAGATGCTCCCCGGCACTACGCTCTTCCACGCTTCAATCGGTTTGTCGCGCCCGGTATGCGCGGCCATGGCCTTGTCTAGCAGATCCAGCACCTTCTGCTCGTCGGGCCCGGCCGCGGCATTCACCGCCGCGTCGCGCGCAACCACCACTCTCGACTTCTCGTCCCCGCGCGTACCGGGCATGCCGGCCAGCGCCAGCTTCCCCGCGCTCAGCGCCACCGCTCCGGCCGCTGCGTCTCTTAAAAACTCCCTCCGGCTTTTCATCGTTCCCATCCTTTACTCCCGGCGCCGTCTCAAATCCTTCCCATTCTTTGCAGAAAGTTAAGAACCGCCGGGCAGTTCCCGCCTAAATTCAACTCCGGCTCAAAGCCTCGCTTCCACGCCGTGAGCCAATCCAATCAACGCCTGCTGCGTCCCTGGGCCGCCTTCATACGCCACAATGCGCACCAGGAACGAGCCTCTTCGAAAAGTCACGCTTTGTGCATACGCAATGCCCGCATCGCCAATTTGCACGCTCTGAGCATCGTTGTTCCCCCCGGCCTCAAGAATCTTGCGCGCTCCCTCCGAATTTCCCATCGTGAACACGTCCACTACCGCGTCCAGCCGACCCTGGTACTTGTAGTCGGAGGTCGATGTCGAGACAACACCAGCCTGCAAGTACTGTTCCGCGTCGCCATCGATGTACTGCCAAAGATCTTTAGCGGCGTACACGCGGGTATCGTCGGTCTTCTCCCACCCCGCCACCGCGCCGGTCGCGGGAAATGGGTCGATCGATTTTCTCTTGCATCCGGCACACGCAACGCCCAAACCGATCGCCAGCACCACCAACGCGAATCTTCTTCCTTGAAAACGGGCCCCTGATTCCGTCACTTCTTCACTCCTTTACTCATCGCTTCGACGAACCGCGAATCACGCGCGGCTTCACTTCCGCGACAGCAAAATCTGGCTGCCGGGCGATCGGCTCTCTCCGATGCTCGTCACATAAATTGCCGGGCGATCCTGTAGCGGGCACGCATACTCGCAAGCACCGCAACCCACGCACCGGCTCGGATCGACGCGCGGCTGTTTCAATGTCCTGACCTTGCCCGCCGAATCGATCACCTGCGCGTCCTCGGTGTAGATAGCCTTGGGTGAAACCGGGCACCACTCTTCGCACACGATGCAATCGGTGGCCATAGCCCACGGCAGGCACCGTCCGCGATCGTAAAACGCCGTTCCCAGCCGCACCGGCTGGCTGCGCCCGTCGCCGAGGCCGACCACCCATCCCTTCTCTTTCGGCGTGATCTGCCAAATCGCGCCCGTCGGGCAAACTTCAGAACACAACACGCAGCTCGGCTCGCAATAGCCGGTGCGTGGTACCAGGGTCGGCGACCATAATCCTTCCAGGCCGGCCTCCCTCAGCGTTGGGTGAAGCGCGTTGTTCGGGCACACCTTCATGCACTCGCCGCAGCGGATGCATCGCGCCAGAAACTCCGATTCATCCAGCGCGCCGGGTGGCCGCAGCAGGCGCTCGTTGCGGCTCTTGCCCACGCCCGTGTTCGCGCGCATCATCGGCACAATCGCGGCGCCGGCAGCGAGACCGGAGATGGTGCGGCGACGGCCCAGATCGGGCGACGCCACCTCTGCAGCGACTCCCGGCTTGGAGCGGAAGAACTTGAATTGCAGCGCGTCGTGCGGGCAACTACCCACACAGTTCATGCACATCAGGCACTCCGCTTTGCGCCACGGAGCCCCACCAATCGGATCGTCGCCACCCTGGCAATGCAGCAGGCAGCGGTTGCATTTGTCGCAGCTTGCCGCATCTTTCTGCAACCCGAAGATCGACCAGCGCGAAACGGCGCCCAGGAGTGCTCCCAAAGGGCAAATCGCGCGGCACCAGAATCGGGTGATGCGTAGACCGGCAAAGATCACAACAAGAAACAGAATTCCCAGCAACAGGGACTGGGCAAAGTGCGCCTGGCGAAAGTCGAGAAGGAAGGCCGCCAGCACCGCATGAATCGTCTCCGCCGTGGACTTGATCGCGCCTATGTGGCTCTGCTCGAGAGGCGTCAGTATCGCCCGCACCGCGAAATTGAACCCCGGCAGAATCGACAGCCCCAGCGAACGCACCAGCAAACTGAATGGATCGAGCCATCCGATGGCCATCGACCCGAATGCCGCGGCGGTAAGACCAGCCACCAAGACCACATACTTGATCGTCTGCCATCGCTTGTAGCGATTCGACTCGATGCGCTGCTTGCCCCGCTTCGCCTCCGAAGGCATGTTGCCAACAAGGTGCTGCAGCGTGCCCATCGGGCAGATCCATCCGCAGAAAAAGCGCCCTAGAAACAGCGTGGGCACAAGAATGATCAGAGACCAGAGAAGGCCGCGGTAGAGCGCATGGCTGGCCAGTGCATTACCCAGGGCAACCAGAGGGTCCCACTCGAAGAACATCCTCACCGGCCCGCGCAAATGGATGTCGCTGGTCGTGCCCGGCATGGCGCGCAGCGAGGTAAAAACCAGCAACAGAACGAACAGAAACAGAAAGACGATCTGCGAAGTCCTGCGCCACCTTGCCCATCTCGCGCCGTTCACGCTGCGACCCCGCCGCTCTCAATGGCGCAAACCATGCTCAGAATGATCGATGTTTAGGGGATGACCGGACTGTGACCCGGGTCACGATTTGCGGACTAGAGCTGGTTGGAACCCGGTTTTGAAGGGCAATCAGGACACGGCTGGTAGGTCGGGTTGGTAGGCCGGGGCTTTAGCCCCGGCGCTTTGAAAGGGCACGGATTGATCCGTGCCGAAAAAGTCCTAAGAACGAAGGGTTTTAACCCCTGGGGGGCGCTTTCCCTTCTGCGGATCGCCGCATCTCGATTCGTCAGACACTGCCCAGCCTCTGAGGGAACTTGTTCCCTCGCCCAGTCCGTTTATGCAACCAGTTATCGGAGCCCGGCCAAAGCGATCATTTCGCCTCAGCGCGGCGAAATGAATCACAGATGATTGATCAGCGAGGCAATACACGCCGCGCCGAATCCATTATCAATATTGACGACGCACACATTCGGGGCGCAGGTATTCAACATTCCCAACAGCGCCGCCACTCCGCCCAGCGACGCCCCGTAACCCACGCTCGTGGGAACCGCAATCACCGGTGCATTCACCAACCCGCCGACCACCGTCGGCAGCGCGCCCTCCATCCCCGCGCAGACCACCAGTACGCGCGCCGATTGCAGGGTGTCTTTTTGCGCCAGTAGGCGATGAATCCCGGCTACTCCTACGTCAGCCACCAACTCCACGGTGTTGCCCAGCAGGCGCGCCGTCACCGCTGCCTCCTCGGCCACCGGCAGATCACTCGTCCCTGCGCACACCACGCCCACAGTTCCCTTGCCCGCGGCAGCCGGCGTCTGCATCAGAGTGATGGCGCGCGCCATCTCATGAACTTCCGCGCGCGGTTCCGCTCTCACCACGGCTTCGTTGACATCGCGCGAGGCGCGTGTCACCAGCACATTGCCGCCGGCGCTGGCCATGCGCGTGAAGATCGAGGCCACCTGCGCCGGCGTCTTGCTTTCCGCAAAGATCACCTCAGGCATGCCGGTGCGCAGCGCGCGGTGATGATCGATCTTGGCAAACCCCAGGTCCTCAAATGGAAGCACCCGAAGCCGCTCCAGCGCCTCGTCAACTCCGACCGACCCGGTCCGCACTTCCTTCAGCAACGCCTCAATCTGCGAGCGATCCATTCGTCTTGATATCTCCGTTGCCCCATCCTTTTGCGCGCGTGCAAAGGGTGGGAAATCTAGCTCGTTGTTCAACCGGAAACCTTGCCTGTCGCTGCATTCGATTCCCGCTTCGCCCATGCCTGCATCGCGCTCTGCATCACCTGCTTCAGCGGTATGCGATGCTCCTGTGCCAGAGCCCGGCAGACCTCGTATTCGGGTGAGGCATTCGCAACCGTGCCCGATGACCAACGCGCGATCTTCATCGGTACCCTGCCCCACTCCGTCTCGACATCAACGAATTCGCGGGCCAGGGCCATTTTGTTTTCCAGCCGCCATCGCAGCCCAATGCTCGTGGTTTCGCGCAGCAGGATCTCGCGCAGCGCCGGCGCGCGCTCCGGGCTGGATAGCACCGTCAATTGCACTCCCGTGCGTCCCTTCTTCATCTGCACCGGCAAACGATAAACGTCCCACGCGCCCCCCTCCAGCAGCAGTTCGCTCACATAGGCCAGCAACTGCGGGGTGGAGTCGTCGATAACCGTTTCGGTGATGACAATCGGCTCGCTCGCCGCTTCCTCCGTGGCCTCGCCAACCAGCACGCGCAACAGGTTGGGTTCGCCCGGGGTGTCGCGGCCTCCGGCGCCGTATCCACGGGCTTCCACCCGCATCGCGGGCATGGGCCCATAGGTCACTTCGAGCATGCGCAACAAGGCCGCGCCGGTCGGAGTCACGCGTTCCATCGGTGGCCCTGCGGAATAGACCGGCGCGTCGCCGATCAGCGCCAAAGTGGCGGGCGCAGGCACCGGCAGCGTTCCATGCGCGCACTTTACCGTTCCGCTGCCGACGTTCAGCGGCGTCGAGATCCACTTCTCCACGCCCAGTGCCTCGCATCCGGCGGCCGCGCATACAATGTCGACGATCGTGTCCACGGCCCCCACTTCGTGAAAGTGCACCTTCTCGACGGGGATCGAATGAATCGCCGCTTCGGCGTCGCCCATCAGCCGGAACGCCCGCGCCGATCGTTCTCTTACCCGATCGGAAATCGGCGCAGCCTGAATGATTTCGAGAATGGTTGCAAGCGAGCGATGCGGCGCGTGGTCGTGGTGAGCGCGCGCAGGTCCGGTGTCGTGAGACTGATGCTCGTGGCCATGATGCCCATGACCGTCGGCATGCTCGTGAGCATGTGCATGCTCTGCTCCCTTGCTTCCCTGCTCACTCGTTCCTGGTTTTTCAGTTCCCTCTTCCGTCAGAACATCGACTTTGGTCGCCGTAATGCCGCCGCGAAGCACCTTGCGCGCCTCCAGCTTCGCGCCCACATTCAGCGCCTCCGCCGTAGCACGCAACACATCAAAAGGCGCCCCCGCATCCACCAGCGCGCCCAGCATCATATCGCCGCTGATACCGGAAAAACACTCCAGATAGCCGATTCGCATCGCTTCGTGATTGTAAATTGCGGGGACTCGTCGCGCCCCCAGCCCCACCCCGCATCGCAAAGCCCGCCTTGTCGGGCAGAGAGAGTACCCCGAACTCCGCGCGCCCGCCTCGTCACCTGTTCTCTGGCTCCCCTCGCTGTCAAGCGCTCGTGAGCCCTCTCCGCACGGTATCCCATTCATAGCACCTGAGATATTTCTCTTGCGCTCTTTGCAGATTATTTCCTCCAAATCGCTAAGCTGGAGCTGTGCTGAAAGAAGAAGCTGGAGCATCTCCAACGCCCTTAAATCAGCTCAACCAGCTAACTCTATTGTTTTCAAAGACCCTCAGTTAAGTAAATGGCCGAACCATCTCGAAACAAACCACTTGGGCCAAGAGGGGGGGTGGGGGGTGGTGCTAATGAATGAGTAAATGTCCGCGCGCGCCGCAAACGCTTAATATCTGACCAATTGTCATTCGAGGCTTTTGCTGGCTACGCGCCTTTTCGCGCCAGCACATCCACCGGCAGCACTGCGTTCATCGATCCGCTTCTGAATCCCGCGCAATCCAGCGTGATGTACTTGAATCCCGCCTGTTTCAACGCCGCCGTCATCGCGTCCAGCATCTCCATGGCGAGCGCCCTCGGTAATTCCTCCCGGGCGATCTCCACACGCGCAAGTTCGCCGTGGTGCCGCACGCGAAACTCGCGAAACCCGAGTTGCCGCAGGCTCTCTTCGCCGCGTTCGACCTGCTCCAGCACCTCGCGCGTCACCTCTCGGCCGTACTCCACGCGCGATGAAAGGCACGGCGCCGCAGGCCGATCCCACACTGGATAACCTGCCGCCCTGGCCAGCGCCCGCACATCCGCCTTGGTCATTCCCGCTTCGGCCAGCGGAGCCAGCACTTCGTGCTGTTCTGCCGCGCGCTGTCCGGGCCGGTAATCTCGCGTGTCGTCGGCGTTCAGGCCGTAGGCAATGTGCGCAAAGCCCCGTTCCCCGGAGAGCTTCTCCAAAGCGAGAAAAAGAACGTCCTTGCAATGGAAGCACCGATTCGCGTCATTGCGCGCGTATTCGGGCCGCTCCAACTCGTCCGTCGCAATCACTTCCAGCGGCATGCCCAGCGATCGCGCAAAGGCCTTCGCCTGTTCCATGTCGCGCCTGGCGAGTGAGGGCGAATCGGCCAGCACAGCAAGCATCCGCGTCCCTAGCACACGATACGCCGCGCCCGCGAGGAAGGCCGAGTCCACGCCGCCGGAGTACGCCACCATTAGGCGATCCAACCTGCGGAGCCCTGATTCGAGAGCGAGCAGCTTCGCCGAAATGTCCGTCGGCTCGACGTCCGCGGCGTGGCTCTGCTCGTCCGTTCCTGCGCTCACTCGCTCCCTCGCCTCTGCGCCTGCTGCCATGCCCCGATTATACCCATTGCCATTTTTCCTGAGTTAGGTCCCTGAATCGCCCTATCACGCACCACGGCGTGAGTCGCGGGCCTTCCTATCGCCCCGCAGTCTTAAATCCTGTTCATGGCCCCAACCCACCAGTCATCACTCTTGATTTCGTCCGGAACACGTGATAGTTGGTGAACGTGATGTCGTTGATCGAGGTCTGGTACGGAACCGGCGGAGGTTGATCATCTTCATTCGCAAACGGATCCAGGGAATTGGCCTTCGCGACTCCATGAACCGGAACTGTGTACGTCAGGCCGCCGATTTGCGCAGAACCAAACTCCACCAGAGTCGCTGCGTCGTGGCTCGCATCTTCTTCTCGCACGTGCGTTAGCTGCGTGATGCGAAGAACTGTGCCCTTTGCCGGGTCAACCGCGATCTCCCCGTGATAAGCGGGCAGTTCGGGAACCTGGTCCGACGTGAACGCAACACCGAAATGCGAACGGTCGTGCGGCACACTGTAGTCAAACACAGCCACCGCTCCCGTCTCGCCGCGCTCCCAGTGATCCCACACGATCTTGTCCCTCGCTACGTCATTCAGAATCAGTTCCAGGACAGGCCCGAACTCTCCCGTCGTTGTAAGGCTGAAAAATGGTGCGCTCCGCTGGTCTGTGCTTCCTGGTGCGGCCTCCAGCTCCTCAGCCCCACCACGATAGGCAATCACCTGGGCAATCGATCCCGCATAGAACAGCTGCGCATTGGGCAGCCCGTTCGCTCCCGCCGGCCCCAAAGCGACGCGCGTCGACTGTCTGCCCCGCCGCGTCTCAAGCAGCGTCCCCATGTTCTGCTGGGTTTGCAAGTAGTCCGCGGTCGTCACTTCAAATGCAGTCGTCGTCCGCAATGCCACAAAGTTGGGCAGTTTGGGGAGAGTCCCCTTCACGTAATCGGTCATCCGCGCCAGGATCTGATCCTGGATCGCGCCATCGGGCGCAGCCTTCGGCAGAACCTCCGCAGCTGGTAACGGAAGAAATGCCGCGGCATCGGCAAGCGCAAGCAGCGCCTCGCGCCCGCGCTCACTGTGCAGGCCAGTCTGCCAGCGTGTGAGCCGCTGCGCGCTCACTCGCTCTGTCAATTTCAGCCCGGCGAGTTCGCGGGCCACACTCTTGTCGTTCGCGTCACGCAGCCCCGCAAGCCGCCTATCCAGTTGCTCGACGGTGACGTTCGTAGCCGTCGCCGGTGCTGCCCCATGCGCGTTCGCAACCAGGCTCGCCAGCAGAAGCATTGACGCCCCTCTAAACATCTGGTCACGCTTTCCCCGTCGCCGCAGCGGTCTCATTATAGCGATGCCGCCTTTCGCTCCCTGTATCCTTCGGACGCCGCGCTGAACAGCCGTTCGTCCCCGCTCCCGCCCCCTTCATACCGTCCCAATTGACGGCTCCGGTCCCGCACACTAGCTTGGAAGAGAGTGGATTCATCAGTCTCGCCTTTCAGAATCTCCCAGGTGGTTCCCTCGAATCCAGGAGGTTGGATGCGTCACCAGCTTTTCTCCCGTCTTTCGAAACTCCTTCTCGTGCTTTTCGCGTTCTTGGCCTTTAGCGCCGCCCGGGCTCAGGACCTTAAGAACTTCGAGCAGCGGATCACCACCAAAGTCCTGCCCAACGGCCTCACCCTCATCCTGTGCGAGCGGCACGATGCCCCCGTCTTCGCCTACCACACGCTCATAGACGCCGGCGCCGTCAACGATCCATCCGGTGAGAGCGGCCTGGCGCATATGTTCGAGCATCTTGCCTTCAAAGGCACCTCGGAGATCGGAACCAAAGACTATGCCGCCGAGAAGGTCGCCCTCGAAAAGGTTGAGCAAGCCGACAACGCTTACGAAGCTGAGTATCTCAAGCCCGTCGGCCGCGATGAGCAAAAGCTCAAGGAACTCAACCAGGCTTTTCTCGATGCGCAAGCCGAGGCCGAAAAATACGTTATCCCGAACCAGTTCACCATCGTCGCCGATGAGAACGGCGCTCAAGGGCTGAACGCCGAAACTGGCTTGGACGACACACAGTATTTCTGGTCGATGCCCGAAAACCGGCTCGAACTATGGGCCTGGATGGAATCAAGTCGTCTGGCCGATACGGTTCCCCGCGAATTCTACAAAGAGCGCTCTGTAGTGATGGAAGAGCGGCGCATGCGCGTCGACTCCAACCCCATCGGTCGCCTTGAGGAGCAATTCCTCGCCACCGCCTATGTGGCGCATAACTACGGCCGTCCCGACGTCGGATGGGAGAGCGAAGTCAGCCAGATCACAGCGACTGAAGCGATGGCTTTTCACCGAAAGTATTACGTTGGCGGAAACATCGTCATCGCCATCGTCGGCGACATCGATCCCAAAACCGATCTTCCCATGCTCGAAAAATACTTCGGCCGCGTTCCCGGCGGACCCAAACCCGAAGATATGACCACCGTGGAACCCAAACAATATGCCGAGAAATCGGTGGTCATCCGTGAACAGACCCAGCCGTTCTATATCGAGGGCTACCACCGCCCCAGCTACCGCGATCCCGACGATGCGGTCTACGACGCCATTGGCGACATTCTTTCGAATGGCCGCGTCTCCCGCCTTTATCGCAGCCTGGTTGAGCAGCAGCAGATCGCCGCAGTTGCTGAAGGAGAGAGCCCCTTCCCCGGCGAGAAGTATCCCAGCCTGTTCCTGTTCGCCGCCGTGCCTTTGCCCGGCCACACCACGACGGAAATGCGCGACGCCATCCACAAGGAGATCGACAAGCTGAAAACCACTGACGTCACCGACGCCGAACTGCAGATGTACAAGACTCGCACCCGCGCCGATCTGCTGCGCGGGCTGGCAGACAACCAGGGCCTCGCCGACTCGCTAGCTGCCTACCAGACGCGCTATGGCGACTGGCGCGAGCTCTTCCTCCAACTCGACCGCGTCGACAAGGTCACCAAGGCTGACATTCGCCGTGTAGCCAACCAGGTGTTTGTCCCCTCCAACCGCACCACAGCCGTGATCGACACTGAGCAGCCGGCCAGGACCGCAGGCAAGAACGGAGGCGCACAATGAAGAACACGGTTCAGGTTTCAGTGGTCAGGGGTCAACTCGGAGACGGAAGTCAAGCTTTGAAGGGGCACGCCTTCAGCCGTGCCGAGAACCGGGCAAATGAGTGGAGGGCTTTAGCCCCTGAGGGAAGGTTTTGGCGGCGCCTCGCTCCCCTCGCTCTATGTGTCGCTCTCTTATGCCCGTTTGCCCTCCTCGCCCAGCAATCCAAACCCTGGGAACAAATCCCCGTTCCCAAGCTGCATGAGTTTCATCCCCAGCAGCCAAAGCGCATTCAACTCAAGAACGGCATCGTCGTCTTCCTCCAGGAGGATCACGAGCTACCCTTCATCTCCGGCTCGGTTCTGATTCCCGGCGGCTCGCGCGACGTCGATCCCACCAAAGCCGGGCTCATCGGCCTCTACGGCCAGGCTTGGCGCACCAGCGGCACCGCCAATATGGACGGCGATGCCATGGACGACTTCCTCGAAGCTCGCGCCGCGCATATTGAAACTGCCGGCGACGACGATTCCACCGCGGTCTCCTGGGACTCTCTGAAGGGCGATGCCGACCAGGTCTTCTCCCTGGCCATCGATCTGCTCCTTCACCCCAAGTTCAGCGCCGAGAAACTTCAATTGGCCCAACAGCAGGAAGCCACCGGTATCGTGCGCCGGAACGACAGCGAGGATGGCATCGCTGAGCGCGAAGCTGCCAAGCTTGTCTACGGCGTCAACAGCCCCTACACGCGCCAGCCCGAACTCACTACCATCGGTGCGGTCACAATCGACGACCTGCAAGCCTGGCACGACCGCACCCTTAAAGGGCCGCTCATCGTCGGCATCTCCGGTGACTTCGATCCCGCCGCAATGGAAGCCAAGGTGCGCGCCGCCTTCGAAGGCCTGCCGGCAGTCACCCCCGCTCCGCCGCGCCACGATAGCTTTCCCGGGCCCACTCCCGGCCTCTACTTCATTAACAAGGACGATGTGAATCAATCCAACATCGAAATCGTAGGCATCGGCATCGATCGCCATCATCCCGATGTGGCGTCCGTTGTGATGATGAACGTGATTCTCGGTGGCGGATTTGGAAGCCGTCTATTTCAACGAATTCGAACCCAAATGGGCGACGCCTATGCCGTAGACGGCGGATTCAACCTCGAATACGACCACCCGGGTGATTTTCAGGTGCAGATACTTACCAAGAGCGACACCACCGTCGAAGTCACCAAGGCAGCCGAAGAAGAAATCGCCGGCATGAACACCAAGCCCTTTACGGAAGAAGAGCTCAAGCGCGCGAAAGATGACATTCTGAATTCCTTCATCTTCCGCTACGACACTCCCGATAAAGTTCTGGATGAGCGCGAGCGCCTGGAATTCTACGGTTACCCGGCAGATTACCTTGAAACTTATCAGGCGGCCCTGAAGAACGTCTCTCTCGCCGACGTCACCGCGGCAGCGAAGAAATACATTCACCCCGATAAGCTCGCCGTTCTGGTCGTCGGCAACGGGCCCGAAATCAAGCCAGGCCTCGATGCGCTCGGCATGGGTGCACCCAAGCCAATCGACATCACCATCCCCATGCCGCCTCGCCCGCAGGGCGCACCCGGTGGAGCCCAGCAATGAAGCGTTCGAACACGATACGGGAACAGAGGACGCGGCACGCGCCGGAGACGCGGTGTTTGCTAGCCCCGCGCTTCAGCGTGGGGAACGTTCACAGTGAGGCACGGAGTCCCGTAGGGACGGCGTTAGAACATTTGTTTCCCAGAATCGAATGACGTCCTGGAAAATCTACAATGACCTCAAACGATCTTATGAATTCGAATGCTGAAAATCCGCTCAAAACTGCTCCCTCACCAACTCCCGCGGGCATCCCCACGCATCCCCGGGCCCTTCGCGATACCGCCGTCACCCGCCTGATCGCCGCCGGTATCCTCATCCCCAGCCCCGAAACCTGCGTCATCGACCCCGAAGTCGAAGTCGCGCCCGGTTCCGTCATCGAGCCCTACGTCCAGTTGCTCGGCAAAACGCGTATTGGCGGCAATTGCCGTATTCGCTCTTTCTCAGTCATTGAGAACTGCACGCTCGGCGATAGCGTGCTCGTTCGCAACCACTGCGTCCTCGAAGACTCCACGCTCGCCGACGGCGCTCAGATCGGCCCCTTCGCTCACCTCAGGCCCGGAAGCGAAATCGGCGAGGGCGCGCACGTCGGCAATTTTGTCGAAACCAAGAAGGCCAGGCTCGGCAAAGGCGTAAAGGCCAATCACCTCACCTATTTGGGTGACGCAGAGATTGGCGAGGGAACTAACATCGGCGCAGGTACCATCACCTGCAACTACGATGGCGTCAACAAGCACGGCACCCGCATCGGCAAAGGTGCATTTGTCGGTAGCGACACGACTCTCGTTGCTCCCATCTCCATCGGCGACGGCGCATACATTGGCGCTGGCTCCTGCATCACCAAGGACGTGCCCCCCGACGCTCTCGCGGTTGCCCGCGGCCGCCAGGTAACCAAAGATGGCTGGGCTGCGGCCCGGCGCGCCCGACGCGGGCGGGAAAAGCCCTAGAACTGGTTGCAGAAATCCCGTCTTGAAAGGGCACGACTTTAGTCGTGCCATAAAGGACCGTATAAACACTGGGGCTTTAGCCTCTGAGGGATGTTTTCCGGCCACCCTCGGGCATTTATGCAACCACTTCTAGCATTCGTCGTCAAGAGCCCAGCTGGTTTGTTCACCTCGAAAACCGCAGATGGTCGTCCTGAGCGGAGTTTGGCCGAGTCTTGGTCAAACGCAATCCAAGCACCTGCTTTTTCGCGACAATAGCTTGCGGGCGACCCCTGCAACCCTCGCGCGAGAAGGGGTTACCTCGGTCTCGCCTGTTCAGCTCCGGGGTCATCTCCGCATCGACATCACCCCTGCAATTTCCCCTCCGCTCCCTACCCCACAAATGGAGGTAACCTGAGGAAAAAGGGCAGTTTGCGCTGCAACATTCGGGTGATTGAGGCACCAGTGCCCTAATGGTAACCTCTGAAAAGGTTTGCGGGTAGCCGGTCCACGCATCATTCATGGCCACCTGGGAATATCGGTTTGATTTTTCTTTTTTTGCCGCACAGCTGATGCGGCGGACTTACCCAACGAGACGCACCTCGTTTGATGCCATGACAAACGCGGGCAGCTTCAACGGACTGCAGCAATTGCCGGCACCCAAAAGGCGAACGGCGCGTAGCCGGAAAGGACGAAATCGAGACAGCCGCCGGGCGAATCGCTGCCGCAGCCGCTTTTTGAGCGTCTCTCCGGCTAGATAGAACGGGCGAACGCGCGCAAGGTGTCTTGGTTCTCAGACGGGACGCGGGAGCAGGACGAGGACGGAGGCTGCCTCTTGGCGCTGAGTTTGGCATACTCGAAAAAAACCAGTCCCACGGCAGATTCGCGCGGCGAATCGCCGGCGCGCTCGCGCAAACCCGCTCGGGTTCTCGTGGTCGACGACGAAACCCCCGTACGCTCCATGATCGCCGCCGCGCTCGAACGCGAGGGCTACACCGTGGAACTCGCAGGCGGTGGTCGCGAGGCCCTCGAAGTTCTCGAGATGAACAACTTTAACCTCGTGCTCACTGACATCGTGATGCAGGACGTCAACGGGATCGCGCTGCTCGAGAGCATCCACTCCCTGCAGCCAAACCTTCCCGTTGTCATGGTCACCGCGGTTCACGACATCAGCGTGGCCATCGATTCCATGCGCCGCGGCGCCTACGACTACCTCCTCAAGCCCTTCGAGCGCGAACAGCTTCTCTCCACCGTCGAACGCGCGCTAAGCCACCGCCAGGCCCTCGAAGAAACACGCAATTATCACCAAAGTCTTGAAGAAATGGTGCGCGCGCGCACCGAAATGCTCCGTCACGCTATGGAAGATCTCGAGCACTCCTACGACGTTACTCTTGAAGCGCTGGGCGATGCGCTCGACCTCAAGGACTCAGAAACCGAAGGCCACTCCAAGCGCGTCACCGCCTACGCCATCGCTCTGGCACGCGCCATGGGCATTCCTCCCGACGAGATTAAGACCATCGCGCGCGGCGCCTTCCTCCACGACATAGGCAAAATGGCCATTCCGGACGATATTCTCCGTAAGCCCGGCAAGCTCACTCCAGAGGAACAGGGCGTAATGCGTGAGCATTGCGCACGCGGCTATCACATGCTGCGCAAGATTCCTTTCCTCGCAGGAGCTGCGGAGATCGTTTATTGCCACCAGGAACACTACGACGGCGGCGGCTATCCCAATGGCCTCCGTGGACGCGAAATCCCCGTCGGTGCCCGCATCTTCGCGGTTGCCGACACCCTGGATGCCATCACCAGCGACCGGCCCTACCGTAAGGCTCGCGGATTCGACACGGCTCGCGAAGAAATCCTCCGTTGCTCGGGAACACAATTCGATCCCGCCGTCGTCGAGGTCTTCCTCAAGATCCCTAACGAGCTGTGGCAGGAGCTCCGTTCCGAGATTAGCGGCCAGAACAAGCGCTACTCCACCATCGACATGGCCGGCGGCTCCTCGGCGTCGTAAAAACCGTCCGGCTGCCATCATCTTAAGTACTAAATCACTGGTCCATCCGGCAAGACGTCACCGATGCCCCCGAGTGGCGCCTCGTTCTTTTGCGGCTCGCGAGGCCGAAGGATCTGCGTTCCAACCCGCCTTTGTGCAAGCTGAATAGCCAGCCGGACGTCTTTGCACTCGCATCCCCTTTGCAACTATTCATCTCGCTCGTCCGTCCATCAAAACGCACCTGTGCGCGGACCTTGAGGTGTGACTAGTCCGCGTTGCGACCAGAACTTTAGCTCTTCGCAGACAGTTGAGTGATCGAGGACGCACCGCGGCAGGAGCGCGCCCGCGACTCTCCTTTTGCGCGTCCAACCGCTGATTTCAGCTGTGAGAAAATGTTGCTATCAAAATTCGACCGTTCGTAACCGGGTATAAGAGAAGAAGATGGACCAACCTTTTTCTGATCCGCAGTCAGATTCTGACGCTCAATCTCTCAATCACGCCAAGAAACGCCGTCACCGCTGGATTTGGGTGATCGTTCTCTTGCTCTTCGCGGCGCTGTTCTATTGGGTCTACCGGCAGCATGGCGCAAGCGCTTCGGGCCCCGCGGGAGGTGGCGCAGGTGGAGGGCGTGGCGGCCGCTTTGCGATGGCCGGGGCAGTGCCCGTCACCATCGCGACAGCTACCAAGGGCAGCCTGGGTGTCTATCTCGATGCCATCGGCACCGTTACACCAATGCACTTCGATTCCATCACCGCGCAGGTCACGGGCGTCATCACCGCCGTACACTACCGCGAAGGCCAGCTCGTGCACAAGGGCGACCCGCTCGTCGATATCGATTCTCGTCCCTATGAGGCGCAGCTCGTGCAGGCGAAGGGTACTCTGGACCGCGACCAGAACCTTCTCGCCGAAGCGCAAATGGACCTTAAGCGCTATCAGGACGCGTGGGCGAAAAACGCCATCCCGCGCCAGACTCTCGAGGACCAGGAAAAGGTTGTCCTCCAGGATCAGGGAACCGTGCAAAACGATCAGGGCGCCGTCCAATACGACGAAGTGCAGGTCGGATTCTGCCACATCACTTCGCCCATCGACGGTCGCGTCGGCCTTCGGCTCGTCGATCCCGGCAACCTCGTCACAGCCAATTCCACGACCACGCTGGTCACGGTCGCTCAACTTCAACCCATCACCATCATCTTTACTTTGGCCGAAGACAATTTGTCCCAAGTGATGGACCAAATCCGCGCCGGAAAGGCCCTCGAGGTCGACGCCTACGACCGCAACCAGCTGAAGCTGATAGCCAAGGGCAAATTGATCACCATCGACAACCAGATCGATACCGTGACCGGAACTGTGAAGTTGCGGGCGCAATTCAACAATGCGAACGGAATCCTCTTTCCCAATGAGTTTGTGAACACCCGTCTCCTGGTCAAGACGTTGGATAACCAGACCCTCATTCCTTCTTCGGCTATCCAACACAATGGCGCGCAGGATTTTGTCTATCTGGTTCAGGGGCTCGATCCCAAGAATCCCAAGTCCCAAGGCAAAGCAGTTCAGAAAAGTGTGAAGTCGGGCATCTCCGATCAAGGCAACACCGCCGTGACAGGCATCAACCCCGGTGATGTTGTGGCCAATAGCAGCTTTCAGAAGCTGGTTAGCGGATCCCCCGTCACTCGGTCTTCGGTCACGATTCCGGCCACATCGTCTGACACTACTGAGGCTGCTCCGTGAGCCCTTCCACTCCGTTCATCCTGCGGCCCGTTGCTACCTCCCTGCTCATGGCCGCGATCTTGTTGGTGGGCATCGTTGCGTTCACACAGTTGCCGGTTTCTGCCCTGCCCGAGGTCGATTACCCTACCATCCAGGTCGTCACGTTCTACCCTGGCGCCAGCCCCGATGTAATGGCCACCACCGTCACCGCGCCGCTCGAACGTCAGTTCGGACAAATGCAAGGATTGAGTCAGATGACTTCGACCAGCGCTGGTGGCGTCTCCGTCATCGTGCTGCAGTTCAGTCTCACCCTGAGCCTCGATGTCGCTGAAGAAGAAGTCCAGTCTTCCATCAACGGCGGCCAGACATTCCTGCCCTCCGATCTGCCGGTGCCGCCGGTCTACAGCAAGACCAATCCCGCCGACGCTCCGGTTCTCACTCTTGCCATCAGCTCCGACAGCATGCCCCTGTCCGACGTTGAAGACATGGTCGATACCCGCCTTGCGCCCAAGCTGTCGCAGTTGAATGGAGTAGGACTGGTCAGCATCAGCGGCGGCCAGAAGCCTGCCGTCCGCATTCAGGTCAATCCGGTTCAGCTTTCCTCCTACGGCTTGAACATGGAGGACATGCGCGCGGCCTTGACCCAGGCCAGCGTCAACTCGGCGAAAGGCAACTTCGACGGCCCGCGGCAGGACTATCAGATTGATGCCAACGATCAGATCTCCACGGCCGACGACTACAAGAAGATTGTTGTCGCCTACAGCAACGGCGCGCCGGTCCTTGTAAAAGACGTCGCGAATGTCGTCAACGGCGTCGAAAACACCAAACAGGCCGCCTGGATGAACTTGACGCCCGCCGTCATCCTCAACATCCAGCGCCAGCCTGGCGCCAACACCATCACCGTCGTCAACGAGATCAATAAGATCCTGCCGACGTTGCAGGCCAACCTTCCGGCCTCGATCAAAGTGACGACCTTGACCGACATGACCACCAGCATCCAGGCTTCCGTCCACGACGTCGAGTTCGAATTGATATTGACCATCGGCCTGGTCATGCTGGCGATCTTCCTCTTTCTGCGCAGTCTCTATGCGACCATCATTCCCTTCGTGGCCGCGCCGCTGTCGATCATCGGCACCTTTGCCGCCATGTATCTGCTCGGCTACTCACTCGACAACCTCTCGCTGATGGCGCTCACCATCTCTACCGGATTTGTGGTCGATGACGCCATCGTGATGATCGAGAACATCAGCCGCTTCCTCGAAGAGGGGATGTCGCCGCTCGAGGCCGCTCTCACTGGTGCTGGCCAGATCGGATTCACCATCGTTTCGCTCACGATCTCGCTGATTGCCGTGCTCATCCCGTTATTTTTTATGGGCGATGTAGTAGGCCGTCTCTTCCGCGAATTTGCCGTCACCCTGGCCGTCACCATCATCATTTCGGCGGTGGTTTCGCTTACCCTCACGCCCATGATGTGCTCGCGCATCCTGCGTCACAATTCGGAAGAGCAACAAACCCGGTTCTACCGCGCCTCGGAAAAGGTATTCAACAAGCTCATCGCTTTTTACGGGCGCACCCTTCGCGTCGTGCTGCGCCATCAGACCCTCACGCTGATGGTGGCCGCAGCTACGCTCGTCCTCACCGTGTTCCTCTACATCGTCATTCCCAAGGGCTTTTTCCCCGTTCAGGACACAGGAGTTATCCAGGGCATCTCGCAGGCCCCTCAGTCCATCTCTTATGCGGCGATGTCTGAAAAGCAGAAGGAGATGGCACAGATCATTCTCCAGGATCCTGCCGTCGAGAGCCTCTCTTCGTTCATTGGTGCCGATGGCATCAATACCACGCTCAACAGCGGCCGCATCTCCATCAACCTCAAACCGCTTGACCAGCGGGTGCCCAGCCATATCAGCGCCGCCGACGTCATCCGTAGACTCCAAAACAATCTGAGCCAGGTGCAGGGGATGCACCTCTACATGCAGCCGGTGCAGGACATCACCGTCGACGACCGCGTCAGCCGCACGCAGTACCAATACACACTCGAGGATCCCGATACCGACGAATTGAACGATTGGACGAACAAATTCGTCGCCGATCTCAAAAAGCTTCCCGAGCTCGAAGATGTGGCTACGGATCAGCAGACGGGCGCGCGGGCAGTACAGCTTGTCATCGATCGCGTTACGGCGTCACGGCTCGGCATTGCTCCAACCACAATCGACAACACCCTCTACGATGCCTACGGGCAGCGCCAGATCAGCACTCTCTACACGCAGCTCAACCAGTACCACGTGGTGCTTGAAACCGCTCCCCAGTGGCAGCAGAATCCGTCAAAACTCGGCGACCTATACATCCAATCAAGTGCATCAGCGAGCGCGACCGGTGCCGGGGCAGCCACTTCCTTCTCTTCGTCGGCCTCGGCTTCGGCCGGCTCAAACGCGCTGACGACTTCGGTCAAATACACTCCATCGTCGCAGGTCATCTCCTCGCCCGCTACCGTATTGGCCGGCATCACCAGTGGCGGAGGTTCCTCGATTTCCGGAGGCTCTACTGCGGGAACTACACCCAATACTGCCACCTCGTCCGTAGGCGCCAATGCAATCCCCCTAAGCGCATTCACACAGGCGCATAACACCACTGAAGCGCTCTCGATCAATCATCAGGGTCAGTTCCCCTCGGTA
>Ga0335069_10001957_pt1 | contig 32377 bp, 24 predicted proteins | sample Lox_Sample_11_FD_206714 | JGI IMG/M metagenome (GOLD analysis project Ga0335069, IMG submission 206714) | Soil microbial communities from Loxahatchee National Wildlife Refuge, Florida, United States - Lox_Sample_1.1 | ecosystem: Environmental > Terrestrial > Soil > Wetlands | place: USA...
CGCTCCTGGAATCCGCTGTGGGCAAACCTGCACACCTACGCGGCGTTGGTGCGTGACAGCGTGCACACGCGCTCGTGGGCGGACAAGCTGCGGGTGTTCGTGCGGCGCCCCGGCTGGCGGCCGGCCGACGTCGCCGCGCGCGATCCCAAGCCCGCGTTCCGGCTGCCGCTCGAGAAGTACGCGCCGCCGCTGCCGGCGGCACTCGGCGGCTACTGCCTCGCCCAGCTCGCGCTCGTGATCGGCGCCGGCGCCTACTTTCTCGCCCTCGAGCCGAGGCTCGAGCGCGCGGCGGCGCTCGCGGCGCTCGCCGGCCTGACGCTGACGCTGTGGATCATCGGCGGACTCGCCGAGGGACGCCGCGGGTTCGCGCGCCTCGAGGCGCTGCGCCTCGTCGTGCTGGCCGCGATCGCGGTCGTGCTGGCGGGGCTGCGCGACGCGGCACTGGCGGAAGCCGGTGCCGCGGTCGTGGCCCTCGCCGCGATGGGCGCGTGGCTGTACGTCGCCGGGCGCGCGCTGCCTCGGCCCGTTGCCGCCTGAATGGGAGAACCGACGATGGCAAGGGTCCTCAGCGACGGCGTGGTCGACAACGGCCTCGTCAAGGCGTTTCGCGCCGATGGAGCCGTGTGCCTGCGCGGCGTGCTGAACGGCTCCGAGCTCGAGGAGCTGCGTGCCGGCATCGATGCGAACCTCGCGAAGCCGAGCCCGCGCGCCAAGGTCGCGAGCCGCCCGGAGGATCCGGGCTGGTTCATCGAGGACTTCTGCAACTGGTCCGAGAACCCGCACTACCGGCGCTTCATCTTCGAGTCGCCGCTTGCCGAGGTCGCGGCGCGCCTCACCGGGAGCGCGCGCGTGCGCCTCTACCACGATCACATGCTGACCAAGGAGCCCGGCACGCGTCAGCGCACGCCGTGGCACCAGGACCAGCCTTACTACAACATCGAGGGGCGCCAGAACGTCAGCTTCTGGATCCCGGTCGATCCGGTCAGCCGTGCCTCGACGCTCGAGTTCGTTGGCGGCTCGCACCTCGGGCCGTGGCTGATGCCGCGGGCGTTCATGTCGAACGAGGCGAAGTGGTTCCCGGAGGGGAGCCTCGCGGACCTGCCGGACATCGAGGCGCAGCGCCCGAACTACCGGATCCTCGGCTGGGCGCTCGACCCCGGTGACGTCGTCGCATTCCAGATGCTGACGCTGCATGCGGCCGCGGGGGTCGAGGCGGGGCGGCGGCGGCGGGTGTTCTCGCTGCGCCTCGTCGGCGACGACATCCGCCATGCGCCGCGCCCGTGGGTGACCTCGCCGGCCTTTCCGGGTCTCGAGCAGGAGCTCCCGGCGGGCGCGCCGCTCGATCACCCGCTCTTCCCGGTGCTGTGGGCCGCCTGAGCGGGGGATCGCCGAGTCCACGCAGTCGGGTACTCTTGGGCGTGTGGCAGACCGCCAGGGGATGACGCAGGCCCGCGGTGCGGCGCCGCGGGAGTCGATTCAGCCATGGCCGATTACACGTTTGCGTTCGAGACCTCGACCACTCACCCGGGCTTCCTGAAGGCGCCGCCGCTGGCCGCCCGGCCGGACGCGCCGTTCGTCGTTGCCGGCATCCCGTGGGACGGGTCCACGACCAACCGTCCCGGAGCGCGCTTCGGCCCGTACCAGATTCGCCGCGCGAGCCACATGCTCTGCGACGGCATCCATCCGCTGTGGGGCGTCTCGCCGCTCGACTTCCTCGCGGACGTCGGTGACCTGACGTTGCCGAACACCTCGCTGGCCTCGATGCGCGCCGCGCTCGCGCCGCAGGCGGCCCGGCTGCTCGACGCGCACCACGTCGTCTGGCTCGGCGGGGACCACTCGGTGACGCTACCGCTGCTGCGCGCCTATCGCGAGAAGTTCGGGCGTCCGCTCGCGCTCGTGCACTTCGACGCGCACTGCGACACCTGGCCCGACCACTTCGGCGAGCCGTCGGGCCACGGGACGTGGGTGCACGAGGCCTTCGTCGAGCGCCTCGTCGAGCCGGCGCTGACCGTGCAGTTCGGGATCCGCTCGGCGGCGAGCCCCGAGATCAGCCGCTACGTTGCTGACCGCGGCGGACTCATCTATACGGCGCGCGAGCTGCGCGGCCTCGAAGGCCTCGCGCAGCTCGCCGCAGTCGTCGCGAGCGTGCGGCAGCGGTTCGAGTCGGCCGGTAGTCCGCCCGTATACCTGTCGCTCGACATCGATTGCCTCGACCCGGCCTTCGCGCCGGGCACCGGCACGCCCGAGCCCGGCGGCCTCACGTCCGCGCAGGTGCTGACGCTGCTCGAGGAACTCGCCGGGCTCAACTGGGTCGGCATGGACCTCTGCGAGGTCGCGCCGGCCTACGACCAAGCGGAGCTGACCAGCAACGCAGCAGCCAACTTCGTCTGGACGTACCTGTGCGGGCGCGTGCGCCGCGGCTGAACGCGGTCTAGACGTTCGAGTCCGCGAACGAGGCCTTGCGCCGCGCCATGTAGTCGAGCAGCGCCTCGTCGATCGCGGGATCGAGCGGCGGCGGCTCGTACTCGGCGAGCTGGCGCTTGAAGAGCGCGTTGGCGCGCTTCGCCATGTCCTGGGCGCCTTCGGCCTCCCACTGCTCGTAGCTGTTGTTGTCGGCGAGCGGCGAGCGGTAGAACGCGGTCTCGAAGTTGGCCTGGGTGTGCGCACAGCCGAGGAAGTGCTTGCCGGGACCCACCTCGCGGATCGCGTCCATCGCCTGGCCGTTGTCCGACATGTCGACGCCCGACAGGAACGTCTGCATCATGCCGGCCTGGTCGACGTCCATCATGAACTTCTCGTAGCCCATCGCGAGGCCGCCCTCGAGCCAGCCGGCGGTGTGCAGCACGAAGTTGACCCCGGCGAGGCAGGTCGGCAGCAGCGTGTTTGCCGACTCGTACGCGGCCTGCGCGTCGGGGATCTTCGAGGCGCACAGCCCGCCGCCGGAGCGGAACGGGACGCCGAGTCGCCGGGCCAGCGCCGCCATCACGTAGAGCACGAGCGCGGGTTCGGGCGTGCCGAAGGTCGGCGCACCGGACTGCATCGAGATCGAGGACGCGAAGCTGCCGAAGATCACCGGCGCGCCCGGGTTGATGAGCTGCGCGAACGCCATGCCGGCGAGTGACTCGGCGAGCGTCTGCGCCGCGGTGCCCGCCACGGTCACCGGCGACATCGCGCCCGCGAGGATGAACGGCGTGACGATCGTCGCCTGGTTGTTGCGCGCGTAGACCTTGAGTGCCCCGAGCATCGTCGCGTCGAAGGTCATCGGCGAGTTCGCGTTGATGAGGCTCGTGAGCACGGTCTTCGGCTGGCCGCTGGCCGGGTCGGTGAACGCATCGCCGAAGGCGATCCGCGCCATGGCGACCGTGTCCTCGGCGCGTTCCTGCGCCGTGACCGAGCCCATGAACGGCTTGTCGCTGTACTTGATGTGGGTGTAGATCATGTCGAAGTGCCGCTTGTTGACCGGCAGGTCGACGGGCTCGCAGATGGTGCCGCCCGAGTGGTGCAGCGACGGGGCGAGGTAGGCGAGCTTCACGAAGTTGCGGAAGTCCTCGATGCGCGCGTAGCGGCGACCGTCGTCGAGGCTGCGGATGAACGGCGAGCCGTAGGCGGGCGCGAACACCGTGTGCTTGCCGCCGATGACGACGCTGCGGGCGGGGTTGCGGGCGTGCTGCACGAACTCGCGCGGCGCGCTGCGCTGGACGAGCGTGCGGCACATGCCGCGCGGGAAGCGCACGCGCTCGCCCTCAACGTCGGCGCCGGCGTGCTTCCAGATCGCGAGCGCCTCCGGATCGTCGCGAAAGTCGATGCCGACCTCGCACAGGATCGTCTCGGCGTTGCGCTCGATGGTCGCGAGGCCTTCCTCGTCGAGCACCTCGTAAGTCGGAATCGAGCGCGTGATGTAGGGGATCGTGACCGCCGAGCGCGCGGCGCGGGCGGCGCGCTTGGCTTCGCGTCCGCCACCGCGGCTGCGCCGCGCCTGATTCGCCTGCTGCTCATCCATGGGGGCCCGCTCTCCTGCCGCAACAATTCAGTATGGTCACGCCGACTGCCGGCGGCTGATCAGTTTGCGGCATTGGCTTGCTTGGCCGCGCCATCCGCGGCCGCCAGCGCCCGGATCACGTCGGCCGACCCGCAGGCGCCGCAGAACGCGGCCCCGTCGGTCAGCAGGACCGGGTGCCCGGACTGGCGCAGCAGCTGGATCAGCGACTTGAGCGGCGTGTCGGCCGGCGCGACGGCGAGCCCCGCGCCGCGGCCATCCGGCGTGAGCGGCACCGGGCTCCCGGCGACGAAGGCCGAGGCCGGCGCGCCGTCGGCCGCGAGCACCAGCCGGTAGCGGCCCTCGGCATCGAGCGCGATTGCGCCGTCGCGGGTTTCGAGCGCGCTCCGGCCCGTCATGATCATGCGGCCGGTCAGCACGGTAAGCGGGTTCATGTGCTGCACGAATTCGGCGACGTAGGCGTCGGCCGGCCGCAGCACGATGTCCTCCGGAGTGCCGGTCTGGACGATGCGCCCGCTCTCGAGCACCGAGATCTGGTCGCCGAGCTTCAAGGCCTCGTCGAGGTCGTGCGTGACGAACAGGATCGTCTTCTTGACCCGTTCCTGCAGCTGGATCAGCTCGTCCTGCAGCTTGGTGCGGATCAGAGGATCCAGCGCCGAGAACGGCTCGTCCATCAGCAGGATGTCGGCGTCGGTTGCGAACGCGCGTGCGAGGCCCACGCGCTGTTGCATGCCGCCCGAGAGCTCGCTGACGTGCCGGTCGGCCCACTGCGCGAGGCCCACGAGGTCGAGTTTCTCGTCGACGATCCGGCGCCGCGTCGCGGCCGGCTCGCCGCGCAGCTCGAGCCCGAAGCCGACGTTGTCGCGCACCGTGCGCCACGGCAGGAGCCCGAACTGCTGGAACATCATCGCGATGCAGCCGCGGCGCAGGCGTCGCAGGGTCGCCGCGTCGCAGCTCGCGACGTCGACGACGGTCTCGCCGTCGTGCAGTAACACGCGGCCGCGGGTCACGGGATTGAGGCGGTTGGCCGCGCGCAACAGCGTCGACTTGCCGGAGCCGGAGAGTCCCATCAGCACCGAGATGTGGCCGCGCTCGACGGCGAGGCTGGCGCCGGCGACGCCGACGACCACGCCGCTTTCGCCCGCGATCTCGCTGCGGGTGCGGCCGGCGTCGAGCGCCGTGAGCGCCGCTTTGATGCGCGCATCGCCCGCGCGGCCGCGCTCGCGCGCGAACAGGATGTCGACCTTCTGAAAATCGAGCGCAACGCTCACTGATTGTCTCCGTGTTCGGCGGGGCGGGTCATGCGGTCGAGGATGATCGCGAGCAGCACGATCGCGAGGCCGGCCTCGAACCCCATGCCGACCTGCACCGTATTGAGCGCGCGCACCACCGGCACGCCGAGGCCTCCGGCGCCGACCAGCGCCGCGATCACGACCATCGACAGGCTCAGCATGATGCACTGCGTGATGCCGGCGATGATCGTCGGTGCGGCGCTCGGCAGCTCGACCTTCACGAGCCGCTGCAGCCGGGTCGCGCCGAAGGCATCGCCGGCTTCGATGAGCGCCGTCGGCACCGACGAGATCCCGAGGTGCGTCAGCCGGATCGGCGCCGGCAGCGCGAAGATGACCGTCGAGATGAGCCCCGGCACGACGCCGAGGCCAAAGAGCACCAGCGTCGGCGTCAGATACACGAAGGTCGGGAGCGTCTGCATCAGGTCGAGCACCGGGCGCATGACGGCGTAGAACGCCGGCCGGCGGGCGGCCACGATGCCGAGCGGCACGCCGAGCGCGGTCGAGACGAACGCCGCGACCAGCACCAGCGTCAGCGTCTCGAGCGTGGCGGCCCAGTAGCCCTGGTTGACGATGAAGAGGAGCGCCGCCGCGACGAAGAGCGCGAGCGGCCACGAGCGGCGCAGCCACAGCGCCGCGAGCGCGATGGCGGCGATCAAGAACGGTGCCGGGACGCCGGTCAGCAGCGCCTGCACCGCATCGGTGCTCGCGCGCACGACCGTCGAGAGGCCGTCGAACACGCCCATGCCGTGGTGCTTGACGTAGTCGACCGCGCGCGTGACGGCGTCGCCGACCGGGATCTTGTGCGAGGTGACCCAGGCCTCGAAGGCGGCGACCGGCTTCGTGCCGGCGTGCTGAGCGAGCAGGTCGCGGGCCGGGGCGCCGTCGAAGTGCGTGACGCCCTCGAGCCACGGCGCGACCCAGTCGGGGTGCTTCTTGATCCAGCCGGCGGCGGCATCGTCGGGCGACTCGTGGTCGTCCAGAATGCGCGCCTCGAGCTCGCTCAGGCCATCCACGGTCAGCTTGAAGTTCTTGAGCAGTCGCCCGACGTTCGGGCACGCCTCGACATAGCCGGCCCGGGTGTTGGTGTAGATCGCCGCGCCGCCGTAGTTCGGTCCGAAGGTGTCGTCGCCGCCCGTCAGGTAGCGCAGGCTGAAGCGCATGTTCATCGGGTGCGGCGCCCAAGCGAGGAACACGATCGGCTGCTTGAACCGCACCGCGCGTTCGACCTCGGCGAGCATTCCCTGCTCGCTCGACTCGACGAGCTTGAAGTCGCCGAGTCCGAAGCGGTTCTCCTGGATGAGCTTCAGGATCAGGCGATTGCCGTCATTGCCGGGCTCGATGCCGTAGATCGTCTGCTTGAGTGGCGCCGCGAAGCGGTTGATGTCGGCGAAGTCCTTGAGGCCCGCGTCGAAGGTGTAGTCCGGCACCGCCAGCGTGTACTTCGCGCCCTCGAGGTTGGCGCCGACGACGTCCACCGAGTGATCCGCGACGTACGGACGCCGGTCCGCCTCCTGTGAGGGCATCCAGTTGCCGAGGAAGATGTCGAGGTCCCGGTTCTTCAGGGACGCGTACGTGACCGGTAGCGACAGCACGGTGATCGCCGGCTGGTAGCCGAGTTCGTGGACGAGGTGACCGAAGAGGGCGGTGGTCGCGGTCGTGTCGGTCCAGCCGATGTCGGCGAGCCTGACCGCGCGGCAGCTTTGCGGATCGACGGCGAGGGCGCTCGCGGGGCCGAGCGCGACCAGGATCGAGAGGACCACGAGCCCGCGGCGCGCCGCGGCGATGAAGGCCGCGCGGCGCGGCGGCGCACAACTCATGCAGTCTCCCTTGACCCCGCCGATGCCGGATCGGCATCATCGGCCGACGCCCGACTGAATAGCTGTTCAATCGCCTCGCTGTCAAGGGCGGGGCCGGGTAGTAAGTCATTGATAGACAAGAGCGGAATTCCCACGATTGGCGGCCTTGGCAACCGGTTCCGGACGCCATCGGCGATCGGCCGGAGCGCCTGAGGACGGGCCGGGAGCAAGACGCTGAACACCCAGTCAAACAAGCCCGGCGAGCCGGCCACGCCGGAGGCGGGTCGCGGTGCCGCCGTCGAGCGCCTCGAGGAGGACCGGCGCGACCAGCTGATCGAGGTCGCGATCGATTGTCTCGCCGAACTTGGCTTCGTGGGAAGCACGCTCGCGCAGATCGCGGGGCGCGCCGGCGTCTCGGCCGGGCTGATCGCTCACTACTTCGACGACAAGGACGGGTTGCTCGAGGCGGCATTTCGGCGCCTGAGCCGCCGCGTGCACGCGAACGTGCGCGCCAAGCTCCGCCAGGCCCGCACCCCGCGCGGCCGCGTGCAGGCGATCATCGATGCGAACCTCGCGCCGGAGGAGTTCAACCCGCGCACCGCCTACGCCTGGCTCGCGTTCTGGGGACAGCTGCTGCACGTCGAGCGCCTGCGCCGCGTCCAGACCGCGTACCAGCGCCGGATGCTCTCGAACCTCAGGCACGCGCTCAGGCAGCTCCTGCCGGACGCCGAGGCGACTGCGCTCGCGGCGATGATCGCGGCGATGATCGACGGCGTGTGGCTGCGCGCGGCGCTCTCGAACTGGCGGGAGTCCGACAGCGAGGGGGCGCGGGCGCTGCTGACCGCGTTCGTCGAGGGCCGCCTCAAGGAACGCGCGCTGCCCCCCGCAGCCGAGCGCACCGGCGCCGCGCCCGCGGCCAGCGCCGCGCGGCCGGGGCACTTTCGCACGATCAATCCGGCGACCGGCGCGACGCTCGCCGAGATCCGCATTGACGGCGCCTCCGAAGTCGACACCGCGGTCGCGACCGCGGTCGAGGCCCAGCGCCGCTGGGCGGCGATGACCGGGACGGACCGCGGCCGCATACTGCGCCGTGCCGCCGACCTGCTGCGCGCGCGCAACCGCGAGCTCGCCGAGCTCGAGACACGCGATACCGGCAAGCCGATCCAGGAGACGAGCGTCGTCGACGTGATCTCGGGCGCCGACTGCCTGGAGTATTTCGCGGGCGTCGCCGCGACGATCGCCGGCGAGCACCTTGATCTCGGACCTGCTGCCTTCGGCTATACGCGTCGCGAGCCGCTCGGCGTCGTCGCCGGCATCGGTGCATGGAACTACCCGCTGCAGATCGCCTGCTGGAAGTCGGCGCCGGCGCTCGCCTGCGGAAACGCGATGCTGTTCAAGCCCGCCGAGCTGACGCCGCTGACGGCGATCGAGCTTCGCAAGGTCTACGACGCCGCCGGGCTGCCCGCGGGCGTGTTCCAGGTCGTGCAGGGCTTCGCCGACACCGGCCGGCTGCTGACGCGCCACCCGGCGATCCGCAAGGTGTCGCTGACCGGCGAGGTGGGCACCGGCAAGGCGGTGATGGGCGATGCGGCCGGAACTCTGAAGTACGTGACGCTCGAGCTCGGCGGCAAGTCGCCGCTCATCGTGTTCGACGACGCCAAGCTCGACAACGCCGTCGGCGGCGCGCTGCTCGCCAACTTCTACTCGGCGGGCGAGGTGTGCTCGAACGGCACGCGCGTGTTCGTGCAGCGGCGCGTCAAGGCGGCGTTCCTCGAGCGCCTGAAGGCGCGCGTCGCGGCGATGCGCGTCGGCGACCCGCTCGACCCGCGCACCCAGGTTGGCGCGTTGATCTCCGAGGCCCACATGGAGAAGGTGCTGGGCTACATCGCCCGCGGCCGCAGCGAGGGTGCACGGGTGCTCATCGGCGGTCGCCGGGTGACGAGCGGCGACCTCGCCAACGGCTTCTTCGTCGAGCCGACGGTGTTCGACGGCTGCCACGACGACATGGCGGTGGTTCGCGAGGAAATCTTCGGGCCGGTCATGACGGTGCTTGAGTTCGACGACGAGGACGAGGTCGTCGCGCGCGCCAATGCGACCGAGTTCGGGCTCGCGGCCGGCGTGTTCACGAGCGACCTGACGCGGGCGCACCGCGTGATCGCGCGCCTCGAGGCCGGCACCTGCTGGATCAACCACTACAACGTCACGCCGATCGAGCTGCCGTTCGGCGGCTACAAGCGCTCGGGCCTCGGTCGCGAGAACGGCCGCGCGGCGATCGAGCACTACACGCAGCTGAAGAGCGTCTACGTCGCGATGGGCGACGTCGAATCGCCGTACTGACGGGTCCGGACGTGGACGAACAGACCTTCGACTACGTGATCGTCGGCGCGGGCTCCGCCGGCTGCGTGCTGGCCAACCGGCTGACCGAGGACGGGCGGCACACGGTGCTGCTGCTCGAGTACGGCGGCTCTGACGCCTCGATCTTCATACAGATGCCGTCCGCGCTCGCGATCCCGATGAACCGCGAGCGCTACAACTGGTTCTACCACACCGAGCCCGAGGCTGGCCTCGGCGGGCGCGTGATGCACACGCCGCGCGGCAAGGTGCTCGGCGGCTCCTCGTCGATCAACGGGCTCGTCTACATCCGCGGCAACGCGCTCGACTACGAGCGCTGGGAAGCCGAGGGTGCGCGCGGCTGGGGCTACCGGCATGTGCTGCCGTACTTCAGGCGCGCCGAGCGGCGCGAGGAGGGCGGCGACCGCTATCGGGGTGGCGACGGCCCGCTCGGCACGCGCTACGGAACCGTCCGCAACCCCTTGCACGCGGCCTGGCTCGAGGCCGCGCGCCAGGCCGGCTATCCGCTGACCTCCGACGTCAACGGCTTCCAGCAGGAAGGCTTTGGCCGCATGGACATGACCGTCGACCACGGCGTGCGTGCGAGCGCGGCGAACGCCTACCTGAAGCCCGCCCGCAGCCGTCCCAACCTCGCGATCGAGACCGGAGCGCTCGCGAGCGCCGTCGCGTTCGAGGGGCGCCGCGCCGTCGGCGTGCGCTACCAGCAGGGTGGCCGCGAGCGCACGGTGCGGGCGCGAAGCGAGGTGCTGCTGTGCGCGGGTTCGATCGGCTCGCCGCAGCTCCTCAAGCTCTCGGGCGTCGGCGCTGCCGCGGAACTCGCCGCGCTCGGCATTCCGGTGGTGCACGACCTGCCCGGGGTCGGCGAGAACCTGCAGGATCACCTCGAGGTCTACTTCCAGGTCGCCTGCAAGGAGCCGATCACGCTCTACTCGGCGATGAATCCGCTCGCCAAGCTCGCGATCGGCGTGCGCTGGATCCTGTTCAAGGACGGGCTCGGCGCCACCAACCACTTCGAGACCTGCGGCTTCATCCGCAGTCGCGCCGGCGTCCGGTTCCCGGATATCCAGTACCACTTCCTGCCGATGGCCGTCAGCTACGACGGCTCCTCGCTCGCGCGCGAGCACGGCTTCCAGGCACACGTCGGCCCGATGCACTCGAAGAGCCGCGGCTGGGTGCGCCTCAAGTCGCGCGATCCGCACGACAAGCCGCGCATCCTCTTCAACTACATGAGCCATCCCGACGACTGGGTCGAGTTCCGTGCCGCGGTGCGCCTGACGCGCGAGCTCTTCGCGCAGCCGGCCTTCGACCGCTACCGCGCGCGCGAGATCGCGCCCGGCGCCGATGCGCAGTCGGACGAGCAGATCGACGAGTTCATCCGGCAGAAGGTCGAGAGCGCCTACCATCCGTCGTGCTCCTGCAAGATCGGGGCGGCGGACGACCGCATGGCGGTCGTCGACCCGGAGGCGCGCGTCTACGGCCTCGAGGGGCTCAGGGTCGTCGACTCCTCGATCATGCCGTCGATCACGAACGGCAACCTCAACGCGCCGACGATCATGCTCGCCGAGAAGTTGAGCGATCACATCCGCGGCCGCTCGCTGCCGCCCTCCGACGCGCCTTACTACGAGGCGCCGAACTGGCAGACCAGGCAGCGCTGACGGGCTAAGCGCTCGCGTCGAGGCCGACGTCCGCGGCCGCCGCGCGGCGCACCTCTGCGTCGATGTCGAGCGAGCGGCACGCGATGAGGTACACGACGGTCGACACCGGCAGGCCGACGAGCATCGCGAGGTCCGCGCCGCCGAGCGCGCGGGCGACGGGACCTGTGTAGATGCCGGTACTGAAGAACGGGATCATCGCCACGAATCCGACGCCGTAGGCGACGAGGCCGCGCCAGTTCCAGCGGCCGTACAGGCCGCGCGGGTTGAAGATCTCGCGCACCGAGTAGTGGCCGCGTCGCACGTAGTAGAAGTCGACCAGGTTGATCGCGGTCCACGGCGTGAAGAGGTACAGCAGGATCGACAGGAACTCGCCGAACTCGTGCGCGAAGTCGCGCGAGGCGGTCATCGCGATCGCGCTCGCGACGACGAGGCACAGGATGATCGTCGCGATGCGCTTGGCGAGCGTCGCCTTGATGGGCTTCAGCGAGTCGGCGACCGACAACAGCGTCAGCGACGCGCCGTAGAAGTTGAGCGTCGTGATCGTGACGAGCCCGAGCAGCGAGGCGATCAGGAGCGGCGCCCCCGAGCCCGGCAGCATCGCGTCGGCGGCGGCCTTGAGTGCCGGCGTCAGCTCCAGCTTGGGGAACATCGCGCCGGCCACCGTCCCGACCAGCATCGTCCACGTGCCGCCGATGAAGGCGCCGAGATAGGTCCACCAGAACGAGGCGGCGACGCCCACGTCCCGCGGCAGGTAGCGCGAGTAGTCCGAGACGTAGATCGACCACGACAGCTGGTAGGCCGCGGCCGCGAACAGCTGGGTCAGGAACGGTACCAGCCGAAAGTCGCCGAGGTCGAGCTGCGCGGCGGGAAAAGGCACGCGCGCGACGGCGACCGTCATCACCACGAGCCCGGCAATCAGGATCGCGGCCAGCACACGCTGCGCCCGGTGGATCCAGTCGTAGCCGACGATCGCGAGGATCGCGGCCAGCACGCCGATGATCGGCATCGTCGAGGCGGGATCCGTCTTGTAGAGCGTCTCGAGCGTGTCGGCCGCGAGCACCTGGTTGAAGGCGTTGAAGCCAACGTAGGTCACGAGCGCGACGCCCCAGACGAGCAGCGCGCCGACGTACCCGAACTGCGGCCGCGACTGGATCATCTGCGGAAGCCCGAGTTGCGGCCCCTGCGTCGAGTGGAAGGCCATGAAGAACGTGCCGAAGGCGCTGCCGATCGCGACGGCGATCGCCATCCAGATCAGGTTCCCGCCGAGCGCGACGCCGACGAAGCCGGTCGCGATCGTCGCGAGGTGGGCGTCGCCCGTGAACCAGACCGGCCACAGGTGCCAGACCTTGCCGTGACGCTCGGCGAGCGGCACGTAGTCGATGGAGCGCTTCTCGATCAGCGGCCGATCAGCCACGACCGGATCCGCGAGCGACGAGCCGGCGGTGCCAGCATGCCCGCCGATGTGCGTCGCGCTTCAACGGGCTGGCCGCTGCGAAGCGACGCAGCCCGCCGCGGCGCGGGCGCGCCGCCGCCTCACGCCGACGCCCGCAGTCGCGTCGCTCATGCACTGCCCACCGGCGCACGATCGGGAGTCTGCGATGACTGAGCTTCGCTAACGGCGTTGCTCAAAACTTGTAGCCGATCGTGACACCCACGACGCGCGGTCGCAGCACCGTTTCCGCCTGGATGAACTGGTCGCTGTTGGTGTTGACGCTGGCATTCGAGTTCGTGAGGTTATCGATGTGCACGGCGGCGTTCCACGGCCCCCTGCCGACGCCGAACGACGCATCGCACGTCGTGTACGCCGGGTTTTCCCAGCGAAGTCGGCCGCTGATGCCGCCGCCTGCGGCGACTGACTCCTCGAGGGTATGCGCCGATCCGGTCTGGGTGAACGAATGGCCGACGTGCACCGCGCCGGCCTGCGCGAACCAGTCGTAGTCCCCGGTCGTCCAATCGTAGCGCGCGCGCAGGCTGAACTGGATCGGCGGCGAATTGGCGCTCGGAGAGCCCGCCGGACCGAAGGGGTTCTGCAGATTGTCGCAGGTCGCTCCGCAGGTTTTCGTGATGGGCTGGCCGAAATTCGCGCTGGCCGGGTTGGTGTCCGTCAGCGACGGCGAATTGGTCTGCTCGCTGTGGTTCCACGCCGCGGCGCCCTGCAGCGTCAGGCCGCGGTAGAGACGCGCGATCAGCGAGGTCTCGACGCCCCTGATCAGGAAGTCCTGGCCGTTCGTATTGAAGTAGATGTTCGTCAGATTGATGCCCGGATCGAAGAAAGCGATCTGCACATCCTTCCAGGTCTCGCGGTAAACGGCGCCGTTCCACTGCAGGCGCCGACCGAGGAACTCCGTCTTCCAGCCGAACTCGTTGTTCGTCATCTTGTCGGACAGGTAAGCAGAGGGGACCTGGTATTGCCACTGTCCGTCGGGTCCCGGTATGCCCTGCAGTCCACCGATCTGATTGAAGCCGCCCGGTCGGAATCCCTGCGAGAACGTGTAGTACACCATCGCGTTCGGTGTTATGTGCCACGTGAGGTTGGCGCGACTGCGCCAGCCCGATTCCGTATCGCTGAGGGGCGGCTGGTTGAGGTCGTGCGAGGACGCGCCCTGGCAGCCGCCCGCGGGTGCCCCCTGCTCGAAGCAGTAGAAGCTGCTGAGGACGCTGCCGGCGTACGAATTCTCGAAGCGGTAATGTCGCGTGCCGACCGTAAGCGTCAGGACCTTCGGCACAAGGTCGAAGTCGACCGAGGCGAAGAACGCCGTCTGCTTCGTCTCGCGGATCGTGTCCTGATAGAACGACGTCGTGTCCGGCTGCACTCCCGGATTCTCGACGCTGCTGTCCGCGTACGTCCCGACGTCCGAGATGCACCCGGTGTTTCCCGGCGTTCCCGCCGCGCCGTTCGATGTGCAGGCCGGAATGCTCTTGTAGGCCCAGGTCGTCTGCTCCCAGACCTTGTTGTCCTCCCAGTACGCGCCGGCGATGCCACGCAGCCGCCAGTCGTCGGGTGTGCTCAGTCGAAGCTCGTGCTGCTGGTGCTCGTTGCGCTCCAGCGAGCGCCAGATCGCGCTCGGCGAGAAGCAGGTGGAGGGCAGGTTCGGGTTGGCGCCGGAGGCGGGTCCGTAGCACTGGTAGTAGTCGGCATAGACGCCACGCGCGTAGTTCGTGTAGTCGCCGACCTGCTCGACGTGACGCGTCAGGTAGCCGCCGGTGTAGACGGCTTTCAGCGCGCCGATCCGGCCATTCAGAGTCCAGGCCGTGTTCGAGAACCGGTCGCGATTGTATGAGTCGTTGAACAGCGTCACCTGCAGCGGTGACAGGGCCTGACCGTCGGAGGCGAACGGCTGCTGATAGAAGACCCCGTCCGTGTTGAGGTTCTGGTACATCTGGCTGAGCAGCAAGTCCCAGTCGTCGTTGAACTTGAACAACGCCTCGAGGCGCACGCCCTGGTAAGTCGTCGGGTTGATCGCGCGCTTTGCGATCGCGTAATTGTTGATGACCGGGCTTCCGGGCGGCGGCCCGAAGCTCGTCGGCGTGCCCGCCCCGCACTGGCCGTTGACCGGATTGCCGACCGAGCATGCGGTCGCGTACTGGGCGTAGTGGATTCCGAGGTCGCTGCCATTGCGGGTAAACGTCGCCGGAACGTTGTCGATGTAGCCGCCGCGGTGGTCGTTGTAGAACACGCCGCGCACCGCTGCCCGATCCGTGATCAGCGGAAGATTGATCACCGCCGTGAGCTCGGAATTCGGGTCGCCGTGCGCCGTGGTTCCGTAGCCGGCTTTGAAATTGCCCTCGGTGACGTTCAGCTTCGGCTCATTCGTGATGTAGCGGATCACGCCGGCCTCGGCGCCGGCGCCGAACAGCGTACCTTGCGGGCCCTCGAGCACCTCGATGCGGTTGAGGTCGGCCGCGTAGATGTCCAGATTGCGATTTGGCAGCTGGGCCGACTGGTTGTCGAGATAGATGGCGACGTTCGGGAAGAACGCGGTCGAGCCGCTGCCTTGGCTACCCTGCGCGCCGGCACTCAGTCCGCGCATGAAGACTTCGTTCTGGCCCGGTCCGTTGTTCTGGGTCGTCAGGTTCGGCAGGTATTTCACGTAATCGTCGAACGTCGAAATATTGAGCTGATCGAGCGCCTGGGCCGTGAACGCCTGCATGGCGATCGGCACGTTCTGCATGCTTTCCGTGCGTCGCTGAGCAGTGACGATGATTTCGCCGAGCGAGTCGGCAGACGCCTCGGCGGTGCTGCCCGGCGCCGCGGCGTGTGCGCCGATGGTGGCGCCGCCCAAGACGGCCGCGATCGCGAACGAAAGCTTCGGGTTGATTCGGCTCCCCATAGCAACTCCCCTTAGGTGCCTGTGCCTGGCCGGATTAGGGGGTGGCGCAGATTGAATGCGCAGTCAATGCGACCCCCCACGACGTTCGCTGCGAGTTTGTCGCAACGACACCGCCGACGCAAGATTCGGAGTTGGGCGCTGCATAGATTCAGGGCATCAATGACTTATAAATGCTGATCGCCATCCCCCGGCCGGGCGTGTCGACGCAGCAACAGCTTTGAACGCCTGTTCAGCCACTGTGGTCGGGTGCGTTCGGCGGAGCGTGCGCGCGTTGAGCGGCGATCCACGCGTGGACCCGTTCGCTCAGCACATCAAGCGGTATCGCGCCGTTGCCAAGCACCGTGTCGTGGAAGGCGCGGACATCGAAGCGCTCGCCGAGCGCCTGCTCGGCCTCGGCGCGCAGCTCGAGGATCTTGAGCTGCCCGATCTTGTAGGCGAGCGCCTGGCCGGGCCAGCCGATGTAGCGGTCGATCTCGTTGACGATGTCGGTCTCGGTCTTCGCCGCGTTGTCCTTGAAGTAGTCGATGGCCTGCTGGCGCGTCCAATGCTCGGCGTGGATCCCGGTGTCGACGACGAGCCGCACCGCGCGCCACATGTCGTAGGTCAGCTGGCCGAATCGCGAGTAGGGATCCTTGTAGAGGCCTAAGTCGTAGCCGAGCCGCTCGGAGTAGAGGCCCCAGCCCTCGACGAACGCGGTGTAGCCGGCGAGGCGCCGGAACTTCGGCAGCTCGCCGAGCTCCTGCGCGATCGCGATCTGCAGGTGGTGACCCGGCACCGACTCGTGCGCAGTCAGCACCTCGATCTCGTACTTGGGCCGCACCTCGGGCCGGTAGAGATTCACGTAGTAGTAGCCCGCGCGCCGGCCGTCGGCGGACGGACCGCTGTAGTAGGCGGTCGTCGTGTTGGGCGCCGAGATCGCCGGAATCGGCCGGACCCCGAACGGCGTGCGGTAGAGGTGCCCGAAGAGTTTGGGAAGCTCCGGCTCGATCTGCTTGGCGGTGACGATGTAGGCGCGAAACAGCTCATCCGGCGTCGCGTAGTAGAACTGCGGGTCGCTGCGCAGCTTCTCGAAGAATTCCGCGAGCGTCCCCTTGAATCCGACCTCGTCCATGACCGCCTGCATCGCCGCGCGGTTGCGCGCGACCTCCTTGAGGCCGATCGCATGTATCTCGGCCGCCGTCAGCGTCGTCGTCGTGTGGTGCGCGATGCGGTTGCGGTAGAACGCCTCGCCATCCGGCGTGTCCCAGATCCCGACGCTCGTGCGGCACGCCGGCAGGTAGCGCTCGCGGAAGAACGCGTCGAAGCGCCGGTACGCGGGCACGACGGCCGTGCCGATGACCTCGCGCGCGGCCGCCGCGAGCCGCTCGCGTTCGGCCGCCGGGATCTTGTCGGGAAAGGTCCGGAAGCGCTGGAAGAACGGACTGTCCTCGGGCTTGGCGACGACCTGCATCGCGAGCTGCGGCACCACGCGCTCCATCAGCACCCTCGGCTGCGTGCGCTGGTCGCGCGCCGACTCCTCGAGCAGCGCCGCGGTCTGGTCGAGGAACCTGGGCAGCGTCGCCATGCGCTTCAGCCACGTCTCGTAGTCGGCGACCGTCTCGAACGGCATGATCTCGGAGAGCTCCGAGAGCGTCTGCACGCCGCCGCGGGCGCTGATCTCGTACGCCTCGGCGTGGAACGGCCATTCGGCGAGGCGCTCGTCGTACTCGCGCTTGAAGAGGTCGTAGTTGAGCTGCTCGGCCGGTGGCAGCGAAGCACGCGGGACCTTGCGCAGCTGCCCGAGCGTCGCGATGTCGTGCGCGTGGCCGCGATCGAGGCCGGAGCGGCTGACGTCCGGCCAGCGGTCGTTGAAGCGCGTCTCGCCGTAGTAGGTCGCGGCGAGCGGGTTGTCGACTAGATCCTGCTCGTAGGCGCGGTCGAAAAGTTCGTGCAGCGCGATGACTGCCGCGGCCGGTCGCGGCGCGGCGAGTACAGGCGGGGCGCTGATCGCAAGTCCGAGGGCGGCCAGCAGGCCGACGAAACGACGGGAATGGCCCATGGGATCTCCGGCGGTGGCGGTCGACGGGGGCGGATTATTGCGCGGCCGGACCCCGGCAAACATTCCTGTTGGGCGCCGGCCCGCCTCCGGCTATGATGCGCGCTTCGCGACAAGGTCTGACCGGAGAGACCGCGCGGTACCGGGGCTACGGCCACGGCGCTGCGCGGCGCCGAAGGCGCAACCCGCCCGGAAACGCTCAGGCACCCGTACGGCACGACCTCGCGAGCTCTGGAGAGCGGCACGGCGCCCTGGCGCCGGCCCACCGAAGGGGTGCGGCGCAGCGTAGGCGGCGCTTGATCTCTCAGGTCACAGGACAGAGGGGCGACAGGCGGTGGCCTGTCGCCCTTTTTCTTGGGGCGACGGTCCGCCGGTAGTGTCCGCAGCGGAGAGCCGGATGACCCGCAAGACGCCCTTGAATGCGCGCCACGTCGAACTCGGCGCGCGCCTCGTCGACTTCGGCGGCTGGGACATGCCGCTGCACTACGGCTCGCAGCTCGAGGAGCACCACGCGGTGCGCCGCGACGCCGGCATGTTCGACGTCTCGCACATGCGCGCGGTCGATATCGACGGCCCGCGCGCGCAGGAGTTCCTGCGCCAGCTGCTCGCCAACGACGTCGCGCGGCTTCGCAGCCCCGGCAAGGCGCTCTACAGCTGCATGCTCAACGAGCAGGGCGGCGTGCTCGACGACCTGATCGTCTACTTCCTCGAGCCCGGCCGCTACCGCCTGGTCGTCAACGCCGGAACCGCCGACAAGGACCTGGCGTGGATCGGCGCGCGCGCCGCTGGCTACGGCGCCACGGTGCGCTCGCGCGAGGATCTCGCGATGATCGCCGTGCAGGGCCCCAACGCGCGCGGGAGAGCGACTGGGCTCCTGCCGGCGGATGATGAGGCGCGCGCGCTCGCGCTCGAGGGCTTCTACGGCACGCCGCTCGGCGTGCTCGACGGCCGGGCATTCATCGCCCGCACCGGCTACACCGGCGAGGACGGCTTCGAGATCATGGTGCCGGCCGAGCACGTGGTCTCGCTGTGGAACCGGCTGCTCGACGCGGGCGTTCGCCCGTGCGGCCTCGGTGCACGCGACACGCTGCGCCTCGAGGCCGGCATGAACCTGTACGGCAACGACATGGACGAGCGCACGACGCCCCTCGAGGCGGGGCTCGCGTGGACGGTCGTGCTGGACGCCGGCCACGACTTCATCGGCCGCAGGGCACTCGAGGCGCAGCGCGCCGCCGGCGTCCCGCGCCGCCTCGTCGGGCTGCTGCTCGAGGACAAGGGCGTGCTCCGCAGCCACCAGAAGGTGTACGCCGGAGCGGCCGGCGAGGGCGAGACGACGAGCGGCAGCTACGCGCCGACCCTCGAGCGCTCCATCGCGCTCGCGCGCGTGCCGGCAGCAACCGGCGCAGCCGTCGAGGTCGACGTGCGCGGCAAGCGCCTGAAGGCCCGCGTCGTCAAGCCGCCGTTCGTGCGCCATGGCCGCGCGCAGATCGAACTGTGACCGCAACCAACCCACATCCCACCCGACCACAAGCCGAGGACCCTAGATCATGAGCAGCACGATCCCCGCGGAGCTTCGCTACACGCAATCGCACGAGTGGGTGCGCAAGAACCCGGACGGCACGCTGACCATCGGCATCACCGACCATGCGCAGCATGCGCTCGGGGACCTCGTGTTCGCCGAGACGCCGGAGACCGGCCGCACCGTGACCGCAGGCGAGGCGTGCGCGGTCGTCGAGTCGGTCAAGGCGGCCTCGGACGTCTACAGCCCGGTCGCGGGCACCGTGCTCGCCGGCAACTCGGGCCTCGCCGATGCACCCGAGAAGATCAACGCCGATCCCTACGGCGAGGGCTGGCTGTGGACCCTCAAGCCCGCCGACGCGAGTGCCATCGATGCGCTGCTCGATGCGGGCGGCTACGAGAAGTTCCTGGCCGAGACCGCCGAATAGCCCGTTCCGGAGCCCCCATGGCATTCATCCCGCACACCGACGACGACGTCCGGCAGATGCTCGCGACGATCGGCGTCAAGCGCATCGAAGACCTGTTTGACGAGATTCCGCGTGCGCTGCGCGCCGGTCCCTTGTCGGCGATCCCGCCGGCGGCCTCCGAAATGGAGATCGGGCGACTGATGTCCGAGCGCGCCGCCGAGGACGGCCGGCCGCTCACCTTCATCGGCGCCGGCGCCTACGAGCACCACATCCCGGCGGCCGTGTGGGCGATCACGACGCGCGGCGAGATCTACTCGGCCTACACGCCGTACCAGGCCGAGGCCAGCCAGGGCACGCTGCAGACGATCTACGAATACCAGACGATGATCGCGAGCCTGACCGGCATGGAGGTCTCGAACGCGTCGCTCTACGACGGCGCCTCGGCGCTCGCCGAAGCCTGCCTGATGGCGGTGCGCGCCAATCGCCGCTCGAAGTCGCTGCGCATCCTGATGCCGCGGGTGGTCAACCCGACGTACCGCAAGTGCGCGCGCGCGATCGCCGGCAACCAGAACCTGCGCTTCGAGGAGATCGGCTTCGACCCGGCGACCGGGCAGACGGCGCTCGCGGCGCTCGAGGCGCACGCCGCCGAGGACGTGACCGCGCTCGTGATCCAGCAGCCGAACTTCTTCGGCATGCTCGAGGACGTCGATGCGCTGACGACGTGGGCGCACCGGCGCGGGGCGCTCGTGATCGCGGTCGTCAACCCGACGTCGCTTGCGCTCCTGAAGCCGCCGGGCGAGTGGGGCGAGCGCGGCGTCGACATCGTCGTCGGCGAGGGCCAGCCGCTCGGCGTGCCGCTCGCGGCCGGCGGTCCGTACTTCGGCTTCATGACGACGCGCATGGAGCACGTGCGGCAGATGCCGGGGCGCATCGTCGGGCGCACGCTCGACGTCGACGGCCGGCCCGGCTACACGCTGACGCTGCAGGCCCGCGAGCAGCACATCCGCCGCGGCAAGGCGACCTCGAACATCTGCACCAACCAGGGGCTGCTGATGAGCGCGGCGACGATTTACCTCGCGATCATGGGTCCGGCGGGGCTCGAGCGCGTCGCGGGCGCGTCGATGGCGCGCACCGCCGAGCTCGTCGAGGCGCTGACGCGCATCAAGGGGGTGCAGAGCGCATTCGGCGGCGCGCGCTTCCACGAGGCGCTGCTGAAGCTCGAGCGCCCGGTCGCGCCGGTGCTCGATGAGCTCGCGCGGCGCCGCATCGCGGGCGGCTACGACGCCTCCGCCGACTACCCCGAGCTCGGCCACGCGCTGCTCGTGTGCGCGACCGAGACCAAGACCAGCGGCGACATCGCCGCGTACGCCTCCGCGCTGCACGCCGTGCTCGGCGACGCACGCGCGGCGTGATCGGGAGAGGACGATGACTGACACGCCCACGACCAGCGCCGCGCGCGAGCCGACGATCTTCGACCTGTCACGAGCCGGACGCACCGCGCAGGCGCAGCTGCCGCCCGCGCTCGCGGCCGAGGTCCCGGCCGAGCTGCGGCGCCGGCGCCGCCCGCTGCTGCCCGAGGTCTCGGAGCTGCAGGCCGTGCGCCACTACACGCGCCTCTCGCAGATGAACTTCTCGATCGACACGCAGTTCTACCCGCTCGGCTCGTGCACGATGAAGTACAACCCGCGCGGCTGCAATCAGTACGCGATGCTGCCGGAGTTCCTCGGGCGCCATCCGCTCGCGCCGGCAGCGCTTGGCCAAGGCGTGCTCGCGTGCCTGTTCGAGCTGCAGGAGATGCTGCGCGAGGTGACCGGCATGCAGGGCGTGTCGCTGACGCCGATGGCGGGGGCCCAGGGCGAGTTCGCGGGCGTGGCGATGATCCGCGCGTACCACCGCGCGCGCGGGGATCTCGCGCGCAACGAGATCATCGTGCCGGAGGCCGCGCACGGCACCAATCCCGCGACGGCCTCGATGTGCGGCATGAAGGTCATCGAGATCCCGTGCAACGCCGAGGGCGACTGCGACATCGAGGCGTTGCGCCGCGTCGTCGGCCCGGCGACGGCCGGCATCATGCTGACCAACCCGTCGACGCTCGGCGTGTTCGAGCGCACGATCGCCGAGATCGCGACGCTGGTGCACGACGCGGGCGGGCTCCTCTACTACGACGGCGCGAACCTGAACGCGATCCTCGGCAAGGTCCGGCCCGGCGACATGGGCTTCGATGTGATCCACATGAACCTGCACAAGACCTTCTCGACGCCGCACGGCGGCGGCGGACCGGGCGCGGGCGCCGTCGGCGTCGGGACGCGCCTGCTGCCGTACCTGCCGATCCCCGTCGTCGCTCGCGACGGCGGGCGCTACCGCTGGCTCGACGAGCGCGACCTGCCGGAGTCGATCGGCCGCCTGTCGGGCTTCATGGGCAACGCCGGGGTGCTGCTGCGTGCCTACATTTATATGCGCATGGTCGGACGGGAGGGCATGCAGCGGATCGGTGAGTTCGCGACGCTGAACGCGAACTACCTGCTCGCGCGGCTGCGCCAGGCGGGCTTCGAGCCCGCGTATCCGACCCGGCGCGCAACGCACGAGTTCATCCTGACGATGAAGCGCGAGGCGCGCGAGCACGGTGCCACGGCCATGGATTTCGCCAAGCGTCTGCTTGATTTCGGCTACCATGCGCCGACGACCTACTTCCCGCTGCTGGTGCCGGAGTGCCTGCTCATAGAGCCCACCGAGACCGAGGCCAAGGAGACCCTCGACGGCTTCGTCGAGGCGATGGTCGCGATCCAGCGCGAGGCCGCCGAGAATGTCGAGCGGCTCAAGGGCGCGCCGTACACGCTGCCGGTGCGGCGCCTCGATGATGTGCGCGCCGCCAAGCACCTGGACCTGACCTGGAAGCCGGCCGCATGAATGCTCCGGACGGGACGAGCGGCGCGGTGCGCCCCGGCACCAAGCCGCGCGGGGCGGTGCGGCTCTTCAAGGCCTTCGCCAACACCTGGAAGGGACTCGTCGGCTGCTGGCGCGAGGAGGAGGCGTTCCGCCAGGAGTGCCTGCTGACGATCCTCGTGGTGCCGGCAGGGCTGTGGTTCGGCAACTCGGGCGTCGAGCGCGTGCTGCTGGTCGGGCCGATGCTCGTGATCCTGATCGTCGAACTTCTCAACAGCGCGATCGAGACCGCGATCGACCGCATCGGCACGGAGCGGCATGCGCTCTCGGGCCTCGCCAAGGACCTCGGCTCCGCGGCGGTATTCATGTCGTTCGTGCTGCTGGCCTTGAACTGGGCGCTCGTGCTGCTCGGGCACTGAAGGGTTCCCCCGACATCCGTCACGTTCCGTGTGCGAGCGGCTGGCGGCGCGCCCCGCCGGCCGGTATGGTGGCCGCGTTCTCGGGAGGCCCGCTTCGATGACAGTGATGATCTGCGGTTCGCTCGCCTACGACACCGTCATGGTGTTCGACGGGCGCTTCAAGGAGCACATCCTGCCGGACCGCATCCACATGCTCTCGGTGGCGTTCCTCGTGCCGCAGCTGCGCCGCAACTACGGCGGCGTCGCCGGCAACATCGCCTTCAACCTGGGCCTGCTGGGTGTCAAGAGCCAGGTGCTCGCGACCGTTGGCGATGACTTCGATCCTTATGAAACCTGGATGCGCCGGCGCGGTCTGAGCACCGAGTACGTGCGGCGGATCGCCGACACCTATACGGCGCAGGCCTTCATTACGACCGACCTCGACGACAACCAGATCACCGCGTTCCACCCGGGTGCGATGCAGCACTCCGGCGAGCTTGACGTGCCGGTGGGGGCCGGGATCGCGCTGGCGCTCGTCGGCCCCGACAGCCGCGACGGCATGATCCGCCACGCGGAGCAGTTCGCCGCGGCCGGCATCCCGTTCATCTTCGACGTCGGCCAGGGCCTGCCGATGTTCAGCGGCGCCGAGCTTGCGCGCTTCATCGAGCAGGCGAGCTGGGTCATCGTCAACGACTACGAGGGCCAGCTGATCCAGGATCGCACCGGCCTCGCGCCGGAGGCGATCGCGGCGCGCTGCCGCGCCTACGTCGTGACGCGCGGCGGGGAGGGCTCACGGATCTACGCCGACGGCGCTCTCACCGAGATTCCGGCGGTGCGCGCCGAGCGCGTCGTGGACCCGACCGGCTGCGGCGACGCCTATCGCGCCGGATTCATCTATGGGCTGACGCGCGGCTTCGACTGGCCGACGACCGGCCGTCTCGCCTCGCTGATCGGCGCGATCAAGGTCGCGCACCACGGCACGCAGTCGCACCACTTCACGCTCGCCGAGATCGGCGAGCGCTTCCATACCGCCTTCGGCTACCGCTTTTGAGCGCCTCGAGCGGCCCGATGCGGTTTAGGGACCTCGCGCGCGTCGCGCTGCTGGCGTTGCTCGGCGTCGCGGCGGGCGGGGCCGGCGCCGAGACCTCGGCGGTGCACGCCGAGGTGGCTGCGCCCGCGCCGGCGGCGCCGGACACCGTCGAGAAGCGGCCCGAGTGGGCGCGCACGCTCGAGCGCATCGCCAACGGCGTCGTCGCGATCCAGCTCGACGAAACGCGCGCGTTCGACACCGAGTGGAACACCTCGGCGCAGGCGACCGGCTTCGTCGTCGACGCCAAGCGCGGCCTGATCCTCACGAACCGCCACGTCGTGACGCCGGGACCGGTGACCGCGCAGGCGGTGTTCATGAACCGCGAGGAAGTGCAGCTCTACCCGGTCTACCGCGACCCGGTCCACGACTTCGGCATCTACCGCTACGACCCCGCCAAGCTCAAGTTCATCCAGCCGCAGCAGATCCCGCTCGCGCCCGAGGCGGCGAAGATCGGCACCGAGATCCGCGTGGTCGGCAACGACGCCGGCGAGCAGCTGTCGATCCTCGCCGGAACGCTCGCGCGACTCGATCGCGACGCGCCGGCCTACGGCGTCGGCAAGTACAACGACTTCAACACCTTCTATTACCAGGCCGCGTCCAGCACCTCCGGCGGCTCCTCGGGCTCGCCGGTGCTCGATGTCAAGGGCCGAGCGGTCGCGCTCAACGCGGGGGGGTCGAGCCAGGCGGCCTCGAGCTTCTACCTGCCGCTTGACCGGGTGGTGCGCGCGCTGAAGCTGATCCAGGACGGCAAGCCGGTTTCGCGCGGCACGCTCGAGATCGTGTTCGAGTACACGCCCTACGACGAGCTGCGCCGGCTCGGCCTCAAGCCCGACACCGAGGCGGACGTGCGCCGCGCGTTCCCGAGGCAGGTCGGCATGCTGGTCGTCAAGGAAGTCCAGCGCGGCTCGGCCAGCGACGGCGTGCTCGAGCCCGGCGACGTGCTGGTGCGGATCGACGGGCGCTACGTCACCGAGTTCCTGACGCTCGAGTCGATTCTCGACGACTCGGTGGGGCACAGCGTGCGGCTCGAGGTGCAGCGCGGCGGCCAGGTGCTGACCCGCGAACTCCCGGTCGAGGACCTGCACGCCATCACGCCGGACGAGTACCTGGAGTTCGGCGACGCGGTCGTCAACCGGCTCTCCTACCAGATGGCACGGCACCTCAACGTGCCGATCAGGGGCGTCTACGTCGCGAACCCGGGCTACGTGTTCGGCGCCGCCGGAGTTCCGCGCGGCGCCGTGCTGACGGCCTTCAACGGCAAGTCGCTCAAGGACCTCGACGACTTCGAGAAGGTGCTTGCCGACCTCGCGCAGGGCGACCGCGCGACGGTGCGATTCTTCACGCTCGAGGACACGCGCTCGCAGCAGGTACGCGTCGTGCGCATCGACCGCCAGTGGTTTCCGGCGCAGCGCTGCAAGCGCGACGACGTCCGCGGCTACTGGCCGTGCCGCACGCTCGATCCGGGGCCGCCGCCGACACCGCCGCAGCCGGCGAGCACGACGTTCGGCGCGAGCGGCGATGCGCGCGCCGACAAGATCGCGCCGTCGCTGGTCGTCATCAACTTCGACATGCCGTACTCGGTGTCGGGCGTGACCGAGCGCAGCTACCGCGGGACGGGCGTCGTCGTAGACGCGGCGCGCGGCCTGATCGTGACCGACCGCAACACGGTGCCGGTCGCGCTCGGCGACGTGCGCCTGACCTTCGCCGGCACCATCGAGGTGCCGGGGCGCGTCGAGTACATCCATCCGCTGCACAACCTCGCGGTGATCTCCTACGACCCGGCGCTGATCGGCACCACGCCGGTGCGGGCGGCGCGCTTCTCGACCAAGGAGCTCGCGCCTGGCGACGACGTCTGGGTCGTGGGACTGCGAGCCGACCAGCGCCTCGCGGCGCTCGAGAGCAAGGTCGCGGCGGTCGAGCCCGCGCAGTTCCCGCTGTCGCGGACGCTCGCGTTTCGCGACTCGAACCTCGAGGTCGTGACGCTGGTCAACGGACCGACCGATTTCGACGGCGTGATCGCCGACAAGTCCGGCGACGTGCGCGCGCTGTGGTCGAGCTTCGCGTTCGACAGCGGCCGCGAGCTGCAGCAGCAGAACTTCGGCGTCCCGGCCGAGGTCGTGACCGCGATGCTCGACGTCGTGCGCAGCGGCCGCCCGCTGCGGTCGCTCGAGGCGGAGCTGCAGACGGTGCCGTTGTCGGTCGCGCGCAAGATGGGCCTCAACGACGACTGGGTGCGGCGGATCGAGGCCCACAGTCCCGGGCGGCGCCAGGTGCTCGGCGTCGGCCGCCTGGTCGCGGGCTCGCCGGCTGCCGAGCAGTTGCAGACCGGCGACCTGTTGCTCGCGATCGATGGCGTCGTCGTCAACCGCTTCCGCGAGGTCGACCAGGCCTCGCAGCGGCCGATGGTCCGGGTGACGGTATGGCGCAACGGCGCCGAGCTCAGCCTCGAGGTTGCGACCGCAGCGCTGGGCGGTGGCGACATCGACCGGATTCTCGTCTGGGCCGGTGCGATCCTGCAGGCCCCGCACCGGGCGCTCGCGGCGCAGCGCGGCGTCGCGCCGAACGGCGTGTTCGTCGCCTTCTTCCTCTACGGCTCGCCGGCGACGCGCTACGGGCTGTGGGCCGGGCGGCGCATCGTCGAGGTCGACGGCAAGGCGACGCCCGACCTCGATGCGTTCCTCGCGGCGGTCGGCGGCAAGGAAGACCGCGCATCGCTCAGGCTTCGGACCGTCACCTGGAACAACTCGGTCGAGGTCATCACGCTCAAGCTCGACAAGAAGTACTGGCCGACCTACGAGCTGCGGCGCGGGCCGGGCGGCTGGGAGCGGCGCTTGCTCGACTAGGCCCGGCGGCCGGCCGCGCGGCCGCCACCGGCGGGCGTGACGTGGTCGGTTGCCGCGGGGGCCGCCACTCTTTAACTTGAGGCCACAGCGCGCGAATTCTGGCCGTGATTCCCGATCCCTCCACCCAGTTCGAGTTGTTCACAGCGGGCGCGACGGATGCCGACCTGATCGGCACGGCGCCGCCGCCCGCGGACCTGGCCGCGGCTGCGGCGCAGCTGCCGCCGGGACTGCGCCTCGGGACCTCGAGCTGGTCGTTTCCGGGCTGGGCCGGCATCGTCTACGCGAACCGCGTCGGCGAGCAGCTGCTCGCGCGCCAGGGACTCGGCGCCTACGCGCGGCACCCGCTGTTGCGCGCCGTCAGCCTCGACCGCACCTTCTACGCGCCGCTCTCGGCCGACGAGTTGCGCGACTATGCGCGGATGGTCCCGCCGGAGTTTCGCTTCGTCGTCAAGGCGCACGCGGCGCTGACGACGCCGATCGACCGCCAGGCACGCAACGTCGCCGTGACGCCGGACGTCGATCGCTTCCTCGATCTGTCGTATGCGCTCGAGCGGGTCGTCGGGCCCGCGGTCGAGGGCCTCGGCGAGCGGCTCGGCGCGTTGCTGTTTCAGTTCCCGCCGCTCGGCCTGCCGTACGCGCGCGATCCGCAGCTGTTCGCGCAGGCGCTCGGCGCATTCCTCGACGCCCTGCCGCGCGGACCGCAGTACGCGGTCGAGCTGCGCAACCGCGAGATGCTGTCGCCCGCCTACAGCGATGCGCTGGCACGCAACGGCGTCACCCACTGCTTCAACGTCCACCCGCGCATGCCCGGCGTGCTTGAGCAGGCCGAGATCCTCGGCGAGAGCGCATGGCTGTCGGGCACGGTCGTCTTGCGCTGGATGCTGCATCCGCAGCAGGACTACGAGGCCGCGCGCGAGCGCTACTTCCCCTTCGACCGCATCGTCGACCCCGATCCCGCCAACCGCGCGGCCGTCGCGGCGCTGCTCGCGCGGATCCTCAGCCGTGGCAACGAGGCGATCGTCATCGCGAACAACAAGGCCGAGGGCTGCGCCCCGCTGACGCTGTTCGGGCTCACCCGCGAGCTCGAGCGCCGCGCGCGCGAGAGCGTGCCCGCGGCATGACGGCGAGCGCCGACATCGCGCACGCGGTGTCGCTGCTGCGCGCCGGGGAGCTCGTGGCCTTCCCGACCGAGACGGTCTACGGGCTCGGTGCCGACGCCCGCAACGCCGGCGCAATCGCCCGGATCTACGCGCTCAAGCGCCGGCCGAGCGGGCACCCGCTGATCGTGCACCTTGCGGCAGCGACGGCGCTGCCGGCCTGGGCGCGGCAGGTGCCAGTGGCGGCCGATCGTCTGGCGCGCCGCTTCTGGCCGGGCCCGCTGACGCTGATCCTGCCGCGCGCCGCCGGCGTCGCCGACGCGCTGACCGGCGGCCAGGACAGTGTTGGCCTGCGCGTCCCGGCGCACCCGCTCGCGCAGGCGTTGCTCGTGGCGTTCGGCGACGGCATTGCCGCGCCGTCCGCGAACCGCTACGGCCGGGTGAGCCCGACGAGCGCGGCGCACGTGCGCGAGGAGTTCGGCGGCGAGACGCCGTTCGTGCTCGACGGCGGCGAGTGCGCCGTCGGGCTCGAGTCGACGATCGTGAGCTTTGTCGGTGAGCCCCTGCTGGTGCGCCCGGGCGGCATCTCGCTGCCCGAGATCGAGGCCGTCATCGGGCCGCTGCGGCGCGCCGCGGACGGGGAGGGCCCGCGTGCGCCCGGCACGACGCGCGCCCACTACGCGCCGGCCACGCGTCTGACGATTGTCGCACCGGAGGCTCTCGAGGCGGCGGCGGGGCCGCGCAGCGCCGTGCTCGCGCGGCGGGCGCGGCCGGCCGGCTACGCCGGCGCCCTGTGGCTCGACGGCGGCGAGGACCCTGCGCGCTACGCGCACGACCTCTACGCCAACCTGCGCCGCCTCGACCACGCGGCCGCCGATGCAATCGTCGTCGAGGCCGTGCCCGCCGATGAGCGGTGGGACGCGGTGCGCGACCGCCTGCGGCGCGCCGCCGCCGCTTGCGGCGCCGAGGATTCGGCCTAGAATCCGCGCCTCCTCTTCCGGGAGTCTCAGCGTGCCGAAGCTCGCCACGTCCGTCCGCCATCGCGATCCGTCACCGGCGACGCGACTGGCCGCGCCCTACACGCGAGCCGATCTCGAGGCGCTGGTCGCGCGCTACGGATCGCCGCTGATGCTGATCGACTGCGACGTGATCCGCGCCCAGTACCGGCGCCTGCAGGCCGCGCTGCCGGGCGTCGACATCCACTACGCCCTGAAGCCGCTGCCGGACGCCGCGGTCGTCACGGCACTGAAGGGCATCGGCGGCTGCTTCGATCTTGCGAGTAGCGGCGAGGTCGAGCTCGTGCGCGCCGCCGGCGTCGCGCCGGAGCGCTGCATCCACACGCACCCGAACAAGCGCGACACCGACATCCGCGACGCGCTGCGGTTCGGCATCCGGACCTTCGTCGCCGACAACGTCGACGAGCTCGGCAAGTTCGTCCGCCACCGGCGCCGGGTCGGCGTGCTGCTCAGGGTCGCCTTCAGCGCCGAGGACGCCCTCGTCGACCTGTCGCGCAAGTTCGGCTGCGACATCGGCGCCGTGCCGCAGCTGCTCGCCGTCGCACGTCGGCTCGGCGTGCCGATCGCCGGCTTCTCGTTCCACGTCGGCTCGCAGACGCCGACCCCCGCGATGCACGTCCAGGCCATCGAGGCCTGCGGGCGGCTGATCGAGGCGGCCCGCGCCGCCGGCCACGAGCACGTGACGACGCTCGACATCGGGGGCGGCTTCCCCATTGACTACCGCGAGCGCGTGATGCCGATCGAGGAGTTCTGCGCGCCGATCCGCGCGGCGCTCGAGAAGCTTCCGCCGCGGCTGCGCATCCTCGCCGAGCCCGGCCGCTTCATCGCGGGGCCCGCGGGCACCTGCGTCGCCACCGTGGTCGGCCGGGCCGAGCGCGACGGCCGCTGGTGGTACTACCTCGACGACGGCCTGTACGGGTCCTTCAGCGGGCAGCTGTTCGACCACGCGCGCTACCCGGTCGCGGCGCTGCGCGAGGACGGGCCGCGGCTGCCGGCGGTGCTCGCCGGACCGACCTGCGACAGCATCGACGTCATCGACGATCACCTCGCGCTGCCGCTGCTCGAGGCCGGCGACCTGATCGTCGGCCGCCAGATGGGCGCGTACACGAGCGCCTGCGCCACGGACTTCAACTTCATCAAGCGCGCGCGGATCGTCGCGCTCAACCTCGACCCGCTGGACGCGACCGGCGTCACAATCGCGGCATCCTAGCCGCGGCGCTTGCTTGAGTTTCGTGTGCCGCTCAACCACACTCGGCCCATGGTCCGCGATCACCACTCCCGGCTGAACCGGCGCGCGGCGCTCAGGGCGCTCGGCCTCGGCGGCGCGGGCGCGCTCGCCTGCCTCGCGGCGCCGCGCCGGGCGCGCGCCGATGAGTCCGCGAACCGCCAACTCGTGCTGCACAACACGCACACGCTCGAGTCGTTGCGCGTCACGTACTGCGCCGGCGGCTGCTATGACGGCAGCGCGCTCGCCGACGTCAACCGGGTGCTGCGCGACCACCGCAACGGCGCCATCCACCCGATCGACCCCGCGCTGCTCGACGTCCTGCACGGAGTCGCGAGCCGCTGCGGGCGCGACGCGGAGTTCGAGGTGATCTCGGGCTATCGCTCGCCGGAGAGCAACGCGGCCATGCATGCGCGCTCGAGCGGCGTCGCGGCCCACAGCCTGCACATGGAGGGTCGCGCCATCGACGTGCGGCTCGTAGGCTGCGACCTCGCGCGGCTGCGCGACGCGGGACTTGAGCTCGCGGCCGGCGGCGTCGGCTACTACCGCGGTCCGCAGTTCGTGCACCTCGACACCGGGCGCGTCCGCACCTGGGTCGGCTGAGGCGAGCCCGCGCCTTCCGCCGCGATGATCGCGCTGCCCGCCCGCGTGCTGGCGCTCGCCGGCGCAATTGCGCTGGCCGGTTGCGGCGGCGGTTCGGAGCCACCGAGCCCGGGCGCGCGCCTCTACATCAACAACTGCCTGGCGTGCCATCAACGCGGCGGCGACGGTGTTCCGGGCGTACAGCCGCCGCTGCACGGGACCCCGGTGCCGGTCGGCGATCCGGGCGAGCTCCTGCGGTGGGTGATGTACGGCGAGCGCCCATCGACGCTGCCGCGCGGGGCCTACAGCGGCGTGATGCCGCAGTTCGGGTACTTGAGCGACGGCGACCTCGCGACGCTGCTCAGCTACGTGCGTTCGAGCTTCGGCAACACCGCCCCGCCCGTCACGCCGGCGATGGTCGCCGCGGTGCGCGCCGCGCACCGCGGCGGCTGAGCCTGCCGTGCGGGTCGAGTTCCTCGACTTCGTCAGCGGCGCCCGCGCCGCGCGCGGCAGCGTCGTCGTCATCGACGTGTTCCGCGCGTTCTCGACGGCCTGCTACGCCGCGGCCGGCGGCGCGCGGCTCGTGCCGGTCGCCGACATTGACGTCGCGCGCGCGCTTGGCGCGCGCCACCCCGACTGGCTGCTCGCCGGCGAGCGCGGCGGCCGCGATCTGCCCGGCTTTCACTTCGGCAACTCGCCGACCCGGATCGCGGCGGCCGCGCTCGGCGGGCGCACGCTCGTGCACACGACGCACGCCGGCACCCAGGGCCTGACGCAGGCCGAGGCCGCCGACGAGGTGCTGACCGGGAGCCTGGTCAACGCGGCCGCGATCGTGCGCTACCTCAAGCGCCGGGCGCCGGCCGTCGTCTCGATCGTGCGCATGGGCCACGAGGCGCGCACGCGCTGCGTCGAGGACGACCTGTGCGCCGAGCTCCTCGGCGCGCGCCTCGCCGGCGAGCGCTACGATACGAGCGGCATTGGCGCGCGGCTGCGCGCCTCGCCCGCGGCCGCCAAGTTCTTCGACCCCGCCGCCACCTGGGCTCCGGAAGGGGATTTCGCGCTGTGCGCGGCGCTCGACCGGTTCGACTTCGTGCTCAGGCTCGGCACGGCGGACCACGAGGGCGTGCGCGCGCTCGAGCGCGTCGAGGTCTGATCGACTGTCACGGAGGGGATGCGATGCCGGTGCTCGCCCGAACCATCGTGCTCTTGACGCTGTCGAACGTGTTCATGACGTTCGCCTGGTACGCGCACTTGAAGACCCTCAGAAGTCGCGCGTGGTGGATTGCGGCGCTGGTGTCGTGGGGGATCGCGTTGTTCGAGTACCTGCTGCAGGTGCCCGCGAACCGCATCGGCTACACGGTGCTGAGCGTGCCGCAGCTCAAGATCCTCCAGGAGGTCATCACGCTCGCGGTGTTCGTGCCGTTCGTGCTGCTGTACCTGCGCCAGGGGCTCAAGCTCGACTACCTGTGGGCGTCGTTCTGCATGCTGGGTGCCGTCTATTTCATGTTCCGGAGCCAGGGATGAGCGCCGGGTCGACGGCGATACACCGACGCGTCGCGGCCCTCAGGCGCGGCGCGGAGCCGACGGCGATCGCGCGCCTCGCGAGCGGCTGGGTCGTGCTCGGCGATCCGCAGGTGATCGCGGGCTACTGCCTGCTGCTGCCGGACCCCGTGGTGCCGGACCTGAACGCGCTCACAGGTCCCGCGCGCGCGGCGTTCCTCGCGGACATGGCCGCGGTCGGGGACCTGCTTTTGAAGGAGATGGGCGCGCTCAGGATCAACTACGCGATTTACGGCAACCTCGAACCCGCACTGCACGCGCACCTGTTCCCGCGACGCGCCGCCGAGCCACAGGCCCTGG
>Ga0335069_10001958_pt1 | contig 32377 bp, 32 predicted proteins | sample Lox_Sample_11_FD_206714 | JGI IMG/M metagenome (GOLD analysis project Ga0335069, IMG submission 206714) | Soil microbial communities from Loxahatchee National Wildlife Refuge, Florida, United States - Lox_Sample_1.1 | ecosystem: Environmental > Terrestrial > Soil > Wetlands | place: USA...
CGTGCATGCGGCCGCCTGGGTGATACCGGGCCGAGGCATCCAGCTGGTGCGTGAGGACGTGGGTCGCCACAACGCCCTGGACAAGGCCATCGGCGCCCTGGTCCGGTCGGGGACCGATCGCGGGGCGGGCTACATGCTGATCACCAGCCGGGCCAGTTACGAGATGGTCCAGAAAAGCGCGACTGTGGGAATCGCCTTCCTGGCGGCGCTCTCGGCGCCCACGGCCTTCGCCGTCAGACTGGCGCGGCAGAGCGGCCTGACCCTGGTGGCCTTCGCCCGCCGCGACCAGCATGTGGTCTACGCGAATCCAGCGCGCCTGACCTGAGTCCCCGCCGCCTAAGCTGAGTCCCCGCCGCCTAAGCTGAGTCCCCGCCGCCTAAGCTGACAATCCGCGAAGCGGATAGCTCCTATACCAACTATCGATTTCTGTCGGTGGCGGGGCGGACGGTACCGTCGCGGGCGCGTACCCGAAGGGGCGCGCAGCCGGCGTAAGTTCGCCCCGGCGCAACACGAAGGGGAGTCAGTCGCGATGAATGCCGAGCCTGTGAACACAGAAAATGCAGTTGCCCTGGTCGACACCCGCGAGCTGGGCCGCACCGTGCTCGAGTTCGCGCGCAGCGCCTCCACCGAGATTTCCACTCACGACGAGGAACTCCTGCCGGTGTTGGCCGCCAGGTTGCCCGCGGGCATGGCGGTGTATGTCGCCCACACGCCGAAGGCAACACTGGACGATGTGGTGCGAGTGGCCCTCAAGGTGCAGGCACTCGGGTTCCGGGCCTCGCCGCATATCGTGGCGCGCAGGCTGGTGAGCGAGAGTGCCCTGCGGGGCGCGCTCGATGAGCTGCGCGAGGGCGGTGTGGATCAGGTGCTGCTCGTGGCCGGGGACCTCGATCCACCGGCCGGCAGGTTCACCAGCACCCTCGAAGTGATCGACACCGGGTTGCTGGAGAAGGCGCAATTCGCGCGAGTGGGTGTGGCCGGTCATCCCGAGGGACACCGCGCCGTGGGCCCCACCACGCTGCTGGCCGCGCTGCGGCACAAGCAGGAATTCGCCCGCCGGACCGGTATCAAGGTGCACATCGCCACGCAGTTCGGTTTCAACCCGGATGCGGTCTGTGCCTGGGATCAGCACCTGGCGAAGGAGGGCATCTCGCTGCCCATCCACGTGGGGATAGCAGGACCCACGCCCCTCCCCAGGTTGATCAAGTTCGCCATGCAATGCGGCGTGGGTGCCTCCATGCAGTCACTCGTCAGGAACATGAGCGCCATGGCCAACCTGGCTCGACTGGCGACCACTCCGGATGAGATGCTTCTCGGATTGGTCCGAGGGCGGGCGGCCTATGCGGGCAGCCGGCTCGTGCAGCCTCACTTCTACGCATTCGGCGGCACCGTTGCGACGGCAACGTGGCTGCGGACCGTGATCGAAGGCAGCTTCACGGTAGCGCCCGACGGCCGGAAGTTCACGCTCAATACTTGAGCACGAGGAGACCCGATGCGGATCCGGGAAGCGAGCCACTGCCCATGAAGAGTGCGCTGATCTGTGGCTCAATGGCCTTCGACACCATCATGGTGTTCGGCGATCGCTTCAGCCATCACATCCTGCCCGACAAGATCCACATGCTGAACGTCTCCTTCCTTGTGCCGCAGCTGCGGCGCGAGTTCGGGGGCTGCGCCGGGAACATCGCCTACAACCTGCACCTGCTGGGCGATCGCGGCTATCCGATGGCCACCGTGGGCAGGGACTTCGGACCTTATAAGGAGTGGATGCAGCGCACGGGCGTACCCACGGACCACGTCAAGGTCATCGAGTCGGAGCACACCGCCCAGGCCTTCATCACCACCGATCTGGATGACAACCAGATCACGGCCTTCCATCCCGGGGCGATGCAGCAGTCGCAGGCCAACCGGGTGAGCGATGCGCGCGGGATCGGCATCGGGATCGTGGCGCCTGACGGGCGCGACGGCATGATCGAGCATGCGGCGCAGTTCGCTGCCGCCGGCATCCCCTTCATCTTCGATCCGGGCCAGGGCCTGCCGATGTTCAACGGTGAGGACCTGAAGCACTTCGTCGAGCAGGCCACCTGGGTGGCCGTGAATGACTACGAGTGGCAGCTCGTTCAGCAGAAGACGGGCTGGTCGGTAGAGGAGATGACCCGGCGTGTGAAGGCGCTGATCGTCACCCGGGGAGCCAGCGGTTCGGTGATCCACACGGCCGAGGGCTCCATCGAGATCCCCGCGGCACGGGTCCGGGAAGTCGTCGATCCCACCGGCTGCGGGGATGCCTACCGCGCCGGGTTGCTGCACGGCCTTCTGCACGGGCTGGATTGGCGCACCACCGGGCAAATGGCCTCCCTCATGGGCGCCATCAAGATCGAGTCCCGGGGTACCCAGAACCACCGTTTCACCCCCGAGGAATTCCGCCAGCGTCTGGCCGACAGCTTCAAATGAGCGACGCGTGTGGGGTCCGGGACGTCCCTTGAGGGTAAACTGGGGGGTCTGGGCGCAGGCCCTCCATCACCGAACGCGGAATTAAGTTAAATGGCGAACAACTACCTGTTTACGTCCGAGTCCGTTTCCGAGGGTCACCCGGACAAGGTGGCCGACCAGATCTCCGATGCCATGCTGGACAGCATCCTCAGGGAGGATGACCGGGGTCGGGTGGCCTGCGAGACCCTGATCAAGACGGGCGTGGTGGTAGTGGCCGGCGAAGTGACGACCAAAGCCTGGGTGGACGTCGAGGCGCTGGTGCGCAAGACGGTCCTCGACATCGGCTACAACTCCTCGGACATGGGCTTCGACGGCGCCAGCTGCGGCGTGGTCAACATCATCGGCAAGCAGTCGCCGGACATTGCCCAGGGCGTGGATCGCAAGGATGAGCGCAAACAGGGGGCCGGTGACCAGGGCCTGATGTTCGGCTACGCGACCAACGAAACCGATGTCCTGATGCCCGCACCGATCACGTTGGCGCATCGACTGGTGAAGAAGCAGGCTGAAGTGCGCAAGAAGGGCAAGCTGCCCTGGCTGCGTCCGGATGCGAAGAGTCAGGTCACCCTGCGCTACGAGGATGAGCAGCCGGTGGGTATCGAGGCGGTGGTGCTCTCCACGCAGCACAGCCCGGACATCTCGACCAAGGCGCTGCGCGAGGCGGTGATGGAGGAGATCCTCAAGCCCACGCTGCCGGCGAAGTGGCTCGACAAGCGCACCAGGTATCACATCAATCCGACCGGACGCTTCGTCATCGGCGGACCGGTGGGCGACTGCGGACTGACGGGCCGCAAGATCATCGTCGACACCTACGGCGGCTATGCCCGTCATGGCGGTGGCGCCTTCTCGGGCAAGGATCCCTCCAAGGTGGATCGTTCCGCGGCCTATGCCGCGCGTTACGTCGCCAAGAACATCGTGGCCGCCGGCATTGCCGAGCGCTGCGAAGTACAGGTCTCCTACGCCATCGGCGTGGCCGAGCCCACCTCGATCATGGTGGAGACTTTCGGCACGAGCCGGCTGTCGCGCGAACGCCTGACGCAACTGGTGCGCAAGCACTTCGACCTGACACCGTACGGACTGCGCGAGATGCTCAACCTGGTACGGCCGATCTATCAGAAGACCGCCGCCTACGGCCATTTCGGCCGCACGGAGCCGGAGTTCACGTGGGAGCGGACCGACCGGGCCGCCGAACTGGCTGAAGACGCACGAGGTGCCGCGCGCGCAGCATAACTATTTCCAGCCGCAAAGTGCGGCAGCGCGCGCCTTTGAGGAGCGCTGCGACGGATGGGTGTGAGGTTGTCACGCCGCGTCTGCCAGGCTCGGAGGTGTCGCGATTGGTCAACACGGCGCTCGTACATTATTGATTGGAGCATTCGCTTATGAACGCCACGCCCAAACCTGCCACACGTGCCGACTACCAGGTCGCTGACCTGTCGCTGGCCGACTGGGGACGCAAGGAAATCCTCATCGCGGAAACGGAAATGCCCGGCCTGATGGCCATCCGCGAGGAGTTCGCTCCGGTGCAGCCGCTGCGCGGCGCCCGCATCACCGGTTCGCTGCACATGACGATCCAGACCGCGGTGCTGATCGAGACGCTGCAGGCGCTCGGTGCTCAGGTGCGCTGGGCCTCCTGCAACATCTTCTCCACCCAGGATCATGCGGCGGCGGCCATCGCCGCGCGCGGCACGCCCGTGTTCGCCTGGAAGGGCGAATCGCTGACGGATTACTGGGACTACACCCACCGCATTTTCGAATGGCCGGACGGCGGCTATTCCAACATGATCCTGGACGATGGCGGCGATGCCACGCTGCTGTTGCACCTCGGCGCCCGCGCCGAGAAGGATCAGAGCCTGATCGCCAAGCCCTCGAGCGAGGAGGAGACGGCGCTGTTCGCGGCCATCAAGGCCAAACTCAAGACCGATCCGAAGTGGTACTCGACGCGCCTGAAGCACGTGAAGGGCGTGACCGAGGAGACCACCACGGGCGTGCACCGTCTCTACCAGATGGCGCGTGAGGGTCAGCTGGCCTTCCCCGCGATCAACGTCAACGACTCGGTCACCAAGAGCAAGTTCGACAATCTCTACGGTTGCCGCGAGTCGCTGGTTGACGGCATCAAGCGGGCCACCGATGTCATGATCGCCGGCAAGGTCGCCGTGGTCGCCGGCTATGGCGATGTGGGCAAGGGTTCCGCGCAGGCACTGCGCGCCCTGTCGGCCCAGGTGTGGGTCACCGAGATCGATCCCATCTGCGCGCTGCAGGCGGCGATGGAAGGCTATCGCGTCGTCACCATGGATTACGCCGCGGACAAGGCTGACATCTTCGTGACCTGCACGGGCAACTTCCATGTGATCACGCACGATCACATGAAGAAGATGAAGAACAACGCCATCGTCTGCAACATCGGTCACTTCGACAACGAGATCGACGTGGCCAGCCTGCGCCAGTACAAGTGGGAGAATATCAAGCCGCAGGTGGACCACATCATCCAGCCCGACGGCCGGCGTCTGATCCTGCTGGCCGAGGGGCGACTGGTGAACCTGGGCTGCGGCACCGGCCATCCCAGCTATGTGATGAGCTCGAGCTTCGCCAACCAGACCATCGCGCAGATCGAGCTGTTCACCCACACGGAGAAGTATCCGGTGGGAGTGTACGTACTGCCCAAGCACCTGGACGAGAAGGTGGCGCGCCTGCAGCTGAAGAAGCTCAATGCCCAGCTCACCGAACTGACCGACACCCAGGCCCGCTACATCGGCGTGGACAAGGCAGGACCGTACAAGGCCGAGCACTACCGTTACTGACCCTGAAGAGAGCCCCGATGTCCCTTGTGATTGCCGAGTCTCGCGCCATCAAGTGGCATGCCGAAAGACGGGTTTTCCGAAACGGCAACAAGACCGTTGTATCGAGGTAACAGCATGTCGGTTGGTGACGGCAGCGCCGCTCGCGCGGCGCAGAGTGCGGGCGCGCAGATCGATTTGGGCGCACGGACCCCCGGCGGGGCAATACTTCTCGACGGCAAGGCGGTGGCGGCCAAGGTACGCACGGAAGTTGCGCAGCGCGCCGCGGAATTTACCGAGCGCTTCGGGCGCCGACCAGGACTCGCGGTGGTGCAGGTCGGGAAGGATCCCGCCTCCTCGGTCTACGTGCGCAACAAGCGCAAGTCCTCTGAGGAAGCCGGCATTGAGTCGTTTGCCCACGACTTGCCGGAAAGCACGCCGCAGACCCAGCTCCTGGAGCTCATCCGGACGCTCAATGCCGATGAGCGGGTGGATGGCATCCTGGTGCAGCTGCCCCTGCCCAAGGGCATGGATACGAATCTCGTCATGGACGCCGTCGACCCCGCCAAGGATGTCGATGGCTTTCATCCGGTGAATACCGGGTTGCTGGCCCAGAAGCGCCCGCGTTTGCGCCCGTGCACACCCTACGGGGTGATCCGCCTTGCCAGGGAGTACCGGATCGAGCTCGCCGGCCTGCGCGCCACGGTGGTGGGTGCCTCGAACATCGTCGGGCGCCCCATGGCTCTTGAGCTGATGCTGGCCCGGTCCACGGTCACGGTGTGCCACACCGGCACGCGCGATCTGCGCGCCGAGGTCGAGGAGGCGGACCTCGTGGTCGCGGCTGTGGGCAAGGTGGGCTTTATTCCCGGCGACTGGATCAAGCCTGGCGCCGCTGTATTCGACGTGGGCATCAACCGTGCGGCCGACGGCCGGCTGGTCGGTGACGTGCAATATGACCGTGCTTCAGCCCGCGCAGGCTGGATTACCCCCGTGCCGGGTGGCCTGGGGCCCATGACCATCGCCATGCTGCTGTCGAATACGCTGGACGCTGCCCTGCAGCGCAAGGGGTCGTAGACGAGCCGTAGCGCCGCCTCGGCGCGGCGGGCGCCGCCTGCGTATCATTTGCCTCGTCTATAGTTCTCATTCTCACCATCGATTTGCACCACCGCCCGGAGGCTTTTACCGTGCGGCACCGTCCATCGGTCACACAACAGCAACGGGCCTGAACGGCCCTCGGAGTCGTGCATGAGTCAGCAGAGCCTGGAGAGACTGCTACAGGGGGTCGGCAATCCGGTGCAGATGCTGCGCAACTCGCAGATCGGAGCCTATGTCTACCCGGTGGTGCCGAGCGAGTTCTCGAACTGGCGCGATGAGCAGCGCGCGTGGCGCGAGTCGGCGGTGCTGTTCGACCAGACGCACCACATGGCGGAACTCACCGTCAAGGGCCCCGACGCGCTCAAGCTGATCTCTCATACGACCATCAACAGCTTCGCCAACTTCACTCCCAACAAAGCCAAGCAGATGGTGCCGGTAAGCTACGACGGCTACGTCATTGGCGACGGCATCCTGTTCTACCTGGACAAGGACGAGCTCCTGTTCGTGGGTCGCGCGCCTTCCGTCAACTGGATCCAGTTCCACGGCGAGACCGGTGGCTTCAAGGTGGATCTGATTCGCGACGACCGTTCCCCTTCGCATCCGCGCGGCAAGGCGGTGTTCCGCCGCCACTACCGCTTCCAGGTCCAGGGACCGAACGCGGCCCGCGTACTGGAGAAGCTCAACGGCGGTCCGATTCCGGATGTGAAGTTCTTTACCATGGACGCCATCAACATCAAGGGCCGCAAGGTGCGGGCCCTGCGCCATGGCATGGCCGGCGCGCCGGGCCTGGAGATCTGGGGTCCCTACGAACAGGGCGATGAGATCCGCGAGGCCATCCTCGAGGCGGGCCGCGAGTTCGGCCTGCAGCCGGTCGGATCGCGCGCCTATGCGAGCAATACGCTGGAATCGGGCTGGATTCCTTCACCGCTGCCTGCCGTCTACACCGGCGAGAAGATGAAGAAGTATCGCGAGTGGCTGCCGGCCACGGGTTACGAGGGCAGCGGCTCCATCGGCGGCAGCTTCGTGTCCAGCAACATCGAGGACTATTACCTGACGCCCTACGAGCTGGGCTACGGTCCGTTCGTGAAGTTCGATCACGACTTCATCGGGCGCGAGGCGCTGGAGAAGATCGCTGGCAAACCACACCGCAGGAAGGTCACTTTCGAGTGGAACGGCGATGACCTTGCCAAGGTTTATGCGTCGCTCTTCGTGCGTGGCGCCGATCACTACAAGTTCTTCGATCTGCCCATCGCCAACTATTCCTCCTCGTCGTACGACAAGGTGACCATGGGCGGCAGGACGGTGGGCTTCTCGATGTTCGGCGGTTACAGCTACAATGAGCGCTGTGGACTGTCACTCGGCGTCGTCGATCCCGACATCAAGGTGGGCGACGTCCTGACGCTGGTCTGGGGCGAAGAGGGCGGCGGCACGAAGAAGCCGACGGTCGAGCGCCACCAGCAGCTGGAAGTCAGGGTGAAGGTTTCGCCGGTGCCCTACGGTCGCGATGCCCGAGAGGGTTACCACGACGGCTGGCGCACACGCAGCGCCTGATATCCAGTCCCAAGGTTGAAAGGAACGGGGTGCGGGGAACGGTCTCCGCACCCTGTGTTTTTCAGGTGGCGGCGGACCCCCCTACCGTCTGAGCTGACACGGGCCCGACACGGGCCTGACCCAGCCGGTGCTACGCGCCTTGACGGCACCGGTCGGGGCTGGCACGGTCCAGCCCCTTCCCGCAGTGGGAATAAAAGCCTCATCGCTGTCGTCTTCCTTACGAGGGTCCGGACGGCACCGGTGAGCGCAGGACGGGGTCTAGATTGGGGCAACGGTTCGAGGATCTGCTCCTGCCTCACCTCGATGCGGCCTACAGCCTCGCGCGGTTCATCGCGCGGGACCCGGCCGCCGCGGATGACATAGTCCAGGAAGCCTACCTGCGCGCCTTCCGTGCCTTCGACAGCTATCGGGGCGGCGATGCGCGTTCCTGGCTGCTGCCCATCGTCCGGAACTGCTCGTTCGACTGGTCGAGATCGCGCAGCAGCGCCCCCGGAGGCGCTTCGGCCGGAGGGCCGGTGCCTGACCCGGATGAGCTGCCCGGTGAGCTGGAGGGACCGGAAGAGCTGGCCGTGAGGGGCAACGAGATCGAAGAGGTGCGCGCCATGATCCGCAGCCTGCCGGAGCCGTTCCGCGAGACGCTGGTCCTGCGCGAGATCCAGGAGCTGTCCTACGGGGAGATCGCCAACATCACACGTGTTCCGGTGGGAACGGTCATGTCGCGACTGGCGCGTGCACGGCGGATGCTCACCGCGGCTGCGGAGCGGTTCCTGTGAGCGCCTGCGCCGACAAGGAGCTGCTTCTGCAAGCGCTGTTGGACGGCGAGCTGGATGCCGCCAACACCGCCGCCTGCGAGGCGCATCTCGAGAATTGCCCGGGTTGTCAGGCGGAATGGGCGCGCCTGCTCGAGCTGCGCGGTCGCATCAGGGTTCCCGGTGTGGCCTACGAGGCACCGGCTGCGCTGCGTGGTCGTCTGGAGGCTGCGTTGCGGGCCGCACGTGCTGCAGATGCGAGACCGCTCGCTGACACTCGGACAGCGGCGGCTGTTCGAACACCCGCGACGGAGGTCGCGGATACATCATGGTGGCGTCCGCGTCATGGGCGAATCTTTCCGTGGGCTTTCAGCGCAGCCCTCGGTGCGACCGTTGCCACGCTGTGCCTCGTTCTGTTCGTGGGCCTGCCCGTCCGGGAAATCGACGACGAGTTGGTTGCCAGCCACGTCAGGTCGCTGCTCGCGGCCCATCTGACCGATGTCGAGACCTCGGACCGCCATGTCGTCAAGCCCTGGTTCGCCGGCAAGGTGGACTTCGCGCCGCCCGTGCTGGAGCTTGCGGATGAGGGATTTCCGCTGGTTGGCGGCCGTCTGGACTACATCCAGGAGCGGGTGGTGGCGGCGATCGTCTACCGGCGGCGCCAACACGTGATCAATGTGTTTGTCTGGCCGGCCGGCAGTCAGCTGCCGGCGCAGCACGCCGTGCACCGCGACGGCTACAACCTCGTGGCCTGGCGGCTGGGCGGGCTGCAGTTCTGGGCCGTGTCCGATGTGGACGCCGCGGATCTGCAGCAACTGCGTGCCGCCTTCACGGCCCACGCCAACTTGTAACCAACTGTTGGGATTCTCAAGCCGCGCCCTGACAGCGTGAGCGCCAGCTGGTGCTCGACCCGCTTTGCGCCGACAAGTTCGGCGCCAACACGCGCTCACGCTCCATTACAACACGTGAGGACACGATGTCAGGTGGGCACAGCGCATCGGGCCCGTGTATGATCCGTCACCCTGACTGAGTGAACCGGAGATCGAACGATGGCGAAGCGTCCTGCAAACGATGGTGCCTCCTGGAGTTCCAGTGAGCTGCGGACCCTGAAACAACTTGCGAAGGCGGGAACGCCGACGAGCGTCGTCGCCCGTCAGCTCGGACGCACCGCCGCCGCGATCCAGCAGAAGGCCATGCGGTCCGGAATTTCGTTCCGCGCCGGCAAGCGCGCCAGCGCCCGCAAGAAGAAGTAGGAGCATTGCTCCCCGTAGCCCGCCACCGATCGTGGTGGCCGGCTACGGCGAATCGCCGCGGTCCCGAATACGGCAGCCGCGCGCGGCCATGCCGCCACCGCGTTCCGCGGCGGACGGCAAATAACTGTCAACTCGTGATTGCGACGGACGGGCGCCCGGACGGGGTCGGGGCGCCGCGGTGTCAGCGCGAACGCGCGATATGGTTCCTGACGATGACGGCGAAATGGCCGACGAGCAGGGCTCCCGTGGCGAACAGCTGGGCGAAGATGAAATACATGATGGATCCTTGCGGTGTCAGGGTGGCGCAGTCTACTGATGGGCCGGGCGGGCTCGATGATTCACCTCACGTTTTGGCCATCCGCGGCCGTCGCGAACGCGATTCCAGCGCTTTTGTGACGCCCGCCGGCCCCGGTGTGTGACACCGGTCCGTCAGGCCTTCGATGCTGCGGATGCCCGCAGATCCTGACCTCCCAGCCACGCCGCCCCCTCTGCCGGGCAGCGGGCCCAAGCGACAGCAGGTCCGGCCCCGCGACCCACTGGCCCGGGCTCTGTTTCAATGCAGCAATCTGCGTTAGGCTTCGGGCCGCGTGCACCGGGGCAAACCTCAAATTGCGTTGTGGATCGTGACCGGCGTCGCCCTGCTGCTGGCTGGCTGTTCGCGTCAATCCGCCTCGCCGGCGAACGCTGCCGGAGCCGGCACCAGCACCGACACCAGCACCGACACCGGACACTCGGACGGCCAGTACCGGCCCACGGCCACGATCCAGGAACTCATGGATGGCCAGATCGACCCTTCCGCCGATGCCCTCTGGGACTCAGTGGCGTACATCGCCACGGAGCAGGGCACGGAAGATCGCCAGCCGCGGTCGGACGAGGATTGGAAGGCTCTGCGCACGAGTACGCTCACTCTGATCGAGGCCGCAAACCTTCTCAGCATGCCGGGCCGGCGGGTCGCTGCGACCAATGCTTCGGCGGGGCTGGGCGAACTGACGCCTGCCGAGATCCAACAGCGATTGTCCACGAGCCATGGCGCGTTCGCGCAATTTGCGCACGGTTTGCAGGATGCTGCCCTCCAGGCGTTGAAAGCCATCGATGCGCGTGATCCGCAGGCTCTCATGGATGCCGGCGGCGCCATCGATGAGGCCTGTGAAGCGTGCCACGTGACATACTGGTATCCGAACCAGAAGCGCCCGGGAGGCTGAGTGACGTCGTTGCACGCGCTCGATCCATTCTGCAGTTGGCTCGAACACACACCACTGAGCCAGACACTCCAGAACACGGAGTGGATCATCCCGGCTGTGCAGACTGTCCACATCCTGTCGGTTGCCGCCGTGATGTCCTCGGTCGTCATGATCGACCTGCGCCTGCTCGGCATCAGCGGGCGCGATCAGGCCATCCGCGCCGTGGCCGGCCGTTTCCTGCCCTACGTGTGGTGGCCGCTGCCGATCCTGCTTGCCAGCGGCGCGCTGCTGATCGTGGCCGAGCCGGCGCGCGCGCTCGAGAACCCGGTCTTCATCATCAAGATGAGCCTGCTGGTACTGGCGGCCGTGCTGACTCTGGCTTGCCAGATCCCGCTGCGTCGGGATGCCACCTACTGGGAACATTCCCCGGCGCGGCGCCGGACCGCACGACTGATTGCCGTTCTTTCCCTTCCCGTCTGGATTGCCATCGTGTTCGCGGGGCGCTGGATTGCCTACGTTCAGGGGACCTGAATTGATCGAACATCTGCTGCAGTGGCTGCAGGACACTGCAATTGCGACTGCCATACGTGAAGGCGAGAGCCTGTTCCCGTGGATCGAATGTGTGCACGTTCTGGCATTGACGGTGGTGGTCGGCTCGATTGCGATCGTCGATCTGCGCCTGCTCGGCCTGGCATCCCGGGATCGCAGCGTGGCGCAGACGGCGGCAGCGGCATTGCCGGTCACCTGGTGCGCATTCGCGCTGGCCGTCGTGACGGGCGGGCTGCTGTTCTCCTCGAACGCCACCACCTATGCGCATAATTTCTATTTCCAGATGAAGCTGGCGCTGATCGCGGTGGCCGGAATCAACATGTCCGTCTATCACCTGTTCGTCAATCGGGACGAGGCGAAGTGGCACACTCCGGCAGTCACGCCGCTGCGTGCGCGCATCGCGGGTGCGATCTCGCTGTGCCTGTGGATCGGGGTCGTGGCATTCGGGCGCTGGATCGGCTTCACGATCAGCGCCCCAACATGAGAATTCCTGCGCGGAATCCTGTGGGGTGGGTCATGCCGTTGGACGGAAGTGCCGCTTCGGCGGTCGCGATGCTTGCGCTGGGCCTGTTCGGGGAACCAACGGCGGTGCTGGCTGCCACTCCCGCCGCCGTGGCCGCGGCGGCCGCCAACGCACCGGCCGCAGCCCCCACCGCCGTACCGTCCGTACCATCTGCGGCGCGAGCCGCCGCACCGGCGGCCGCCGAACTCAATCCGCCGCCGCAGGCGAAGGACTGGGCGGACCTGGCGAAACTACCCGACTGGAGCGGGGTGTGGACCTACAGCATCACGGACCAGGAACGGCGCATCAAGACCGATCCGGTGCCATGGAAGCCTGCCGCTGCGGCGCAGATCCGCAAACTCGAGGCGGCCGAGGATGCCGGCAACCCCAAGGGACTGTTTGTCAACTGCCTGCCCGAGGCCATGCCGAGCTGGATGCTCATCACTCACAATGCGCTCGAGTTCCTGTTCACGCCGGGCCGCGTCACCCTCCTGGGCGAGTCGGACGGCAACCGGTTGCGGCGGATCTACACCGATGGACGCGGTCACCCTCCCGATCCGGACCCGACATTTCACGGTCACTCCATCGGCCACTGGGAAGGAGATACCCTTGTGGTGGACACCGTTGGCATACTGCCGCAAACCTACATTGCGGTGAGCGAGGCCGTGGGCTTGCCGAACAATGGCGACATGCACATCGTCGAACGCATCCATCTCGTCAGCAAGGACATCCTGCACGACGACCTGGAGATCACCGCGCCGCATGTCCTGACGCGGCCGTGGAAGACGACGCGGATCTTTTTCCGGCAGCGCGCCCGCAAATATGACATCGTGGAAGGCGTATGCCTGCAGGGAAGCTTCTCCGAATCCACCGACGCGGACGGCAACTCCGTGTATGTGCCGGCTCCGCAGACGGAAGCCGGCAACTACGTGCCACCCAGGTAGTGCCGCCCACTCGAGAGTCGATACGGCGCGCACACAGACAGAGTGAAGTCATGAACATGAATGTTGGACAGGAACGCAGGACGCCACCGGACAGAGCGCGAGTGAGCTCGATCGCGGGCGCGCTGGCGGCGCCCGTTGCGGTGATGCTCGTGTTGGCCGCGGTGCTGTTCGCATCGCCCATCGCGAGCGCCCATCACTCGTTCGCGATGTTTGATTTCAACAATACGGTGACGATCACCGGTACGGTGAAGGAGTTCCGCTGGACCAACCCGCACGTCATCCTGCTGGTGAACGTTCCGCAGAAGGCCGGCGACCCGGAAGTCTGGTCGATGGAACTCACCAGTCCCGGCAACCTCACGCGCCTGGGCTGGTCGCGCCGCTCGTTCAGGCCCGGCGACCGCATCCAGCTGGAATTCAACCCCTTGCGCGATGGCAAGCATGGCGGCGCTTTCCGCAAGGCGACACTGCTCGACAGCGGGCAGGTGCTGACCTCGAACCTGCGCGAGGCGGAGAAGCCGGGACTGCAGTGAGTTGCATGGCTGCCGGTAGTCTCGAGCATCTGAAGGGCAATGGCGCCCATGTGTGTGCCAACTGACCGGATGCGGCTCGGTACGACGCCATAATTGTTCCGCCTCCGGCACAACTGAATTCGGCTCATGCGACGCATGAGAAATGACCGCCTGCGAGGGGCCGGGGAGTGCGCTAAGGTTCACTCCAGCACCCCGGCGCATGAGTGCTGCAACAGTGACCCCCTCGCTGTGAACGGTTTCCAGGCGCCGGGGTGCCTTCCTCCGGACCGACCGCGCACCCGCCCAACCCCTTGATCCGGCTCAGGGTGAAGCGCTGAAGGTGACCGGCAGGGAAGCGATGAAGGCGTAGTCGCCCCCACCGAAGTGATAGACCGGCGGATCCGGGCCCACCGTGAGGTCCGGCAGGCGGCGCAGCAACTCTTCCAGCGCGACCCGCAGTTCCATCCGCGCCAGCGAGGCGCCGGGGCATGTATGGATGCCAAGACCAAAGGTCATGTGCCGGTTCACTGCGCGATCGAGCTTGAATTCCCCGGGAGACTCGAACACCTGCGGATCACGGTTGGCGGCAGCCCAGCCGACGTAGACGTCGTGGCCGGCAGGAATAGGGGTGCCTGACACGGTCACCGGTCGGGTCGTCCGGCGGAAGAACCCGAAGAATGGCGGCCGCAGACGCAACACTTCCTCCACGGCCGCGGGAATCCTTCCGGGGTCCCGGGCGAGTACATCCCGCACGGTGGGCCTGGAGAACACCTCGTAGATGAGACTCGCCATGGCAGAGGTCGTGCTGTGATGACCGGCACCCAGGAACGCAGCCATCAGCCCCACCAGGTCGTTGTCATCCAGTGACCGCCCTTCGACCTCCATGCCCGCCAGTTTCGTCAGATAGTCATCGCGTGGGTGCCGGCGTCGATCGTGTACTTCGGCGACCGTGATGGCCGCGAAGTCCGCCTGACGCCTGCCGAATTCCTCCGGATTGCCTTGCGCTGCGAACATGGCGAGCGCGGCGGCCCGCACCTGTGGTACGAGGGCATCATCTATGCCGACCAGGCGACAGATCGTCTCGGCAGGTACCGGCTCCGCCAACTCGTGGACGATGTCGCACGAACCCGTGTCGACGAACGCGTCGATGTGATGATTCACATCGCTGCGCACGAATGCCTCCATGGCGGGCGCGGTCCGGTGAGTGATCGCCTCGTTGAAGAGGGCCCGCCACGGTCCGTGACGCGGCGGATCCATTTCGAGAGCCGGTATGCATTTTCGCGGCAGCATCGGTCGCAGGACCTGCGGCTCGGACGAAAAAGTCCGGTAGTCCATCATCGCGCTGCGGACATCGGCGTAATTCAACAGCATGAAGAAACCGTCGTGCCCGCTGCTGTGGGGCACGGGACACTTGCCACGGTTCTCATCGAAGAGTGCGAGCGAATCCGCCGGAGAGGCGCTGTAGCAGGTCCAGTCCTTGACGTCGCCCATGGTGCCCCCTTCTGAACGTCCGACGATTTGCGGATTCGCCCAGGGGAAGGTAGCTGGCCCACGGCGCCGTGGTCGAATCACCACGGGAAATAGCGCCTATGGCGACTCGTCACTTGCCCGCATCGCCGCGCTGACGACTAATCACGGGACAACTGCAGGCAGCGTGGCCAATAATGGCCGGCAAGCGCATGCGCAGGGCGAACCGAGGGGCGAGAGATGTTGTCCGAGGCCGACCGAACGAAAGCAGCTGATTTACTTCTGCAGGCGGAGCGGGACCGCAAGCCCATGCAGCAGCTCTCGAGCCTGTGGCCCGGGATCGGGTTCGAGGATGCCTATGCCATCCAGAGCCTGGTACAGAGCCGCAAGATCCAGGCCGGGCGTCGCCTGATCGGCCACAAGGTCGGCCTCACCTCCAAGGCCATGCAGCGCTCCTCGCAGATCGACGAACCCGACTACGGGCATCTGCTGGATGACATGATGCTCAGCGATGGCGCGAAGGTGGTGCATGCGAATTACTGTATCCCGCGCGTGGAGATCGAACTTGCCTTCCTCCTGGGCAACCCGCTGAAGGGGCCTGGCGTGACATTGGCGGACGTGCTGCGCGCCACGGAGTTCGTCATTCCCTCTCTCGAGATCGTGGATGCGCGGGTACAGAATCCCCGCAAGATCTTCGATACGATTGCCGACAACGGTGCGGCGGCAAGCATCGTGACCGGTGGGCGTCCCGTACGTCCCCTCGATGTGGATCTGCGCTGGGTCGGAGGCATCATGTCCGTGAACGGCGAGATCGAGGAGACGGGGCTCGCAGCCGGCGTCCTTGGCCACCCGGCCATGGGCGTCGCCTGGCTCGCCAACAAGCTCGGCAGTCTCGGTGTGGCCCTGGAAGCCGGGCACCTGGTACTGGCAGGGTCCTTCACCCGGGTTGTGTTTGCGAAGAAGGGCGATACCATCCACGGAGATTTCGGCCCGCTGGGCACCGTGGCGGTACAGTTCGTCTGACGACGTCAGCCTATGAGCCCCGGCCTGTCGTTCGCGGCAGGCCCACCAGATGGGTGGAGACTCGTGGATATCCAGATCAATGAATTCAAACGGGCGCTCGCACGGCGTGAGCGTCAGATCGGCCTGTGGAGCACGCTTTCCAGTGCCGTGGGCACCGAGGTCATCGCGCATTCCGGCTTCGACTGGATCCTGCTCGATACCGAGCATTCGCCCAACGAGGTCCCTGACCTGGTCGCGCAGTTGCACGCCATGGGCCGGGGTACGGCGCACCCGGTAATCCGTGCCGCCTGGAACGATCCGGTCCTGATCAAGCGGATCCTGGATATCGGCGCGCAGTCCATCCTGTTGCCCTATGTGCAGACGGCCGAGGAAGCGCAGCGTGCCGTGCGCTCGGTCCGCTATCCTCCAAGGGGATTCCGCGGTGTTTCGTCCGTGAGCCGCGCCAGCCAGTACGGCCGCGTCAAGGACTACCTGCGCAAGGCTGACGAGGAAATCTGCCTGATCGTGCAGATCGAGACGCGCTCCGCGCTCGATCAGCTCGAGGCGATCAGCTCGGTGGAAGGCGTCGATGGTGTCTTCATAGGTCCCGCCGATCTGTCCGCATCCCTCGGACATCTCGGTAATCCGCAGCATCCTGAGACTCAGGCCGCGCTGCAGGATGCGGCGCGCCGCCTGGCCAGGCTGAACAAGTCAGCTGGAATTCTCACGACAGTCGAGGCTGATGCCCACCGCTACATCCAGTGGGGTTACACCTTCGTGGCGGTTGGAGTCGATACCGCGCTTCTGGCGAAGAGTGCAGACGCGCTGGCGAAGTCGTTCAAGGGCTAGTGTACGTTCAAGGGCTGGGGTACGTTCAAGGGCTAGTGTACGTTCAAGGGCTGGGGTAGGGTATCGCAGTTCCCGGCTCATCCTTCGTGAGCCAGTCCCACATGCGCTCGAAAATGCGGCCCTGCTGGGTGGCGCGGTCGGCGGATTCCTCGTGGCTGAAGAAAGCACCCGGTTCTCTCGATGCGAGCACATCGAGCTCCACGCGAGCCGAGTCTTCCAGATACCACGCGAGCACACAGGCTTCCGGCAAGGACCGGCCAACAGTCACGGCACCGTTGCCACGCAACACGATGGCGCGGGTGTTCCCAAGGCTGGCAGCCACCCGCGCGGCGCGCTCATCGTCGCGGATCAGTCGCGGATCGGCCCAGAATGGCGGCTGCGGGGCAAAGTAGCTGCCGAAGCCGTGTCGTGCATGCGGAGTGCGCCCAAGAGCCGACAGGCTGACCACCTTGGGTGACTGAAACCGGGCGATCCCACCGACTTCGGGGCGCAGCCGGTACACCTGTTGATGGATCCTCACCTCACCGAGCACATCGGCCGGCAACGGGCCCTGGATCGGCACCCGGATCGGCGCATCCGTGTCGGTGACCATGCCGAGCGGTTTGGAAGGACTGACAAGGAACTCGTGCGCATCCAGGCGCGTGCTGCAGTGTCCGTAGGCATGCGCAAGACCTGCGCGCCCGATTGCGCGCGCGGCCACGCGTACCAAGGCCGTCGCGTCGGGCGCGCTCATGGGAGTCGGCTCAAGTCTTGAATTCCGGGATGTCGGGCCTGGAGCCCCACATGCAGAAGGATGTCGGGCGGAACGGGAACTGCCGGGGCCGGTACCCGGAATCGTCCTTGATCAGGCGCACGCCAGTGGAGTATTCGTACGTCATGCCGTCCGGTCCCTCGAAATACAGGAACATCGCGCCAGAGGTCGGATGACGACCGGGCCCGAACCGGATGTGCACGCCCTGCTCGCGCAGGAAGTAGTACGAGCGCATGATGTCGTCGATGCTCTCAACCTGGTGGTTGATGTGCTGCACGCCGTGGCGCCTGGCCGGAAACAACGCGATCTTGTGATGGACCTCGTCGATGCGCAGGAGTGGGGCTTCGCCGATCCAGTCGCTCACCCGCGCGCTGCACGCCGTGGTCCAGAACTGCTGATCCCGTGCCGGTTGCTGCGTGTAAAGGCCGACATGCGAGAATCCCGTGATCCCGGCCTGACGCGACGGGTGATATTGACGGCCGCTGTGCCAGGGCTGGGCCACCAGATCGATGGTGCCTCCGCTGGGCTCCCGAAAACTGACGAAAGCCTTCACCCGGCGCTGTTCGCACTCCGAGGGTGTGCCGACGTGCACGGCGAACCCGGCCCGCTCCAGTTCGCTGGCAGCCGTATCCAGATCGCGCGGCGAATCGAGCTCGAATCCGACCGTGTGATCGTCCACCGCCGAGTCCAGGTACACGAGCGTGTGATCGCGCTGATCTGAGCGAAGATAGGCCGCGTGTTGATCCTGCGTGTCCAGTTCGAGACCGAGAATCCTCGTGGCGAATCTCACCGCCGAATCCAGATCGGCCGTGCCGATCCGGACGTAGCGGATGTCCTTCAGCACGATCAAGGCATCACCAGGCGGTCGTACCGCCGTCGATCGCGAAATCGGCGCCGGTGACCCAGGAGGATTCGTCGGAGGCAAGATAAACCGCGAGCGGTGCGATGTCCTCCGGTGTGCCCACTCGACCGAGCATGAGTTTGGCCTTCATCGGACCGAACCACTCCGGATTCCCGATGAAGGCTTTCGTCTGCGCCGTCAGCACCAGGCCTGGCGAGAGCGTATTGCAGCGGATTCCGTGTGGTCCGCCTTCCATCGCGATCTGCCTGGACATCGCGATGACACCGCCCTTGGCGGCCATGTGCGCCAGAGCTGGCAGGACCTTGTAGGCCACTTTGCCCGAGGTCGAGCCCACGTTGATGATCGAGCCGCCGCCTCTGCGCTGCATGATGGGGAAAACCGCCTGGCAGGCGTGGAACACCAGGTCGATTTCCTCGCGCAGCGTATTGCTCCAGCTCTCGTACGTCATCTCGGGAAGCCAGGCGAAGTACGCCATCGACCCGTTGTTGTACAAGACGTCGACGCCGCCGTAGGTCTTCTCGGCGAGAGCCATCAACCGGTCCACGTCCGCGCGCTGTGCCATGTTGCACGGCTGCAGAGAGATCATCTCGCCGCCCTCGTGCAGCACCATGTCCAGAGTGGCTTTCCCGGTGGCTTCATTGATGTCGCAGCCGACGACTTTGGCGCCCTCCCTGGCGAACAATCGGGCGGCGGCGCGGCCCATTCCGCTGCCCGTGCCCGTAATGACGCAGACCTTGCCTCTGAGTCGGCCGCTCACAACCGGTTCTTCCGCATGGCCTACAGTTGACTCATGTCGGCGCAGATGCGCAGCTCGCTGATGAGACCCGAGCGGCGGCGCAAGAACGTACCTGGACGAATCGTATAGGTCGATCCGTCAAGGCGCGTGTACATGCACGTCGTCTCGGCTATTCCGATGGCACCATCGTGGAGCGACCAGGCACCCGACACGCTGTGTGACATGGCCCGCAACCGCTTCCAGACCGCACCGATTGCACCTGCGAGCGCATCCTTGCCGTGTGCGGTCGGATAGTTTGCAACCGTGACCGTGACGTCATCCGTGTGCAGGGCCAGGAAGCGATCCATGTCCAGGCTGTCGGCGGTCCTGAAGAACTCGAATATCCAGTGCACATCCCCGCTGGTGTCCGTGCTGTTGCGGAAGGGAATGGCCTCCCGCCCGCGCTCCTCGACCGTGCGTCGCACGGCCGCCAGGGTAGAGGCCACGGCGCCCAGATAGGCTCCTTCCATCGGCGCGAAGTGCTTCATTTCAGCCTCGCTGCCGTCCGCGAGCCCTTCCTTGCCGAGCGCGAAGGAGAACGTCAGAGTCAGATTGCCGCTGGCATCCTCGCCGATCACGTTCTCGATCCGGCCGGGCTCGGAACCGGCGATTCGCTCGAAGATCACGCGGTTCTCCGGCTCGAACGTGACCTTCTCGCGCAGCGGTACGTTGTTCACCAGGATGTCGCGCGTCAGCCAACCTGTCCCCCGCTCGACGACCTCGCATTTCTGCATGATCGGCACGAACGGCAGCGCATTGTTCGCCTTCATCTCGAGGCCGATCCAGACATCGTGACGGCTGAGCAGGGGCTTGCCGGCCTCGTTGACGGGGATGGTGCGGGAGAGCTTGTACATAGGTAAACCTGCGTGCCGTTGCTTGTCAGACTGCGAGATAGCCGCCATCGACGGCGATATCCGCACCATTCACGAACGAGGCTGCCTCGCTCAGCAGCCAGGTGACGGCCTGACCGATCTCCTGCGGCTGGCCAAATCGCCCGATGGGATGCCGCTCGCGAACCTTCTCGAAGAAAGCCTGGAACTGTGGATCGCCCACCAGTCGGGAGATCATGGGTGTGAGCACTATGCCAGGCAGTACAGCGTTGACGCGGATCCCCCGGCTGCCGTACTCAGCCGCGGCGGCGCGCGTCAGGCCCACGACACCGTGCTTCGCCGAGACGTATTCGCTCGCGTTCGGAATCGCGACGCGGCCGAGCGAGGAGGCTGTGTTGACGATCGCGCCGCCACCTGTCTCCAGCATTGCCGTAACCTGATGCTTGATGCAAAGGAATACACTGGTGAGATCGATGCGGATGGCCCGCTCCCACTGTTCCAGCTTCAGCTGGTGCAGTGGAAGCGCACACTGTTCGACACCCGCATTGTTGAATGCGCCGTCGAGCCGCCCGAAGATCTGGACGGCCTGAGCCACGAGCGAGCGGATCTGGTCCTCGGACGCGAGATCGGCGGAAATAAAGCGCGCACTCAGGCCTGCGCCGGTGATCGCCGCCGCGGTGTCGCGACCGCGGTCCTCGGCGATATCAGTCACCACCACGTTGGCCCCGGCCTTTGCCAGGACCATACAGGCTTCCCTGCCGATGCCACCGCCGGCACCGGTCACGATGATGGTCCTACCCTGAAGGGCTCCCGACACGAATACGTCCCCCTCCGAGGCCCACTTGTCGATCCATGCAGGTATCGTAAGTGGGCCTGAAACGCGGAGTCGAATCACGTCTGGGAATGACCCGGATACTCCTCGGGAATAATTGGCGCAGCCTCACTGGAGCTGTTCGTGTCGTCGCGCCGTTGACCGCAGCCTCGCACCGTTGGCAGGGCCGTGCCGGCGAATGCTAGCCGTTGACGGCCGGCGCGGGGCCGATGTCCAGGGCCTCGCTGGCGAGCAGCGGATCCGGCACGGCGGCGTCCCGGTTACTGTACAGGCGGCGGAACGTGCCACGCAGCCACTGATTGCCCGGGTCGGCATGGAACCGGTCGTGCCAGTACTGGGTGACCTTGAAGTGCGGGATCTCGATGGGCAGTTCGAGTATCCGCACCGGAACCAGCCGCGCGCAGGCGAGGGCCAGGCGGCTGGGAATGACGACCAGATGGTCGGTATTGGACACCATCGAGGACATCCCGACGGCATGTGCCAGGCGGACCGCCACGCGACGATGCACACCGGCGGCCCAGAATGCCTTGTCGACGAAACTCTCCTGGGATGCGTGCCCGCCACCGGCGGGCTGATAGATCACGTGCGAGGCATGCAGGAACTGCTCGAACGACAGGGTCTCGCGGATCTCGGGATGAGCCTCGCGCACCATGCCGACATAACGCTCCTCGAACAGCACCTGACAGTGGATCGAGCCGTCGAAATTCTCGAAGTACCCGACGGCCAGATCGACATCACCGGATTCCAGGCCGACTCCGCGCATGCGCGCGGTGGGCATCTGCACCGTTTCCAGGTTGACCCGGGGTGCTTCCTGGGCGACGGCGGCCAGCAGGCGCGGCAGCAGCGCCATCTGTCCCGCATCGTTCATGAAGATCCGGAAGGTACGCTCCGAGGCTTCCGGATCGAAACCAACCTGGCTGTCGAATGCGCTGCGCACCTCAATGAGGGCACGATGGATCGGTCCAGCGAGCGCCTCGGCGCGCGGCGTGGGCGCCATGCCCTCCACGGTCCGCACGAACAGCGGGTCCTCGAAGATCTCCCGCAGCCGGTTCAGCTGCTTGCTCACAGCGGGCTGCGTCAGATGCAGAGTAGAGGAGGCGATGGTGACGCTCCGGGTCGTGTAAATGGCGTCGAAGACCCTGAGCAGGTTCAGATCCAGGCTGGCGAAATTCACCGCGGGTCGGGATCGTTGCATGAGGACATCCTACCGTGACCCGCGTGCCAGCACCATCAGGGCCGGGTTGAGCAATCCCGCAGGCGCCGCCGCGGGGCATTGCGCTCATGCATGTCCGTCATGTCGAGTTTTCATTCGACCGTGGGACAGGTGGATCGTAACGTGGCCGCGCTATGTTCAACCTGACGTTCGCGCACTTCATCCGGAACAGGTTCGTTGCGAGCAGCTCCGGACGGCAGTTCGAGAAGCGTTCACCGGTTGATGGCAGCCTGATCGGGATGGTGCCGGAAGCGGGCGCGCCGGAAGTTGACGCCGCCGTCGAGGCCGCGCAAGGGGCTTTGACCGGGCCCTGGAAGCGCATGCCGCTGGCGCAAAGGGTCGCACTCCTGGAGGCCGTCGCAGCCGAAATCGATCGCCGCGCCGACGATTTCATCGACGCTGAGGTGCAGGACACGGGTAAACCCCGCTCGCTTGCCTCACACCTAGATATCCCACGCGGTGCAGCCAATTTCCGTGTGTTCGCGGACGTCGTCAAGAACGTGCCGACCGAATGCTTCGAAATGGCCACGCCCGAGGGGCGCACGGCACTCAACTATGCCATTCGCGTTCCGCGCGGAGTGGTCGCAGTCATCTGCCCATGGAACCTGCCACTACTGCTGATGACCTGGAAAGTCGCGCCCGCGCTGGCCTGTGGCAACGCGGTTATTGTCAAACCCTCCGAAGAGTCGCCTGGCACCGCCACGCTGTTGGGCGAGGTGATGCAGGCCGTCGGCATGCCGCCAGGTGTCTACAACGTCGTGCATGGACTGGGCGATGGTTCGACGGGTGAGCTGCTGACCGCGCATCCCGGTGTCAACGCCGTGACGTTCACGGGTGAATCCCGCACCGGCGAAGCCATCATGAGGGCAGCCGCGACGGGAGTACGTCCCGTATCGCTCGAACTCGGTGGCAAGAACCCCGGCATCGTGTTTGCCGACTGTGACTTCGAGGCCGCCGTGGCTGGGATCAGCCGCGCGACATTCCTCAACTGCGGGCAGGTCTGCCTGGGCACCGAGCGCGTCTATGTGCAGCGGGAGATATTCGATCGCTTCGTGAATGCGTTGCGCGAGAGCGCCGAGGCCATGAAACCGGGCCACCCATCGGACAAGAGTACCGGTATCGGTCCGCTGATCAGCGTCAAACACCGCGACAAGGTGTTGCACTACTACCGGATGGCAACCGATGAAGGCGCGCAGGTAGTGTGTGGCGGTGGCATTCCGAGGATGCCGGAACGGCTTGCCGGTGGCGCATGGATCCAGCCGACGATCTGGACAGGCTTGCCCGAGTCCTCCGCTGTCGTGCGCGAGGAGATATTTGGCCCGTGTTGTCACATCGCCCCGTTCTCCACCGAGGACGAAGCGCTGGCCCTGGCGAACGACACTCCGTATGGTCTCGCCGCGACCGTGTGGACCCGGGATCTCGGCCGCAGCAGGCGCATGGGAGCGGCGCTCAACGCGGGCCTCGTCTGGGTCAATTCCTGGTTTCTGCGCGATCTGCGCACTCCCTTCGGGGGATCGAAGCTGTCGGGAATCGGCCGCGAGGGTGGTGTCCATTCGCTCGAGTTCTACTCGGAGCTTCGCAACGTGTGCGTGGTCGGCTAATGCCCCAAGGTGATCCGCGATGAGTGATGAGGCCGTCAGGAAGAAGACCGAGCCGGCGCTGAAGCTGAAGTTCCTGTCGCACGGCACGCTGGAAAGCGTCGATCTCGAGTACACGCGGCGCTTCTACGAGGAGTTTCTCGGCCTCGAGGTCATCAAGGTCAGCAACATCTCGCTGTGGTGCCGCCTGGGGGGCAGTCACATCTACGTGGTGGTGCTCGTCAAGCCAGGCAAGAAATCCGTCATGCCGTTCCTGAATCACAACGGGATCGATGTGGAAACCGAGGACGATGTCGATGAGTGCCACCGCATCGTCACCCGCGATGCGGAGAAGTGGAAGCTGCACAAGATCAGCCGGCCGGGTGTGCAGCACGGCACCTACAGCTTTTTCTTCTATGACGCGGATGACAACGCGTGGGAAATCCTTGCCAATCCGCCCGGGGGATACTCCTGGATGTTCGAGCGGGGCGACCAGGAGGGCATCGGACACCTGAGCCGCACTTTCGAGCGACCCGCCTCGACGTTGCGCAAGCGCCCGAAAGAGACCTGAGGCCCGGACAGCGAAGGGTGCCGTGATGGGGCAACAGTCATATCGACTGGCGACCTACGCGGGAACCGATGGGGTGCCCAGGGCAGGCCTGGTCATCGACCAGCGGATCGGCGACCTGGACCAGGCACTGCTCGGATCGGGCATCCGGCCGGATGCGCGCCAGCCGCTCTCCGTGCTCCGCATCCTCCACAGGTGGCAGGAACTGGCGCCGCGGCTGCGCTCGATGGCGCAGCGGATCCGCGCGGGCTCGACCGAGTGGTCCGCAGTCCCGCTCGCGTCCGTCAGATTGCTTGCCCCCGTGATGTATCCCGGGACCATCTTCTGCGCAGGGGCCAACTACAAGGACCACGTCGTGGAGATGTCGAAGGCCCTGAATCTGCCGCCCGAGCCGGATCCCCACGAGCTGGGACTCAAACCATGGCACTTCATCAAGCCCTCGGCCGCCTGCGTGCGCGGGTCGGGGGAGGTGATAGCGCTGCCGGCCTACTCACGCCGGGTGGACTGGGAAGCGGAGATCGCGCTCGTCATCGGCAGGGAGTGCCGCGATGTCGGTGTGAGCGAGGCCCTGCGGTACGTGGCGGGGATCACCATCGTCAACGATCTGTCGGCCCGCGATCATCTCAAGCGGGACCAGGTGGCGCCGGACTCGCCGTTTCGTTACGACTGGGTGAGCCAGAAATGTTTCGACGGGGCCCTTCCCATGGGCCCCTGGATCACACCACTCGAGGACATCGGCGACGTCGGCAACCTGTCGATCCGGCTCTGGCTGAACGAAGAAATCATGCAGGACTCCTCCAGCGCCAATCTCGTCTTCTCCTGCGCGGAACAGATCGCTCACCTGAGCACGCGGCTCACTCTGCGCCCGGGTGATGTGATCGCCACCGGAACGCCGGCGGGCTGTGGCGCGGCACGCGGGCGATTCCTCCAGCGTGGTGATCGGATCAGGATCCAGGTCGAGGGAGTCGGTGAGCTGCACAGCGAATTCGCCTGATCCACCTCGCAAGGATCCGCCCTGCTGGCCCGCGATTGAGTTCGCGGCGGGATATTGTTCGCCCCGTCGGCGTCATGATGTTGTGTTGCCGCCAATGATTGCATGTCTGCGGGTGGCTGGGCGAAGTCAGGTTATACAGACCATTCCGAATCGTCATTCGCCGCCGCCGCGTTGACACGCTTACAGTCGCTCCCGGCATACGCGAAAGGGGGCGCGACCATGGCCGGCAAGTCAACTCAATCACCCCGGTACGACTTCGAGCCGATGATTCACCGAACGCCGGTGCGCTTCCCGCGGGGGGAACGCCTGGCGGTGCTGATGTACGTCAACATCGAGCACGTCCCGTTCGGATCGACCGCGCCTGCCCATGCCATCTATCCCGGCACGCTGCAATTCTCGCCCGACATCCTCAATCACGGCTGGCGTGACTACGGCAACCGCGTGGGCCTGTGGCGGATCATGGAAGCCATGGACAGACACGGTTTCCGGGGAACCGTGAACCTCAACAGCGACGTGTGCCGCGAGTATCCGCAGATTATCCGGGAAGGGACGAGCCGCAACTGGGACTGGGGCGCGCAGGGCGACAACAACACGAGTGTCCCAACGCTCATGCCGGTGGATGAGCAGCGCAGCTTCATCCAGCGGAACCTCAAGATCATCGAGGACGCGACCGGCACACGTCCCAAGGGCTGGCTCAGCATGTTTCTGGCAGAGAGCCCGGAGACACCGGACCTGCTGGCCGAAGCGGGCGTCGAGTACGTCTCGAATTACGCGCACGACGAATTGCCCGTCCCCATGAGAGTGAAGAACGGGATCCTGCTGACTATGCCGTACACGCTCGAGATCAACGACGTGCCGACGATCCTTGGGAAGGGCGCCTCCGGGGAAACGTTCGGTGGGATGATCCGTGATCAGTTCGACGTCCTGTACGCGGAAGGCGCATCGCGCCCGCGAATCATGTCCATCTCCGTGCATCCGTTCATAGCGGGGCACCCGTTTCGCATGAAGCACATCGAGGCCGCGCTGGGCTACATCGCTTCGCACCGGGACGTGTGGCTGACGACCGGCGTGGAAATCAATAACTGGTACCGCAAGAACTACCTGCAAGGGTAGAGGGGGCATTCGGTGCAATACAGAATGATCATGACCGTCGCGGCGATCTGCAGCGCCGTGTGCCTGGGCACTACCGCCAACGCGGCGGCCGCGGCTGCGGATTCAGCTGGCTCCGAGGCCCTGGCGGAGATCGTCGTAACGGCGGAAAAGCAGGCCGAGACCCTGCAGAAGACTCCGGCCCAGGTAACCGCCATCACGGCTCAGGCCCTGACCGATTCCGGAGTGACGGACCTGCGGCAAGCCCAGATGATCGTCCCAGCGGTCCGTTTCCAGGCCGAGGGCAACAACACGCAGGTATTCGTGCGTGGTGTAGGTGCGAACCTCGACTTCCCGAACGTCGAACCCAATGTGGCCTTCAACTTCGCGGGCGTCTACCTGCCGCGCGAGGCCACCAGCGCCGCGTTCTTCGATGTGGCTCAGCTGGAAATCCTGCCGGGCTCGCAGGGCACCCTGTACGGGCGAAGCGCGATTGGCGGCACGATCGTCCTCACGCCCTCGAAGCCGGGCTTCAATTTCGACGGCGGCACGATGCTCGAGATCGGCAATTACTCCGCCGTCCACGTGACCGTCACCCAGAATGCGAAACTCGGCGAGACGGCCGCGGTCCGGGCGGCGGTGGACTACGCCTACAACGACGGATTCATGGTCACCGGCGCTGATTCCAAGAACGACATCAGTGCCCGGCTCTCGACCATCATCAAGCCCATCGACAATCTGTCGATCTATCTGTACGCCCAGGAAGCCCAGAAACGCGGGCACACCGAGAATCTGGTGAACAAGGGAACGGACCCCGTGACGGGTGCGTACTGCGAGACATGCTTCCTGCACGCCGATGCCTGGGACGACACCCGTACGGGTCAGTTCGCCGCGCCGTTCGGCACCACTGCCGCGGAGCGCAACCATTACAAGACCAGCCTGGTGGGCGGCGAGATCAGCTATGACTTCGACGGAATGACCCTCAGCTATATCCCATCCTACCTGTACCTGGACGCCCGGCCGCTGTACTGGTTGAGCGCGATCCAGTCCACGAACACCGCGCACTACAACCAGATCGAGCAGGAGCTGCGGCTGGCAAGCAATGGCAATGGCGCGTGGAAGTGGCTCGCCGGACTGTCGTACTACAATTCCCGCAACAGCGGCTCGGAGTACCTGTTTACCAATCTGCCGTTCAGCTTCTACCAGACCAATGTGGAAGCGGACCGGCTGCTCGGTTACGCAGCCTTTGGACAGGTGACCTACAGTCTGACCGACACTCTGCGGATCACGGGCGGCGGTCGAGCCAGCTCCACGCAGCGCACGGCGCGGGGATTCGAGGTCGTGGCGCTGGGCGGAGAACCCTACACGTTCGACAAGACCTACAGTCACATCGACTGGAAAGTGGGTCTGGAGTACGACGTTGCCCCCGCCGTCATGCTCTACGGCGTGGTTCAGACTGGCTTCCAGACTGGTACGTTCAATGCGTTGCCGAACACTCCCCAATTCAGCAACGAAGTTAAGCCTGAACAGCTGCGCTCGTACACCATCGGCATGAAGTCACGCTGGTTCGAGGACCGGCTGCAGGTCAACAACGAGATCTACTGGTACGACTTCCACAACCTCATCATCCAGGCCTACGACATCTCTGCGCCCTACAATCTGATCTTCAACGGCAGGAAGGTCGTGGTGAAGGGCGACCAGCTCGATATCCTGGGCCGGATCACGAGCGCCGACGAGTTCAACGTGGATGTGAGCTACTCGCGCGCACGCAACGTGGACGTGGTCGATACGAACGGCAACAACTACAACGGTCTGGCGCCGGCCTATACCCCGGACTGGGTCATCCAGGCCGGCTACACCCACAGCTTCCCGGTGGGCAGCGCGTTCCTGCGTGCTCATGTGAACTGGCGGTATGAGAGCAAGTGGTGGGCGGACTACGTGCACAACCTGGGCACGGAGCAGACCGCCGACAACAAGATCGACGCCAATCTGACTTACGATGCCGACACATGGACCGTGGGGGCGTGGGTCAAGAACGTGGCGAACAAGGCGGTCATCGCAGCAACGGCCGCAGCCGGTATCCCGGGACCGGCGACCGCCTACCTGGAAGATCCCCGAACCTACGGCGTGCGATTCACCATCAAGTACTGACGAAAGGACATGCCTGCCACAAACGAGATGATCGAGACCCTCTGGGCGCGCTCGCAGGTCGAGGCAGTCATGCTCAGGTTCGGGCGTGCGCTCGACCTCGGCGACTGGAAGGCTTACAGAGCCTGTTTCGCCGATCGATTCCGGGTGAACTTCGAACGTCTGACCGGGCAACCCGAGGTCTGGGTGAACGCGGATCTGTGGACGCGGTTCGCGGAGGTGATCCTGAGTCCCGTGCGCCGGCACCATCAGTACTCGAACATGAACGTGACGCTCCAGGGAAATACCGCGCAGGCCATCACCTACATGGTGGCCCGCCACTGGAAGGCCACCGACGGCGGCTCCGCGGAGTACACGCAGATTGGCTGGTACGACAATACGTTCGAACTGATTGGGGGAGAATGGAAGCTCGTTCGACTGCTGCACACCTATCAATGGGTGAGCGGCAACGGTGGATTGTTCGACTTCAGCGATCCGGAGCTGATCAAGGTGATGGGGCAGGTGTTTGCCACCGAGAATCGCGTCAACAAATAGGCTACCGGAGCCCGGGGGGCGCCAGTCCCCCGCGCCAGCCTCAGCGCGCTGTCAGCCTGGCGGCCGTCTCAGCAATCAATTTTCCCTGGAAGTGAGCTCCGTCGAGCTCGTTCTTGCTGGGCTGCCTTTGCCCCTGAGCGCCGGCGATCGTGGTGCTTCCGTACGGGCTGCCACCCGTCACCTCATCGAGCTGCATTTGCCCATGAAAGCTGTACGGCAGCCCGACGACGGCCATTCCGAAGTGCAGCAGGTTGGTGATGATCGAGAACAGGGTGGTTTCCTGTCCTCCATGCTGTGTCGCCGTGGACGTGAATGCCCCGCCAACCTTTCCGTTCAACGCCCCTCGCGCCCAGAGTCCACCGGCCTGGTCCAGGAAGGCCGCCATCTGCGAGCACACCCTGCCAAAGCGGGTCGGGGCGCCAACGATGATGGCATCGTAGTTCGGCAGTTCATCGATGGTGGCGATGGGCGCTTTCTGATCCAGCTTGAAGTGCGCCGCCTTCGCGACGTCCAGGGGCGCAGTTTCAGGCACCCGTTTGATCTCGACAGCCGCCCCCGCGGCGCGCGCGCCTTCCGCTACCGCATTCGCCATGGTTTCGACGTGTCCGTACGACGAGTAGTAGAGAACCAGCACGCGCGTCATGGCATCTGCTCCGCTCAGCCGAGAATGGTGAGTCTAAGCATGTCATCGGCGGCTCACCAACGAAATGCACGGATTGGAATGGACCGGATGCGCGTGAGGAATGTCCGCGTCCGGCGTGTGATCATGAAGAGGTTACCGGTCAGATTGATGTATCTTCGGCGCACAACTCTGGCGTGAGCTAAGGTAGACACTCGTCGCCTGGGGCCGGCGATTCCTGTGAACTCGCCAGGAGCGGGGACTCGCACTTGGCTGTGCAGTATGATTGCCGGCGCAAAGGCTCATGATCTGGTTCTGTGACTCGAGGGGGTCTCGAGATGCATACCGCGAACGCAGAAGTCGCGCCCGCAGGATCGCGCCAGCCGGAAGGGCGAACCTCGGGGTTGCGGGTCATCCTCGGCTCGAGCCTGGGGACCGTATTCGAGTGGTACGACTTCTTTCTGTACGGCTCCCTTGCCGCCATCATCTCCAGGCAGTTCTTCGCCGGGGTCAACGAAACCACCGGATTCATCCTGGCGCTCATGACCTTCGCCGCGGGGTTCGCCGTGCGGCCGCTGGGCGCATTCGTGTTTGGGCGGCTGGGTGATCTCGTCGGTCGCAAGCGCACTTTCCTGGCCACCATCGTCATCATGGGAGCGGCCACCATTCTGGTCGGCCTGCTGCCGACCTATGAGCAGATCGGGATCGCAGCGCCTGTCGCCCTGGTGTGCCTGAGGCTCCTGCAGGGACTGGCCATCGGTGGCGAGTACGGCGGCGCGGCCGTTTACGTTGCCGAACACGCACCTGCTGCGAGGCGCGGCGAATACACGAGCTGGATCCAGTCCACGTCATCTCTCGGCCTGCTCTCGAGCCTGCTCGTCATTCTCCTGTGCAGAGGCCTGATGGGACCTGCCTTCGAAACCTGGGGCTGGCGAATTCCCTTTCTCCTGTCGGTTCTGCTGCTCGCCATCTCCGTCTATGTGCGCGTCCAGCTGGCGGAATCACCGGTGTTCGAGCGGATGGTCGCAACGGGCAACCGGTCCAGGGCTCCCATTGCCGAGTGCCTGGGAACCCGTGGCAACGTGCGTCTGATGGTAACGGCGCTGTTCGGCGGCTGCGCCGGCATGACGGTGGTGTTCTATTGCAGCCAATTCTATGCGTTGTTCTTCCTGACGCAGATGTTGAAGGTGGACCCGCAACACGCGAATCTCCTGGTCGCGGCGGCGATACTCATTGGCGCACCGTTCTACGTGCTGTCCGGCTGGCTCGCGGACCGCATCGGCAGGAAGACCGTGGTCGTGCTGGGCTGCCTGCTCGCTGCGACAACCTACTTCCCGCTCTACCGCGCCATTACCCACTATGCCAACCCCGCACTCGAGGCTGCGGCGCAACATGCGCCGATTACCGTGGTCACCGACCCGCGCGGCTGCAGCTTCCAGTTTGACCCGGTGGGCAAGAAGAAATTCGTCACCCCGTGCGACATCGCGAAAACCGCTCTGACCAGGGCCGGTGTGCCGTACAGAACACAGGCCGGTTCACCCGGCGCGGCCACGCTCGTGCAGATCGGCGCGCCGGGCCCGGCCGGTACGGTCCTGCAGGCTTTCGATGGCAGCGCCATGTCCGCGGCGCAGTTCAAGAGCGCGGGGGAGAGCTTCTCGAAGCAATTGGGCAATGCCCTGCAGGCGGCGGGCTATCCGTCCAGGGCGGATCCGCAACAGACCAACTACCCGATGTTGCTGCTCATCCTCAGTGTCATGGTGATCTACGTCGCCCTCGCCTACGGACCACTCGCCGCCTGGCTGGTCGAACTGTTCCCCGCGCGCATCCGCTATACATCGGTCTCGGTCCCGTATCACATGGCGGTGGGTTGGCTCGGCGGCTTCCTGCCGACGGTGGCTTTTGCCATTGTCGTGGTCACCGGCGATCTGTACGCCGGACTCTGGTACGCCGTCGTGGTCGCGGGATTGTCAGCGCTGATCGGCGCAATCTTCCTGCCGGATACGCTCAACAAGGCACAAGGGATCGACGCGCCTTAGCGCGGCGCTGACCCATTGCGCAATCGCAACAGAGAACCGGGTCCGTCAGTCGAGTCTCAGGCGGATGCCCGCCCAGATCGCCAGGGGCGCGCCGGGTGATACCGCATTCTCGTTGGTCCACTCGTCCGGATCGTAGCGATAGGTTCCGTCCGGATTGAAGGTGCTGGTCGTCAGGAAACCGGCCGTGGCGTAGAAACGGTTCAGCAGATTTGCGCAACTGGCGAAGATGTCGAAGTGCGGCGTCACATGGTAGGTGCCTTGCAGATTCACGACGGCATATCCGCCGATCCGGCCGGTACCCATGATCAGATCGCCCGCGGCATTGGTGGCGCCTGCCTGGTTGGCATTGTTCTCGTTGCCATGCAGGAATGAGCCGGAAGTGACCACGACGTTGCCGCCGACGTCCAGCTTCGGCGTGAACTGGTAATCGAGCGTCAACTTGCCGGTGTGCCGCGGAATCAGCGGCAGCCGATCACCGGCCCGCACCAGGATGTCACCGGCGGTATTGGCCGTGCTGTTGGACTGCGCGCTGACGACGAAGTCCGACTGAAAGGTGGCATCCACCAGCGAGTAGTTGAAGTTCCAGCGCAGCTTGCCGGCCTTGCCGCCCAGGGCCAGATCGAGGCCCTGGCGCCTGGTG
>Ga0335069_10001959_pt1 | contig 32362 bp, 27 predicted proteins | sample Lox_Sample_11_FD_206714 | JGI IMG/M metagenome (GOLD analysis project Ga0335069, IMG submission 206714) | Soil microbial communities from Loxahatchee National Wildlife Refuge, Florida, United States - Lox_Sample_1.1 | ecosystem: Environmental > Terrestrial > Soil > Wetlands | place: USA...
CGCAGCCCGCGTCACCGGCCCGGCAGGCCCCGTCGGCATTCCCAGCCGCGCCGGAGCGACGCCACGCCGGGCCCGGCTGCGATTAGACTTGGACGCAGGCGAGCGGGAGGGGCGATGGCCGGGACACGAAAGCTGCGCGTCGGAATCCTCTTCGGCGGGCAGTCGGCCGAGCACGAGATCTCGATACTCTCGGCGCGCAACGTACTGGAGGCCCTCGACCGGTCGCGGTTCGAGCCGGTCCTGATCGGCATCAGCAAGGGCGGGGAATGGCTGGTGCAGGACGAGCGTGCGCTGCTCGCGAGTGCGAGGGATCCGCGCCTCGTGCACGTGCAGCCGGGGCTGCCGGTGCCCGTGGAGGCCCTTGCGCCGGAGCATCCAGGAGTCGGCTCGCCGGTCGGCGGCCGGCTGGACGTCGTGTTCCCGGTCCTGCACGGCACGCTCGGCGAGGACGGCGCGATGCAGGGCGTGCTGGAGGTTGCCGGCGTGCCGTACGTCGGCGCCGGCGTCCTCGGCTCCGCGATCGGCATGGACAAGGACGTCATGAAGCGGCTGCTGCGGGACGCGGGGATTCCGGTCGCGGAGTTCCGCACCATCCGCCGCCAACGATTCGACGCGGATCCGGAGGGCGTCGGCGCTGAGCTCGCGAAGCTCGGGTTGCCGCTCTTCACCAAGCCGGCGAACGCGGGGTCCTCGGTCGGCATCCGCAAGGTCAGGGCGCTCGCAGACCTGCGCCCGGCGCTCGAGCACGCGTTACAGTTCGACACGAAGGTCGTCGTCGAGGCGGCCGTGGTCGGACGGGAGATCGAGCTCGCCGTACTCGGCGGCACGCCGCCGACGGTGTCCGTGGCCGGCGAGATCGTCGTCGACCATCCGGACGGGTTCTATTCCTACGATGCCAAGTACATCGACGAGCATGGCGCGCGGCTGGAGCTGCCGGCCGCCCTGTCGCCGCAGCAGCTGTCGGCCGCCCGGGCCATCGCGCTGCGGGCCTTCGAGGTCCTCGAATGCGAAGGCATGGCGCGCGTCGACCTCTTCCTGAGGCCCGACGGCGTGCTGCTCGTGAACGAGATCAATACCATCCCGGGATTCACCGCGATCTCGATGTATCCGAAGCTCTGGGCGCTTTCGGGCGTATCGCCGCCTGCGCTCGTCACCCGGCTGATCGAGCTTGCCATCGAGCGGGCGAGTCGGCGGTCGGCGATCCGGCGGTCGCTCGAGCACAGGCCGGCGACCCCGCAGCCCTGAAGCACGGCGCTGTGCGGGAGATCCCCCCACGCCACCCGGCGTGAGGGGGCCCTATCAGAACTTGTAGAGCGCCTCGAGCGCGAGCGACGACTGGTTGTCCGCGGTGTCGGTGAACGCGCCGCTCTCGGGGTCGGTCGCGAGGCTGCGCACGAACACGCTCGAGTCCGACTTGTCGTAGCGCGCCTCGAGCCGCAGTTCGAAGGACTTCGCCGGCGCGTAGCCGACCGTGACCGTGCCCTCCTTCCACTTCTGCACGATCCCAGTGCGATAGCCGTCGGCATCGTCGAAGTACTCGACGCGCAGCGACACGCGCCACTGATCGCTGAACTGGTAGTTCACGTAGCCGGCGATGCCGTCCCAGCGCGCGGTATCGACGTTGTTGGCCGTGAGGCCGGTGCCCGCCGCCCCGGCCTGCCGGCCCCAGTCGTAGTTGAGGCCGAGCGCCAGCGCGTCGGTGACGTTCCACGAGGCGGTGATGTCGACCAGCTGACGCAGGCCCTCGGGGCCCGAGCCGACGAGCCCCCCGACGCGCTCCTTGCCGAAGTAGCCCTGCGCGTTGAGGCTCACGGCCTTGACCGGCGTGTACAGCACCGCGAGCTCGGCGGTCTTCGCGGTATTGGTGTCGCGGAGGTCGTCCCAGCCGTTGTTGACGCCGACGACGAAGCTCAGCTGATCATTCGCCGCGAAAGTCGCCCGCACTCCGGTGTGGGCATACGGAATCGCGTTGCCGAAGAGGATCGACCGCGAGAAATTGCTGTTCGGCCGCGGGTCGATGGTCTCGGTGCCCGCCAGCGTCACGAACCGGCCGGCAATCACCGTCACCGCGCCGGTCGCGTACTGCACGTAAGCCTGCGGGAAGTCGAACTTCGAATGCGCACCCGGGTTGATGTCGTAGGGCGCGAAGACGTCGGCATCCTGGCCGGCGATCAGGTTGACCAGGGCACCGAAGCCCTCCTTCGGCTGGTAGGCGACGACGATCGCCGCCTGATGGAGCGACAGGCTGTCCTTGCGATCGTCGAAGGTGCGGTTCGGGATCCCGTTGACGAAGATCCCCTCCCCGTCGAGGTGCTCGTACGAGACGTCGACGTAGCCCGTGACGGTGAGCCCGGACGCCGCGAGCACGTCGCTCAGCGACGGCGCGGCCGGCTTCGCCGGTTCCTTGGCCTCCTCGGCACCGGCGATCGGTGCGGCCAGCGCCAACGACAGGCACAGCGCGCCGAGCGCGGCCGCGGCGGGCCGCACCAGGCCGCGTGCCGCCGCGAGACGGGTGCCAGGCTCGAGGGCAACGGCTGATCGGATTCTGGTCGGTTCCATGGGACAAGACCTCTCTGGCGCGGCTCCGGCGAGCCTCGCGTCGCAAGTGAATGGATTCAGATCGGGAATCCCGGGCGCGGGCCCGGGATTCCTATGGCGATTCGACGGCTATTCGACGCGCTCCCCGTGCAGGCTGAGGTCGAGCCCGATGCGCTCCTGCTCCTCCTCGACGCGCAGTCCGATCGTCATGTCGATGAGCTTCAGGATCGCGAAGCTCACGACGAAGCCGTAGATCAGCGTCGTGCCGACGCCCCACAGCTGGGTCACGACCGAACCATCCGACCCGCCGATGTCCTTGCTGGCGAAGACCCCGGTCAGCAGCGCACCGACGATGCCGCCGATGCAGTGCACGCCGAAGGCATCGAGCGAGTCGTCGTAGCCGAGCAGGTGCTTGAGCGAGGTTGCCGCCAGGTAGCAGATCACGCCGGCCGCAACCCCGATGACGACCGAGGCGTTCGGGCCGACGAAGCCGGATGCCGGCGTGATCGCGACCAGTCCGGCGACGGCCCCCGATGCAATGCCGAGCACCGAGGGCTTCTTCTTGAGCAGCCACTCGGTGAACATCCACGCGAGCGCCGCGGCGGCCGTTGCGATCTGGGTCACCGCCATCGCCATGCCGGCGCGGCCGTCGGCGGCGGTGGCGGACCCGGCGTTGAAGCCGAACCAGCCGACCCAGAGGAGCGCGGCACCGACGACGGTCAGCGTCAGGTTGTGCGGCGCCATCGGCTCCCGGCCGTAACCGACCCGCTTCCCCATCACGAGCACCGCCGCCAGGGCGGCGACACCCGCGTTGATGTGGACGACGGTGCCGCCGGCGAAGTCGAGCACGCCCTTGGCATTCAGCCAGCCGCCCGCCTCCCACACCCAGTGGGCGATCGGTGCGTAGACGATCAGCGACCAGACGCCCATGAAGATCAGCATCGCCGAGAACTTCATGCGCTCGGCGAAGGCGCCGCAGATGAGCGCAGGCGTGATGATCGCGAAGGTCAGCTGGAACATCGCGTACACGGTCTCCGGGATCGTGAGCGCGAGGTGCGAGACCATCACCTTGCCGGCATCCTTCATGTAGACCATGCCGTCCATGAACAGCCGGCTGTTGCCGCCGAGCCAGGGCGACCCGGGCGTGAACGCCCAGCTGTAGCCGATCACCCACCACAGTATCGTCACGAGGCAGGTGATCGCGAAGCTCTGCATGAGCGTCGCGAGCACGTTCTTCTTGCGGACCATGCCGCCGTAGAAGAGGGCCAGTCCCGGGATGGTCATCAGCAGCACCAGCGCCATCGACGTGAGCATCCACGCGGTGTCACCGGCAGATATCTTGTCGAAGGTCACGAGCTGCGGTTCGGTCGGCGCCGGGGCGCTGGCCGGGGCCGCCGCGTCTGCCGGTGCAGGCGCCGCGCCGGTCGCCGGCACTGCCGGGGTCGCGGCGGCGGGGGCCTCGTCCGCGCGGGCGGCGCCGGGGCCGGCCGCTGCGGCGAGCACGGCGGCCAGGATCAATGAGCGGGCAATTCGAATCAGCATGTGTGCTCCCCTTACAGCGCGTTCGTGTCTCTTTCGCCGGTGCGGATTCGCAGGGCCTGTTCGAGGTCCCAGACGAACACCTTGCCGTCGCCGATGCTGCCGGTGCGCGCCGACTTCTCGATCGCCTCGACCACCTGCTCGACGATCTCGGTCTTGACCGCGGTCTCGACCTTGATCTTGGCGACGAACTCGACCGTGTACTCCGCGCCACGGTAGATCTCGGTGTGTCCCTTCTGGCGCCCGAATCCGCGGATCTCGGTGACCGAAATCCCCTGGACGCCCGCGTCGTGCAGGGCCTCGCGGACTTCGTCGAGCTTGTGCGGCTTTATGAAGGCGGTGACGTACTTCATCTCTCCCCCTGTGTCAGATCGGCCATGGGTCGTTCCCGGGCCAGATGCAGCGCCGGCGTCCCTCCCGTCGAAGTCAGCCCGCCGATGGCGATGCACGCAGCGTGCCAATGAATGCGCGAGTGCCTGCGTGCACGCTCCTGGACCACGGCCCGCGGCCGGATCCTCGGCGAGGGCGGTCCGCGCAGATCTTCGAGTGCGCAACCCATGGATTCGGCTGGCGTTGCAGTCGCTCCGAAGCGCGCAATCGGCGCCGCGCCGGGTATGCACAAATTTGGGGCAGCCCGCGGCGGACGGCGGCCGCCGGCCGCGCAGCGCGAGCGTTTGGTGCGCTCGCGCCGCCGGCTGCCCTCTTCCCGTGCGCGACCCCGGCCGAGCGGTGCGCGGGACGAGCGGAGCGGCACGCAACCGTCAGGAGTTGGCGGCGCTGATCATCAGGCGCCGGCCGCCCGCGTCAACGGCCGCCGCCGCAGCAGGGCGGCGATCCGGACCGGTCGCCCGTCGCGCGATCCGGCGCTCATCACGTTGCGGCCAGTCGAACGCGCCGTGGCGCAGATCTCGTACGCCGCCGTCGCTACCGATGCAACATATTGGGCGACGTTGACTGCTGCGGCAGGACTCGGGCACCCTCGCCGCGCGATCGGGCGCCGTGGGCACGCGGCGCGCCGAAGCGGTCGTCGCGGGAGATGTTGGCGTACCCATCATGCTCGCATCACTGCTCTGCAAAGTGCGTCACTGGCCGGCCGTCCGCCGACGCCGGCCCGCGTACTTCTGGTTCAGCGGCCGGAAGGATGACCTCGCGTTCCTCGTCATGCTCGGCGTGCCGGCCACGGCTGTCGCCGCGATCACCTGTTTCGCCTACCTCGACCGAAGCAGCGCTCCGCCGGCCGCCGTTACGGGCATCGCGCGCGAGGCGAGAGCGGCCAGCAGGCGCGCCGCTGACCTGCAGTGCCTCGCGGAGAACGTCTATTTCGAAGCGCGTGGCGAGCCCATCGAGGGCCAGTACGCCGTCGCCGAAGTCACGCTGAATCGACGCTGGGCCGAGAACTTCCCGCACACGATCTGCGACGTCGTCCACGAGTCGCGCTGGGATCCGGTGCGAGCGCGGTTGGTCGCGGACTTCTCGTGGACGGAGCTCGGCGCGTTGTCGCCGCCGGTCGGCCCCGCCTGGACGCAGGCGATGGCCGTGGCCAGCGCCGCCTACGACGACCTGATCGAGCCGGTCGTGCCGGGCGCGCTGTTCTACCACGCGACCAGCATCCGTCCCGCGTGGTCGCGGCACCGGACGGTGGTCGCGACGATCGGCAATCACGTCTTCTACCGATAGCATCGCCGGCGCGGATGCGCGCTCAGGCCGGCCCGCTCCGAGCCGAGCGCCGAACTTGCGCGACTGGCGACGCCGATGGTTAGGAGGCCGTCGCGCGTGAGCCGGCGCCCGGGCGGAGACTGCCGCTAATCCGCAACAGCACGCCGCGCTGCGGCATTACATAAGCCTGCCGTTCCGTCGCCCGATTCCGCAGCGTTGACACGTGCACTCGGGAGGCCCACGCTAGCCACCGTCGAGTAAGGGCACACCTTTCGAAAGAAAGGGCCGCAAAGCCACCGGTCTAAGGGGTCATTCCTATGACAGCGGGGTTGCCATCATGGATGTATTCCGTGCGACGCGGCCGTCGGCCGCAACTCCCCCAGTTCTGAGTCCTGCGCGGCTGAATCGCCGTGCCGATCGCGCGCGCGCGCGCAAGCGAGCATTCGCATGTCTGCGCCCAATCTGCTGAGCATCACGCCCTGGCCGTCGCTGTCGGCGGTGCTGCTGATGGTGCTGCTGGTCGCGGCGCTCTATCTGGCAAGGCACACGGCGCACCAGGCGATCCACGCGGCCACGCATGCGCTGGCGCGCGGCTTGCGGCTCGCGGCGCATTCGGTGGCGCACGCCGAGGCGAGCCTCGCGGCGCGCAACCGCGAGGTCCTGCTGGCCGCCGGCCGCGACGCCAAGGAGCGCGTGGTGGAGCGCGAATTCGCGCGCGTCGCCGACACCGCGCGCAAGGACCTGGCCAGCTATCCCGACCTGCATAGGCGCCTCAGCGAAGCGATCATCCGCATCGAGGAGGACCAGCAGAACGCGGTCGAGGTGCCGCCGGAGGCCCCCGGCTGGGTGCAGGCCGTCGAGGTGGTGGCGAAGCTCGATGCGCGCAATGCCGGCGCCGAGATCCTGGCCAACATCCACAAGTCGATGGTCAAGGCGCACCAGGAGGCGCTGCAGAGCTACCGCGACGCGAGCGGCGAGCGGCACGCGCTGCTGCGGCGGATGATGCCCGACTGGCGCCTGATCCTGGACACGCTCGGCCGCGTCAACAAGACCGTCGAGAGCGTCATCGAGCGGTCGCAGGCAATCGACCGCCACATGCAGGAGTACGAGCGCATCGTGCGCGGCGAAGACCGCGCGGTGTCGGTGCTGTCGTCGTCGTCGCTGGTGTACTTCTTCGTGTCGGCGTTCGTGCTGGCGGTCGCGAGCGCCGGTGCGGCGGTGAACTTCACGCTGATCGCGCGCCCGATGGCGGAGATGGTCGGCGGCACGAACTTCATCGGCCTGTTCCGCACCGCCGACATCGCCGCGCTCGTGATCATCATGGTCGAGATCTCGATGGGCCTCTTCCTGATGGAGTCGCTGCGCATCACGCGCCTGTTCCCCGTCATCGGCGCCCTGTCCGACAAGATGCGCGGGCGCATGATCGGCATCACGTTCGCGATCCTGCTGCTGATGGCGGGTGTCGAGGCCGGCCTCGCCTACATGCGCGAGGTGCTGCTGCGGGACGAGCTGGCGACGACCGCGCTGCTGCGCGGCGACGCGGCGGCGGCGCTGGTCAATGACCACCTCTGGATAACCACCGCGGCCCAGATGGGCATGGGCTTCATACTGCCGTTCGCGCTGGTGTTCGTCGCGATTCCGCTCGAGACCTTCGTGCACTCGCTGCGCACGGTCGTCGGCGTCACGGCGATCGGCGCCCTGCGCACGCTGGCGCTGCTGCTACGCGTACTCGGGAACGGTTGCCGGCACGTGGGTACGCTGGCGCAGCGGGCCTACGACCTGCCGTTGTTCCTGCCGCTGTGGCTCGAAGCGAGGTACGGGGCCGGCGGGCGCGCGGCGCCCCGGCCGGAGCAGTCCGCGGCACTGCGCAGCGAACCGTCGCTCGAGGTGCGGTCATGATCAGGCGCCTGGCAATCGGCGCGGTGCTGCTGCTGACGGCCTGCTCCCAGGCCGTGCCCCGCAATACCGGCGTGTACCTGCTGGTCGATACCTCCGGGACCTACACGCGGCAGGTGGCGAAAGCGCAGCAGATCATCCTGTTCGCGCTGTCGCGCCTGCAGCCCGCGGACTCGCTGGCGGTCGCCCGGATCGACACCGGCAGCTTCACCGAGAAGAACATCATCGCCAAGGCCACGTTCGACGATCGGCCGAGTACCGCCAACCAGCAGAAGCGGGCGTTCGCGAGCCGTGTCGAGAGGTTCATCGACGAGGCGAAGCCGGCGCCGTACACGGACATCACCGGCGGCCTGCTGCAGGCGATCGAGTTCCTGAACGAGAAGCACCCCGGTCGCAAGGAGATCCTGATCTTCTCCGACATGAAGGAGGACCTTGCCAAGGGCTATGTCCGCGACCTGCCGCTGGACTTCAAGGGCTTCGACGTCGTCGCCCTCAACGTCACGAAGCTGCGCTCGGACAACGTGGACCCGCGCGAATACCTCTCGCGCCTCGAAGCCTGGCGCATCAGGGTCGAACAGGGCGGCGGTCATTGGCGCGTGATCAACGACCTCGACCGCCTGGACGGGCTGCTCTAGCGTCGGTGCCGCTCGAGCGTGGCCATCCCGCAGACTCGCCCGCCGGCGCGGACCGCCGGACACGCCGCCGGATGCTGTCGCGCGGTCGAGGCGTCGCCGGTCCGCGACAAACCGGCCGTTCGGCGACGGCGTCGTCCATCCACGCGCACGGCAGGTTTGCGTGCGACCGGTCGCTGCGGGAGCGTCCCGGGAACCGGAGCCACGTCGCAGTCCCGTGCAGCATCCCCGGCTAAGGTGAGCGCAGGTCGCGCCATCAACCACGGCCGCGCCTTGCGACCATCGACGGCGGGAGCATCAGTCCAGTGAACGCCTCCTTCGGCCAAGCCCATGCACCTGCTTGACCTTGACGACAAGGTCGCCGCCGCCGCGATCGCCGCGGCCGGCACCGTCATCGGTGCGATCATTCAGCTGAAGATTGCATGGCGCAAGGAGATGTCGGAGCGTGCGCGCGGGGCACCGGTGACCAAGAAGACGCGCCGCGGCCCGGTGGTGGCCGTCGGGCTCCTTCTCGTCGCCGCCGCGGTGGGAGGCTTTGCCCTGTCGCAGTACTTCATTGCGCGCTCGGACCGGGAATCCGCGGCGGTCCGCGGTGAGCTGCAGTCCCAGCTCCAGCAGATCAACGCCACGGCCGAGCGGCTGGAGCGGGCGACGATGCACGACGGCGAGGCGGCAGGTCGCGCGCAGGGTGGCCGCACCGGCGTCGAGACCGTCGCGGTGGCCGCGACGGTCGAGCCTTGCCACGCACGCGCCGACGCCGGCCACGACGCACCTGCCGAGTGCAGCGAAGCGGAGGCCGTGCGCGTGACGCTCTGCACCAGCGTGCGGTCTTCTTCCGTCGTGACCAACACGCTCCTGTACGCGCGCCCCGACGAGTCACACCAGCCATGGGACGACAGCCGGGTCGCCGCCGGCCAGGACCTCGGCCACGCGCGGTTCCCGGACGAGCCGTTTGAGCGGCCGGACGCCGAGCAGATGAAGCAGGTCTGTGCCAACTTCAACTCCTGGGACAGCGGCAAGTCCTACAGCGCGCGCCTGGTGGTGAAGTACATCAACGTTGCCGGCAGCGAGCTCTCAAGCGCATCTCTCGTGCCGACGTCCGGCGTGGCACGGTAACGGCACCGTTCGCGACCGGGTGCCCGGGACTCGAGCTCCGCTGCGTCCGAGCAGCGCACGGCGCCCCCGGGCGTCCGTTCGGATCCGGCCGGCGCGCCCGCCCGCAGCAGCCCAGCGGGCCTGCTGCCGGCGAACCTAGGCGCGGTCAAAGGTGCCGAGAAGCTCGAGCAGCTTGCCCAGCAGCGTGTCGCGGCGCTTGTCGCGACGCGAGATCACGCCGTAGGTCGTACCGGCGCCGAATGCCGCGGGGATCTCCAGGACCTCCAGGCGCGCGTGATCGTCGCCGGTCAGCGCGAACGCCGGCAGCAGCGCGCCTCCCCGTCCGCGGGCCACGTAGTACTTGAGGGTGTCGATCGTCGAGACCTCGAGCGACACCTTGAACGGGATGTTGAACTGCTCAAAGGCCCGCTGGATGCGGCCGTCCTCCCGCTGGACCTCGAGGAGGATCAGCGGGTAGCGGCCGACGCTGCCATCCGCCATCAGCGACGGGAAGTCAGTGCGTGCGCGACGGGCGAGCGGATGGCCTTTGGGCAGGATCAGGCACGTCGGATAGGTGGCGACGGCCTTGAAGACGAGTTCGTCCGGGACGACCGTCTCCGGGATCACGCCGAGATCGCACTCGTTCGAGCGGACGAGGCGGATGGTCGCGTCGACCGGACGCGCGATCAGCCGCAGCTGGGCGAGCGGGAAGGCCCGGTAGAACGCATCGATTCTGGTCGGGAGAAGGTAGCGCAGCACCGAGTCGTGCGAGGCCAGCGTGAGCTCGCCGATGTCGCTGGCGCCGGCGGCGGCCTGCTCGAGCGATTCGAGCTCGCCGAACGCCGAGATGGCAAGGCTCGCGACGCGCTCGCCAGCCGGTGTGAGCTGCACTTTCCCGCCGCGCGCCTCGTAGAGCCCGACGCGCAGATAGGCCTCGAGTGACTTGACGCGCTGTGACACCGCCGACTCGGAGATGCCGAGTTCGATGCCGGCCTTCGTCAGGCTGCCGCGCCGGGCGACCGCGAGGAAGCATCGCAGCGCCTTGAGGTCGATGACGTCGTACGGTTCTCGCTTCATGGTGCTGCCCGCCTCCTGCCCCGACCGCGGCCGCCGGCTCCGGCCGGACCCTCGTGAAGACCGGTGCGCAGGATCCGGGCGCGCCGTTCCCGGCGAGAACCTGGCCGGCCGTGGCCGTCGCGACTCCCTCCGTTGCCGAGGGCACGCGGCTCTTTGAGTTCAGGCGACTCTATATCATGCGCAGTGCGCTGGGTCCGGATCGGGTCACGGGCGGGAGCGATGCCCGGGCCGCGGGCCCCGCCGGCATCGATGCCGGCGCCCCGCTACTGGGTATGTCCGGGGCCGCCGGCTGCGTGCGGGTCGTCCGGGCGGCGGGTCCCGGCAGCTGCGCCCCTCGAGTCCGGGCCGGCGTCGCCAGGGCCGGGGCCCGGCTTGCCGACCCGATTCGCAGCGGGAGTGCCCGGCCAGCTCCCGGCTCGCGACGCGCGGGATCCCGGCGTCGATCGTGCCCGGCGCGCATCGACGCCGCGCGCCGGGCCGCCGCGTCCGGAGGGTTGGCAGCACCGCTGTCGGCTCGCCCGTCCAGGCGCGCCCGACGCATAATGTCGCGCGAGTTCGGTCCAGATCATTTCGGGGCCGCCGGCCACGGCCGTGCTGCCCGCCTGAAGCCCGCGCAAGGGGATTCGTGCCATGACGTCGACGCCTTCACCGGATGAGCTGCTGCCCGGCACCCGCTGCGTGCACGCCGGGCTCGAGCCCGATCCGGCCACCGGCGCACTCGCGCCGCCCATTCACCTGTCGACCACCTTCGAGCGCGACGCGGACGGCGGCTATTCGCGCGGTTATCGCTACAGCCGCGAGGGGACGCCGAACCGCGTGGCGGTCGAGACCTGCGTCGCCGACCTGGAGGGTGGCATCGCCGCCATCGCATTTTCCTCGGGGCTCGCCGCGAGCCTCGCCGTGCTCGAGCAACTTGCCGCCGGCGATCACGTCGTCGCGCCGCGGGAGTGCTACTACGGCGTACTGCGCCAGCTGCGCGAGATCGCCGCCCGTCGCGGCGTCGCGCTCGACGTCGTCGACGCGACCGATCCGGCCGCGCTGGCCGCGGCCATCGGCCGGCGAACCCGCCTCGTCTGGGTCGAGACGCCGGCGAATCCGCTCCTCGGCATCACCGATATCGCCAACACGGTGGAGCTCGCGCACGCGCACGGGGCGCTGGTCGTCTGCGACAACACGTTCGCGACGCCCATCTGCCAGCGGCCGCTGGCGCTCGGCGCCGACCTCGTCGTGCACAGCGGCACCAAGTACCTCGGCGGGCACAGCGACGTGCTGAGCGGACTCGTCGTCGTCGGCCGCGACCAGGCACTGGCCGACCGGCTGCGGGATTGGCAGAGCATGGCCGGCTCCGTGCTCGCCCCCTTCGACTGCTGGCTGCTGAGGCGCAGCATCAGCACGCTCGGCCTCAGGGTCGAGCGGCAATGCGCCAACGCGCGTGGCGTCGCGCTCGCGATGTCGCGCCATCCCGCGGTATCGGCGACGCTCTATCCGGGCCTGCCGGGGCATCCGCGCCATGCAGTGGCCGCGCGGCAGATGCACGGTGGCTTCGGCGCGATGCTGTCGATCGGAGTCCGAGGCGGGCGCGAGCGGGCGATGCAGGTTGCCGCGCGCACCCGTCTCTTCCGCAGGGCGACCAGCCTCGGCGGCGTCGAGAGCCTCATCGAACATCGGGCGTCCATCGAAGGGCCGGGGTCGATGGCGCCGGAGAACCTGCTGCGCCTGTCGGTCGGCATCGAGGACGAAGCCGATCTCATCCGGGACCTGACGCAGGCGCTCGGCTAGCGACTCCTCGGCTACCGCGCCACGGCACGCCCCGGGGCGCGCCCGTCGAGTCGCGCGCCGGGGCGAGGGGCGCTAGAACCGGTAGCCCAGGTTCACGAGACCGTGCGTTCGGTCGCCGTAGCCGGCTTCTATGACGAGCTCCCAGCGGCGCGCCATCAGCGAATGGACGCCGACCACGTAGTTCCACGCCGGCGCCTTGAGATCGACCGCGAACGTCAGCGTCTGGCCCCCGGCCGTGTCCACGGTTCCCTCGAAGTGATCGATCTTCTTCACCCACCGGCCGCCGACGTAGGGCTGGATCGCGCCCGCGTTGTAGCCGATTCGAAAGGAGGCGGTGTCGGTGCGCAGCTCGTTGCCCGAGACCCCGGACTGTGCCGACTCGAGGTGCGTCCAGACGGCGGAGTAGTCGGCCGCGAAGAACAGGCTTCGCCAGGCGTACATCAGCACGAGGCCGCCGCCGCCGTAGTAGCCCGTGAAGTCGAGGTCGACGGAGACGTCGCCGCGGACCACCTCCGGCGGAATCCCGCTGACGCCGAGCGGAAGGTCGAGGCCGGTGGCCTGCACGTTGAGCTTCACTCCGCCCGCGGTGGCGAACACGTTCAGGAACGGGAACACCCAGACGTCGGCACGGCCGCCGTACGTGAAGGGATGAACGTTCGCCTTGCCGCTGACCGACGCGACCTCGTTGCCGTTGACGGCCGCCGAGAAATTCTTGACGTCCCACTGGCCGGAGAGGTCGAACAGGACGACGTTGATGCCGTACGGCGGCAGGAACTTCCCGTCCTCGAGCAGTGACTTCCAGAGCGGGAAGAACGCGTCGGAGCGAACCGGACTCTGGTCGCCGACGGCGGCGATCGGGCCGGGCTGCTGCGCGCCTGCGGGGACCGAGGTACCGAGGATGGCGAGGGCGAAGGCGAGAACGATGTGGCGCACGGTACCTCCTCGACGCCGGGTGTGCCCGTCCGCCGGGCGACGTTGCGCGACCGACGCGACGGTGCGACAGGGCCCTGACTCGACCTGGCCGCCTCGGTCGCCGCGGGCTCGAGCACTCGCGGCCGGGACTCAGTCAAGTATACCGCCCGTGCCCCGCTGCGCGGCGAACGGATGGTCGACCTCGTCGCCGGGACCTGCGCTACTTCGGCGCCAGATCCGGGACGTAGTCGTGCACGACCGGCGCAATCTCCTCGTCGGGCCGCGGGATCGATGAGTGGATTCCCGAGTTGCGGCGGGTCCGCCCGGCGATGGCCTTGAAGATCGGGCCGGAGCGGTCCTCGTCGCACTGCAGGCACGTGTTGAGCCGCCCGTCCGCGCGTGTCGGCGCCTCGCCAGAGATCCAGCTCCAGAGGCAGACGCCCCAGCACTGGTGGCGCGTGTTCTGGACGTTGTAGCGCCAGGTCTGCGCGCAGGCATTGCTGAAGCCAAGGCTCTCGAGGCACCTCAGGCTCGCGGCCGCGTCCGCGCGGATTCCGCACCAGCGCACGGGCGTCGTGAGGTCGGGCCGGCCGAGGTAGACGGCGAGGTCCTGCAGCGTCGAGCAGGTTCCGCAGGCATCGTAGTGGGTGACGGCGAACCCGGCCGTGCGCGCCTCCTGTGCGCTCGCGAAGGTCGCGAGCCGGTAGTGGACCTGGTCCGGCCCGAACCGGACACCGCACACCGTGCCCGGCGGCGCGCGCGGCGGCGATTGTGAGCCCCACTTCAGGTAGGGATCTTCCGAAATTGCCGCGGCGTCGATCGGAATCTTGGACCGCAGCGCCGCGAGCAGGCGCGCCTCCGCCGGCTGCGCCAGCGGCGCTGCCGGCGCGCCCCCGGCCGGGGCCGCTTCGGACGCGTCCCCGGCGAGCACGGGCGCGATCGGCACGGCCGGCTCGAGAGCCGACAGGACGAGGGCAACCCACAGAACCGCTCGCCGAGCCGGCCTCATTCGCTTCGCTCCACCGCCCGACGCGCGGCCGCCCGGGCGCGCAAGGCCGCCTTCGCCCGCTGCGCGCGCCCTGCCATGGCCGATGTCGCTACTGTGCGGCGCGCGCGCCGATCTCGGCCCACTCGGCACTCGTGACGTGCTCCTTGAGGCGAAACCGCATCTCCAGAAAGCCGCGATCCATCTCGAGCAGCGCCGCGTCGATCCTTGCGAGGCTCGGCTCCGCCTCGGAGGGTTGTGCGTCCCTGCGCCGCAGTGTCGTGAAGAGCTCGTCACGGGCCGACCGCACGCGCTTGTCCAGCTTCTTCTGGCCCGACTCCCATTGCCTGATGTCGGACAGCGCGGCGTCCCTGCGGTCGGCGTCCGCAATCACGCGCTTGATCGCCTTCTTGGTCGCCGAGGCCGGACGGTCGTAGACGATCAGGGCGCTCGCTGCGCCGCCGCCGAAGAGCAGCCACGCACCGAGCAGGATCAGGACCTGTCCGCGCTCCCGGCGAGAGAGCGTCATGTCGCGCCATCCTCGGCCGGGCGCGCCGCATTGGCCTTCTCGTACAGCTTGACCTCGGCCCTGCCGATGGCGTCCCACTCGTCCGCGGTGGCGAGCGAGGCCAGCTTGAAGTGCAGCGCGAGAACGTCGCTGCGCGCCTTGACGCGCCGCGCGTTGTAGTCCGAGAAGAGCTGATCGAACGCGGCACGCGGCGCATCGTAGTCGGCATTCAGCCTGCGATAGCGCTCGACGAAGTCCGCGGTGTCCTGACTGAAGCGCAGGTGCAGCGCCTCCACCTGGTCGACGAGCTGCAGCATCTGCGTCCTGCGTCCCTCCTCCGCGACCTTGGTCGAGACCGCCTCGCGCAGCTTCTGGCTGTAACGCTGTATCGACTGCTCGCGGGTGGGTTTCGTGCGGCTGCAGCCGGAGTCCATCAGCGTGACGGCACCGAGAAGCAGCGCGCACAGCGCGACGACGCCGGCGCGGCGGGGCCTGCCGCGCGTCGGGGTCGCAACCGGACGTAGACCTGAGGCTCGCTCGTCTCCCGACGCGAGTGGCTCCCGCATGCCGGATCGATGGGGTCGCATTGAACTCGTATACACGCCGCTGCGACCCTGCTCAAGTCCGACAAGGGTCCGGGGAGATGGTTGCCGTCGGCGCACGAAGCGGGGATCAGCCGGCCGCCCCTGCGCACGGCCGCGCGCGTGACACCGCGCGAGGTTCTCAGCCGCTCCGGGACGCCTGCTCGATCCTGGCTGCGCGACCGGATGCGCTGCAGGCCGGGCGAAGCCTCGCACCGGCAGCGCCCGATCGCCGCCGGCCGGCGACGGCCCGCGCTCCGCGGGGGCGATTGCGCGATCGCTCAAGAGGGCGCCGCTGCCGGCGCGCAGGTCAGTTGACATCGGGGCCTGCGGGCCTGGCGACGGAGAGCGACCGGAACAGCGAGCGCTTCTTGTACTGGTGCGATTCCATCTTGCGAATGATGTCCGCGAGCAGTCGGTTGGCGGTCGCGACGTGCGGGCCCTTGTTCAGCATCACGCACTCCGCCCGCATCGACATCGCGGCATCCGTCACCTCGGCGCGGGTCGGCAGACCCGAATGCGCGACGGAATCCAGCACCTGGGTCGCCCAGATCACCGGCAGGTGGCAGGCTTCGCCGAACCACAGCAGCTCCTCCTGCATCTCGGCGAGGCGCTCGAAGCCGACGTCGACCGCCAGGTCGCCGCGCGCGATCATGAGCCCGACGGGGTCGTACTTGAGGGCCTCGAACAGAATCGACGGCAGGCTGCGGAGCGCCGCCCGCGTCTCGAGCTTCAGGACCATTCCGAAACCCGGCCGCCCGGCCTGCCGAATGCGCTCGCCGACGCGGGCTACGTCGCTCGCCGAGTTCACGAACGACACCTCGACGGCGTCGGCATGCTCGAGCGCGAACGCGAGCGGGGCCTCGTCGGCCTCGCTCAGCGCGGTGAGCGCGAGGTCGCTGTCGGGGAAGGCGATGCCCTTGCCGCTTCGCACCCGGACGACGGGCTTGACGGTCGCGGTCGTCCGGCAGCGGAGGCCCGCGGCGGCCCTGGCCTCGACCTCGGCGACGACGCGGCCATCGTCGATGACGACGCGCTCACCGATCCGCACCTCGGCGAGCAGCTCGGGTTCCGGCAGGGTGAGCACCGTCTCGCGAGGGTCGTCGGACGTGCCGTTCGCGCTGATGAGGAACCGGTCGCCCTCGGACAGCGCGACGCGCCGCGGTGCCTCGGGGATCGGGCCGATCGTGCCGGCGTCCAACTGCGTCGCCCCCCGGCGCCAGACGAGCGGCAGGCCGGTGGCGGCGTAGAGCGAGTGGCGGCACTCTGCAGTGACGCCGCGGTCGCTAATCTCGGCCACGGCGAGTGGCACCTCCCTTCCGCTCGGGTCCGTGACCAGCACGGTGTCCCCGGGCTCGAGCGCACGCAGCCAGGCTGCCGGCACCGGCACCTGGTCCGCGCCCGTGCACTCGCCGACCAGCAGGATCCGCGCCGGGCCGAGGGTACGGCCGAGCCGGTCCTTGCGGCGTGGCACGTGGACGACGCCGGGCTCGAGCTGTCGGAGCTCGATGCGCAGCTTCGGCCCCGGCAAGTCGACCACGATGCGGACCGGGGCGTTCACGGCGGCGGCGCGGGCCCGGAAGATGGCCGCGACCCGTTCCCACTCCGGCCGCGACTCGTGGGCGGCGTTGATGCGCAGCAGGTTCGCGCCCGCGGCGATCAGGCTGTCGGCCCATTCGGCGGTCGCCTCGGCGAGTGTCGGTGCCGTCACCATGATGTAGACGTGCCGGTCCGCGGGCCTCGGCCCGAAGAGCGCCCGGGCGTTGGCGTGCAGCAACCGTTCCGCGGCAATGGAGTCCGGGTAGTCGCGGCGGGGCTGTGCGATCGCCGCGGCCCCATCGCCCGCGAGCCAGGCGCGGAGCCGGTCGACGGTGTCGTGGACGTGACCGTCACAGCGACCGAGCGACGACAGGCCGATTGCGCCGAGCTCGAACTGAAGCGCACGGACGTCGTGCTTTCTCAGGCCGAGGTAATGCGCGAGGTTGAGCGCGCTCGCGCGGTGCTTCGGAAGGGCCCTCTCGATGTCAGCGCGCCGCGCCACGGCCTCGTCGTCGAGCATCGCCGCGAGCGCCAGCACACTGTCGAGCAGCGGTCGCGGCACGCTGGTTCGCGGACTCGTCGTGGTCGGGCACATCTCGGCACTCGCGTCCCGCGCTGCGGACCGATCGCAAGGATCGCGGCGGGAGATCATGGACACGAGCCATTCTGTGGCGGAACTTCACGGCGCACGATAGGTAGAGAGCGCTCACCGCCGACGGATTTGCCGGCGGTGCAAGACGCCGCTGCCTGGGCGCGGCTGGAATGTGACGGTTGCGTGAACGTCGCCGTGCCCGCGGGTCCCTGGTCGCGTCATCCGGCGAGCGCATCGATGCGAGGCGCACGCCGGTGCGACGCAGCGCGCGGCAGTTCGTCGCGCGCCGATCCGGACGCGAACGTCGTGGCGTGTCTGCGGCGACCTGCGGGCACCGTCCGGCCGCGGCGCTTTGCCCCGCGCGCGCGTCCGGGCACGCAGGTCGACGTTGCACGCGCGCCCATGGCCCCGGTTGCGGAATATCGTCCGCGCCGGACGGCGGTGCGGGCCGGACCCGCCGGCGCGCCGCAGTCATGGTGCAGCGCAGCAAGAGCGCGGGCCTGGGGCGATTCGCTGCATTCGCCGACGGAATGCGCGGGCGGGGTTCGCCTCCAGGGCGCAGCGGCCAGGCGGTTGCGGCCTCGAAGTTCCCGCGCGGACAGGACCACGGGTGTGCGCCGCCCGTTTGCGGGACGCTTCGCCGGACGCGTAAGCTCCTCGCCCGATGCATCTCCTGGTCCCGATCGCCGCCAATGTCGTGCTGGGCATCGTGCTGGCCGCGCTCTTTCTCGCGCGCCGCACGTCCGACGATGTCCGCCTGCGGGATGGCGACGCGGCGCTGCAGCTCTATCGCCGGCGGTTCCCGGATGCAGACGGGTCCGCGACGGTGTCGGCCGATGAGCGCGGGGCGCTGATCGCGCTCGCGAACGGTTCCGGCGTCGGCCTGCTGCAGCGGTGCGGGCGACGCTGGGCGGCGCGCGAGCTCGCGACGCGCGACATACGTTCCGTGACCGTCATGGGCGGCGACACCCTGCGCATCGCGCTCGCCGACTTCGGCTTGCCGCGAGCGCACATCCGGATCGCGGATGCCGGGGCCCGCGCCGCGTGGCTCGCCCGTCTCGGGGCCGGTGCGGCCGTCGACGCGGCACATCGCCCGCCGGGGGCGTCCGATGCCTGACCATGGGCTCGTGACCGCCGTCGGGATCGCGGAGCTGCTGGTGCTGCTGCTCATCCCGATCGAGCTCGTGCTCGCATCGCGGGGCTGGATCCGTGCCGAGTACGACGTTCGCGATACGCTCGCGAACGTCGCCGTGAGCGTCGGCAGCATCTTCTTCTGGGGCTCCTTCAACTGGATCCTGCTGGGCGTGGTTGCGATCGCGTACCAGCACCGGCTGACGGACGTTCCCTTCACGTGGTGGTCGCTGTTGCTGGCATTCGTGCTGGAGGACTTCCGCTACTACTGGTGGCACCGGATCGGCCACCGGTCGCGCTGGTTCTGGGCGTCGCACGTCGTGCATCACTCGAGCCAGCACTTCAACCTCTCGACGAACCTGCGCCAGAGCTGGACGTCCCAGTTCAGCGGCCTGATCCTCATGAACGTGCCGCTCGCCTACCTCGGCTTCCATCCCGCGCTCGTCGGCGTCGCGTTCGGGCTCAACCTCCTCTACCAGTTCTGGATCCACACCGAGGCGGTCGAGCGCATGCCGCGCTGGTTCGAGTGGCTCCTCAACACGCCCTCGCACCACCGCGTGCACCACGCGAGCAACCCGCGCTACCTCGATGCCAACTACGCCGGCGTGTTCATGATCTGGGACCGGCTGTTCGGCAGCTTCGTGGCGGAACAGGACGACGAGCCGGCCCGCTACGGACTCGTCGAGGACCTCGGCACCTTCAACCCCATCCGCATCGCCCTGCACGAGTACTACGGCATTGCAAGGGACCAGCTGCGCCGGGGCCTCACGCTGGCGCAGCGCATCGGCTACCTGTTCGGGCCGCCGGGCTGGCGCCACGAAGGCGCGAAGAAGACGACCGCGGAACTGCGTGCCGCGGAGCACGAGCGGCGGCGATCGGGCCGCGGCGCGGCAGGGGCAGCGAGTCCTCGCGAGCTCGCGGCGACGTCGGCACTCGGCTGAGTCCGCCGCGTCCGGCAGCACCGACGCCGCGCCGGGCGTGGGCCCGGGGGCGATCCGCCGGCGTCAGTGGACGCCTGCAACCCGCAGGACGAAGAAAAGTGCCGCGCCGAACAGGGCTGCGCCGAGCAGCACGCAGACCGGTAGCGTCAGCACCCACGCCAGCAGTATGTTGCGCACCGTCTCGCGCTGGATGCCGGAGCCATTGGCGACCATGGTGCCGGCGATGCCGGACGATAGAATGTGGGTGGTCGACACGGGCAGCCCGAGCGTGTCTGCGGCCGTGATCGTGCCGAACGCGACCAGCTCCGCCGCAGCGCCCTGACCGTAGGTGAGGTGCGCCTTGCCGATCTTCTCCCCGACAGTGACGACGATGCGCTTCCAGCCGATCATGGTTCCGAGGCCGAGCGCGAGCGCGACCGCCACCTTGACCCAGACCGGCACGAAGTTCGTCACCGACTTGAGCGCCTTCGCGTAGCTCGCGGCGTCCGAGGCGTCGAGGCCGGCGGGCAGGCTCTTCGCCTTCTGCATCCGTGTCAGCGACTCCGACACGAGGTACATGTCGAGCCGCAGGGCACGGCGGTCGCTGCCCGGGAGGGCCGACAGGCTGTCGAGGCGCGCCACCCGGCCGCTGACCCGCGCGTTGACCACGGCGAGGGCGGGCAGCGTGCCGCCGTCGGACCGGCCGGTGCGCAGGTAAGCGGTCAGCTGCTGGTGCGCGCGGTCGGCGTCGACGACGGCGGGCGCCTGCGCACCCGGGATCTTCTCGAGCGCAACCGAGAATGCGCTCGATGCGATGCTGAGGCGATGCAGCGCCTCGGGCGAGGTCCCGAGATTGAGGGCGAACGCCGCCGGGACGATGCCGACCAGGATCAGCACGATCAGCCCCATGCCCTTCTGGCCGTCGTTCGAGCCGTGGGCGAAGCTGACGCCGGTGCAGGTCAGTACCAGCAGCCCGCGGATCCACGCGGGCGGCGGCCGGCCGCCTTCCGGGGCGCAGAACAGCTCGGGCCTGCGCAGCAGTGCCTTCGCGACCAGCAACAAGAGCCCCGCCGCGACGAAGCCGATCAACGGCGACAGCACGAGCGCCTTGACCGTGTCCGCCACCTTCGCCCAGTTGACCCCGTCGCCGAACGCGCTGTCGGGGCTCATGAAGGAGTTCATGAGGCCGACGCCGACGATCGAGCCGATCAGCGTGTGCGAGCTCGACGCCGGCAGGCCGAGGTACCAGGTCCCCAGGTTCCAGACGATCGCCGAGAGCAGGAGCGCGAATACCATCGCGAAGCCGGCCCCCGAGCCGACGTTGATCACGAGCTCGACGGGCAGCAGCGCGACGATGCCGAACGCGACGGCGCCCGAGGACGTCAGCACGCCGACCAGGTTCCAGAGCCCCGACCAGATGACCGCCTGGGTGGGTGCCAGCGAATGCGTGTAGATCACCGTCGCGACGGCGTTGGCGGTGTCGTGGAAGCCGTTGACGAACTCGAAGCTGAGCGCGAGCATGATCGCAAGGCACAAGAGGACTGCAGTCGGCAGGTCAATGCCAAGGCTCGAGAGCATGAGCGATCCTTCTTATTGGTCGGTGGCGTTGGATCGCGATCAGGCTAGGTCAGCCGTGTGACAACTGCATGACGCGCAGCCGCCGTCGCCGCACGCCCCGCCGGCAGCCGTCGCCGTGACCCGCGAACGCATGGCGCTCCGGCCCGGCGAGCGCGCCCGCTACTACGCCCCGACGGCGATCTGCGGCTACCTCGCGACGCTGTGCGTGCTCCTGATCGTGACGTCCCGCTTCGTGGTCCACCTGCAGAATGCCGTCGCGGTGACGGCCGCCGGCGTGTTCGGGCTGGTGCTGGCGGGTGGCCTCGGTCTCGCGTTCTGGCGCGCGCAGCGACGCGACCTCGAGTTCCTCAGGATTCGCACCGCCTCCGATGCGCGGTCAAATTTCGACGTCGTCCGTGCAGCGGTTGCGTCTGCCGGCTGGAGCGTGCGGCACGAGTCGCCCGGGAGCGCGCTCGATGCCGAGACGGCGGGGACATTGCTTCGCCGGGGCGAGCGCATTGCGGTCCGGTTTCGCGGCGGCGATGTCCTCGTGGCCAGCATCTGTGACCCGGAAGTCGGGTTCTCGCTCGTGGGCCGCCGCCGCTGCGCCGGCCACCGCGCGATCGTGCAGCGCGCCGTCGGCGCCGACCCCGACCACTGACCCCCGCGGCTCGCGGACCGATGTGCCGCCATGGGAACCCAGCGTGCGGCGGTGTTGCACCGCAGAATCCTCAACCGCACTGGCAGATGCGGCCCGAGGTGCCAGGCCGGCTTCGTTCCCGAAACAGTGGAGCACCCGTGGACAAGGTCCGCGAGATGGCGAGCTTCGTGGCGGTCGTCGATGCCGGGAGCTTCGTCGGTGCTGCGGATGCGGCGGGCCTGTCCGAGGCGGCGGTCTCGAGCCATGTCGCAGACCTCGAGGAACGTCTCGGCGTGCGCCTGCCGCACCGGACGTCGCGGCGGCTGTCGCTCACCGCGGAGGGGGAACTCTTCTGCGAGTGCTGCAAGTAGCTGCCGGCGGGCGTCGGCGAGGCCGAGTCGGAGCTGACGGCGCGCACGACCGAACCGAGCGGCCTGATCCGCGCCAGCGCGCCGCTCGTGTTCGGCTCGGTTCTGCTCGGGCCGCTCTGGGGACGCTTCTGCGCGGCGAACCCGAGGGTCTCCGCGCGCCGATTCCGGATCGCTGATGACTCCGGGTCCTTGAGCCCGTAAGTCCCCGCACCTGCACGGCGAGGCACGGGTCCGTTGTGCCGGATCGCGCGGCGTGCCTGCAGTGACGCGCCCCGGGTGAAGCCCGCGCTCGGGTCAGTCCCGCGCCGTCGCGGCCCGCCGCCTCGCCTTCAGCAGCACGTCGACCGGCTCCGGCCGGTCGTTCCAATAGTCGAGCCGCACGCGACCGTCCGGCAACTGGCTCACGGTCGCCGGCGCGGCGCTGACCGTGCAGTACCAGCCCGAGGGCAGGACGACCGCATTGCGCGGCCGGCCGAGACTCCGATCGAAGACCAGCTCTTCGCCGTCGAGCCGGTAGCTCGCTGGCGCCGTGTAGGTCTCGGCGATGCGCAGCCGCAGCGACTGCCCGGCCTGCAGGGGCGCGAAAGGGATCACCACGACGTGCGCCGTCGGCTCAACGGATTCACCGACGTTGATCTTCGACGCGCGCAGTTGCGCGCCGCTCATCGCGATCGCCTGCAGCGCCTCGCCGGTGTCGAGGAGCGTCGCCGACGGATGGCTCGCGACGCTCCCGGCGCGCACCACGTTGGCGTAGCCGTTCACGCCGGGCCGCGACTCGGTGTAGTCGTGATACAGGCTGAAGGCGTGCGTGGCCGGCTGCTGCAGGAAGTAGACGATGTCGCGATCCTGATGGGCCCGCTCGGACAGGCGCTCCTCCTCGGTCGGACCCTGGAAGGGTGATTCCCAGCTGCGTTGGGTCGTCGATCCCCTGGGCAACGCCGCGGCTCCCAGCTGGGCATCCTTGACCGCCGTCAGCACGAGCGGCGCCGACCCGGCGCCCGCGTGCAGGAAGCTGATCGCGAGCCGCCCGTCCCGTTCCGTCAGGATCTGCGACGGCACGGTCAGGCCCACGATCTCGTAGCCGGCCGGCAGCACCACCTTGTTGCGCGGGACCCCGAGCGGCCGGTTGAAGACGATCGTCGTTCCATCCCGGTAGTAGCTCTTTGCGTCCGTGTAGGTCTTCACGATGCGCAGGCGCACCTGCCCGTGCTCCGGCACTGGGCGCGCAAGCGTGACCTTGATGTAGTCAGTCGCCGGATCCGCGTCCGGCATCAGCGGATCCCGGCGCGCGTCGGCACCACTGACGACGGCGAACACGAGTGGCGCGCCGCTCATGGCGTCATGCACGCTCTCCTCGCTCGCCGTGCTGCCGCGGCGGATCGGGTTGTAGAAGACCCTGGCGCCCGCGGTCGTCGCCGTCACCTCGTAGTAGATCCGGAAGCTCGAAGTCTCCGGCGCCAGCAACTCGTAGCGGGTGTATTCGTCGGCTTCCGTCTGCGTCGCCGCGACCGGGAAGTACAGGCCATCGGCCGCAGCCGGAGCCTCCCGCGCATCGGCGCCTGCGCTGATGGATGCCGCGAGGCAGCACGCGGCCACCCTGAATCGCGCCTTGTTCATGGCATTCGATCCTCTGCCGCAATCGCACGCGGCGGCTCGATCGCCGCCGGGGATCGATGGTCGCGGATGCGATCGGCTCTGGCAACCCGAGCCAGGGAGCGCGCCGGCAGGCGTTGCGGACGCGGTCGGGACATGGCGCGTGCGCCGGCTGCGGCTGCCCATTCCTGCCGCGGCCACCAGCCGCCGTGGGTGCGCGGCGACGGCCGACTGTCGGGATTCCTTACAAACGGCCGCTCGCCGAACGTTGCTCGCAGGCCGACGTGGCCGCGCCAATCCGGCCAGGGCGCACGCCGCCGACCTTGTCCCGGCGGCAACGCAACGAACGGGTGAGCCGGTTTTGGCCCTCCTCCCGCGTCTGTCTCAAGGGGAGCACCTGCAATTCGACGGCTCGCTGCCGACCGGGTGATGTCGGAGCTCAGAACAACCAAGGAGACATGAAGTGACTACGATGGTTGGCTCACGCCTGACGGCGCTCGGTGCGCTTATCGCACTGCCGCTCGCCACCGGCCATGCGAACGCAACGCCGCTCGCGCAGGTGAATGCGTTCATCGGCTCATCGAGCTCCGGCACCGCCGGTACGACACCGGTGGATACCGGAGCGGTCGGCCCGGACGCAAGCAACTTTGCTCGTGCGGTCGCGAACCCGCAGGCCGGAACGGTCGGTGTCGGCGTTGCGACCGACCTCCTGGGTGGCACGGTGAGCTCCCTGCAGGCACATGCTCAGGCGAGTCTTCAGGAGAACTGGACCGCCTCGGATCCCAACTCCCAGGCGTACGTGGACTGCGCGTCCATCGACTGCAGCGCCACCGTGCAGATCGGGCTGCACGGCACGCTGAGCTCCGATTTTGCCAACCCCAATTCGCCGAGCTTCGGGGGCATCACCGAGGAGATCGACCTGTCTGGATTTCGGCTCCAAATGAGCAACTCGATCGACCCGGTCACGCTCACGCCGGATTTCACGGGCTTCTATTCGTTCGGCGCCGCGAAGACGTTCTTTTCGCTCGCCCCCGCGACCGCTCTCGCCGATGGTTCCTTCGTGGTCGACGGCACGCTAAACGTCGCCATGTCGCTGTTCTCCTCATTCCAATCGAACACCTCTCTCACCGCGGACTGGAGTGGCGAGGGCTTCATCGCGGCACCGCTCGGGGCGGACCTGCTCGATACCGCGACCTTCAACATCGTCTCCAGCAACCCGAATGTCGTCTGGACCAGCGACAGCGGCCGGACGAGCACTCTCGCCAGCCCTCCGCCGACCAGCGTGCCCGAGCCTGGCACGATGGCGCTGATGGGCGTCGGCCTTGCGGGTGCCGCGGTCCTGAGAAGGCGGCGGAGCGGCTGAGCGCGACGCTCCCGTGAGACGCCGAGCCGCGGTCCTGCACAGCGCCGCGGCGTCGCGTTTCCGGCATGCGGGCGCCGCTAGGTCGTGGCGTCCGGCGGCCCGCGCATGAGCTCGCGCTGCAGCCAGGCGCGCGCAATGGCCCAGTCGCGCTTGGCGGTCGCCACGGATATCCCGAGTACGTCGGCGGCTTCCTCAACGCTCAACCCGCCGAAGAAACGCAGTTCGACGAGGCGCCCCGAGCGCGGCTCGAGGCCCTCGAAGCGCTGCAGCAGCCGGTCGAACTCGACGAAGTCGAGGTCGATGGCGACCGCGTCAGGCAGCTCCTCGAGGTCCATCCGTACCGGGTCGGACCCCCGCTTGGCGGCCACGCGCTTGCGGGCGTGGTCGACCAGGATGCGGCGCATCATCTGCGATGCCAGCCCGAAGAAATGCGCGCGCGACTGCCAGTTGACCGACTTCTGGTCCACGAGTCTCAGGAAGGCCTCGTGCACCAGCGCCGTTCGCTGCAGGGTGTGCGCCGAACGCTCGCGCCGCAGGTGACGCTGCGCCATCGCCCGCAATTCGTCGTAGACCAACGGCAAGAGACTGGCCAGCGCGGCCTGCTCGCCGCCACTCCATTCGAGCAGCAGCCGGGTGATGTCTTCTGACGTCCGTTGTTTCATGGCCACTCGCTGCGGGGATCATGTCACAGGGTCCACCGGCGAGGTGCGCCATTTGACGATTCGCCACGCAGCGTCATGATCCCTGAGCCCCAGACTCCCGCAATCGCGCGTCTTCACTCGGTCATCACGCTGCAACCAGATGGGAGGCGCGAGCATGTCCAGCACACGTTGGATCCTGTTGATCTTGTGCATCGGCCTGCCGCGATTGAGTAGCGGCGACGCCGAGGCCGTCCGGGTGGTCGTCGGCATCGCTTCGCCGATGGGTCAGCTGGCTCAGAGTCCGGAGCGGGCGGAATCCCTGCGCCAAGTCCTCGTCACGCAACTGCGCGCGCGGTCCATCGAGGCGATTCCCTTGAGTGCGAACGGCGGCGGACCGCTGCAGGAGGAGGCGCAGGCCAAGGGCTGCAGCTATGTGCTGTACACCCGCCTGGACAAGAAGCACGGCGTGTCGGGCCTGTTCGGGAAGCTGTCGGCTCTGACGGGCTCCGGCGGGCAGCAGTCGATTGCGCCCGGCGGTGGCACCGCGGCACCGGGCTTTCAGCGCGGCGATACGGTGACGCTCGACTACCGCCTGCTGGCCGTCGGGTCGACCGACCCCGTCAAAGCCGACACTTTCGCCCGCAAGGCGGACGCGGACGGGCCGGAGGTCGTGGCCGCTCTCGTCGCCCAACTGGCGGGCTCGGTCGCGGCGGCCACCGCATCCAGGGCGGCGCCCGGTGGCGGGGCCGGCGCGGGTACCGCAACGGCCACGTCGAGCGCGGGTGCATCGGGCGACCCCGCGGCCTCGACGCCGCCACGCGCGCCTCCCCCGTGGAGCCGCAACCAGCGCACCGTCGCCCCGTCGACGGCCGCAGCCGGCGCCGGCGGCATGGACTGCGCCAGGCTGGCGGCCATGCCGGGCGCGATGATGACGCTCGAGAGCTGCCAGCAGCTGCAGGCCGCGCAGCGGACGTACGACCAATCGGCCAGCGCCCCTGGCGCGGCACGGCCCGGCGACGAGCAGATGACCTGCGCGGAGATCGCCGCGGAACTGAAGGAGCAGTCGTTCAAGGCGCCCGACCAGTCCCAGCTCGCCGCGGCGCAGGCGACGGCCGCCCAGGTCGACGCCAACCGAAGGCAAGCTGCCGAGACCATGCTGAAAGAGAAGGCCGAGAGCCAGGCGGCAGTGAGCGCGGCCAGTGCCGCCGATACCGCCGTCGAAGTCGCGAGCCTCGGTATGGTTCGCGGCCATGCTCTCGAGGCCACCGAGAAGGCCGTCGACGCACGCCATCGTGCGACCAACGAGCGGCTCGACAAGGACAACCAGGCGGTCGCACGGCAGACGTTCGGGCAGATGGGCGACCTGGCCTCGGACGCGGGCGGGCAGTTGCAGGCGAACCCGCGGCTGGCACGACTGATGCAGCTCGCGAACGCCAGGCACTGCAGGAACACGGGGTAGTGGCCGGCACGCGGCGCTGAATTCCCGGAACGCGAGGATCGTGCAATTCGGCCAGCCGTTGGACCACAATAAAGAGTGAGTGCACGCAGGGGGGCGGCGGCGTGGATTCCGATCTCTGGGAACGCGCGAAGGACCTGTTCGCGCAGGCGAGCGCCCTGGAAGGGCCGCCGCGGGCTGCCTTCCTCGACGACGCCTGCCGCGGCGAGGCGGGTCTGCGCGAGGAAGTCGAGTCACTGCTCGCGGCACACGGCGTTCCGCTCGCGGTGGTGGACCGACCGGCGACCGATTACGTGCCCGAGGACGCGCTCGAGCCTGGCAGCGAGCAATGGCTGGGCAGGCGGGTCGGCGCGTACCAGCTGGTGGCGCGCATCGGGCGCGGCGGCATGGGCGATGTGTATCGCGCGCGGCGGGTGGACGCCGAGTTCGAGAAGGAGGTGGCCGTCAAGCTGGTGCGGGCCGGGCTCGCTTCCGATGAGATCGTGCGCCGCTTCAGGTCCGAGCGGCAGATCCTCGCCAGCCTCGACCACGCCGGCATCGCGCGCCTGCTCGACGGCGGTGCGACCGAGGACGGCATGCCCTTTCTGGTCATGGAGCTGATCGAGGGCGAGCCCATCGACCGTTACTGCGAGACGCACCAGCTACCGATACCGGAACGGCTGCGCCTGTTCCGCACCGTCTGCGAGGTCGTGAGCTACGCCCATCGCCGGCTGGTCGTGCATCGCGACCTGAAGCCGAGCAACATCCTGGTCACGGCCGATGGCACCGTGAAGCTGCTCGACTTCGGCATTGCGAAGCTGCTGCAGGAAGACGCCGACGGCGCGGCCGCGATCGACACGGCGACCTCGCTGACCGCCGTGACGCCGGCTTACTCGAGTCCCGAGCAGCTGCTCGGCCTGCCGATCGCGACCACCAGCGACGTCTACTCGCTGGGCGTCGTGCTGTTTCGGCTGCTCACGGGCCGCAGCCCATACCGCTCGCAGCTCGCGAGCGTGCACGATGCGATCAAGGAAGTGATCGAGACCGAGGCGCCGCGGCCCAGCGCCGTCGCGGCGGCGCTCGCCGCCGAGGCGCGCACCTGCGCGGTGCCAGATCGCGAGCTCGACGACATCGTGCTGCGGGCACTGCGCAAGGAGCCCGACCGGCGCTACGGCTCGGTGGAGCAGCTGTCCGAGGACATCCAGCGCTACCTGTCCGGACTGCCGGTGCTCGCGCATGCCGACCAGCTGCGCTATCGCGCGCGCAAGTTCCTCGCCCGGCACCGCATCGAGGTGGTGGCGGCTGCGGCCGTCGCGCTGGCGCTCACCGGCGGCATCGTCGTCTCGGTGCACGAGGCGGTCGTGGCGCGTCAGTCACAGGCCCGCGCCGAGCGTGACTTCGCGCGCACCCGCAAGCTCGCGAACGCGCTGATGTTCGAGGTGCACGACGCCATCGCGAACCTGCCGGGGTCGACGGCCGCACGCAAGCTGGTGGTCAAGGACGCGCGCCAGTACCTCGACGAGCTGTCGGCCGAGCGTTCCGACGACGATCAGCTGGCGTTCGAACTGGCCATCGCCTACCGCAAGCTCGGCGACATCCAGGGCGGATTCGGCACCCAGAACGCGGGTGAGACCGGCAGTGCACTGCAGAGCTATGGTCAGTCGGTGACGCTGCTGGAGCGGGCCGTGGCGCGCCAGCCAGCGAACCTCGAGTGGCGCTCGGAGCTCGGTGCCAGCCTGCGCGCCCTCGCGACGGCACAACTGAATGCCGGCGACCTCAAGAGCGCGCTCGTGACGTCCGAACGCGCGGTCGCGGTGGCTACCGAGGTCGTGGCGGGTGACCGCGCCAACGTCAGGCACCTTCATTTCCTGGCCGCCGCGACATCCGACCTGTGCGTGATCCGCAAGCGTCACGGCCAGTATGCGCGGGCGGTCGAGGCGTGCCGGGCAAGCGTCGAGGAGCAGCAGCGCGCGCTTGGGATGCAGCCGGGCAACAGCAAGGAGACGCGCAATCTCGCCGTCATGCTCGCGCGCTCGGCGGACAACATCTTCATGGGCGTGGACGACAAGGCGACCGGCCTGCCGCCGGTTCAGGAAGGCATCGAACTGGCAAGGCGCGCCCTTGCGATCCAGGCCGCGCGGGCCGAAGCGGACCCCAACGATGAGATGGCCAGACGCGACGTGATCGCGACGCGCAGCAACATTGCCAGCGGGCTGGTCATGGCGGGCGACTTTCAAGGTGCCGACGCGGAGTACGACCAGATCATCGCAGCGCAGAGGAAACTCATCGATCGCGACGCCGCCAACGTGGTCACCCGCATCAATCTGGCCCTGTTGCTGCAGCAGCGCGGGATGGTCCAGCTGCGGCTGCAGCAGCCCCAGGCGGCGCTGGACTCCAACGCGACGGCACTGCGCCTCATGCAGGCGCTGACCGAACAGCAGGCGACGACGGAATCCAGAACACTCATCGCCGAGACGCAGCTCGGCATGGGCAATGCCTATCTGATGATGGCTCGCGCCGGCGGATCTGAGGCGGCATCGCCCTCGTGGCATGCGGCGGAAGCGGCCTTCGGCGAGAGCATCGCCAGCTACGAGGCCCTGCTGGCGCGCGGTTCGGCATACGCGAGCAATGCCACCGAGCTCGAGGAAGCGCGGGCCGGCCTCGCTGCGAGCAGAGCGGCGCTGGGAAAGCCGGGCGGCCCCGGCGCCCGCCCCGGCAACAAATGACGCACGACGCGCGGAAGGTCGGAGCGCGGCGATCCGGGCCGCCGGGTGCGGGCCCGCCACCTGGGCGCAGCAGGCCGTCCTGCGCGTCGGCGATCGCCAGATCCCGACCACGCCTGCTCCGGGAGTCCCAAGAACCCGGGGCAGGCGCCGAACCGGTCCGGTCGCGCTGCGGCGAGCGGCGCGAGGCGGGTGCTGCCCTACTTGATGACGGTCGTCGGAGTCCTCAGCCACGCCTCATGGGTGATCGCGAGCAGTGACGGCTGGTCGATGATGCCGATGGAGTCCCAGGTGAACATCGCGTAGCCCGGCTTGGTCCCGTCGACCTTGGCCGGCACCTTCGCCTTGAGGTGCTGCGCCAGCCACGCGATGGTGCCGTAGCCACAGAGGCTCACGCAGTGGTCTTCGTTCGCATCCGCGTGGAAGCCGGTCGCGAACCAGCCGGTGTGCCCATGCGTCGTCCGCCAGGCCACCTCGAGCTGATCGGCCGCGACGCCGATCTTCACGGGCCCCTGCGCGATCGCGCTGGTCAGCGTCGCCGGATTCGTCCAGTCGAGCGAGTAGAACGGTCCATCGTCGTACGTGTGCCCGCCCTGCTGGAATCCACCGTTCTGCATCCACTGCAGCACCTGGTGCAGGTTTGCGCCCTCGAGGACCCCGTGCTGCGAGGCCCACCCCATGGCTACCTTGTCAGTGATGAAGATCTCCGGGGAATGACAGGCCTTGGCGAACGCTTCCTCGGCCGTGACGCAGTCGCCGTGGACGTCATTGCCCCACATCGAGAGCTTGTGCGGCACGACGAGGTGCGTGGGAGGCGCGCCGACCGTCACGCTGTACGGTGCAGCCGCCGCCAGCAGGTGCCGGGGTGTCGGTGTCGCGCCGCGCATCGGCGACCGGAGTGACTTCTTGGCCTTGGTCTTCCTTGCCATCGCGGATCTCCTTGTCGTCTCGGTGACGGCCCTGGCGCTCGGTTGCGCTCGGGCCTTGACGGCCTTCGGCGGGCGCGGCGGCGCCGCGTCGCTTTCGGGCGCATCGCCCTGGTACGGCGTTGCCGCGGCCAGCAGGTTTCGCGGCGTCGGGATCGCGCCCCGCATGGGCCGCCTGATGATTCGCCTCCGTTTCACTTTCCCAGCCATGGCACGCCCCGCGGCAGGTGGTTGCTCCAATCAAACGGCCGCACCAGGTGCCTGCGCCCGCCCCAATCCAGTTGAGATCGGAGCCGGTCATTGCCGTTGCAGTCGGAATTGTGCATCGCCGCACCTCGTACACCCGGCAGCGCGCCCGCAGACTGGCGACTGAATACGAAGGCTCGTGTTCCAAGAACTGTGCGGCGCCGACCGTTCATCTCACCGCCGGCCCTCCAGCGAGGCACCGGATTGCGCGGCGACCGTTCTGCGACACGGCATTCGCTAGTCGCGCGATCGGCGTTGCCCGCCGCAGGTGCCGATGCTCCCGATCTGTCAACGCGCAACGCATCGGCGGCCCACTCTACTCCTGGCCCTCCCCGATGCGGCGCTCGTGTCAGACGTCGATTTGATGCGACGGTGAGCGAAGGCCTGACAGATGGTTATTAGAAAGCCTCCCACTCATGAGCGCCGGTACGCGAAGTGCGCTGCGATGCAGCATGTCTGACCGACGCGGTTCGTTGGTGCCATCCAACAGGACTTGCGATCATGTCCCCGCGGAGGCGTCCGACGCCTGCCGTCGAACGCGGCGATCCTTGGCCTGGGACCGGATCACGGAGCGTCGAACGCCGGAAGCAGAGGCCGCGCTGGGGACGTGGGGGGCGGAACACTTTGCGGGCGATCGCTCGGCGATGCGCTCGTCCGGAGAACAAGAAATGGAACTCTTGAGCCTGCGCAATCCCGTGTTTGCAACCTATGTGCTGGCTGCCTCGGTCGTGATCCTGAAGGGGGTCAGCATGTCCTGGCTTACCGTCATCAGGATGATGCAGGCACATGGCGGGTTCCGGTCGCCCGAGGACCTTCGCAGGACACCGCTCAACCCCGACCCGAACCCCGCGCAGCTCGCACCGAACGAGCCGGTGGAGCGCATTCGGCGCATACAGCTGAATGACCTCGAGAACCTGCCCTACTTCCTGGTGGCCGGGTTGCTGTATGTCTTTTCCGAGCCTTCGGTGCTGGTCGCGCAGGTCCTGTTCTGGAGCTATGTCCTCAGCCGGCTGGCCCATTTCGTCGCGTACCTCACGGCCCAGACGCACGACCTGCGCGCCGCTCTCTGGACCCCCGGGTCCCTGATTCTGATCTACATGTCCGTGATGAGCCTCTGGGCGGCGCTGCAATCCTGAGGGGATTGCTTTGACGCGCGGCACGAACTGATTCGCAAGGACTCGGATCGGGACTGCAGTGTCACAGATATTCATTTCCTACGCGCGCTCCACCGAGCCGACGGCACGCCTGATCGCCGATTCGCTGCGCGCGCTCGGTTATGGCGTATGGAGTGACGATGATCTGCAGCCCAATCGCGCCTTCGCCGAGGTCATCGAGGAGCGGCTGCGAGCCGCGAAGGCCGTGGTCGTCGTCTGGTCCGCGGATGCCGCGAAATCGCAGTGGGTGCGGGCGGAGGCCGACGTTGCGCGCGAGCAAGGTACCCTGATCCAGCTGAGCGTGGACGGGGTGCTGCCGCCGCTGCCGTTCAA
>Ga0335069_10001960_pt1 | contig 32330 bp, 39 predicted proteins | sample Lox_Sample_11_FD_206714 | JGI IMG/M metagenome (GOLD analysis project Ga0335069, IMG submission 206714) | Soil microbial communities from Loxahatchee National Wildlife Refuge, Florida, United States - Lox_Sample_1.1 | ecosystem: Environmental > Terrestrial > Soil > Wetlands | place: USA...
TTCACGAGGACCCCCATGCTGAACTATTACAGACCCGAAGGCTGGTATTGGTCGAGCTACGGCGGCGACCCGATCGGTCCAGTGTCGCCAACCCACTGGCGTCCTCTCCCCTCCCCGCCGCCATCAGGAAAGGATGAGAGAATGGCCGACATTTTGAAACAATTTATGTCTGTCGCAAACGCGCGCACAGATGCCAAGCTCGCCGACGCCGCGGCAAGAGCGATGGCCGAACACTGCGATGAACGAATCGCAAAGGCCGACGCCACCATCGCCACTCTCCGCACCGAATTGGCTGCAACCCGCGCCCTCCTACAGCGGGCGGGGGAGGGGCTGGAGCCGTTCGCAGAGGCCCACAAAGCTTATGATGCATATTCACTTTGTGTGCGAGTTGACGAGTTTGACCGCGCTGTCATGAAGAAGCTGCAATCACCTACGGACAACGGCACCACGATTGTATTAGGTAGCTATCCAACATCTGAAACAGCAGTAACCGTGGTTCATGTGTACGTTGCTGATTTCCGCCGCGCCCGCGCCCTGCGCGACGAGATCGCGGCGACGCTGAAAGAGGGAGGAAAAGCGGATGCGGATCACTAGGCTTCGTTTCCGGATTGCAGAGATGCTGATCGCTCCGCCTATAGTCTTGCTTTGTGACGGGCTTATGCACCTGACCGAAGGTAAACCGTTCATGAGCGAGTATTTGTGGGGTGGTGTCTTTGCAATATTTCTTGTTCGCGGTCTTGATGTATTACGAGCCGCCCGGAAACAGTGGCCCGAAAACGGAGACTAACCTCATGACCCGCCTCCCCCTCACCCTCGCCGCCATCCTCGTCGCCGGACAGGCGATGGGGAAGACGATCACCACTAACATCTAGGAGACAGTTATGAAGCAGTACAGAGACGACTATCGCGAAATTGAGCGCGATTATTTCTGGACACTCCCACGTTTTCTATTCGCTGCTGCTCTAGGCTTGGCCAGCTTGTGCGTCATCGGTTTCGGCCTAAACTACTTTGGATATACGCAATTCGCGTTCTTCTTGCCAAAGTATGAACAGGTTCGTCGCAACACATTCGAACAATCGCAAGCCTACGTCGAGGGTCAGCGCCGCGACATCCAGAACCTTCGCATGGATTGGCTCGACGCGACCGGCGATCGCAAGGCTGCGATACGTTCAATTGCGTTGCAGCGTATCGCCGGCCTTCCAGAGAGCGCCATGTCACCTGAGGTCATCGCGTTCCGCAACGAATTGATGGGAGAGACGAAATGAAGACGATTTACGCTCTCGGGCTCGTCATCGCCGGCGTTCTGGTTAGCGCCGACTCATGCGATCAGCCCATCCCCACATCAGACCAGAAGATGAACCAACAGCAGGAAGTGCTCGCAAATGAAGCCGTGCAGGAAGTTGGTATGCCGGCTATCACAAACTTCCAAGAAAAGCGGATGATGAAGTCCGTCATTGAGGCTCGCGACCGCACGATTGCTACGACGACTTATGTAATGGCACAGAACACCGGGCAGATGTTCAAGCTTTGCGACTCGGTCGGCTATGGGCTTCCTTACTCAACGCAGTTCACAAATCCGGATAAAATTGTGACGCACGGGGCCGAAGGAATTTCGGTGATTCCGCAAGCTGATCCCAACGGGCTGTTCTCGCCGTCGTCAGCCGAAGGAACTTGGGTATTCTGTCTCGACCCGACGACCAAGAAAGACAAGCCTGTCTATGTCGAGCCACGGGTTATTGTCGCTCCGTTCCCGCTGGCGCTCACACCGGTTGAGTTCAACAAATGACTGTCTGCACCCGCGACCTCCGCGCGCCAGACTGAGAAGGAGCCCACATGACCTGTTCTTTGCCTGAATGCCAAACGTCTGCCGGCTGCGCGCATCGCGGCCCGCAGGGACAGATGTGCTGGTTTCCGCCAGTCCCGCTAGGCGGCCAGCACAGCTATCCGCAGCCTCCGATTTTGTCTCCGGTCATGGGTTGCATCTGCCCCGGTGACGCTACGCCATACTGCAAAAACCCATTGTGCCCGCGCAAGAACCCGTTGGCCGGCCGCCCCTCCTCTCCTATCGCTAGCGGGAGGGAAGGGTCATGAGCGACGTTCGCCCCGTCCGCCTGCAGCTTTCCCGCCGCAAAGGCTTCGATCTTCAGGCTTGGTCGCGCGAGGTCAACGGGCTGGAGGCGGTCAACTGCGCGCGACCGGGGAAATGGGGGAACCCCTATCGCGTCGGAACTGTCTTTATCGCCGATGCGCAAGACGCAGTCGACGCCTTCGCAGCGAATCTTCCGCTGGGCCGGAGATGGAACGGCGGCCGTAATCTCGATGATCTTCGCGGCCGAAACCTCGCCTGCTGGTGCGGCCTTTGCGCCAAGCACGCTGCGACCGGCAAGCCGCTCGACGAGGATTGCCCCGATTGCGAGCCTTGCCACGTTGATCCTCTTGGGCGTGTTGCCAACGAAATGATCTGCGAGGCTGTCTAATCCCATGCGCTCTCCCGCCACCGTCTCTCAGCCCGACACCGCCGATCGCAGCGCGCCGATGCGGTTGGCCTATAGGGTTGACTACGGATGGCCGCCGGGCCTTGCCCGCTCGGCGTCGAGCCGCTGGATGTCGCTCTGGGCGGCCTTGACCGCCGCTTCTGTAGCCGCCTCGCGGACCAGCGCGTCACTCAGCTTTCCTTCATCCTCGCGCTGGATCTTGAGGATGGTGTCGATCGCGGCGTGGGAGTCTTTCTGTGCGTTCTCGATCTCGATAAGCTCCGCGCCGGCGCTGGCGACGCCCCTTTCCAGTCCGGAGATGCTGTCGTGAACGCTCTTTATTTCCGTGAGCAGCGCCGATCCGAGGACGCCGCCGATGGTGATCGCGGCCGTGGCGAGTAGGCCGCCTAGAACGCGCCAGACCTTGCCTTCAACCAGCTTCGCCATCGCGTCCGGCATTGTCATTTTCAAGCCCAGCCTGTCGTCTATCGCGCCTTGCTCTGGCGCAGAGGTTTAGAAACTCCCCGGGCAGCCCATGCCGATCCACCAGAAATGAACCGCCAGACCACCCGCAAGAAGCCCGGCGACGAATGGCAGAAGAGGCCACGCGCGAGTGATCTTCCAGACCGTCGCGCTCAGTGTGACGCGCCCAGTCTTGATCGCATACCCCTCGGCGACGGCGAAGCTGACGGCGATGAAGAGAACCCAAAAGACCCAAAACCAGATCATGATCTATCTCCTGTCATGGCGTCGTGGCGGAAGGAGTCGGGGTCGGCGTTGACGTAGGCGTGGCCGAGGCGGTCGGCTTGGGCGTCGGCGCGGCGACCGGAGTCGGCGCTGGGTAGACCATGTCGACGATCGGGACGAGGTGGCAGATCGACGAGAAGTTGAAGGGCAGCTTCGCCGCGTTCTGCATGTCCTGGAAAACCTGGGCGCACGCGGGGTTGTGACAAGCGGCGTTGAAGCGCGCGATCACCTGGCGGGCATAGGCCAGGTCGGTCAGCGGGTGCAGGGTGAAGGGCAGCGGGTGATCGTGCAGGATATTCGTCACCGGCTTGAAGTCGGGCAGGCACGCGGCGAGCGTCTGGTCGGGGAGATCGGCGTAGGCGCCAGTCACCGCCAGCGCGTTCGGGTAGTCCTCGGCCACCCATTTCTGAAGTGGCGTGAGCGCCTGCAAAAAATTGACTTGCTGCGCCTGCGCTGGCCCGGGTACACAGAGCGCCAGCGCGGCGAACGTTCCGAGTCCGATCAGTAGGCCGCCGGTGGTCTTTGCTGCGGCCAGAGAGAGGATTCTCATCGCTGATGTCCTTATTTCAGGGGGGCGTTCACGATCGCCGCCGGGACGCTTGCCGCGACGACCTTCACGCCGTTATCGGCAGCGTTCACCGCCGCGATCTGCGCCGCCGGTGTGTGCTGCTGCTTCTTGTACCAAAGCAGGGCAAGCGAGCCCAAAGCGAAGACGCAGAACACGATGTCATTGGCGATCGAGGCCACGTCTCCGCTCGGAATAAGCCCATGCGAGGCGAGCCAAGTCGCCGCCGAGGTCGCAAGCATCAAAACGATGCTCGACACGATGCTTTTGGTCTGCGCGTCCATATGCGTTTCTCCTTATGCGGATTGGCCGAGCTTGGCTCGCGCCGCCGCGTTCATCTCCAAGGCTTTGGCATGAATGCCGTCTAGCCGCCGCGTCCAGCCGGTTCCGAAATATCGCCACGTCGAAAGCGACTGGAAAAAGGACTTCCTCGCCGCGCACAGCATGTTGATGAGGCTTGCCGAATTTTCGAGGCCCTTGACTGCGGCCAAGGTCTGCAAGCCGAACTGACCGTCGACCGCTACGCCGAGCTGGCGCTGAAGGGCTTTGATCGCCGTGACCGGCCCTGACCCCCATCCGTAATCGACCATGACAAGGTCGAGCCCGTCGTAGAGATCGTCGCCCCTGACCGCGTCCCAATACTGCACGCGATAGATGGCCTGGATTTCCTCGTCCGAGGCGCTTCTGACCGGGGCGTCTGATCTGCCCTGATGGACGAGCCAAGCCGAATAGACGCCTTGCGTCACGCCCTTGAGCGTCGCCCCGCCGGGGTCATGCGGGTTATCGACGTAGCCGCCCTCGAAACTCTCGGTTTCGTTGAAGCAGGCGAGGAAATTTGAGGCGGTCATTGGCTCACATCCTGACTGCGAGGCTGTAGCAAAGCAATACAACAACCGCGAGTAGAAGCCAATCCATCAGGGTCATGGACTTACGTCCGGATGAACGCCGTCACTTGCCTCCGCGAGATCACGCCGCGCGCTACCCGGTGCGACCAATTGCCGCTGATGATGGTAATTGACCCGTCCGCGTTGATCGATTCGACAATCCCGACGTGACCCGCGTAGCCGCGGCGCGTCGCCATGACGACGAGCTCGCCAGGAGCGCCCCAGCCGCGCGGGCCGTAGGAGAGGGCCGAGGCCGCCATGCGATTGGCGAGCGGCGGGCGACCGGTCGCGCGCAGCCATGCCGATACGGCGTCCGCGCACCATGCGCCGGGGTGTCCAGTGAACTTGCCCGAGCCGAGATACCGCTCTGCTTCGTTGACGAGATCGGAGCCCGACGCCCAGGCGTAGCGCGCCCCTACCGCCACCGCGCCATGATTCCAGGCCGGCGCATACAGGTCTACGGCTGGCGGCCCGGCTCGCCCGCTAGCCTCAGAAGGGAAGGATAGGCAAAGACAGCCCAGGACTGCGAAGGCTGCGAGAATGGCGCGCAACATCACGCCGCCTCACTGAATGAAAAGGCGTTATCATTGGCCGGGGGCAAATCGAGGACGGCGGAGAACTGATAGCCGACTTCGCCATCGCCGCCCTTGCCGGAACAGGCGTCGGTGTTCTGCGCCGCACCGCCGCCGCCGCCAGGTTGAGTTCCGGCTACGGCGCATGTCGTCGAGTTGCCGCCGCCACCGCCCGCGCCGCCGCCATTCGTGCCGCCCGCGCCGCCGCCACCGCCACTTCCGGGCGCCGTTCCGCCGTCTCCAGAATCGCCGCCGCCGCCGCCGCCACCAGACTGATAAGCTGCGCCGCCGCCCGTCGTATAGCGCGCCCCTGCGCCGCCATTATGCAGAGTTCCGCCGATGCTGTTTGCAGTCGATCCCGCGACGCCGGCCGTTGTGGTACCGCCGTGCCGACCATAATCGGCCAGGGCTCCGGTTGAACTGCTGACTGGCGCTGTATTTGATCCGACATTGACCCAACTCGCGCCGAGACCGTCGTTGCCCGCCGTCGTGGTGTTTGTGACCGAGGCGCCCCCGCCGTAGTTGTTCCAATAAATGACCGTGCTTGACGGCGTAACGACAAGCGCGCTGGTGGAAGCGTATGCGCCACCGCCACCGCCGCCAGGTCCATTACCACCTGTATTGGTTGCACCGGAGGCGCCTGGACCGCGCGCAAACACAAGGACATGGCCGCAGCCGGCCGGCGTCGTTGCGTTGCCGGTTCCGGTCGCAGTAATAATGTGAATTGTCGTATCGACACAGCCGACGACGGCGATCGGCGGCCAGCCTGGGATTTGTCCGACCTGGGCGAGCAAAGGCGCTGAAAGAATCAGCGATCCGATGAAAGCGGCTAGGTTGAGAAATCGCTTCATGCGCCATCGCCCGTCAGAACAGCGATGGCCGACGAGCCGCCAGAATTGGTCTCAATGTTGATCCCGATAATCGACCACTGCGCGTAAGTGCCGGTATAGGAATGCGCACTGTGCAGCGTAGCTGGGGTGACGGCCGAGCCGTTGACCGACACCTTGCCGGCCCCGGCCTGAAGGATGGCGATGTTGCAGCCGGCGGGAAGCGTGGCGGGGATCGTCGCCGTGACGGCCGAGCCGTTGGAAAAGACGACTTCAGTTCCGCAGTCGGTCGCAGCAAATGTGTAAGTCGTTCCCGACTGAGGCGTGACGGTTCCGATGACTTCGGAAAAGGTCTGCGTTGCTGTCCAGTTCTGCGCCGTCCCAGGAGCCGCATAATCCGTCCCGACCGTTGCGGCTTGAGCGATGCCTGCGCCACCCGTTCCCTTATAAAGGGCCGAGGTTGAGGGCAACGCAGTCGCAAGTGCGGTCGTTTGGCCGCTCGGGGTGACATAATCTGTTCCCGGCGTCGCCGCTTGCGCTACGCCAGCGTTGCCGGTTCCCTTGTAAAGATTTGAAGTTACAGGCAGAGCGATTTGCAATGGGACGAGCGAGTCGGCAAGAAAGCCGTCGTTGTCCCACAGCAGGCCACCGTTGGTGGTCGGCGAAATCTGTTGCGTGCCGGGGACAAGCAACCCATAGGCGAAAAACGTCGAAAACGGGATGGCCTCGCTTGGTCCGGCGCTGCCCGGCAGGCGGCCGATGACGGTGCTGGCCGGCAAGGTCTGCGGGTAATAGGGAACGTACTGAGCGAAGGCGCTGGTGGTCGCCAGCAAGCCCATCACGAAGGAAGCGGCTAGAACTTTCTTCATTTGACCGGCTTAGCCCCCGTCAGTTGATCGACTTTATCCTGAATCGCTTGTTGAAACAACTCAGGGTGCCGAGCCAACATCGCATCCTCCGCGCCAGCGATACGCGCGCGCCCTTGGCCGGAGCCATAGCGTGCAGTTCTGATCGTTCCTTCAATCCATTCCTTGCGAATAAAATCGGGCATTTTGTACCAATCTTCATTGCTCATAAGGCTTTGAAGCGCCATGTTCGTGCGCACGCCAGCAAGCGTTTGATATTCATAGTACAATTGCGAATTTAGCTTCTGTCCCTTAATGTTCTGTGCAAGGTCGGCCGGTCCAATGTTAAGCCGTTGCAGCTCGATATCAATCGGGTCGGTAGTGACCGGAGCGGACCCGATGATGCCCGCGCCGCCGGATTTGTAATACATCGGGTTGGCGATTGCCCGCCCGCGGTAGTCGATCCTGATCGGCAGGCTTTCCCGTCCCCAGCCCCACGCATTGCCGGGAATGTGTGATCTGAACCCGTCAATAATGTTGCGCGTTTCCCGCGCGTAGCGATCAAGCGACGCCGCCGTTTGCCGAAACGCAGAAGAAAATGGGGCAGCGGTTCCGAATATTGACGGAATCTTCCAAGCGTTTTCTTTGTAGTTCTTGCCGATTTCTATTACGTCGGCTAGCGTCGTCATTCCAACGCTATCTTCAACCCAACTCGAAAGCGATTGAACGGCTTTGGCAATTCCGTTTGCGTACTCGCCTTCTGAAAAATGCCGGCCCGCAGCGACCATATCCGCCATCGCGGCAATCGCATCGCCGATCGGGCCAAGCCGATTAAGGCTGTACCAATAATCCCCAAGGCGGATTGATTTTGGAATCGGGTGCGTATGAGCCCAAACCTTTCTATCTTCCGGGTCAGGAGGCCCGCTATCGGCGATCGTATCGCTCAGCACGCCCTGAGCCGTCCACGCGCCAAGCCCGGAGGCGACGACCAGACGCGCCAATTGTTTGTGCTGCTCGATCGGCCCCATCTCGCCACGCAATCGCGCGCCGATTTCCGAGCCTTTGAAAAAGACGCCGGCCGCCGAGGTCGGCAACAACGAATTCGCGGCCTTGAACAGATTGGTCGGAATGAGGCGAAACGGGAATATCCATCGTCCGCCCGGCGTTTGAAGGATCGTCTTCGACACCCGTTCGCCGACTTCGCCGAGCGGGCTGGTGAAATTGAAATAGTCGGCGCTCGAAACCGCCTTGTCCATTTCCTTTTCGGTCGGACTGGCGAGCGCAGCGGCCTCGCGCTGCCAAAAATCCTGCGTCCAAGGCTTCGCGCCTTCGGTCATGGCGCGCCGATAAGCCTGCTCCTCGCGGGCCATGTAGAAGGCCATGTGGCGGGTCAGGGTATGGATGAACGAGGCGCTGCGGGCCGGCACGCCGATCACTTCACCAATCGCGTGGCCGATCTTCGACGAATAGGGGTTGCCACGACCGCCCGTGTAGACGTTTACCGCGCCTCCCTCGGTGTTTGTTTTTTTTGCCTTGATCGCGGCCTCAACCGCACGTCCAACCGAGGCGGCGTATTTGCCGCTCGGGTCTTCTTTTTCCGCTGCTCGGCGCCACGCCTGCACGGCTTCTTCGCCCGGCAATGGCGTCGGCATGTTATCGCGGAACGCCTTGGCGGCGGAAATCATCGCATTGCCAAAGCCCTTATAAAGTCCGACCGTCGTCGCCATCGCCTCACTTACATATAGACGCTCGATATCCCTATCGGTCAAAGATGCAACTTTGCCAATCGCCGATGCAATCGGGTTGATGACAAGTTTTTCATACGCCATGAACGTATCGTTGACGCCGACATACTTCGTGTGGGTAATCAGACCGGAAATAAGACCATTGACCCACGGATAATACAATTTGTCCGCCGTCGTATATTTGCGCGCTTCTCTGAGAATACGGGCCGGCGCGGCGGGATCGTTGGAGTTGGCGACCTTATTGGCGAGGTCGCGCAAATCGTCGGCAGTCGGGGCGTCCTCGCCCTTCTTCGTCGTCATGAACTCGTTGAGCTGCTTCTCGTTCTTGACGCTCTCCATGAACTCTTGGATCACATTGCCCGTGCGGCCCCACTCGGCTCGCAGGCCGACGACGCGCTCAAGGATCGAATCAAAGGCGATTGAGTGCTGCATCTTGGCGATTTCGAGCGCCTTCAATTCATCGAAATCGTTGGTCCCGCCTTTGTCGCGCACAGCCTGCGCGGCGTCGCGGACCTTGTTGCCGAGGTCCATCATCAACTGATAGGCGCGGCGAACCTTCTGCTCATTTTCAAGTTTCTCGCTGAGCGCGCCGAGGCCCTTCACGACTTCCTCGGGCGACAGGCCGAAGGCGTCCGCCAGCGGCTCGACGTGCATCAGTGGGATTGTCCCCGCCCTTGCCTTCGCGTACTCGTCAGGCGGTACGGCGTCGTTGATGATCGCTTTCACGTCATCGGAAGTTGTCAGCTTGGAAATGCTGCGCTCGTATCGCCTGCGCCACGCCGTCTTCTCCGGGCTCGCCGGCTCGGAAATGCTCTCGCCCTTCTGGGCTTGCGCCGCGACAGTGCGCGGTTGCTCTACAGGATCGCCGTTTTTATGTGTGATTTCTACATCGTTGGGGTCGAGATCGTTGATATTCTCCAAGTTTTCCGGCCGCACGCCGTGGACGCGGACGCCATAAGTGTCACCCTCGACCCGCTCGCCGGGTTTCAACACGCGGCCCACAGCGTCGGTAATCACGTCATAGGAATAGGGCGAGCCATGCTCGGCGGTCATCGGCTGAATCGCCGCGCGCGCTGCATCCTCGGGTTTGCCCAAATCAATCGACGGCTTGTCCGGGCCGATCAGTCCCAGGTCTTTCGCAATTGCGAGATTGATCCGATCGGCGATGCCCCCGGTGACGCGAGGCGCGCTGTCATCGCCACCAAGAATCTTCCTGGCCTGTTCGATTTCCTCTGGCGTCGGGCGCGTGTCGATCGCATCCGGGCCTTTGGCGAAGTGGTCATTGTCGTGAGGGTAGGGTTTTTCGTACAGGTTCTCAGGCGGATTGTCGTCGGGCGCGTTTTGGATGCGGTCGAGGATCGGCTCGTAAATCTTCTCCGCCGCGTCCTGGTCGATGTCGTTGGCTCTGTACCACGCGCCCTCGGCCTTCTCGGCGAATTCGTAATGGGCGACGCGATAGGCTGACTTCTCGTCCATGCCGCCCTTGATCAGGGCTTCCATCGTGTGCTGCTCGACGTTCTCATGGATGACGAACGGCTCAGCCGGATCGAACGTGACGGTCTGCGACGGGTCTGAGATACGCGGCGCTTCGATCTCTCTAGGAAATCTGTGATCTATGTAGACCGTGGGATCGGCGAGCGGCGTCGAGCCGCCGGCTGTGTAAGGAACCGTGTGCGAGCGATCGACGAGAGGATGATCGATGGCGTTGGTTGTGACCGAACTGCGCAGGATCGAATCGACCAAGGGCTCGCCCGTCGCCGCCATCGCCGAGCGGGGAATGGCCGGAGGCTGATCGCCGATCGGCTTGATCTCGCTGGGGATTGCGCTCTCTCGGGGCGGGGCGGGGTGAAACTCAAACGGCGAGCCCATGAAGGCGTCGGGGATCGAAACAAAATCCCGATGGACCCCCATCGCCATCAAGGTTTGCTGCGCTGCGGTATAAAGCGCCGCAGGGGCGCGCAGATGGAAATCGAGCCCGGCCGCAGCGGGGAACACCACGGCCTCATAGAACGCCTTGTCGATCTCTGTGAGAGGCCCTTCGGGTTTGCCTTCGTAGGTCTGGCGAACGCGGGCCTTGACGCTTTCGGGGAGCCCGAGCGGGCCGCTGCCAAATTCCGCCTCGTTAAACGCCTGCGCCCCAACGCCGAACGCGTCCAGGACATGCCCTAGAACCTGATTGGCGACGGCGCTGGTCAGATCGCTGACGCCGCCCAGGGCGCCCAGCGTCGTTTTGGGCTTGGCGGTCGGATCGCCTAACCATGTTCCGCTCGTATCCTGCGGCGGGGTTGGGTCACTCGACCACACCCCTGCGGTCTTCGGCGGCGTCGGATCAGCCGACCATTGATCGGTCACTTCTGAAACTCCCGGCCCGCCGCGTCATAATATTTGCCCGTCACGGTATCGCGAAACAAAGTCCCGTTGGATTGGAGATTCTTGTTATCCATCAGAGGCGCGGGGACCTTAAGCCCGTTGACGAAGCGATCGGCTTGAGCTGGCTTGACCTCGGAAACCGGCGTTCCGCCCGGCGAGCCGTAGAGCGTCAGCAGGTGTTTCATCAGATCGGCTGGGCTGCGCTTGTAAGGCGCCATCGCTTGATTCGCCAGAGAGTTGGGGTTGGAGAAATCCATCTCCTTCACTCGCTCCTGGGGCGAGAGTTTCAGGAGCTGCGGCATGATGCGTTGGATGTAATCGCTGAGTCGCGCCGTGGCGTCGGGGTCTTTCATCAGTGCCCCGCCGAACGGCAGAGTCGGGGAAATCAACTGCTCGGCGCCCTGCATGAAAGTTCGGAACTGCGGGGTTTCCGAGGGGTCCTTCCGCATGTCCTGCATCATGCCGTAGATATTCTTGAACGTGCCGTCGCCGATCTTGTCCTCTTTGCGGGCCTGCATCAGGCTTTCCAAGGTCAATTCGTTGTCGAGTAGTCCGCTCATCAGCGCCTTGGCGGTGAAGGGATCGTCCACCACCTTGCCTTGTTCCTGCTGCATGTGCTCGCCGAGTTCTAGCCCCGAGCGCAGCAGGCCGGGAGGGGCGCCGGGCATCATCGAAATCGCCTTGATGTCCTTGAAAAACTGTGCGTTGAAATTAGCGTTGCCTTGATCGTCAAAGGTGATGTTGTTGCCGACGGCCTTATTGAAGGCGTCGTCCGCCTTTTCGGTCTGCTCGCGACGCAGATCGGCTTGGGCCTGGCGATCATAAGCGGCGGCGATTCGTTGCTGGCCCTGCTGGTACTGCGCGATTTGCTTGGGATCGGTTCCCTTGAGATAAGGCGCAATCGCAGGGTCGCTGGCGAATTTAGAGTAATCGACGTTGGGGTTTTTCGAGATCAGCCCGAACAAAGCCGATTGAGCGATCTGTTCCTTGGCTTTCTGCGCCGCCTCGCGCACCGCCGCGACGCCTTCGGTATTCATGTTGGAGGTTGCGATCGTCGCGTCGATCGAGGCGTCAAAGGATTTGATGGCGTCAATCGCCGAGGACGGATCGTTGTAGGAAGTGGCGGACCAGGTGTTCGCCATCTTCTCCATGTTCGTCCTGACCGCGACGCCAGCCAGCGTCGACATGTCGGCCGCGGTCTTGGTGAAGAAATGCGTCCTCAGTTCGTCGACCCGGCTCTCCGCCCAGCGATTGCCGTAGTCGGTGACGAAACCGTTCTGAAACTTGTCCAGCGCCGGCTCGACCACGTCGCGCTGGAACTTCGCCGCGATCGTCGGGTCGTTGGGATCAACGTTGGGATCGGTGACCGTCTGGTTCCACTTCTGTGTGAGATCAGCCTGGATGCCCGCGAGTCCCAAAGCCCCATGCGTGATCTCGGCGTGAGCGGCGAAGCGTTCGACGGTATCGCCCGCAGCCTTGACCGCCCCCGAAATCTCCTCGCCTGTCTGGTGATAGAACGCGCCGATCCGACGCCCGGCCATTGCGAAGGCTTCCGCCCCGGCGTTGCTCGGGCGGACATCTTCGATCGGCGCGTCGTATTGGCGGATTTGGGCCACAACCTATCCCCTAGAGCAAACTGGCGAAGTTGGCGATGGCGGCGACGCCCTGGACGATCGAACCGAAAATCCCGCCTGAAGCCGCCATCTTCGCCGCGGCCGCCATATCCTCGTAAGCCTTGCCCTGCTCGGTGTAGGCATAGGCTTCCTGCTGGCCTTTGAACTCGCTGACCTGTTTGGCCAAAGCGCCCTGCTGGGCGCTCGATTGCAACACGTTCAGGGCCGTGCCGCTCATCGCCATACCCGAGCCGGCGTAGCCTGCGACCTCGCTTCCCAACGCCTGCGTGATCTGGCGGGTTTCCTGGACCTGCTGAACGCCAGTCATCAGTTCGGTGTATTTGGCTTCCTCGAAGGAAAGTTTGGCCGCTTCTTCATAGCTCTTGGCTTCCTCGGTATCGCCCATCGAGGAAAAGAGATCAGAGACTGCGGCTCCGATATCGCTGATGCCGCCGAAGATCGAGCCGCCCTTGAAGAGGCCGCTAGAAGAACTGCTGGCCGGGATCATCGACATCAAAAATCACTCATCGCTTGTGTGGAGGAACTCGCCAAACCCGGTCAGCGTCATCGGATAGGGCCGGTTGACCCGCCAGCAGGTCATCATCTCGCGGGAGTGAGCATCGTCAAGGATGGCGTAGTACATGCCGGTGAACAATGTATTTTGGTCTACGGGAACCGTGCCGTTGCCGCGATTCGACATGAACTTCGCCTGATGCAGCCGCGTGAAGTCGCCGCCAAAAAATATGCCGCCGTTCTGGCCGCCGACGCCGGTATTCGCCAGTTTCACCGCAATCTTTTGCCCGCGCTGAATCTTGCCGAACGCCACGCCGACCTGCGAACCGCTCTCCCGAGGATCGACCGGCGGCAATTGCTGGCCGTCGGAGACATAATTATACCCGACGATGATCTGAATGCCAGAATTGTAAAGGGCTTGCGTGAACTCGCCGTAAGCCGTTCCTGAGCCTACGCCATCGCCGAAGGGCAGCGTCAGCGAGCCGTTCGACACCGCATAATCCCCACAGTCCAGGCCGCCAGCCCATACCGTGGCCGTCGCGCCGTTCAGTGGCCACAGGCCATTCAGGGTCAAGGTTCCGTAAGGATATTGCGTCGTCGGCGCGTTGACGACCGTCGAACTCGGAATGATTGCCCCGTCCAGATGCCAGGCGGTTTGTAGCGTCACCGATTCATCGGCCATGCCAGTCATCAGTTCGACGTGGTAGAGCCCCGAAGAATCCTCCGTCGTCATCATCAAGGCTTCGAGATTGCCGGTCTGGTCAGGCCCAACCGTGATGCTCTGGACCGATCTGCCGGTCCCGAAAGTATGGCGATGCCAGCCGCAGAACTCCGGCCCCTGGCTTGAGAACAGGGTTTTCCGCTTATAGGCCGCGCCGATCAGATTGCCGTTGCCGAGCCGAGCCCAGATCGTCGGCATGAGTTCCTGTTGATAGGCCAGCTCAACAATGCCGCTGATCGTCAGATGCTTGGAGAAATCGTTGAGGTTCGGCGCGGTGAACTTACCCGAGAACACATCGGCAAAATACTCGATGACCTTCCGTTGGAGCTTCTGAACGAACACCGTCGTCAGTTCGGTCCGCCGCGGCTGGACATTGGCGCAGCCGACACGCGTCACGCGATGGGCCTGCATGTTGGTCGAAGTCAGGGGCGCGTTCAAGGTCGTGGCCTGGACCAGCCACTCGCCGCCCTGAGTGCCGACAATGATGCCCTGAAGGTCAGGCTGGAACCAGAAGATCGTGCTAACATCAGGCGCGTTCAGCACATAGCGGACGCCGTTGGAATCGGACACCGTCCCGTCCGCCGAGGTCGGGGCGAAGCTGATCCCTTGCGTCATATCGGTTGCGCCGTCCGACACCGAACCGTTGATTACATTGCCCTGCGGATCGTTCAGCCAGATTCTTCCTTCGTGATAGGAGCCGCAGGTCGGCCAGCCGACGCCGCTTGAGAAGGCCCCGAGCTGCCAGACTTCAACTGGCGTCGTGCCCGGCAGTGGAGCGCCCAACACCGCCATCGTCGCCGTCAGGCCGCCGCCCACAGCCGGCCCAAACGCCTGAAATTGCGCAATGCCGAGACTAATGTAATTGTTGGCGCCAGCCTCGTTGATCGCCGTGACGACGATCCTCATCCACACATAATTCCAGGATGACGAACTGTTCGACGATACGGCGATAGCCCCGTAGGGATTTGTGGTCGTCGTCGAGCCAAGGATCGTCCCGTTCGTCCCGCCAGAGTTTGGCGCGGAGTTGCTGGCCTGTAAGTAGGCCGTAATGCTGACGAAGGTCTCATATTGAGACTTGCGATAGAACGCCGCAAATCCCTGATCGGAAGTCGGCCACACCACTGCCGATTGGATTGTTTGCGCGCTGGCGCCGCTGTAGTTCTGACCAATCCAGGCCGAGTACGTTCCGATCTTTCCCTTGCTCAGCATAATGACTGTCGGGCTGGCGGCGGAATTTGCAAAGGTTTGAACGGTCGAACCGTTGAACGCCGTTGCAACGCCGCCAGATGAGCTGGGGATATTGCCAGCGGCGGTCGTACCGGTCATGTTGCCGATGTGAACAACGCCCGAGATCGTCGGGCTTATCAGAGTGGCGAAGCCGGTCAGCTTGCCCCACGACCAACCTGCGGACTGAGGCGACGGCCCCCAATGCGTCGCATCCGAACCTGGCGTATTGCCGGTGTTGGAATTGACCAGCGACACCCAATAGGCGCTGTTGTATGTGACGGTGTTGCCTGTCGCGTAAGTCGTGCTGTTGTTCCAATCGGCCGGTTTTGAGAATAAGCGAATCATTCGGCCAATGTCGGCCGCGGTAAATCCGCCATCAGCAAAGGCGTTTGGCTGCACAACCTCCCACGCGCCAGGGCTTGAAGCTGGCGTGTTGCCGATATTGGCTGAAATCAGCGATTGATAGGTGATGCTCGATGACAGAACATAATCGCCGTAGTCATAGGCGACTGAGGCGCTGTAGGTCTGAGGAGTGATCGTGAGCGTGATATTGCCCGACGTTCCTCCAGGCGTGACCACGATTCCGCCCTTGACCGGATCGAGATAGGGGCCGTCCTGGAAATTGACCGCGTTCAGCTCGAATTGGGCGAAAGACGAGGCAGTCGGCTCGGCGGAGACGGACAACACCTGCGGCTGCGTGCCGTTCAAAAGCACCGCCTGTTCTTCGGCCTGAACCGAGTGAAGAATGTTCGGCGCCCAGGAACCGTTGAAATAAGGCGTTGCGACCTCATGGACATGCGACATGACGCCGCTGACGAAAGTTCCTAGCGTCGAGCCGTCGATGTTGGCCCCGGTAATTTCGTCGGCAAGCGCGGCATGCGTCGAATCGTTCATGGTCAGCAGAAATCGCCGGCCTTGGAGAAGGGGATTATTCACCCCGAGACTTTTGAAAAACCCGGTATCGCCCGTCGCCCAGGTCACAGCGGAAGCCAGAGTGACTACAGCCGGGTTGGCGGTCGAGATCGCCGTGACCGCCGTGTCGTCATTGGTAGTGACGAGGTTTGGCCCATCCCAGAAACGGATATAGCCGTCCGTGAACTCCATGTTATAGGGCTGGTTTTCGGAGAGATCGAAGGCGATGATCCGCGACGGCGCACCCTGGCGGGAATAGCCGCACTCCTGCGTTCCCGGCCGTCTTGTCCACGCGCCCGTTTCGATCGGCAAGCCGTTCAGACAGACATTCAGCGCGCTCTTATAGCGCGCATCGTCGAACCGAGCTTGGGCATACGGCGAGATTTCACCGCTGAAAAAAGCCGTCTGGACTGATGTTCCCGCGCCCATATCAGGCCACTTTCAGCTTTGCGTGGCCGTGTTTACGAAGATAGGCCGCGGCCTGCTCTAGCTGTTCAGGGCTATCATTGCACAATGCAATAGCCACATTGCACTTGTGGCAAAGCAGTCCGCGAACTTCGCCAGTGTCATGGTTGTGATCCACATGAAATTTTTTTCCCGTTCTGCGTCCATCAACCCCGCAAATTGCGCAGCGATGATTCTGCGCAACCATCATTTCCTCAAATTGTTCTAAATTGATCCCGTAATCACGCAGTAGATTTCTGTTTCGCAGCGTTGTTGGATAGATTTTAACAGCGGCGATACGCTTTCGCTCACGAAATGCAGGGTCATTCAACCACATATTATGAGATGTGATTTTCATACACTCGACACAGCCGCCGCCATTGACATAACGAAGGCCAGAATGGCCATTCTTACATGGCGGACCTTGATATTTTCCACCGCGCCCCGTTCCTTTCTTTCCCTGCGCCATATTCTACCTCACAATCTAGTGGTAATGAAATCATCTTCCGCTGGCTCTGTTGCTCCTACCTCAATACCGTTGATCGCCCTCGCTTGTATCATTATGCGATCGTATTCACGCATCGCAATCTGTACTTTGGCGTCGCTCTGCGTAATCCGCTCGCAGGTCGCCATGCCGATCGCCGCCCCAAGTCCTTCGCAGAACATGTCGTCGAAGGTCGGGACCAGGGCTACGTCGGCGACGAAGCGGTAGACGATCGGATAAGCCGTCCGGCTGATGATGTAGTTCCCCTGGTATTCCCAATCGTTATACATCAGCCCGGTAGGCGCGCCGAGATAGGAGGTCGAGCCAGCCTTCGGGTCTTGTGGGGCTTCCCTCAGAAAGCCCGCCGGAAGCTGGAAAACGTTTCTCGTCGCGCTCTGCTCGACCGGGCCAGAACCCAAGGGATAGACCAGGAATGGGCTCTGCAAGGCGACATTGGGAACCTGGAGCCAGCCCGGCCCGTTCTGCGCGCTCTGGGTCAAGGTCGTCGTCCACGCGCTCGCAGACGAAACGGGAGGTTGATTGGTGTTCAAATCGACCAGGGACTGATAGACCGTGCCGTTGCTGATCGCCGCCCAATAGGCCGCCGCCGTCGCGGGATTCTGATTGAGGTTTGCCGCCGAGCCGATCGCAACGTATTGGATTTGTTTGTAATCGGCCAACATCCCGGCCGAGTAAGTCGTCGTCGGGCTCCATTCGGCAATCCCCGAGGTCGTCTGCTGAGAGTTGAATACCAACGGAGCCCCGCCACCGGTCGGCGCATTGGCGTACTGATTGGAATACTGAGAACTGCCGAGCGGGTACTGAGCCGGAGCGGGATAGGCCGCCCAATAGCTCGATCCCAAGGCTGGCGCGTGGCCGACGTTGCCGTTCACGTAGGAGGTCCAGAGATTGCCGTTTGAATCCTGAACCGTGTTGCCCGCAGCGTAGGTCGTTCCCGAAGCCCAGGTGGGGAAAACGATGACCACCTGATCCTTGAAATAGGTATTGGTCGCAAGCCATACCGCAGGCGTCGTTGGGCTCACGCCGTTCGATTGCATCTGGGAAATGTAGACGGCGTAAGTCCCATCGCCTGCTGCGACGTAGACGACATCGCCCGCATAATATTCGGTGTTGGGGTCGTAGGCATCACAGACCATCGGGCCGAAATAGCAGTCCCAGGCGTTGGACGAGCCTGGCGCCAGATTGAGATTATCCGGGATCAGCGAAATCCAGGTCATCCCAGCCGAATCCGTGACCAGCGAACCGATGAAATAGGTCGTCACGCTCGACCACAACGGGGCGTTGATCTGCATCGTCGTGGTGGTGAAGGGGCGGAGAACCGCTAGGCGGGTGGCGAATCGCCAGACATTGCGCCTCAGCTCGGCCCGTTTGACCTTGCCGTAGACGAAACTGCATTCCTTGGCCGGAACGCTGTCTTCTGAAAAGCCAAGCGAGCCGATCTGGGGAGCGCCGATATGCTGCATCCCGCGATTGCAGATGTCGACCGGGTTCTGAAACATCTTCGGGACTCCCCATGAACCACAATATCCTGCGCGGCTTTGGGGGTCAACGCGCCGTCATGCGCCCCGGCGTCGCCAAGAACGGCAGATGATGCGGGATAAGGCCGCCGGTCGCGGCGTTGTAAACCAGCGTCACGCTCTCGCCCGTCAAAGCGTAAACGCCCTCGAGTGCGAACATGGTCCTTGCGGCGTTCAGGGCCTGAACCTGTCCCGTCAGCGCGTAGGCGCCCTGCGCCGCCAGCAGCGAGCGCGCCGCGTTCAAGGCCTGCGCTTCGCCGGTCAAAGCGTAAGAACCCTGCGCGGCGGCCAGAGAATAGGCCGCGCTTGTCGATCCGACCAGCAGCGCCTCAAGAAAGTCCTGCGGATACCAGAAGGGCCAGGGGTCAGCGACGATCGCGAGCAATTGGGAAGGGCTGAAGAACGCGTTTGAGCACATGACGGGGCCGGCCAGACCGTTCAAATAGTCCGCCGCCCAGTCCGTTCCGACGTAGTACGTGCCGTTTGGCGCTACAGCCGTCGAGCTGACGCCGGATACCGTTTTCGTCAGCACCGCCCCGGTGTTGAGATTGACGACGACGAAATTGACGCTGCCGCCAAGCTGCGCGCTGACGATGAAGAAATACGGGATATTCGCCGACAAGGTCGGCCCGCTATACGTGTTTTTGTTTTGGACTGTAAAGGCTAGCGCCGCAGAGCCGCTATTAAACTGAACGCAATAGCCCGTGTGCGTAGTCGAATTTTGAAAAATCGTCTGATAGCCGGAACCGGGCGAATTGGAGACAAAGAATCCCGCAATGGTGAATGAAGAAAAATTGGTGGTCGGCTGGCCGGAAAACGAGACTTTCTGCGAACTAGCCGTGAAGGATACCGCCGGGCCGATGAAGCCATTGATCGAGGCAACCGGCGCGCCGGCGATCGTGCCCGCCTTGCCGTTCGTCAAGCTGACGAAATCGTTCCCGGCCGGTATGGCGGAGAACAGCGCGCCGGCGGCGAGTGGATGCGTCGGATCGAACCCCGGCGCGCGCCCCGCCGGGAAGACGAGAGGATCGCGGATTGCGAGCTGCATCGCCGCGCCCCTTTACTGCGCGATAACGCCGACAGGAGCCAGTTTGATGTATGGAGCGGTCGTGCCACCGGCGCCCAGCGTCGCCCCGGCGTTGTTCTGGACCAGCACGTAGAACTTGAGCGCCGGCAGACGGATGAGGCCGGAGGCTGGGTAGACCGTATTGTTCGCTCCGCCGATCGCTGTCGAGGCCGGCAACTGAATGATGAAGTTAGGATTCCGGGCCGGTACGGCGGAACTGGACTCGAAGGCCGTACCGTCCGGCGTGGTCAGAAACCATCCGGAGAGGTTAGGGGACCCCGAACCCGTGGTCAGGCCGGCGTTGCCCGGGTAGTAGAAAATCTCTCCCCAGATCGCCTGTCCGGTGTTGGAATTAGTGAATAGGCCGCTCGATCCGTTGACTGAACTGACGATGACGCTCGTCGAGGTCAGACTCTCGATTTCCGTCGTCATCAGCGACAGGACCGAAGCGATCAGGCCATTGTTGCTTGTACCGGGGGCCCAAAGGAAATTAGTGGCCATCTCGCCCTCATGTCATCTGGAAAAGACCGTTCGCCCCGTCGAACGAAACGGTGAACGTGTCGCCGGAATTGAGCGAGATCGACGAACCGTAATCGAACCAGCACACCAATTCCTTGTTGCTGTCGCTCGACAGATAGATCACCGCGTAGCGGAAGGGCCCCATGCCGCCGCCCGAGCCGGTCCAGGTAACATTGGTCGCCAGCACCTTTTCAATCCCGGAAGCAGACGAGTCCGACATCGCAGACGAAGCGCCGCCGGTCGTGTAACCTCCACCGTTGGCGACCTCGTTGCCAGAAATATCGCCGTATAAGTGATTCGTCGCGACTGGCGCCGTATTGGTGAGCATCACCTTATACGTTGCGCCGCCGGACTTGAAATTGTGGACGCCCTGGCAGACATCCTGCGTGAACAGATTGAACTTGTTAAAACTTGCCACTAGAAGCTGGCCCCGAGTTTGCCGGTTTCAGCCTGCAAGGTAAAGGATTTGGCGCCGAATTTCTGCGCCAGCGGACCGAGGTCGGCGAGAATCGCCGCGGTCGCCTTCTCACGTTCGGCGATCTTGCGCTCGCGTTCGTTCAGCGCCGCCTCACGCTCGGCAATCGCCTTTTCGCGCCCGTCGAGCGCCTCGGTGCGCCGAGCGTGGGCCTGATGGGCCTCCTCCAACGCCGAGGCCGCAGCCACCGCCTCGCGCCGCTGTGTTTCCATCCTGGCGACGAAATCGCGCTGGTCGGCGGCCAGAACCGCAATCTTGGCCTGATAGTCGGCAAGATCGCGCTCGAGCGCCGCGCGCCCGGCGGCGATTTCGGCCTTTGCCTCATCGGCCGCGCGCTGCGCCGCCTGCGCGCCGGTCAGGGCTTCGTTGGCCGCGTCGGCCTGCGCCTTGAGATCGGTCAGCAGGGCGCGGTGCTTGACCGGATCGGCCAGCACCTGCAGCAGCGCGAAGGTTTCGTTGGTCGCGGCGGGCGGAAGAAAGGCCATGATGGCGTCCTTTAGGTGTTCGTGATCGCCGCCACTTTATACGATTGGCCCTTGGGAATGCCAAAATATTCAGTCTGGTTGGCCGCCAGGCGCTTGTTGCCGGTCGTGGCGGTCGGAGCCGCGCCAAAGGCGATCGAGCAAATCGCGTCGGTATGGATGCGGACGAACCGCGTCGCCGAGTTGAACGGATTGGTGCAGGCGGCCGATGAACCGGAGATGGAAATCGTCTGCTCGGCGATCGGCGGCTCCATCACCATCTGCCCGCGCTGGTTGGCCGGGGCCACCACGATCTCGGCGTATTCGGCGATGTAGAGGACCGACATCAGGAGCCTACGGAGTTTGCAGAACGAGCACAGGCGAGGCCAAAGTCCCATCCGTGCGGATATAGTTTTCGATCGCCTGGAGCATAGCGATGGCGTCTTGCCGGGAGAGGCCGGGTGTGGCGGTCGTGCTGATCTTGACCGCAATCGTCGTCGTTGGATCGGAACCAGCCTCCGCCACCTGGGATATCGAAGCCGGCCCGTAAGGCGGAACGCCGTTGGTCATGCTGATCCAATAGAGCGCCATCGCCTATCTCCAAGAGAGAACCGCCGGACCTCGGTCCGGCGGGTTTGCCCTTTTCAGCCTCAGTTCGGGAACGGCCATTCGGCCCAGGAAATCCCGAGGTCCATAACCGAGGAGGTCCACGCGCCGGTCGACATCGCCGCCGAGATGAGATCGCCGGGGAACAGAACGCGCTTGCCCTTGAACTCGTAGTGGACCGGAATGCCGTTGGCGACCGACGTGGTGTTCCACGAGTTGATGATCTCGATGCGCACCGGGGTCGTGCCGGAGAGATGGGTCAGGGCGGAATAGAAGATGCCCGAGGGGCCGCCCTTGCCCGGCGCGCCGCCGAACACGTTGGTGCCGAACACGCCCGGCGTGGTGAAAGTCGCCTGACCGGAAACCGGGGCGCCCTGCCAGTAAAGGCCGAGCACGTCGATGACGGTGGTCGCCGACAGCAGGCCGACATCCATGTCGATGAGTTCAAGCACCTTGCCCGAGTTCGGCGGGTTGTAGAGCGAGAACACCGAGACGAGGCCCGACGCGATGACCGGGGTGGTCACTGCGGTGCGGTTGGCGGTAAACAGATTGCCGCGCAGCGCGGCGGCGTATTGCGGGCCATGAATCTCGGCGACAAGCTGCTCGTTCTGCTTGCCGAGGTTCATCTGGCCGTCCTGGCCGTCCGGCGAGTTGAGAAGCGCCGGGTTCTGGATCAGGCCGTAGTTGTTGGTCGAGGACGAGGAAGCGTCGGACATCGGTATTGCTCCTTTACAGCGGCGGCAGGTCAGTTCCAGCGATGCCTACCGCCCCGCCAGAGTTGATGTAGGCCCGAAGTTTCTCGATCAGCAGGTTGACATCCTTGCGGGTGATCCCGGTCGCCGCACTGCCGTTGTTGATCTGGATGCGCAATTCGACATCGACCGCAGTGCCGGCGGTCGATGCCCCCGCGGTGACGCCGAACGGATTGATGTTCGATCCGCGCTTTGCGCCCAGGTAGTAGTTGACCGCGGCCATGTCGGCGCCCTCAGATCACATAGACCACGCTGGCCGCGATATAGGCCGCCGCCGGGGTCGTCGCCTGGGTCGAGAGATAGAGCAAGAGATCGAAGAAGCCGCCGGGATCGGCCGGGTAGCCCTGCGTATTGGTGAAGCCGAAGAATTCCCACAGCGGGAGATTACGGCCCGACGGCCACCAGCCGGCGAGAGAGCCGTTGAACAACACTTCATTGTTCAATTTCGCCGCGTTGTTGCCGACTGTCAGCGTGCCGAACAGTTTGTTCGGGCTGGAATAGGACGTGATGGAAGTCACGGCGCCGGTCTTTGCCGTAGTCGGGATGCAAGTCGAGGTCGTCGCGGTCAGGCCGTTGTTGGCGGTGTAAGCCTGTCCCGTACCGTCGAACAGCGAGTCGGAGAAGGCGACGTTGATGTCGAACACCGCTCCGGCGCCGCCCGTATCGAGCACGCCAAGGTCGATCTTGACCGACTTGATCTTGGCGGCGGTCGGAAAGCGGCAGAGTCGGTAGGTCGAGCCGGTCTGGGTCATGCCCGAAGCGGTGGCGGCGATATAATCGTCGACCTGGAACAGCCGCCCGGGGCCGCCCTCGCCAGACGACAGCGTCTGGATCGGCTGGGTGTCGAGCGTCGTGTTGAAGCCGGAGGTCAGGTTCTCAATGGTCATTGGCGACGCTCCTTACGGCGTAATGTCCGAGCCCGAGGTGTCGGCGCAGAGAATCTGCAACACCTTGCCGGGCTGCAAGCGGGTCGCGCCGAACATCGCGGTCGTGTAAATCTGCCAGGGCCGGCCGGTCAGGTCGACGCGCGGATCGATGTTGTTGGTCAGGTCTTTCCACATGCCGAGGTAGAGGCCAGACTTGACGAAGCACAGCACGCCGCGGGTGGTGTTGATCGTGGTCTGCGGCAGGCGCTCCATCACCACGATGTCGAAGCCGAGGAAGCGTTTGACCCGGCCGTCGACCAGCTTCGGCGCGTCGGCGAATTCGGTCGAAACCACTTCGACCTGGTTCAGAAGGTCCGATTCCTGCTGGGAGCCGATGACCATCGTCGGCTGATCGGACTCCAGTTCATTGTGATAGTGGCGCAGGATGCGCTTGGCTTCGATGAACTTCGCCACTGTCAGGCCGGAGGCGGCCGACGAGCCGAAGGTCGCCGAAATCTGGAAGTTCGTGGTCGAGAAGCTTTCCGAGGTCAGCCCCGAGGCGTCCTGGCCGAGCTGGGCCGTTCCCGTGGCGTTGGCGATGATGCAGTCGTCCCAGGCGCGGCCGGTCGCAAGGGCTGCGGCCTCGGTCAACGGCGACTTGGGATCGACGATGGTCTGGAGTTCGTCGAAGGTGTCGACGAGTTGGGTGATGTCGCCTTCCTGTGGGAAAACCCACCGGCGGACATATTCGGCGTCCTGACGCTCCAGGGGCGCGAATCGCCCGCGCGGCTGGCGCATCGTGACGGAGCCGACCTGGTTGATGGGCGAAGCCATCTTGCCGACGTGGAAGCCTTCGCGCAGCCGGCCGCGAAGCATCGAACCGCGCTGCTGGAGCAGCAATTCGAGGTTCGTGCTGAATTGGGTCGTATAAAGCGGGATCAGGCCATTATCGAAAGAACCAGCCATAGCGGCCTCCAAGAACCAAATCTCTCTTGGCCTTGTCGCGCTAAGCGGGGCCGGATCGTCGTCAGAGAGGCTTGTCCTTGCGGGGCCTGGATATCTTAAAGGCTTGTCCTTAACGGGGCCTGAAATGGGGCGGGCCGAAGCCCGTCCGAAGTCTTGAGCGTCTCGGCGCGTAGCTTGTCCTTACGGGGCTACGACGGGATGAAACTACATCAGAAAACGGAAAAGTCAACTCTTGCTGGCGTGCTTGGCGAGTTTGCCGATCTTATGGCCCTTATCTGCTTTCAGATAATCATTGGCGACGTTCGCCGGCGCGGGCTTTTTGCCATGCGCGCGAAGCTGAGCCCGGCCCTTGGCGGACCGGGACATCGCCATGAAGGCGTGCTGCGCCTGCGAAGTCGAGGGCATGTCAGGCCGCGATCAGTTGGTGCAAGGCGTCCATCTGGCGGCGGGCCTCGCGGTCGCCGTCGAGATACTTCGCCACGAAAGCCTTGTCCTGTTTCAGTTCGGCGAGTTGGGCCTGGGCTTGTTCTTTACTCAAGGCCCCACCGGGCAGAACGCCCGTCCCGCCGCCGGAAATGAACTTATCCTCGCCCATCCGCTGGCCGAGGTTGAGGAACATATTCATCACCTTGTCGTAACCCACGACGCCTTCGAGCGCGCTGACGGCGGAGGGATCGATCCCAAGCCGCTGGGCGGCGTTCTGGGCGATCAGGCGATTGGCCGCAGCATTGGCGCCCCAACTCTTATCCAACGCCTTCTTCGATTCGGCCAAGGCCGCAGCCTTTTCGGCGTTCTCGGCCGCCTCGACCTTTTCGAGATGGGTGACGATGCCTTTGGTCAGTTCGGCCGCGTCGTTGGCCGGCAGATGCAATTTGGCGGCGAGAGAGCGCGAAAATTCGACGAAGCCCTGATCAAGTTCGGTTCCGTCAGTGAATTTGACGCCTTTGATCCCCTGGTCATATTGCGTCGGATCGGTCGGAACCCCGAGACGGGTTCTCAGCGCCTGCCAGCCCTGTTCGTCGGCCGCGTCCTTCGGCATTCTCAGAAGCTGGTTTTCAGGAACGCCAATGAACTTCTGCGCTTCCAGATAGCTCTTTGTCACCGCGACGGCGGCCTCGGCGGCCGACTTCTTGTCGAGGCCCATCGTCTGCCAGCGGCCGACGAATTCAGGCGGCACGTCGGCGATGCCCTGATACCAAGGCTGGGCGGCCGTCGTGGCAGTTGTGGTCGTGGCGGCGGCCGTGGTTGCGGTTGTCGCAGTCGCTGCGGCCGCAGCGGTCGTGGCGTCAGTCATTATCTTCCTCCGAAGGCTTCACAACCAGGACCGCCTTGTAGCGGCCGAGCAGATCGTCGAGTTCGATGCCAAAATGTTCGGTGATCCTGAGCCAGACCTCGCGCCGGCCGATCAGAATATCGCTTCGGCGAGGATCATCGTCGAAGGTCGATTCATTGGCCCGGCAGAATTTCATCAGATCGGCCAGAACTTCCTTCCCCGCAGGCGAGCCGAAGCAGAGTTTATATGCCCGCTGTCGCTGTTCGAGAAAGTTCCGCGCCTCGATCGCCGGGGAAGCCTTGGTTTCGATCGCCACGAATCACATCCCCATTTGCTGAGGCTGACCCTGCTGCGGCATCGCGCCGGGTTGCTGGACTTGCATCCCCGCCTTCTGAGCAACCGCAGTCGCCTTGAGCATGGCGGCCTGGTTAGGCAGCGCGGCGAGCTGTTCTTTCCTCTGCATCGCCTGCTGGCGGTTCTTGCGCTTGCCAGCGATTTCCTCGTCGGAACTCATCCAGCTCGGCGGCACGGCCTGAATCTCGGCAATGGCGGGAACGGCGACATCGAAGTTGAACGGGTCGAGGAGGCTTGGGTCTTGCGTGATTTGAACGAGTTCCTTGACCGTCTCGACGGTTCGCATGAAGCCCGCGGCTTCCTGGGCTTTCTGAGCCCTAGCCAGAGGATTGGTGAAGCTCACTCTATACTCGCCCTTAGCCTCGCGCAGCACTGGCGGCATGGGCGGCAGAAGCCGCTGGGCGCCTAGCACGTCCAGCTCCCGATCGACCAGCGGAGCGCAATATTCGTCCTGCTGACGGGTCATCGACGGGGCGATGAGGATGCCTTTTTCCGCCGTCCGCTCAATGACCTCGGTCGCGGTCATCGTCGGGGTTTCGGTCAGGATTTGGAACAGGGTGACGAGGAAAGCGTCATTGATGAGGGTTCTTTCTTCCTGCATCATCTCCTTGGAAACCTGAATGTTTCCGGTCGGCAGGACATTGACCAGGAGCTTCCCGTCCGCGTTGACGCCGCCCTTATTGAGAGCCCCAGGGCGCATGTCGAAGCTCATGATCCCGTCGTCGGCGGCGAGCAATACCGGGTCGGCCGCCCTGTGGCCCTGCTTCAAGAACATGCGCTTTTCGGCGTTCAAGGTTTTCAGCGCCGGCAGGACCATGCCGGCCGGGCCGCGACCGTAGGTTTCCTGCGGCGCCTGATCATAACGCGAGATGGCGATCGGCAGGGTTCTGTAGCCGCCCTCGCTCATCAGGCTTCGGCTGGCCAGGCAGATGTAATATGAGGCGAAGGGCATGCCCTTGTAGTCGAACCTCTCCGGGTCGTAATCGGTCCGGGGGCAGACCCGGTGGAGGAAATCGTAGAGGATTTCGCTGTTGGATTCATAGGCCGAGCACAACTGCGGGGGCAAATTTTCCTCACCCCAGCGCTGCGCGCATTGACGGGCGTTCAGTTTGAACCAGCGACAGAAACTGTCCGCCAGCCCCTGGTGGTTCTGGCCAATGAACAGTTCGCCCAGATTGACGGCCCTGTATCTTATTCCTGGGCCATAAGCAGGGTCCAACTGATCGATGAACATCCCACAGGTGCCATAGGCCCCTAAGTTACGGAAATTGCTGTGATTCTGGCCGGAGAAATTGGCCGACGCCTTGTAGCGACGGGAGAACAGGACGCGGTTCGTCTGCTCGAAATAAAGCCTCACCCCGCGCTGCTTCATCACATAATCGTTGTCGGCCTCCAGCCCATGCCAGATCATATTTCTAGGCGTTATCAACGAATTGCAGATCGCGGCGAAGCGGTAAAGCGCCATCATGCCGGTCGCGTCAACCTGGCGATCGGTCTTCTTCTGGCCGGGCCAGTTGTAATTGCCGTAGAAGAACGTGTTTCTGGAAATTGGGTCAATCAGTTCGGAGATTTCTTCCCACTGCGAGCCAAAAGTGGCGCGATCAAGTTGCTTCGCCTGAAAGTCGCGCAGGCTCTCGGCGACGATCTCCTCCTCGCGCGCCGTCTGCAATCGCACGCTGGCCGTCTTGTCTGATGCTACGGCGTCCAAGATGTCAGCTCATGTGGACTTTGGGAAGGGAGGCGAGAATCTCGGCGGCGCTGCGGATGACCGGGACGGGCTCGGCTTCCGGCGCAGGCTCTTGTTGCAGTGCAGCAACGACGGGCTCGGGCGCCGAGGGTTTGCCCCTGGTCAGCTCCAAGTCGCGGGCGATCTCGCGCAGGCGGTCGGTCTTGGTCGGCGGGAAGGTCTTGCCGACTCCCCCGTGCTTTTCGATGTAGTCGATCAGTTCCTGCCGATCCATCTCAGGGATGGTTTTCGGTGGGGGAGGCGGCGGGACAGGCTTGGTCTTGTCGGGGGCGGGCTCGACCTCGCGCTCCCTCAGCGCGTCAGGAGCGACGCACCATTCCCAATTGTTCCAAGGGTCCGAGGCGTGCCCGCCGACGAAATGATGCCAGCCCTTGTGCGGCCTGATCCTGGCCATCGAGGCGAGATCGATCGCCACTTCGCGGATATGCTCGTCGCCCTGGTAGGTCCGGCCGCCCTTCTTGGGAAAGCCTTTTGAGACAAGGAACGCCGCAAGCTCGGTGGTGGTGACGGCGTTCGTCCTTCGATCGGTCGCACCGAGTTCAAACAGGGCTTCCTTGAAAGCGCCTTCGATGGGCAGGGTTTTGTAGAGGTTCATTATTTCTGCGTCCCTCCGAATCCGCCGAACAATTGCATCGCGGCGAGGCTCATCGAGGCATCGCCGAACTGTCCCGGCCTCTGCGATTGATTGGCCTGCTGGAGGAGCTTCTTCTTGCGCTCCTCCTCAGCCTCATCGACCTGATCCATGAGGGCCTGCCCCAGGCCGAGATCGCCGGCTGCGCTGAGCCCGATGTTTTTCAGCGAGTTCATGTCATCCCCGCCCGTCTAAGGGACATAAGTATCATGCGAATACATCGAAATCCAGCCCTATGGCCAAGCCATTGTTGGGCGCGCTGAGATTGCGCTTATTGCCCAGAAGCCCCGGCTTGGCGAATCGCTTCGCCATTATTGCGGTTCGCACGGCCGATAAAATGTCATCATTGACCTTGACGATCTGACCGCCCTTTCTGTGATAGGCCCTGAATTCCTCCCAAAACTCACTAAGTTCGGACGAGACCTTGAACCGTCCGGTGGTCATCCGCTCCCACATTTCCATCACGCCGGCCTCGGTCGAGACAGAGCCGTCCTCGAAAGTGGCGTGGGTCGGCAACATCCGAAGCTCCGTGGTCTTCTTATAGATGCTGGCCAGAGGCTCGCCCGAACCTTTGTCTCGAGCCGTGCCGTCTTTCGGCCACGCCACCATGACGTTAGCCCCGATCGCTTTCATGGGAGTGGCCTGTTGCAGGGGCAGGGCGTCCCTCATCTTCCCGCACTTGTGCAGATGGATCACGTCGGCGTCGCGGTCCCACAGGATCAGCGCCCAGGCGAAGGGGTGGCCGATACCGAAGTCGATGCCGAACAGCTTCGCCCAATGCTCGGGAACGCTGGCGATCGGCGGTTCGGAAATCACTTCCTGGCCGATCGAGAACACCCGACCTTCGCCGCGCATGATCCCGCCCTCGATGCGGGCGACGCGCTCATGAACCGGGTACTGGCCGATGATGGTGTCGTACTGCTCCGGGGAGATGTGCAGGGCGTCTCTCAACCCCATGACGGTCATCGCCCGTTCGGGATGGTCCTCCTTGGTGAAACGATCCGTGACCTGGGTGTCGCCCAGCAAGGAGGTAAAGGTGACGACGATCATCCCGGCAGTCGCGGTGATGCGGGCGAGCTGTTCGGTGTAGACCTCGATCGGCGGCTCCTCGTCGTCCCACACCCAATCGATCGTCTCGCCCTGGAATTTCGACCGGCCCTGCTCATAGGATTTGAACTTGACGATCGAAATTCCGCCCGAGACGTGTTTGACCTGCACGGTGTCGAAGGCGTCCGTCACGCCCCTCGCCAGCGAAGTATCCAGGATCAAATGCTTGGGGATCAGCCCGGCCCCGAACTCGGCCGTCACGCCCGGTTCGCCCATCAGCTTGCGTTGGATAGTGTCACGGGTCGCCAGCGACGTTTCGCCGCAGGCCCAGCCGCGGGTCGGCCTTGTCCAAATCCGCCCCTGCCAGTCCTTTGGGTAAAGCCCAGTCAAATGATAGGCCGCCTCGGCGGCTCCACATTCTGTTTTTCCGTACTGATTTCCCGAGGTCAGCAGCCTCTCCCTTTTGGTTTTCCCAAGCGCAAAGTGAATCGCCTGCTTTGGGTAAGGCTTGAAATACTCCAGCCGGTTGTATTTCTTGTGCTCCTGCAATTTCCGCAGGATATCGAGCTTGACCCGCAACTCGTCGTCGCTCAGCCCTGACAGAAGATTGGCGAGTTCAGCCTCCGTGTAGTCGTCGGTCAATCCGACTTCTCCTCCGTCGCCGTCCCCTCGATCACCTTCCCCTGCCCGGCAAGCGAGGCGATCGACACTTCCGCCTCTCTGGCCAGCCCGAACAACTCCTTCAGCAGCTCCTCCCGGCTCTGCCGCTTGTCGTCCACCACCACCCGGTGCTCGCTCACCGCCTGCATCCCCGTGCGGTCCATGACCATCTTGATCGCCTTGAGCCGGTCGGCGGTCTTCTCCTCGGGGTCAGAAGCAATCGTCACTAGATCGTCGGCGAGGTCCGCCCCCCGAGCGGCCATCCGCTTCAAAGCCTCGACGCGCAGAGCCGCCAGAACCTTGGCGTTCCTGATCAGCCGATAGCCCAGCGTCTTGGCGTTCTCGTCCGTGTAGCCCGCCAGCCTCGCCGCAGCGGCGTAATCCAGCCCGCCAGTCTCCAAAATTGCCAGGACGAACTTGCGCTGCATCCCCGTCAGCAGCCGCATCTCCGGCGACAGGTCGTCTTCGTCCAGGACCGGGAAAACAAACCGAGGCTGATAAACCCGTTCGACCATGCCATCGGTTTACTTAAGTGAACCAAAATCGTCAAGATCGCCCTGTTTCACGTGAAACATATTCCACATTGGCAAGCTGTCATAGGGTTTCCCTAGAGAAGCCGCGAAAAAGTCAGTTCAGGTAACCCGGCTGCGGGCGGAGCGATCGGCGGGGTCGCCCGGCCCCACCCCGGTCTTTTTCGCCTCGCTGATCTGGCCAGATTGGAAATCTCTAAACACCTAGGCAATGCATTGTTATCGCTACACAATAACTTTCATTAGCGATCGCTCATGTTCCATAATGGCGATTATGCGAATGACCTGTTCGCACCATTAGTCTAGCAACGCTGTAGAATTACGCGTGTGTTGCAGAGCATGCGCCTAACGCTGCTATCTGTCTGCTCAGGCTCGCGTATGGATGAGACACACATAATCAGCTCGCGCGTGTGTGGCGTTGTCACATATTGCCCGGGACGCATATCTCAGCGGATATCCGCGGACACGTCTTGGACTCGCGAGGCTTGTCTGTGGATGCTGGGCTTGGCGAGGGGCTGCTGGGCTCTGCTCGCTGGCGCGCTTTGTGGTCGCGGCCTGCTCGCTCACGAATTGCCGAGCTTCGTCTAGCCGCGCGCGCGAGACTTGATTGGAACTGATTCGTTTACGCCTGTCAATAGCTGCACATTTGGCGTTGATATCATTGATGAATTGGCAAGATATTATGGAACCTGACTGCACTTGCCACATTGGTTGTGCAATCTGCGATAGAAATAGTGACAGATTTGGGATTTTGTCATGGGAAAGTTCTGAATTATCAAAGACGGATTGTGACGCGTTGGCGATCTGTAACAATTTGTGATCAGGCTTCCGCTTCGATCTTGCCCTCTCGCCACGCCCTGCGCGTCGCAGTATCAACATAAATCCCGTCGTATCTCAGCGTCTTGATCTCGACCGGGACGCCAAGCGCCTTGAGCTTGGCCCGCAGGTGGCAGAGATGGACGGCGAACTGCTTCTTGTTGAACTTGTCGGGGTCGAGAGTGACCGAGGCGGCTTCAAGAGCGTCCAGGCTCACGCGCTCGCGGCTCATGACGAGCTGGAAGATGCGGGCTTCGACCGCCGTCAGCTTCCATCGCGTCGGGACCGGGCGCTTGCCGAACAGGATCGACTCCAGCGCCTTCACTCTGGCCTGCAACAGATCGCAGCGATTGTGCAGCTTGGAGATTTCGGCGTTGACCTCGAACATGCTTCGTATTAAGCATGGATTGTGATTTGAAGCAAGGGGGATGTGATGAGCTTGCTCGACGACGTGCGCTGGGAAACGACGCGAAAGGCTTGCGGTTGGGAATTGCCGAAGTCGGCGCCGTGGCCGCTGCGCCTGCCAGTGATCCGCAATATCCGGGCGCTGTTTGCCTCGATCGCGGTTGAGCGACACTACGTCGACATCGAGCCGTTTGGCGGCCTGCGCACCGGCTACGACGAATGGGTGCTCTACGCGATCGCAAGGGGATGGTGCTGAAATGACCGACCCGCGCGACCGTGCAATCCTCGCCTCGATGATCCAGTGGAAACGCGATATCCTGGTCGCCACGCATCCGGCGGTGACGGGAAACCGCGAGGACACCCCTCTCCACATGATCGTCTGCGCCATGCTTGGGGCTTCCAGAACCGAGTGGCCGATGCTGTCGATCACCGGGGCCAAGGTTGATGTCCACGGCTGGCTTTATGCGCCTGTACAGCTTGAAAAAGGCGGCGAGTGGCGAATCGGGCGAATTGGCCAGGTCGAAGCGGCGCGGGACGCTCTGAGGCGGGTGGCGGACTTCTGCAAGCTCGGCGATGTCGATCGGGCGCTGATGATGGAAAGTTTCCGCCGGTGGATCAAGCACGACGCACGGGCCAACGATCCGCACGGGGAACGGGTCAGGATGAATTGACGCC
>Ga0335069_10001961_pt1 | contig 32329 bp, 25 predicted proteins | sample Lox_Sample_11_FD_206714 | JGI IMG/M metagenome (GOLD analysis project Ga0335069, IMG submission 206714) | Soil microbial communities from Loxahatchee National Wildlife Refuge, Florida, United States - Lox_Sample_1.1 | ecosystem: Environmental > Terrestrial > Soil > Wetlands | place: USA...
AATGTGAATGCTGTGGTTGAAATAAACGAAATTCGGAAGCTGGTTGACGCGCGACCACTCGATCGAGCGGCCGCTGCGGAAACTTTCACGCACGGGTTCGAGGTACTGGGCGTTGGTCCAGATCTGCGCGTGGCAGTTCATGCAGGTCTTGGTCGGCGGAATGCCGGCGAAGCTGGACTGCTCAACCGAAGTGTGACAGTAGCGGCAGTCGATGCCGAGCCCGGTGACGTGGTGCTGGTGGCTGAAGGGCACAGGTTGCGATTTGCGGACACCCGCCCAGGTGATATAAGGCGAGAACTGCCCTTCGTATAGAATCCAGAACACGCCCGCCACCGCGAAAACCAGAACGAACAGCGAGGCTCGCGCGATTGCATTGCTGCTTCGTGGAAAGATCTGCATTGAAAATTGATGACGACGATTTTGTTCGGGAACGCGCTCTTCCGGCTTCCCGGATTTACGGGTTTATGTGTGATCTCTTATGTGATCCAAGTCACACACACTTCGTGACGCCTGACACTAGGACTGGTGAGTATAACAGTTGACAAGGGTTTGGGAATAGGGAATTGCGAGGTTTTCTTTTTGCGAACAAGGTTCGAGGAGCAAGGCGGGGAAAGCTGTTGAAATTTTCGACAGTCCCTTCGGCGGTTGGTCTGACTCACATCTAGCGCAGGTTCATCACGAGCAGTTTCGGCTCGGTCATTTCTTCGATGGCATAACGCAGGCCTTCGCGCCCGAGGCCGGAGTCTTTGACGCCGCCGTACGGCATGTGGTCGATGCGGAACGTCGGGACATCGCCGGCAATCAGGCCGCCGACTTCGAGTTCGTCATAGGCCTGGAAAATAAGTTTCGCATCGCGGGTGAAGAGTCCGGCCTGCAGACCGTAGGCAGAGTTGTTGATTTCGCGGAGAGCGGCAGCGAAATCGTTGTAAGGCTCAACGGTAACAACCGGCGCGAAAATTTCCTGGCAATTCACCTTCATGTCGGGCTTGGTGCCGGTGAGGACCGCAGGCTCCAGCAGAGAGCCTTTGCGTTTTCCGCCGCACAGCAAGCGGGCTCCAGCGCGCACGGCTTCTTGCACCCAGTCGGCGGCGCGGATAGCATCGCTCTCGCGGATGAGAGGGCCGACATCCATGGACTCGTCGAGCGGGTCGCCGAGCTTGAGGTTGCGAACGCCGGCGAGAAAATGCTCGGTAAATCTACCGTACACGGAGTGCTCGACAAGAATGCGCTGGACGGAGATGCAGGCTTGCCCGGCGTAGGAGAATCCACCCATGATGCAGCGATCGGCTGCGTAGGCGAGGTCGGCGTCGCTGTGGACGATGACACCGGAATTGCCGCCGAGTTCGAGCAGGACTCTCTTCTTTCCGGCGTTTGACTTGATCGCCCAGCCTACGGCTGCGCTGCCGGTGAAGCTGACAAGTTTGATGCGGTCGTCGCGCACCAGCAGTGCGGAATCTTCGTTGGAGAGCAGCAACGCGTTGAAGCCGCCGTCGGGCCACCCGGCTTGCTGGATTACTTCGGCGAGCAACAAAGAGCTGAGCGGCGTTTGCGGGGCGGGCTTGAGGACCATGGAGCAGCCGGCAGCGATGGCAGGCGCAACTTTGTGCGCGACCAGATTCAGCGGAAAATTAAATGGCGTGATGCCGACGATCGGCCCGAGCGGGAATCGTTTGACGATGCCCCACCGTCCGGCAGTGGATTGTTGCCAGTCGAGCGGAAGGTACTCGCCGTAGCCGCGAACGGTTTCCTCCGCAGCGATGTTGAAGGTGAAGATGGCGCGATCCACTTCGCTGCGGGCAGACTTGATGGGCTTGCCCGCTTCCTGCGCGAGCGTGCGAACGAATTCGTCTTTGCGGCTCTGAATGCCGTCGGCAATACGGCGGAGCACGCGCTGGCGTTCGAAAGCCGGGAGGCGGCGCGTGGTTCCGAAAGCTTTAACGGAGGCGGCGATGGCGGCTTCGGCATGCTGCGCGCGTCCCTGGAAGACGCGGGCGAGGACTTGGCCATCGTAGGGGGCACGGACTTCGACGATTTCACCCTCCTCCAGCCACTTCCCATCGAGATAGAAACCGTGGGTTGCAACTGGAGCGATCGTCATTTCAGCCATAGCCATCCTCCCCAAGCCGTAATTGTGATTATAGAACTGCGCGGGGCTGCCAAGGTGCGGGAATGAAATCGGCGGGGCATACGCCGCCACACATCTTTAAGCAAGCTTGATCACCGACTGCGCGGCTTGAAGCGGTCGTCGATTTCGACTTGATAACCCTTCACGATTTTGTTGGTCTCGTTGGCCATGCCGACGACAGCCATGAGTTCCTTGAACTGCGCGTCGGTCATACCGGCCTTGCGGGCGGAGGCGGTGTGCGAGGCGATGCAGTACTCGCAGCCGTTGGTGGTGGAGACGGCGACGTAGATCATTTCTTTGGTGAGGGGATCGAGCGCGCCGGGGGACATGATTTGCTTGATGTCTTCCCATGTGCGCTTGAGCGTGGCAGGGTCGTGGGCGATGGCTTTCCAGAAATTGTTGATCCAGTCAGTTTTGCGCGTGGCCATGATGTCGTCGTAGACGGCGCGGACTTCAGGACTGGCGTCTTGGTATTCGATGAGGCCGAAAAGAGACATGAACCCTCCAGGTGTAAGGTGTCAGGTCTCAGGTGTCAGGAAAAGCTCATGGTGCAAATGTGTAGGCGGACATCCAGGCGGTGTTCCTGAGACCTGAAACCTGAGACCTTGTTCTACGAAATCCAATCCAACACCTTATAGTACGCGCCGGCAAATGGCAGGAACCATGGACTGCCGGTGTAAAGACCTAGCGGCGCGCCGGGGAAGGCGATCCCGACAAATGGGTTGTCTGTTTTTCCTGACGTAATCCAGTCGGCCATTTTCTGGCCTTGCCAGGTTGCCATGGCAACTCCATGGCCTGCGTAGCCGACTGCGTAGTAGATGCCGTCCATCTCACCCGCGTGGGGCATCATGTCGAAACAGAAATCGAGCGTACCGCCCCAGACGTATTCGACTTTCGTATTGCGGAGCTGCGGATAGACCTCGATCATCCCGCGGCGGAGGATTTCGGCGCTTTTTCGGATGGTTTGGTCGGTCTCAGGGAAAAACGCAGCGCGGCCGCCGAAGAGCATGCGATTGTCAGGCGTGAGACGGTAGTAATAAAGATAGTTTTTCGAATCGTAGATCTGGCGATTGCGCGGGCTGAGTTCGCGGGCCAGGGCCTCGGGCAATACTTCCGTCGTAATAATGAAGGAGCCGATGGGGATGATCTTTTTCTGGAGCTTCGGCGTGGCCGGGCCGGTGTAGCCGCTGGTGCCGACTAGAACGTTGCGAGCCCAGAAATTTCCGCGCGAGGTTTGGAGTTGGAAGCCGGGGGCGCCGTTCTTGGTTTCGCGCTGGATTGCCAGCAGTCTGGTTCGCTCGGCAATCTGCGCTCCGGCGCGCATCACGGCTGCGCCAAGACCTGCTACGTAGCGGGCTGGATTCACGCCGACGCTGATTTCGTCCACCATGCCTCCGTAATAAATGTCGGAGCCGATTTCGCTGCGGAGTTCATTGCGCGGCACCACGCGGAGCTGATGATTGAACTCGCGGGAGATGACTTCGACTTGGCGGGCGTAGTCGTCGAAATGGATCTGTTTGCAGGCGACTTCGAGGTGTCCGGTACGGGCGAAGTCGCACGCAATGTTTTCCTCTTTGACGATGCGCTCGACGACCTGAATCGTCTCGATCGAGGCGGCGTACATGCGCTGCGTCAGTTCGCGGCCATACATCGACATCAGTTTGTTGACGCCGAGTTTGAGGCCGGTGAGGACCATCCCGCCGTTGCGCGAACTTGCGCCCCAGCCGATGGTCTCGGATTCAAGGACTATGACCTTGGCTCCGCTCTTGGCAAGTGCGAGCCCGGCGGAGAGGCCCGTGAAGCCAGCGCCGATAATGGCAACGTCAGCCGTTTCCGGCAGCGGCTGCGCCGGCGGAGTTGGCATTTGGACTGTGGTGAGCCAGTAGTTGAGTTCCTGAGGCATGTTAAATTTCGTCCAGCGTTCTCTTGTGCGGCTCTGCTCGTGGCCCTTGAAAGCCTTCTCATCACCACGAAGGACACCAAGGTACACGAAGGAAATTGAACTACAGAATCGCTGTTTCGTGAATGGTACGACCTTCCGCGAAGCGGGAGAAGTTTAACAGCGAAGCGTCGATTAGGTCTGTGCGGCCGGTGAGAATCAGGTCGCTGAGGATTTTGCCTGTCGCCGGAGCGTGCATGACACCGTGGCCGCTGAAGCCGTTGGCGAAGAAGAAGCCGGGGACTTCTGGCGATTCGCCGAGGATTGGGTGATGGTCGGGAGTCATTTCGTAAAGCCCGGCCCAGGCGCGCTTTGGGTTCACCGGCAGATTTTCAAAAATGGGCACGCGGTCGGCGGCGCGGGTCAGAATTTTTTCCACGAACGTCGGCTCGAAGTCCATCTTGTAACCCGGCGTTTCCTCCGGATCATTCCACGCCAGCAGAAAGCCGCGTGCTTCCGGGCGAAAGTGGAAACCGTTCGACATGTCGATGATCATGGGCGCGGTGTGGGGAAACGTGTCGAACGGTTCGGTGGGAACGAGCATGCGGCGCAGAGGTTCGACGGGAAGGCTGATGCCAATCATGCTGGCGACCCCGGCGGCCCACGGGCCTGCACAGTTCACCACCGTGCGCGTTGAAACGCTTCCATGTGTAGTGGCGATTTCGAATCCTCCGGAAGTTCGCGAGATCGCGGTGACGGTCGCATTTTTCCATAGCGTGGCACCGTGATCGGAGGCCCAGGTCATGAATCCGGTCATGGCACTGTAGGGATCGACAAAACCATCCGTTGAGCAGAAGCTGCCGCCGACGATGTCGTCGCCGCGCAACAGCGGGAACATGCTGCGAATTTCATCGCCGGAAATGAGGCGGACGTTCTTAAGCCCCATGGCAACTTGCTTTTCGTAGTTGGCGCGCAGGTAGGCGAGATGCTTGTCATTCGTCGCGCAGAATAGATATCCCTGAGGGCGGTAGTCGCACGGATAGCCGAGCCGCTCTTCGAAACTCGCGTAGAACGGAATCGCATACAGCGACATTTGAATATTGACGGGCGTGGAGAACTGGGCGCGCACGCCGCCCATGCTTTTGCCGGTGGAGCCCTTGCCCGGCGAATTTTCGCGTTCAAGAACGAGAACGTTCTTACAACCGGCGGCGACAAGATGGCAGGCAATACTCGAGCCGACAATCCCTCCGCCGATGAGAACGACATCCACCGTTTGCATGCGGGGCCATTGTAAAACGTGGAGCCGATGTGCGGAGGTGTGAAAACGACAACAAAAAAGGAGGCGGGCCGCGGCCCGCCTCCGGGTTTACGCCGTTCTTACTGATTCGGAGTTTTTGCAGCGGCAGGCTTGAGGCTCGCTGCCGGCTTCAACGCCGGTCCACTCTTTTTCTCTCGCCGCATCTGCTCGGCTAGTTCGCGAATTTCGGTTAGGTCGCGTTGCATTTCGCTCCATCCGTACCAGAGGGCGTAGTCGGGGCTGGCGTGGAACGTGCCCTGGAACGTCCGCATGCGGTGCTCGAGATACATGACAAATAACTTCTGTTCGACCACCGTTGGAGCATCGTGGAAGGTCAGAAGGTTCGGGAATGCGTAGGCATAGTTCTTGGGCTGCGGAACGATGCCGTCTCTGTAGAGGCCCGCGACGATTTTGATCGCCTCGGCCATGAGGTGGTCAGCCTGCTTGATCATGTCGTCGCCAGCTTCGAGCTGTTGTTTGGCGAAATTGCCAGAGTGACATTGGTTGCAGGTCTTGAGCATCTTGTCGCGTTCTTTTTGCCAATCTTCCTGCGTCAGGCGCGCAACATCGGCGGCTTGCACCGTGGCTACAAGAGCTGTTGGCTTGCCGTCAGGATCGAGCACGCCCAGCGCCTGCAGAATCGTGGCGCGGTCGGCCGCCCATTGCTTGTCCTCAGGAAGTGGCAGACGCACGGCGAGGAATCCCCATGCTGTTCGCACGCCATGATCGCCGTTCTGCATGTGGCAGGTCTGGCAGGTCGGAGCGGCCGCGCCTTCTTTCAAAATGCCGCGCTGCTTCAGATCATTGCGCACGCCGTGTTTCGAAGACGAATACATTTCCCACTGCGGGTGATCGAACCCCATGTGGCAGGTTTCGCAGGCTTGGGGAGACTTCGCTTCTTCGACCGAGAATGTGTGGCGCGTGTGGCAAGAATCGCACGACGCAGAGCCAAACTCGTTCCCCTGACTCTTCAGCCGAGCAATTTCCTCCACCGGTTTTTCGCCGACCTTGTGGCACGCGCCGCAGCCTTTTTGGCCTTCGATCAAGGTCATCGGCTGCCAATGGATGGTCGGCATGGCCATCATGGCGGCCCAACCTTTGGAATGCTTGCCGTGCCGGTACTGCTCGACCTGAGTCTGGTGACATTGGGCACAGGTGTCGGGCGTTGGAATCTTGACTTTGGCCACATCGCTGGCCGACTGATGGTCCGAGCCATGGCAGCTGACGCAGGTCACGTCCATGCCGCTGTGCTTGCTTAGTTTCCAGTCAGAAACGATGTTCGGAGTTTGTTTGGAGTGGCAATCAATGCAGGCAGCCGCGGATCCGGGTGCTTGCGCGGGGGCAAAGGAAGTTAGCAGTAGGGTTAGGACAAACAGCACGGTGAAAAGACGCATGAATCCCCTCCAGGCAGAAAACAGATGAGAATAGGGGCCCAATGAAACCTGCCGCGATGACTTTTGTCACAGCTCAGGAGAACGCGGCGGCGAATCCAACTCCGACGAGCACGATTACCAGGAACCAGCCGAAGACCACCGCGAATGCTGCTCCCGACTTCACCTTGCTGATGCAGGTGATTCCGATGGCAGTCAGGGCCAGCACCCAGAGGGTGAAGACGTCGAAGGGCGTCAGGAGTGCGGCCAGCACCGGATTCGCGGCGCGGTCAATGAAGTAGCCGGGGTTGGTGGCTACCGGATTCTGAAAGGTAAATGTATCGCTGCTCACTCCGGCCACAATCGAGAGAATTGCGAGAATCGATTTCAGGAGGCCGGGAACGCTCGCATAAAAGACGAGAGCGAACAAAGTCTTGAACTTCACATCCGCGCTGAAGGCGAATTTGAGGGTCGCAAACAAAACGGCGGCGACGAGCGCATACCAGCCGAGAATGAACACCGTGAAGAGGTAGGAGAAATTTCGCGTGAACTTGACCTGCGTATCCATCGCTTTTTCGCGATCCGCGGCGGGCATGCGCTCCATGCGTTCGGCCTGCTTCGGTTGGGCCTGAATCTGATTCTCGGCGACTTTGCGAAAGCCGATCTTCTGATCCACCACGTAGACAAAGATGAGCGAAATAATGGCGGTGATCAGGAACGGCGCCCACCAGCTGGCATTGCGGCGGAGGTCGGTAAACGTTTTGCTCGGTGCGATGAAAGTGTCGAGTAAGCGCTCACCCTCGGACAGGGGCGCGGGCTGTTGAGGATCCTGCGGGGGGACAATTGCGGCTGTGGCCATGGTCACTCCTTGGACCTGCGCATTCTACTTCGCGCTGGTTTGCAAACACAACCGGGACGTGTCAACTGGCGATTTCTTTTCATGTCATCCGGAGCGGAGTGAGGCGCATGCCGAACGCAGTCGAAGGACCCCTATTTCACCCGCGCACTGTGATTGAGCGGCGCCGTCATTCTGACGCCGACAGCGGTTGCGGGAGTAGGGGTCCTTCGACTCCGCTCAGGATGACATTGGAATAAAAGCCACAGACCCTCAGGAGGAGATTTTGGTTGCTGCTGGCGAAGTGCTGAGCGGGCCCGTTACGAGGCGGCGATTTCGGGGGTGGCTTCGAGGAGGCTGTGGGCGTAGTCGCTTTGCGGGCGGCTCACGATCTGTTCGGTCGATCCCACCTCGACGAGCTTTCCTTTGTACATCACGGCGACGCGAGTGGACAGGTAGCGTACTACTGGCATCGAGTGCGAGATGAAGAGATAGGTCAGTTTGAATTCGCGCTGCAGGGATTGCAGGAGATTCACAATCTGAGCGCCGACGCCGACGTCGAGCGCGGAGACGGGCTCGTCGGCGACGATGAATTTCGGGCGGAGTGCGAGAGCGCGGGCGATGCCGATACGCTGGCGCTGGCCGCCGGAAAATTCGTGGGGATAACGTCGTATCGCGGAGTCGTCGAGGCCGACGGCACGCAGGAGTTCGGCGACGCGGCGGCCGCGCTCGCCCCGCGTCATATTCTCATGGACGATGAGCGGTTCGGCGAGCACGTCTTCGACACGAAAGCGCGGGTCGAGCGAGCCGAACGGATCCTGGAAGATGATTTGCATGTCGCGGCGGAGAGCGCGAAGTTCGCGCGCGTTGGCGGCGAGGACATTAGTGCCAGCAAAGGTTACTTGGCCCGACGTCGGCTCGATGAGGCGCAAAATCAGCCTGCCCAGTGTGCTTTTGCCCGAGCCCGATTCGCCGACCAGACCGAGGGTTTCGCCTTGGTGAATTTCGAGCGACACGTCGTCGACAGCGCGGACCTCGCCGCTTTGACGACTGCTGAAAGCCGATTGGGCCAGGGGAAAGACTTTCGCGAGATTGCGAATTTCTACGAGGGGCACAACACGAGGCTATCAGCAGCGATCACTCATGGACAGAGCGAGCGGAAAAAGCAGGACCTCATGCAGCAACGGAAAAGGGTTCAGTTTTTCTTGGTAGGGCCGCCGAGCCACTCCTTCGGCCACATCACTTGGACGAGAATGCACGTCACGAGACAAACGAAGAACGCGGCCCATTGCGGATGTTGGGGCCACATTTTCCGCATCAGGCCCAGCTGGCCAAACCAGAAACTGACGGCGGTCGCGATTAGGCTGGCAATTACAGCGAGTTTCACGGTTCGCATCGACACCATCCTCTGCGCAATGATACGTCGGTTCGGGCGGCAGAGTTCCCGAAATTTCTTTGGGCGATCTTTTGGGGCGCAGGCGCTCGCCGAAGGAAAGGCACCTCATCCAGCAATCATGGGCACGGAAGCCAGGGCCGCCAGCATGCCTAACGTGCGGGTACGGCTGAAGTGCTCGTGGAGGAAAATACGGGCGAGCAAAACCGTTACGGCTGGGTATAGCGAGCTAAGAACAACGGCCGAATCGAGGCGTCCGACTTGGGCGGCCCGGACGAAGGTCGCACTGCCGCAAGTGTCGAGAATACCGGCGATGATGGCGATTCCAGCGATCGAACGCGGCACGGTTTGAAAGTGCCTTCCCGCGGCCACGAAGGCCAGCGTAACTACGAGCGACGCCAATCGCGAACAAACCGCAATCCACAAGGCCGCAGCATTTCCCGCCTGGTGCACACATAGATAGAAGCCGGCGAAGCCGCATCCAGCCAGCACTGCCAAGCCGATGCCTCGTGGATGTCCGTCGCTATTTTCCGTGCGGGAAATGAGCCACACGCCTACGACCGCGACCACAAAGCCCAGAGCGCGACGCCAACCGGGAAATCCTTCGAACACCGCGGTGACAAGAGTGGGGATACCTGCGCCGAGTACGGCGGCTACGGGCGCAACCAATCCCATGTTTCCGCTGGCCAGCGAGCGATAGAAGAGCGCCAGGGCTGCGCCTCCGACGGCTCCGGCCGCCAGGGCCCAGGACAGGCCCTTGCCTTGGGGGAACGGCAGGCCGCTGGCGAAGGCGACGGATCCGGCAATCAACATTCCACTCAGATTCACTATCGAAGTGAACAGAAATGCATTCACGCGTTTGGCGCCCAGACCACCGAGGAAGTCACTCGCTCCCCATGCGCCGACGGCAATCAGGCTAAAGGTGGCAGGAAGAGATGTCGGCATGAGAGACACGGGAAGATGAGAGTAGCAGAAGGATTGGAGGAAGTCAGAAGTGAGAGGTCTGATTGCAGAAGTGCTTCGGCGATAGAGACGAACATCGCAGGCACAAAAAATAGGGCCGGGAGTCTACTCCGGCCCTCGGAGTACTACTGGCGAAACCTATCCTCCATGCGGGCCGTTGTGGCAGTCGTAGCAGTTGAACTGGTGGCCTGCAGGGAAGGTCTTGTTTCCGTTTTCCGTGTGGAAGGTGCGGGAGACTTTGGCAACGGACAGCGCACTGCCTCGATAGTCGGAACCGTGGCAGTAGGCGCACTCGGACAGATGCCTTTCAGCATAGTCCTCGTGGCCGCTTACCCAGGGCTGACCGATGGTATGCAGCCCGTGCGGCCCGCCGTTGGGCGTGGTCGGAACATTGGTGTGGCACACGCTACATTCCGTAATCTTGGCAACGTAGCCCTGAAGTTTCTGCGGATAGACGCTGTCGTTGGCCTGGAGAGTCGGGAACTCGGCGTGCGGCGAGCCGTGGCAACCGGAGCAGAAAACTGTTCCGTGGCCCGTGCTGTAGCGATAGAGATCGGAACCTTGAACGGGCACGTTGGGGTTGGTGGCAAAGGTCTGATCAGTGACCGTCCGCCACTGGCCGTTGTCGAACGCTGTGGAATAACGCTGACTGTTCTGATGGCAAAGCTGGCAGGACGGTTCCACCAGCCAGGGATTGCGAGTGGGATTGCCGGCATAGGTAAGCGTACCGTGACAATTGGAGCACAGTACCTTATTCATCGCGCCACGTTTGCATTGCGTGACCGGTCCGGGGTGGCACAGGTAGCAGGACTTCGTGTCATCCGACTGGCTGATCTGGTCGAGTGTTTGCCCGACGGAATGCAGAATCTGCGGCCCATGCAGCAGGTGCATGTCGCTCGCTTCCGCGCCGATGCCGCTCAAACCTGGCGTTCCTAAAGCATTGTCGCTGTGGCAAACGGCACAAAGCACGGGCGTACCGCCGACCGCCGTCTGGTACAAGCTCGACTGATAGGTATAGCCGAGACTCTTGAGCTGACCCAAGTAAGACGAGATGTTCCAGCGGTCGTCGTGCTTCTTGAGGATGTTGAGCTTCATGTCCTTGGCGGGGTCGGGATTGTTGACCCAGCCACTGGCCGGTTCCGCGTCGGGATCGGTGCCGGACGAATGGCAGGTGCCACAGCTCAGCTCGTCGCTCACCGAAAGCACGATGCTGGAATTGGCGACGGCTTTGCCGCCGACCTTCGCCGTCAGCTTGGCCATCGGATAGGGATTGAATTTGCCCTTGTCGTCAAAGCCGATCGTCGGCACACCAAGCGCTTCCCAGTAGCCAGGATTGGGGTTGAAGGCCAGGTTGTTCGCCTTCTTGCCTTGGGTCTTGAACCCGGCCAAGCCAACGTCAGGAGCGGGGCTGGCGTGGAACAGAGCCTGAACCCACGTCCAAAAATTGGTCTTCGTGGAACTGATCGAGTTGATGGAGCCTGTCGTGTCCTTCGTGGCCTTATAGGTCAGGGTCGCGCCACTGTTGACGACAACAGGTGGCTCGGCTTTTTGTATCAACTGCGCGTGGATGACGTTGTAGGGAGGCAGGACGGAGAAGATCGAGTAGTCCTTGCCGTCGATGCAGTGCATGCCCAGTTCGCTCCAGGCGAGGAGGGCATACGACGAAGCGGCTGGGGCTTGCTGTGTGTTTTCGGGGGAGGGCGCCGAGCGTGCGGCCAGGCGCCTCATACCGCCGGCCGAAAGCAGAACGGCGGCTGCAAGAAGAGTCAATGCAAATGCTCGCTTCATCTTAGGTTTCTCCTGACGGCTGAGCGTTTCTTTTTATTTAGCGCGGGACTGAAGGGCATTGCGATCAGGGGTGGCGAGTCCTGACCTGGAAAATTGTCACAAGGATGACGTGCGGGATAACAAGACGTCAGTGATGTCTGTCACGTTGTCACGTGATGTTGCGTTGCGAAATATAGAAACTATTGGGTTTAAAGAGTGGAAGGTGGGTCCGTTTTACCCAGTCATCACCCGCGATGCGGACTCAGAAGTGCATGGCCCGCGACGGCGCGACAAAACGGGTGCACAGTTCGCACCGGTTCAAGAGTCTGCAGATTTTTTCAGTTACGCCATCACCGCTTGCGGCTGCGCTTTTGCTGTCAGCAACTGGCGAAGGACGTAGGGCAGAATTCCACCGTTGGCAAAATAGAGCGCTTCCTGTGGCGTGTCGATCCGGACGATTGCCTGAAATTCCGCGGTCTTTCCGCCTTTGACTCGGACCGTAATCCTGCGGCCGGAGGAAAACTTCTCGACAACATCGCGAATGCCGGCGATCTCGAAGACTTCTTCGCCGTTTAATTTAAGCGATTCGGCATTTTCGCCCGGAAGAAATTGTAACGGCAGAATTCCCATGCCCACGAGGTTGGAGCGGTGAATGCGCTCGTAACTCTCCGCGATGACCGCGCGCACCCCGAGCAGGCGAGGGCCTTTGGCGGCCCAGTCGCGGGATGAACCGGAACCGTATTCTTTGCCGGCGAGGATTACCAGCGGAACTCCTTCGGCACGGTATTTTTCGGAGGCGTCGAAGATGGACATTTCGGCTCCGTCCGGCAGATGGCGCGCGAATCCGCCTTCGGTTGCCACCATTTTGTTGCGCAGGCGGACGTTCGCAAACGTTCCGCGCACCATGACTTCATGATTGCCACGGCGGGAGCCGTAGGAGTTAAAGTCGGCGGGCTGCACGCCGTGGGCAATGAGGTACTTCCCTGCCGGACCGTCTTTCTTGATCGAACCCGCGGGCGAAATGTGATCGGTCGTCACGCTGTCGCCGAGGACGGCGAGGACGCGCGCCGCGTGGATGTCTTCGATCGGCGCGGGCTTGAGGACCATGTCGTCAAAATATGGCGCCTGGCGGATGTAGGTCGAGTCTTTCTCCCAGGTGTAGGTTTCGCCCTTGGGAACGGCGAGCGAGCGCCAGCGCTCGTCTCCCGCATAGACTTCGCTGTAGCTCTTGCGGAACATGTCGGAAGAGATGGCTCCGGCCAGCGCCTGCTCGATTTCACGCTGCGCCGGCCAGATGTCGGCCAGATACACAGCTTCGCCATCCTTGCCTTTGCCGATCGGATCTTTGCGCAGATCGACGTCGATGCGTCCCGCGAGGGCGAAGGCGACCACCAGCGGCGGAGACATGAGGTAGTTGGCGCGAACTTCGGAATTGATGCGGCCTTCAAAGTTGCGATTGCCGGAAAGGACAGATGCGACGACCAGGCTCTTCTCTTCGATTTCTTTCGAGACCTCGGTGGGCAGCGGACCGGAGTTGCCGATGCAGGTGGTGCAACCGTAGCCGACGATGTGGAATTTCAGTTTCTCGAGATAGGGTGTGAGCCCGGCTTTTTCCAGATAGTCGCGCACTACCTTCGATCCGGGAGCGAGCGAGGTTTTCACCCAAGCCGGAACTGTCAAACCTTTCTCGACGGCTTTTTTCGCGAGTAGACCGGCGGCGATCAGGACGGATGGGTTCGATGTGTTCGTGCAGGATGTGATCGCCGCGATTACGACGCTGCCGTGATGCAAATTTCCGTTGGCGGCGGGTTTGGGCTCTCCTTTCGCAGCCTTCATCAGGCCGGGCAGCGCATGTGTGAACGATTCTCCAGCTTTCGAGAGCACCACGCGATCCTGCGGGCGCTTCGGACCGGCGAGGCTGGGCTCGACGGTGGAGAGATCGAGGCTGAGAAGCTCGGAGTATTCGGCTTCGGGAGTTTTGGCGTCGTGGAAGAGTCCCTGCTCGCGCGCGTAGGCTTCGACCAGAGCGATTTGCTCGGCGCTGCGGCCGGTGAGTTCGAGATAGCGCAGACTCTCTTTGTCGATGGGGAAGATGCCGCACGTGGCGCCGTATTCGGGCGCCATGTTGGCGATGGTCGCGCGATCGGCGAGCGGAAGGTCCTGCAGGCCGGGGCCAAAGTACTCGACAAACTTTCCGACGACGCCGTGCTTGCGCAGCATTTCGGTGATGGTGAGGACGAGATCGGTGGCGGTCGCTCCTTCACGCAGACGGCCGGTGAGTTTGACGCCGACGACGAGCGGAATCAGCATGGAAACGGGCTGGCCGAGCATGGCGGCCTCCGCTTCGATTCCGCCAACGCCCCAGCCGAGCACGCCGAGTCCGTTGACCATGGTGGTGTGCGAGTCGGTGCCAACGAGGGTGTCGGGATAGGCCGTCCGCTTGCCCCCCTGCTCGTTTACGAACACGACGCGCGCGAGGTATTCGATGTTGACCTGGTGCACGATCCCGGTATCAGGCGGCACGATGGCGAGATTGCGGAAACCCGTTTGGCCCCAGCGCAGGAAAGCATAGCGTTCTTTGTTGCGCTGAAATTCGAGCAGGGCATTCATGTCGAGCGCGCTCGGCGAACCGAATTCGTCCACTTGCACCGAGTGGTCGATCACGAGTTCGGCGGGTTGCAGAGGATTGATCAGCTTTGGGTCGCCGCCGAGGCGCTTCATGGCATCGCGCATGGCGGCGAGATCGACCACGGCGGGCACGCCGGTGAAGTCCTGGAGCAGGACGCGGCTAGGCGTAAAGGCAATTTCCTTTTCGGGCTTGGAGTTCTTGTTCCATGCGGCGAGGGCGCCAATTTCTTCGGGCGTGACGTTGCGTCCATCTTCGGTGCGCAGCAGGTTCTCGAGCAAGATGCGCAAAGAAAACGGCAGGTGCTTCGTCGAGATGCCCTGTTTGTCGAGCGCGTCGAGGCGGTAGAGTTCGTACTCTTTGTTGCCGACTGTGAAGGTGCTACGCGCGCCGAAACTGTTTGATGACATGATGGCCTTCCGGTTTCAAGATGAGCCTGCTCCACACTCACGGGCGTGGACTCTGTGAATTTATAGTGTAATCGCTTTCCGACGCTGCGTGGTCCGTGCCGGCCAGGTGTTCCGGTAGACTACAGTCCCACTCCTATGCAGACGTTGGCTTATGTTGCGCTCGTGGTTCGCGATTACGACGAAGCACTCGCCTTCTATGTGAACTTGCTTCATTTTCGCGTGATCGAAGACACTCGTCTCAGCGAGACCAAACGCTGGGTGCTGGTGGCACCGCCCGGTTCGCAGGGCTCGTGCCTTTTGTTAGCGAGGGCGGCTACACAGGAACAAGAAAGCCGCGTTGGAAATCAGACGGGAGGCCGGGTGTTTCTCTTCCTTCACACCGACGACTTCTGGCGCGATTACCACGCCATGGTGGCCAGCGACGTGAAATTTGTTCGGCCACCTGTAGAGGAAGAATACGGCACGGTGGCGGTCTTCGAAGATCTTTATGGCAACAAGTGGGATTTGCTCCAGTTGAAACGGCCGTCAAGCGGGGGCTAAGCTCGCAGCTTCACAACCGGGCGTAACCGCAAGCCTACCTCAGCGGCTAAAAGCCGCAAATCCGTGGGATAGCTTGATCGCAGCGCTGAAGCGCTGCGCCACCCAAAGTCCGGATACACCACCTCGAAAGCAGTACTAGACCACCGCCGACGCTACTTCGCTTTCAGCAACAGCACGGGTACGCCGACGCTATGACGAACGCGAGTGACCGTGGTCCCCAGAAAAATGTCCGCAAGAAAACGATGCCCATGGGTGCTCATCGCCACCAGATCGCAGCCCTTTTCGTTCACCCACTTGATAATTTCCTTGGCCGGCTCACCGAACGCCAGTTCTGTTTGCGCCGGGATTCCGGCCGCTTGAAATTCGGCGTGGACCTTGTCGAGGTAGGCTTTGTCCTCGGAGATTTCGGGGCTCACGGCGTCTTTCCCGTACGTCCGGGCAGCCCATCCATCCGCAACATGCAGCAAAACCAGCCGGCTGTTTGCTATTTTGGCCAGCTTCTTGACATGCTCGATGATGGCCCGGTCCGAGGGCGTTCCGTCGAGCGTTACCAGGATGGTGTCATACATAATTCATCCGCCCACGATGATATGCCACGCCGTGCGCACGGAATCGGGCAGGCCGTAGAGGTCCAGGGCGGTGATCAGGATAGCACTCGCCCAGCCCGCGGCCAGCAGAATCGGGCCGTTCTTCCAGCCTCCCATGCGCGCTCGCGAACTCGTGAAATGCATTAACGGAAACATGGCAAACGGCAACTGCAGCGCCAGTACCACCTGGCTTAGGGTGAGGAGATCGGTGACGCTGCTGTCGCCGCGCAAGCCAATCACAATCACCGCCGGCAGGATGGCCAGCGTTCGCGTGATCAAGCGGCGCACCCAAGGCACGACGCGCCAATGCATGAACCCCTCCATGACGACTTGGCCGGCAAGTGTTCCGGTGATCGTGCTGCTCTGACCACTGGCGAGGAGCGCGATGGCGAAAAGCGTGCTGGCAGCGGCGGTGCCCAGCAGAGGAGCGAGCGTCAGGTATGCGACGCGAATCCAATCGCTGTCCGGCGCGAACGTGACTACGTGTCCCCCACTCACCGTGACGCTCGACTTGCCGAAGAAAACGGTCGCCGCCAGCACCAGGATCGCGGCATTGACAAAGAAAGCGATACTCAGTGCGACCACCGAATCGATGGTGTTGAACTGGATGGCGCGGCGAATGGATCGGTCGTCTTTTTGCAGTTGGCGGCTCTGCACCAGCGCCGAATGCAAATACAAATTGTGCGGCATCACCGTCGCACCGATGATTCCGATCGCGAGATAGAGCATGCCGGTCTCGGCGAAATGGCTGGGAAGCAGGGCTCGACCGGCCTCGAGAAAACTTGGCTTGGTTTGCGGGAGAACGAAGATTTCGATGAAATAGCAGACCGAGATCGTGCCGATCAGCACCAGTACTACCGCTTCGATGGTGCGCATGCCGAAGCGTTGCAGCGCGAGCAGGAGCAGGACATCGAGGCCGGTAATAATCACAGCCCAAAACAAGGGAATATGAAACAGCAGGTTGAGGGCGACGGCGCTGCCCAGGACTTCAGCCAAATCGCAGGCGCCGATGGCCAACTCGCTCATCAGCCAGTTCGGCCAGCGCGTCCATTGCGGATACCAGTCGCGGCAGCACTGCGCCAGATCCTTGCCGGTTACCACACCAAGGCGCGCCGAAATGATCTGCATGAAAATGGCGATGGTGCTGGCGAGGCCGACCACCCACATCAGCCCATACTTGTACTGAGCGCCACTCTGAAGATCGGTGCCCCAGTTTCCTGGGTCCATGTAGCCGACGCTCACCAAAATTGCGGGGCCAACAAACGCGCGCCATTGACGCCAGAATCCCGCTTGATGGTGGGGCACTTCGATGGTGCTGTGCACGCCCTCGAGAGAAACGCTTCCCGAGGAACGGGCGCCAAGCGAGCCGGCAGGCGCGGACGCGCTAGCTGTGGCATCGCCGATGATGGACCCGTCTGCACGACGGTTCGATGGATTCAGAAGACACCCCGAAGTCAACTGACGTATATGGTACTACATTAACCGTGGTTAATTATGCGGGAACGGGGAGGCTGCAGGGAGACCCAGATTCGTTCGGCTGCGGACCGGCCCAAGACGACCGCACCTGCAGCGGTTTTGATGGAAAGCGTCTTGTCGTAGTTGCGTTCCGTCACGCCAAGTTTCGCGCCCGGCCGGATGCCGCGCGCTTCCAGAAATTCCAGCAAATGCCGGTCGCGCTCGTAAATTCCGCTGACGGCATAGTTCTTGCCGATTTCCGCTTCGGAAAGGAGCACCAACCCGCGCTTCCTCCGGCTCGCCGGACTTTCCAGTTCACTGAGGTTTCCATGAGGGCAGGGGCGTCCCCGGCCGAGCTTGGCAATCAAGCGAGCTTCGAATACTGGCGAGACGGCGTGCTCCAGGCGCTCGGCCTCGTCGTGGACTTGATACCACTCCATCCCGAACATCTCGTAGAGCATGCGCTCGATGAGGTGGTGACGTTCCGTTAACTTGCCGGCGATCCGGCGCCCGGCAACGGTCAAGCGAACACGCCCATCGCTGTTGACCCGCACCAAACCGTCTTTCTTCAGGCGGCGGACGGCCATCGTCACGGCGGGCGGCGACACTTTGAGCCAGTGGGCGAGGGTGGCAGAAATCACTGTCTCGCCTTCGCCTTCCGCTTCGAGAATCGCTTTGAGGTAGTCCTCTTTGGAAACGGTAATCATTTCGCGGCAGACAACGCGCCGGCCCAGCCGGCAATCTGCTGACTTTTGATTACATCACATCCGCATCCTCGTGGAGTTTCGCGGACCCCCAGTTGACGCCCGTTCCAATCGGCGCATACCATATTCGTTTGACTTCATAAGAAAGAGGCTGCTGTGTGAGGCGCAGCTTTCTGGCAGGCATCATGGATAAGAAGAAACTCGAAGTCTTCAAGAAGAAATTGGAAACCCGGCAGAAGGAATTGCGGACGATGGTCACCCGCAATCAGCAGGACGGGCGCGCGGCAGACGAAGAGGCCACGCAGGACGTCGCGGATCGCGCGGCGAGTTCGTACACGAAAGAGTTTCTTTTCAGCCAGAGCAACAATGACCGCGCACTTCTGAACATGGTCGATGGCGCCCTCGCCCGCATTCGCGAAGGCAGTTTCGGTGAGTGCGTGTCATGTGGCAAAGAGATCAACTCCAAGCGGCTCGAAGCGGTTCCGTGGACGCGGCACTGCATCGAGTGCCAGGAAAAAGCGGAAAAAGGTTTGCTCGAAACCGCGCAGTAGAAACCTCATTGCGCTGCCCCCGGCGCGATGACAAGAAATTTACAAACCACTAACCGCGGCCTGACAAGTCTCGAAGCCGCTCTTCAGTAACATCCCCATCGTTGAAGGTTCGGGTCCGGGCGGTGAGTCCGGGCGGCGCAGGCGTCGCACGTAAAGCGTGAATCCCTCCGAACCGTCGCCAAAAACACACCAAGGAGAATTCCATGTCCTATGCGTTCCGCCGCCACCTGTTTGCCCTCGCAATTGTCGGGCTCGCCCTGTCGCTAGCTTCCACAAGCGCGTTTGCGCAATACACCAACATAGCTCTCGTTAAGAGCACGGGCAAAAAAGGCGACAAGGATCTGATTAACCCGTGGGGTATGGCGATCGCTCCGGGCGGGCCGTGGTGGCTTGCCGACGCCGGCTCCGGACTCTCGACTCTCTACGACCAAAATGGGGTGAAGCAGAGCCTCGTAGTTACCATCCATCCTGCTTCCGGAACGGGTCCGGGAATGCCGGCAGGTGAAGTTTACAACGGCTCCACAGAATTCCAGATCAAGAATTGGACATCGGCGTTCATCTACGCCACGCTCGATGGCCTGATTACCGGATGGTCACACTTCGATCCGAATGAAACCCTGGTTGGCGTGGACAATTCGGCGAGTGGCGCAGTCTATACAGCGCTCGCGATTACCAGCCACGCGTCTGGCAACATGATCTATGCCGCCGACTTCGCGAACAACAAAGTCGACGTGTACAACGGCAAGTGGCAGCACGTGATGTCGTTCACCGATCCCAATCTGCCGGCAGGCTTTGCACCTCTCGGCATTCAGGACATCAACGGCCAGGTGTATGTTGCGTTTGGGAACCAGGCGGGCGGCAAGGGCGGTTACATCGACATCTTCACCGAGGCCGGTGTGTTCGTGAAAACGCTGATCCAGGGCAAGAAATTGAATCAGCCTTGGGGTTTTGCCGTGGCGCCGTCGAATTTCGGGCCGCTCAGCAACACACTGCTCATTAGCAACAACATCAACGCTGGCGTCATCAATGGGTTCGATATCAACACCGGCGCCTTTAAGGGAACGGTCACGAGCAATGGCAAGCCGATCCACATCAATCAAATCTGGGCTATTGAATTCGGAGACGGGTTGGGACAGAACGGCCAGAAGAATCAACTCTTCTACACCGCCGGCCCGAAAGACAACCTGGCGGGAGTCTTCGGAGTGATTAACGCAAATTAGATTTGGGACTTTGCGGGGCGGCGGCTAAGCCCTGCATTGTTGGATGACTCGCACCCTCTGCGCCTGCAGAGGGTGCATTTTTGTTCTGGGAATCGTCGTTGGTCGTTAGTCGTCGGTCGTCAGGAAACGCATCGACTGCGCTTTGTGCCGGTTTTCTTGCGAATTCCGGCGGCACCCATCAGTCTTCCAGTCACGCCCTTATCCCCACGAAAACTGAAGAGCAAGTCCGAGTGGCAGGCTGTGCAGGGGAAGAATAGGTCGATGTGCTTCTCCGGCACGCCGGCGTCCATAAGTTGACGCTTGTTCGCTTCTGCGAGATCGAGAAAGAGCTTAGCCGGCAGGTCGCTGTGGCCGGGAGCGCGGGCCGTCAGGAATAGCAAAGGATATTTCTCGCGCACAGGGTCGGAGTCTTTGACTTCGCGAAAGAGGTGTGCGGCGTAGGCAAATTGCGATTTGAAGCAGGTACGCACTTCTTCGCCGACCTGGTAGCAGCAACTGCGGATTCCAGGACCGATGGCGGCCCTCATGTTTCGAGGGTTGGAGCCGAAGTGTTTGCGCATCTCGCCGACGCCTTTCTCGACGATGCGCTTGGCGGTGCCGCGCCATCCCGCATGAAAAACACCGATGGCGCGCTTCTTTGTGTCGACGACGATTACCGGGAGGCAGTCGGCGGTTTGAACGGCGATCAAGAGCCCGGGCGCATCGGTGATGAGGCCATCTCCGGACAGAGGCGTCTCCGGTATCCCGTCCACGCGATGAATCAGGTCGGAATGAATCTGCCGCACGGTAACGAGGGGCCAGAGTTTCTTTCCTTGTATCGCGCCGAAACTCTTCAGGAAGAGCTCTCGATTTCGCCCAACGGCGGCCCGGGAATCGTGCTTGGTGAAGCCGAGATTCAAGGCGTTCCCGCCATACGCGCGAGAAACGCCGCCGGGGCGCGTGGAAAAAGCGTGCACCAGCCAGGGCAGCTCGCCTAGTTCGCGAGAGGTTAAAAGTTGAAGCTTCTTCCGGGCAACCTTGCTCTTCACGATTTTGATGATACCGGACGGATGTGGCGACACAAGGTCAGCGTCATTTGGCGTTCTCGAAGAGGCTGCTGAGGCTGCCGCGAGCCGCAAACTAAACACGCCAGCAATCGCGTGATGCCGCGGACGAGGCGGAGCTGCGCGGGCGAGGCGGAGCTGCGCGGGCGAGGGCGCCCGCGCCACACTCTTACTTCTTTTTCACAATCTCCACATCGATTTGAATTTTGACGGTGTCGCCCACGACGGCTTCGCCCGTCCCGAGAAGCTTGTTGTAGGTGAGGTTGAAGTCTTTCCGATTGATGCTGGTGGTCGCGGAGAATCCGTGGCGCGCGTTGCCCCACGGGTCGCTGATTTCCGGGCTGAGGCCGTCGGAATCGAGTGTTACCTCACGCGTCGTGCCGTGGATCGTAAGATCGCCAACGATCTGAAGCTTGTCGCCGTTCTTGCGAATGCTCTTCGATTTGAAGTCGATTGTCGGATACTTTTCGACATCGAAGAAGTTCGGGCTTTTCAGGTCCTTGTCGCGCATCTCGACACGGGTATCGACCGAAGTCACATCGATCGAGGCGCTGACCTGCGATTTCGTGATGTCCTTGTCGTCCATGACAACCGAACCCGAGACCTTGGTGAAGTTGCCGGTCACGTTCGAAATCGCGAGGTGCCGCACGGTAAATTGCGCGGTCGAGTGCGCCGGATCGATATTCCAGTTCGAAGTCTGGGCGAGGGCCGAAAGGGCCGAGAGCAACAAGACTCCACAAACAGCGGTGAAACGATTCTTCATCAACATGAACCTTCCTAGTTAGAGATTTTTTGTCTTGCGGGCGCCACGCGGAGGCACTTTCCACCGGGCTCGGCAATTTCAAACCAAGCCGCACAACGATGACAAATGGATATTGTAGAGATGTTGGACACCACAGTCAGGATTCAATAGTGTTCTGCGGACCGCCCAGTCGACATCATCGTGTTGGTTGCCCGCGGCGCGTGCCGAACGATATAGTTATTGCAGCGCGGATTCGCAGAATGTACACCAACTTCACCGCTACCGACCGCTGGACCAGGAAGCAGGTCCATGTTTTCTATCAGGCATTAATCGTGGCGATCGCCACCCGGCACGCCGATGCTGTCGACATCAAATTCCTGGTCGACGGGCGCCCGGTGTGGGTGTCCCTGCCTCACCCCGCGTGGGTCGCATATAAGGAGCGCTCGGGCAAGATGATCACCGACGCCCTGGCCAAGGAAATCGCCGGCCATTACCTCAAGAGCGCCCTCCAGTCGGGAGAAGGATTGGGCCGCGAGATGTACGGCCTGACGGTGGATGAGACTCTGCAGCACCTCGATGCCATTGTGGCTGAACTGGAAGCGCCCGCGGCCTCGGGAGCGTAGCAGACCCTCCAGCCTATATCCTTAATGTGGCCAAAGCCGCCTGCCGCTCGAGGGTGGCTGGGGCAGCCGCACTGCCCATTCGTCACATTCGCCTGTGATATCGCGCACATTGCACAACGGCCGTGCCGCCGATAATCATCGAACCGTCATCACGGCGGAAGCCGTATGCCGCACAAGGGCTGAACCGTCAGGTACTTGGAAAGACCCCTGGAAATGAGGGACAATAGTCCGCCCGATCCTCGAAGACGGGCAAGGACCTTTTCCAAGTGGCCGCGCCAGCTTGCCTGCTCGCAGCCCGGGCGTGAAGCGGCGCGCTACTCGGCAGGAGGCCCCGCATGGCCAGCTACACCATGGATACCGACACCATGATCGAAGTCAACAGCGGTACGAAGCATAAACGCCTGGTGGGTTGGGTGGACGAAGTTGCCCAGCTCTGCAAACCGGACCGAGTCTACTGGTGTGACGGAACTGCCGATGAATATCAGGCGATGCTGCGGCTGATGGTCCTGGCGGGGACGGCCGTGCCTCTCGATCCGCAGAAGAGGCCCAATAGCATTCTGGTGCGCTCGACGACGGCCGATGTGGCACGCGTCGAGGACCGGACATTCATCTGTTCGCGGCGCCGCGAAGACGCGGGCCCGACCAACAATTGGGAAGATCCGGACAAGATGAAGGCGAAACTGACCCAGCTTTACAGCGGGTCGATGGCTGGACGCACCATGTACGTGATCCCGTACAGCATGGGCCCGATCGGGTCGCCGATCGCCAACATTGGCGTGGAAATCACAGACTCACCTTACGTGGTCGCGAACATGCACATCATGTCGCGCGTGGGGAATCGCGTGCTACAGGTGCTGGGCGAAGACGGCGACTTTGTTCGCGGGTTACATTCCGTGGGCGCGCCTCTTGGCAAGAATGAGCAGGATTCGCCGTGGCCCAACAATCCGACCGAGAAATACATTTGCCAGTTTCCGGAGACGCGGGAGATCTGGTCGTACGGCTCCGGCTACGGTGGCAATGCGCTGCTCGGCAAGAAGTGCCATGCCTTGCGAATCGCCTCGGTGCAGGCGCGCGATGAGGGCTGGATGGCCGAGCATATGCTCATCCTCAAGCTGACGAGTCCCGCCGGCAAAGTGAAGTACATGACGGGAGCATTCCCATCGGCCTGCGGAAAGACGAACCTGGCCATGCTGATTCCGACGATTCCAGGCTGGAAGGTGGAGACGGTGGGCGATGACATCGCGTGGATGAAGTTTGGCGCGGATGGGCGCTTGTACGCGATTAATCCGGAGTACGGTTTTTTTGGAGTCGCGCCGGGGACGAGCATGAAGTCGAACAAGAACGCCATGCTCACGGCAACGAAAAATTCTATTTTCACGAATTGCGCGGCGACTCCGGAGGGCGATGTCTGGTGGGAAGGAATGACCGACGAGAAACCGGCCGAGTTGCTCGACTGGCTGCGCCGGCCATGGACGCCGCATTCGTTGCGCAAGGCAGCACATCCGAATGCGCGCTTTACGACGCCCGCCAGCCAGTGCCCGGTGATTGCGCCCGAGTGGGAAGATCCGCGCGGGGTTCCCATTGATGCGATTCTGTTCGGCGGCCGCCGCGCCGGCGTTGTGCCCCTGGTCACGGAAGCTTTCAGCTGGCAGCATGGAACGTTCCTGGGCGCGACCGCGAGCAGCGAAACTACGGCGGCCGCGGCGGGCAGGGTCGGGCAACTGCGCCGCGATCCGATGGCCATGCTTCCCTTCTGCGGCTACAACATGGGCGACTATTTCGCGCACTATTTGAAGATCGGCGAGCGTCACGGCGCCAAATTGCCCAAGATTTACTACGTGAACTGGTTCCGTACAAACGAAGAGGGACGATTCCTGTGGCCGGGCTATGGCGAGAACAGCCGTGTGCTGAAGTGGATTTTCGAGCGTTGCGATGGCGCTGCGCACGCCGTCGATACTCCGATCGGACGGTTGCCACGTCCTGCCGACATCGACACGAGCGGCCTCCCCGTTCCTGAGGGGGACCTCATCCAACTGCTGAGCGTAGATGTCGAAGGCTGGCTGGCGGAAATTCCACTGATCCGCGAGCATTTCGACAAATTTGGCGACCATTTGCCGGAAGGCCTTAGCCGCGAACTCGACGATTTGGACCGTCGTCTGCGCATGAGCATCAGCCGCACAGGAAAAATCAGCCGCTTCGCCAAGGTTAGCCGCCTCGGCACGAGGCTCGAGGATCCGGAGGACGTGGAGTAGCCGCCGAGTGAGCGCGCCTGGCGCAACGACAGAACGAGGCCTGGGACGATTATTGACCCGGGCCTTTTTTCTTGCCCATTGCTTAAAATCAGAACATGTTCTCCCGCCAGATTCGCGTCGAGTACGAAATTGAGGGCAAACGTGAGCCGTGCCCCTTGAAGTGGCTCGACAGCTTCAGCATGCGCAATTTCACTAACGCGACGGTCTTTGACGATACGTTGCCGGTGGCGGATGGATCGCTGGAGATTGGCGCGAACGTGCCTCTCGATCAGCTCAGGGACGCGATGGAAGACTGGTTCCGCCGCAAGAGCTACCTGCCCAAGGGTGGAACTGTCATGCTTTCCGAGATTCAGCGCCTCTAGGACGATCTGGCAAGCTCAGTGCCGCCACGACGTTGCGAGAACATATGGCGCGTCGTTTCTGGAGGCTGGAGTCACAAACGCGAAGAGGTGCTGATCGCGCACGACGTCAAACGACTCGGTGTCGTATGGTGGGGCTAGAATTGGGGGTCGAAAAAGGCTCTCCGCGGACTTGACCCTCAGCCGTCCTTCCGGCAGCTCGAATTGCAGCCGGTGCACCATGTCGGAAGAATCCAAGAAATAGAGATAGTGTACGTTCTGGCCCCACCTCGGCGCGTGGCCGCCGTTCTCGGAAACCTTGTACTTTTGTGCTGGCTCCGGGTACGACATCAGGGAAATGGTATCGGTTCCGTTCACGGCTTTCCGGTATGCGACCCAATGCCCGTCAGGAGAAATATGGGTATCCAGCAGTCTCGGCTGAGCTATAAACCGATCAGATGAGCGGCGCGGAGTTATTGCCCGGCGCTGTTTGCGCCATGTACCGGCACAAGTCCGGCTCGTTGCAGTCGTTCTTGGAAACGCGCATCAGAAGCGATTCGAGAGAACTCAGGATGCTGACCCAACGGCACCAGCCAATCCGAGCGTTCGCTGATCCATTCATCCAAGCAATTTAATGCAGCAGCATCCTCGTGGAGTGCAAGGTAGGCATCTATCGGGCATTCTTTGCTATGAAGGGTACCGACCGAGGAAAGATGTTGGGAGCCGTGGTAGGCAAGGCACTGGAATCGTTATCAACCGGGAAGGGCGTCATCCAGGTCCTTGTGACATTGCAATAGCCCTTGTCGGTGGTTGCTGCGTTGGCGGTCGTTGGCGAGAAGCTGAGGACCGTCAAGCGGAGCGTGCACCCGCAAGCGAGCCATGCAGACGGCGACACAACAACGGCCTGGCTCGCCCTGTGTGGGTAGTTTTCCGCGACAGATTACTGTTCACGGCTCGCTCAGCCGCTGGGAGTAGAGGCTCGTTCCATCTTCAGCAACCGGGTAAACAGGCGCACGATCATTCCGTCGAAGCGTGTACCGCTGAGTTTCCCCAGTTCCGTGATCGCCTGCTCGTGAGTTTTGGCCGGGGCAAACGAGCGCTCGCTCATCATGTTGGCGTAAGCATCCGCCACGGCGACGATTCTTCCAAAGAGGGGAATATCCTCGCCGCTCAGCCCGAGCGGGTAACCGCTTCCGTCGAAAGCTTCATGATGCGCAGCCACGGCATGGGCCACGTTTTCCGCATGAGGAATGGCCCGCAGGATCTCGGCGCCAACCTGCGGATGGGTTTTGATCAGCGAAAATTCCGCCTCGCTGAGCGGACCTGACTTGTTGAGAATTCGTTCTTCGACAAAGAGCTTACCCACATCGTGAATGCGACCCGCAAACGCGATGTCGTCGATTTCCTTGGTCGAGAGGCTGAGCCCGCGGGCGATGATTCCGGCAAAGTGAGCGGTGCGTTCGCCGTGGCCCACGGCGTTCGGCTCCCGCATCTCGGCGGACTGCGCCAGAGCCTCGACTGCTTCACGCATGGCGATCGCGCCGCCATCGCCAGTGGTTGCACAGAGTTTCCGGAGTGTACCGACGAGCTCCTCCAGATGGTCGGGGCCGTTTTGCTGCCGCTGCAGGAAACCCTCAATATAGGACGAGATGAGCTGGCGATGCACGGCCGTTCCCTCGCGAAATGGCTCCGAGGTGGAAACCTTGTTCCCGCCGCCGCGCTTGGATAAGTACATGCCCTCATCGGCCATGCGGATGAGATCCTCGATGGAAAATCCGTGGACGGGAAAACTGGCGACGCCAAAACTGCCCGTGATGTGGTGTTCTTCGAGCATGGGGTCGGTGGCCAGCCAGAGGCGCAGGCGCTCGGCCAGTACTTGAGCCTGTTCGATTCCTGTTTCCGGCATGAGAATGATGAATTCATCGCCGCCGTAACGAGCGACCACGTTCGATTGCCGGCACTTCTGCTCCAGTAACCGCCCGACGCGCGCCAACACAAGATCGCCTTCGAGGTGGCCGAGTGAGTCGTTGACTTCCTTGAACTTATCGAGGTCGATCAGCACAACCGAGAACGGCCGACCCGAGCGGGATGCGCGCTTCCATTCCGAACTCAGCGCTTCCCAGAAGAACCGTCGAGTCTTGATTCCGGTCAAGCCATCGGTGATGGATTGCTGCTGGAGTCTTTGGAAGACGAAGGAGTTGTGGAGGGCGGTCGCGAGCAGGTCGGCGAGAGTATTGAGAATGAGAACGTCCTGCGGCGCGAATGCATTTTCGTCGCGGCTTTCGACATTGAGAACACCGAGCAGAGTTTCGCCATAGCTGATGGGCAGGCAAAGGACGGCACGGGAATCTGGCAGCACACCGGCCAAGTGTCCGGCCGCGGCATTCTGCACCAGCGCGCTGGCCCCGGTGCGTGCCACTCTTCCAAGAACACCAGTCCCCACCGGGATTCTGCGGCCAAGGGCCTGGGCCGTGGTGCCGGCCTCGGCCTTGATCTCGATATCCTTGGTGGCATAGTCCATGATGCCGATGCCGATGTGGTCGTAGTTAAAATTCTTCTGAATTTCCCGCACGATGTCCGACATCATCTGCTCGGCATCCTCGCTGGAAATGGCCATCTTCGAAATATTGTTCAGGAAAGACAGGTGACGGGCGCGCCGCTGCTCTTCGGTGAACAGTCGCGCGTTTTCGATCGACACACCTAGCTGGCCCGCGGCGGTTTGCATGACCTCAAGGTCGCGCTGCTGAAACTGGAATTCTTTTTCCGTGCTGAGCGCGGCCATTACGCCGGCTGGTTTGCCGCCAAGGAAGATGGGTACCGCACAAAAAGATCGCGCCGGCCGTGCGGGAACAAAATCTACGCCGAGCTTGGCGCGTACTTTTTCGAGATCGGACTGGACCAGCAGCGGCTGTCCTGTCTTGAGAACATGCTCGGTCAGTCCGTTGCTGACCTTGCGGGACCGCTTTGGTAAGACCTTCGCGCCTTCGGTTTCCAGTTCAAAACGAATCTCATCTTCTTCGTGAAAAGCGATGTAGAAAGTGCTGGTGTCGAAGATCTGCCCCAGTTCCGTCTGTACGGTGCGCAGCACGTCGTCGGCGTCAAGATGCGAACTGACGGCCTGCCCGATCTCGGTCAGCAACTCGTATTCCTTGGTACGTCGCTGCGCGTCGTGCATGACGATGTAATTCTCGAGCGTAAGACCGATCTGCAACGCGAGGCCGATGAGGAGCCGTAAATTGGAAGATCCAAACATCCGGCGTTCCGCATGGGGAAACAGGATTACGCCGAAGTTGTGTTCGCGCGTCTGCAGGCTGACCGCCATCATGTCCGTAATACCCTCGGAAAGCAGCGCTTGTTTGAAGACTTCGAACTTTCCTCCCGAGAGCGCCGGCAGCGGCTCTTCAAGATCAGCGACCTTGCGGAAGGTCACGACTCCGCCGCGGCGATATGCGAGTTCAGCGATGTAGTCACCGGCTTCGGTCTTTTGGAGTTTCTCCAGAAATTCCCCGGAAAATCCCTTCTGCACCGACGGCACCGTGCTTCGCCAGGGCGTGGAAATAAAGACTGCGGCGCGGCGCGACGGCAGAGGAGCGACCAAGCGGTCCACAAACGCTTCCAAGCTCGGAACCAGATCGTCAGCCGAGAGCAAACGTCGAGGGTCCGTACCGAGAGTGGAGAAGGCCAGCGCGTTTTCCTGGAGCGCGTTGCGCTCGTTCTCGAACAGAACCATTACCATCGCGATGGCCAGCAGCATCTGGGGCAGGGGGCCAAGGTAGCCGCCGAGTTTGCCCACGTTCTCCAGGAAGGCATCCCGGAACTGGCCTGCTCCCATCAAGGCTCCCCAAAGCGCGAGTGAAAACGCCAGCGCGCGGAACGCGACGGAGTTTCGCCGGTAGGCGTAGCGATAATAGTGAAATGAGGCGTAGAGAAGTAGCGCGGCCAGCCCGACTTCGAGCCGCAGATAGATGGGTACCTGAGAGGGCTTTTCGCTGAACGCGCCATCTACCATGTGAGCGCGAAGGCCGATGTAGGCAAGAAACACGCCGATCAGGCTCACCGTGATGTCGTACCACTTTAGCTGAAACCGCTCTTTCATCAGCCGCGGCGACACGGAAATGCAGACCGCCATGGCCACCAGCAGCAGCGAACTGATGAAGTAAAGGACGGCCGAGTGCGGCGCAAAATTGCGCGCCACGTCAAAGGCATAGTGCAGTGTGTAGGCCGCCCATGCGAACTGCCAGGCCCGGAAATAGCTGTGACGGCTCTGCTCGAAGAGGTAAGAGAAGACCAGCAACACCAGCAGCGCAACAGCTCCCGGTATGAGCACCGCGCCTGTGGCTACGCTATTCATGCATCCTCAACAATCTGGCTGGCTGCCGGGATGGAACTCTCCTCGGCCTTATGGTGTCACACCAGACATCTCGAAACAACCGGTGTCTAGTGCTAAGTTCCGCCCTGGGTACGGCCCTGGCCCAAGTATCTGTTGATTGGATGTGAATTCGCTATGGACATTTGTCGGCCGTCGATTACCTTGGTAACCCGTTGGTAATCACTTCCATAACCCCAGAGGAGGCCGGCAGGGCGGCCTTTTTCGCGCTTTTCAGGCCTTCTACTCAACCTGATGTTTTGCCGTATACCCGTCGCGGCAGTAGACGAGATACTTCAATTCCTTGCCCTTCTGATCGCGAATCTTGATCGGGCTGCCGTCCGGCTGCTGCAGCTCGACCTTGAGCTTGCGGTAGGAGCCGTCGAGCTTTGTATTCGTCGGGTGATAGGTCAGCGTGTACTGGTTGCGGATGTCGGCCGAGATTTCGTTGAAAATACCCGGCAACTCCCCCTCGAAGCGTGGGAAATAAGCGCGTCCGCCCGTCAGTTTGGCGAAGGTATTGAGCTGATTGTCGTTCTGCAACCACCCTACGCTCCGGCCCCACGGATCGTTTCCCATGCTGGCCGCTTCCACGCGCTCGCGCCAGTACCAACCGATGCTGACCGGGTAGATTGTCGTGTCCCGAGTTGCCTTCACCTTTTTCATGGCCTGGTCGTAGTTGATCTTGCTGAACGTGTCGGCACCGGAGGACACCAGGATGATGTACTTCTTTCCCTCAATGCGATCGAGGCGGTCGAGGGTGTCGAAGAGCGCGTCGAAGAGGTTGCGCTCGCTGAATCCAGGGATGCGTAGCGTGTTGAGCGCGCCGGTGATGGCCCGTTTGTCCTGGGTGAAGTCAACCAGGATATTGGGCTTCATGTCATAAGACACCACGGCAACATAGTCGTCTTTTTTCAGCCCGCTGGCGAAGGTGTAGGACGCGTTGAGCGCGTCATAAAGGTAGTAGTAGGACCGCAATCCTGAGAAAGGACCTCCGGCAGCGAATTCAATCAGCAGCACGGCCGTGATCGGCGCTTCGGATTGATTGAAGGAGGCGATTTTCTGGGGCGCTCCATCCTCCAAGATCTTGAAGTTGTCCGCTTTCAATCCGGGGATCGTCTGCCCATCTTTGGTTGTAACCAGCACATCGAGCGTCACCAGCGGCACATCCACCCGCAGAGAATAGTCAGGCATGTTCTCGATCTTTTTCGGCTTGTCGGGGGGAGGCGGTGGAGGCTCTTCCTTCTTTTTCGGAATCACATAGGGGCCGACGTCGTCCTGCGGACCGCCAGCCTCGGGTGGAGCTTCCTGCTTGTTCGGGTTCGACGGCGGTTGCTGCGAAGGCGACTGCTGGGAGGAGTTCTGAGCCCAAGACACCTGGCCCAAGACGAGCGCCAGGAGACCTACTAAAACCAGCCACAGAAGCGGGTTCGGGCAAACAGACGACTTGCTGCGCCGGCCACGGAGGAGGTGAAAGAACATAGGGAACCTCGAAAATACCTGTGCTAGTATAGATGCAAGAGTTCCGCGGTTGGGATTTTTTGCGGGCCCTAAAATGGCTTCTCTCCTGGCAAAATTCTTTCCACAACACAGCGGAATCTAATAAGTAAAAAGGTCATTTTTTGACCTCCGGGGACCAGAATGAGACTGTCGGCGCCACTCGCCGCCCTTCTATGCCTTGCCGCTGCCCTGCCCGTCGGCGCGCAAAGCCCAATCACTTTGTCAGCGACAGCGCCATCGGCAACCATTCCAGTCGATCAAATCCACGAAGGCATGAAAGGCACGGCGCTCACCGTGTTTCAGGGAGTGAAGCCTGAGCCGATGGATGTGGAAGTGTTGGGCGTCCTGCACAATGTCAACGGCCCTAAGGGTGACGTGATTCTCATCCGCCTGCACGGCGAAAAACCCGAGTACACCGGCGTCGTCGCCGGTATGAGCGGAAGCCCGGTCTATCTCGACGGCAAGCTGGCAGGCGCGATTGCGTTTCGAATCGGCGAGTTTTCCAAGGAGCCGATTGCCGGGGTGACGCCCATCGCCGAGATGATGGAAATCGACGCGCTGGATCGCAGGCCGGCGTTGGAGCCGGTCAAGACGGGTGTCGCTGGTCAGGGTGGAAAATCTGAGACGTCGAGTCCGGGCGTGAGTTCCGCAATACCCAGCCAATCCTATCGTGACTATCTCAAGCCGATTGAGACGCCGTTCGTGTTTACCGGCTTTTCGGATGCGACCGTACAGCGTTTTGGCGCGGAGTTTTCCGCTGTGGGCATCACGCCGGTGATGGGCACAGGATCGGCAAGCAATCGCAAACAGCCGGAACCGATCGAGCCTGGCTCTGCCGTGAGCGCTGTTCTTGTCCGAGGCGACATGGATATCGCTGCCACCTGCACGGTCACTTACGTGGATCCCTCACGTCTGTTGGCTTGCGGACACCCGCTAATGCAGTTTGGCCGCGTCGATATGCCGATGACGAAGGCGACGGTCGTTGCGACCCTGCCTTCGCCGTTAAATGCCTTCAAGATTGTCAACACGACCGAGACGGTCGGCGCGTTTGTCCAGGATCGGCAAGCTGGCATTCTAGGCGTGATAGGACACGAGCCTAAGATGATTCCCGTCACAGTCAACATGCATGACGGGGCCGCTACCAAGGAATTTCATTACGAAGTTCTCAACAACGCCAGGCTCAGCCCTCTTGCCATGATGGCCACGGTGTTCAACGCGTTGCACGGCACGAATGAATACGGCGAAGACGTGACCTATCGTATGAATGGCGCTGTTAGCGTGAAGGGCTACCCCGATGTAAAGCTGCGCAACATGTTTGCGCCGCTCGACAGCGGACAACCGGCTGCCGCTTTGGCGGCTTCAAGCATCGGCGAGCGCTTTGGGCGGATCTACAGCAACCAGTATGACGCTCCCGACGTGCAGGGCCTTACGCTCAATTTCGATCTGGTGCGTGAGCGCCGTTCGGCGCGGCTGGAAGCTTCGCGCACTGATGTCAACGAGGCGCGGCCCGGAGATGTGATTACAGTTGAAACCGTGATTCGTCCCTACCGCGGCGAGCGGCAGGTACTGCAGATTCCGATTCGCATTCCAACTTCGGCGTCAAAAGGTCAACGCCGCGTCCTCGTCAGCGACGGCGATACGCTCGACCGCATGCACCGCGGCACGCCGATGATGAGCCGCGGGCTCGGCCTCGCCCCGACGATTTCGCTGCTCAACAAGGAACGGTCGAACGACCGCGTGTAT
>Ga0335069_10001962_pt1 | contig 32306 bp, 32 predicted proteins | sample Lox_Sample_11_FD_206714 | JGI IMG/M metagenome (GOLD analysis project Ga0335069, IMG submission 206714) | Soil microbial communities from Loxahatchee National Wildlife Refuge, Florida, United States - Lox_Sample_1.1 | ecosystem: Environmental > Terrestrial > Soil > Wetlands | place: USA...
CGCAGCCGCTCGAGCGCGGCGAGGTCGACCCACTCGACCGCGGCGTGCGCGCCGCCGCCCGACGGCCCGTAGAGGACCGTCGGGATGCCGGCGGCCGCGATCAGCGCCGCGTCCGTCCAGAAGGGCGCGCCGGCGAGCTCGTCCGCGCCGGCGGCGCGCGCGACGAGCTCGACGAACGGATGGCCGGCGGGCGCCTCGTAGGGCTCCCGCGCCGCGACGATCCGGAGCGCCGCGTCGCCGCCGATCTGCCGGAGCTCCCGCTCGACCTGCTCGACCGTCTCGCCCGGGATCGTGCGCCGCTCCCCCGTGAGGAGGCAGCGCGCGGGGAAGCTCGACAGCTCCTGGCCGCCCTCGATCAGCGACGCATGCAGCGAGGCGGGGCCGGCGAGCGGGTGGCGCGGCCCCGACTGGAGCCGCGCGTCGAGCTCGGCGAGCGCGACGAGGACGGGCCCCATCAGCGCGATCGCGTCGACGCCGAGATCCGGTCGCGAGCCGTGCGCGGCCACGCCGGCGGTCTCGAGCTCGAAGCCGACGAAGCCGCGGTGCGCGACCGCGACGCGCAGGTCGGTCGGCTCGACGACGATCGCGGCGTCCGCGCGAACGTGCTCGAGCGCCGTCTCCGTGCCGACCGACGCGAGCTCCTCGTCGGCGACCGCCGTGACGATCACGTCGCCGCGCAGCCCGGTCGCCTCCGTCGCCGCGACGAGGATCGCCGCGATCGCACCCTTCATGTCGTACGCGCCGCGCCCGTACAGGCGGCCGTCCGCGACGCGCGGCTCGAGCGGCGCGTCCATCCCCGCCAGGCCGACGGTGTCGAGATGGCCGTTGAGCATGAGCGAGCGCCCGCCGCCCGAGCCGCGCCGCGTCGCGATCACGCTCGGCCGGTCGCCGCCGACGACCTCGACCTCGAGCCCGCGGGCCGCGGACCAGTCCGCGACGAAGAACGCGATCTCCTCCTCGCCCGCGCCGCCGGGCACGAGCGCGGGATTGACGGAGTCGATCGCGACGAGCGCTGCTGCGAGGTCGCCGATGTCGGTCAAGCCGATGCGAAGGTCGGGGTGGACGGCGTCACCACCGCAGCTTGCCGCGCGGCGCAAATCTCGGCAATCGGATGCTTTCCTGCGCGATTCGATCGCCGGGCTCCCGAGCAGATCAGCGGATCTTCCGATGGGCGCCGGGGCTCGCGGCGTAAGGGATCCGATGCGGCGTCTGCGGCATGGTCTGCAACGCCCGAGAGGGGGCATTGATGAAAGCGCTTCTCCGCGCCACCGTCGTGGTCGGAGTCGTCGTGCTGCTGTTCGCTGCGCTGGCCGGTGCAGGTGCATCGAAGGGGCCGCATTACGGCGCTCCGCCCACGATCTCGAAGGCGCCGTTCGGGTCGGTCGGCGCGACGCCGGTCGACCTCTACACGCTGACCAACTCGTCGGGGATGGTCGTCAAGATCATGACCTACGGCGGGATCATCCAGCAGGTCCTGGTGCCCGACCAGAGGCACCGGATGACGAACGTCACGCTGGGCTTCGCGACGCTCGACGACTACGTCACGAGCGGAAACAGCCCGTACTTCGGCGCGCTCATCGGCCGCTACGGGAACCGGATCGCCCTCGGGACCTTCACGCTGGACGGGGTCACCTACCACCTGCCGATCAACAACCCGCCCAACTCGCTCCACGGCGGCACGGTCGGCTTCGACAAGCTCGTGTGGACCGTGACCAAGACCTTCCACACGGACGACACCGTCGGACTCGTGCTGCACCTGGTGAGCCCCAACGGTGACCAGGGCTATCCGGGCAAGCTCACCACCGACGTGACGTACACGCTCACGAACGACGACGAGATCCGGATCGACTACAAGGCGGCCACGGACGCACCGACCGTGGTCAACCTGACGAACCATGCGTACTGGAACCTCGCCGGTGAGGGGACGAGCGCGATCTACGACCACGTGCTGTGGCTCAACGCCGACCACTACACGCCGGTCGACTCGACCCTCATCCCGACGGGCGCGATCGACCCGGTCGCCGGCACGCCGTTCGACTTCACGAAGCCGACGGCCATCGGCGAGCGCATCCGCGACGCGTCGAGCCAGCAGATCGTCTTCGGCCGCGGCTACGACCACAACTTCGTGCTCAACAGCAGCCACGGCTCGAAGCTCCTCCACGCCGCCCATGCGTGGGAGCCGACGAGCAGGCGCACGCTCGACATCTACACGGACCAGCCGGGGATCCAGTTCTACTCGGGGAACTTCCTCGACGGAACGCTGATCGGAACGAGCGGGAACTTCTACCGTCAGGGTGACGGCTTCGCGCTCGAGACCCAGCACTTCCCCGACTCGCCGAACCACGCGAACTTCCCGTCGACCGTGCTCCGGCCCGGCCAGAGGTACGCGACGACGACGATCTACGCGTTCGGCGTCGGGCTCCACTGAGTGGCGGCCCTTCTCGCCTCGCCCCGGCTCCGGCCGGGGCGAGGCTCACCGCGCACCGTCATCCGGAGATGCACCGTTGCGCACCCTGGCGGCGGCGGCGAGACTGACGCTCACATGCCGGATGTCACGGTCGCGACCCGGGAAGCCGTCGGCGAGGGCTTCGCGGACGCGGACGCGTTCTGCGCCCGAGTCCGGACCAGCCCTCTCCTCGCGGGCGACGATCCCGTCGCCGTCGGCCGCGCGCCGGGCCGGCTCGACGTCCTCGGGGGGATCGCCGACTACTCCGGCTCGCTCGTGCTCGCGCTGCCGCTGGCCGCGACGGCGCTCGCGGCGGCGCAGCTGCGGGGCGACGGCTCCGCCGTCGCCGTCAGCGGCGCCCGGCGGGTCGAGCTCCCGGTCGACGATCTCCTCCAGGCGCCGCTCGCGGAGCTCGCGCGCCGCTTCGCCGGGGACGACGCGTGGGCCTCGTACGTGCTCGGCCCCGTCGCACTTCTCGCTCGCGAGGAGAACGCCGCGCTCCCCGGGCTGCGCCTGCTCGTCTCGTCCGACGTCCCGGAAGGAAAGGGCGTCGGCTCGTCGGCGGCCGTCGAGGTCGCGGTCCTGCAGGCCGTCGCCGCCCGCCTCGGCCTCGAGGCCGAGCCGCGCCGCCTCGCCCTGCTCGGGCAGCGCGCCGAGCACGTGTTCGCGGGGGCGCCGTGCGGGGCGATGGACCAGATGACGGCGGCCTGCGGCCGGCGCGGGGAGCTGCTCGCGCTGCTCTGCCGGCCCGCCGAGATCGTGGGCTCGATCCCGCTGGCGCCGCCGCTCGCGCTCTGGGGCATCGACTCCGGCCTCCGTCATGCGGTCGCCGGCCTCCGCTACCGGCGTGCACGGTGCGCCGCGTTCATGGGCAAGGCGCTGCTCGGCTGCAGCGACGAGTACCTCGCGGCGCTCGAGCCGCCGGGCGTCGACGCCGGACGGCTCCCGGAGCGGCTCAGCGGCGACGAGTTCCTGCGGCTCGGCCATCGCGTCGACGACCCGTTCAGCGTGGTCGAGCCGAAGGTGGCCTACCCGGTGCGGGCGGCGACGATGTACCCGCTCGAGGAGCAGGCGCGCGTCCGGAGGTTCGCCGAGCTCGTCGTCCGGCCGGTGAGCGACGAGGGTGCACGGCGGCTCGGAGAGCTGATGGCCGAGTCGCACGCGGGCTACTCCGCCTGCGGCCTCGGTACCGCGCCCACGGACGCGCTCGTCGATGCCGTCAGGTCGGCCGGCTGGGAGCGCGGTCTCGCGGGCGCCCGCGTGAGCGGGGGCGGGAGCGGCGGCACGGTCGTCGTCCTGGGCCGGGAAGAAGCCGAGCCGCTCGTCCGGCGGATCGCCGAGGAGCTCGGCGCCGGCCTCGTCGGGGGCTCGTCGGCCGGCGCCGCCGGCTTCGGCGTGCGGACGTTGACGGACGGACGGTGGAGCGCGTGACCCGCCGTCACCAGCGCTGGTGCACCGACGGGGCGATCCGCCGCCGGTAGAGCTCGGCGATCCGCTCCATCGTCGCCGCGGGCAGCGGCGGCAGCTCGGCCGCGGCGGCGTTCGCCCGCGCCTGCGCGGGCGTCTTCGCCCCGGGGATGACGGTCGAGACCGCGTCGAAGCTCAGGATCCACCGCAATGCGAGCTGGGCGAGCGTCGCTCCCTCGGGGACGAGCGGCTGCAGCTCGTCGACGACCTCGAGCCCGAGCTCGAAGTCGACGCCCGAGAACGTCTCGCCGACGTCGAACTCCTCGCCGTGCCGGTTGAAGGCGCGGTGGTCGTCGGACGCGAACGTCGTGTCGCGGGTGAACTTCCCGGCCAGGAGGCCGGACGCGAGCGGCACGCGCGCGATCACGCCGATGTCGCGCAACTGCGCCTGCTCGAAGAAGAGCCCGGCCGGGCGCTGACGGAAGACGTTGAAGATGACCTGCACCGTCGACACGCCGGGGTACTCGATCGCCTTCAACGCCTCCTCGACCTTCTCGACGCTGACGCCGTAGGCGCGCACGAGGCCCTCCTCGACGAGCCGGTCGCACGCCTCGAACACGGAGGGCTCGTAGTACGCCTCCCACGGCGGGCAGTGCAGCTGGACGAGGTCGACGGCCTCGACGCCCAGGTTGTCGAGCGAGCGTTCGAGCCAGGGGCGGAGGTTCTCGTACGTGTACGTCGCGAGCACCTGCGGCGCCCGGCGGCCGAACTTCGTCGCGACGACGAGCGGCTCGGCCCGCGCGCGGAGCAGCCGCCCGATCAGACGCTCGGATCGCCCGTCGCCGTAGACGTCGGCCGTGTCGAAGAAGGTGACGCCCGCGTCGACGGCGGCGTGCATCGCGGCGAGCGACTGCTCGTCGTCGGTGTCGCCCCAGCTGCCGCCGACCGCCCACGCGCCGAATCCGACCTCGGAGACCTCGCGCCCGGTCTTGCCGAGGCGCCTCGACTTCACCGCTCCGCCCGCCCCCTGACGGCGGCCTGCACGATCAGGGCGATGACGATCACGGCGCCGTAGATGACCTGGGTGTAGAAGCCCGTGAGGCCGATGGAGATGATCCCCGGCTCGATCGCGCCGATCACGAACGCCGCGACGAAGGTGCCGAAGATCGTGCCGCGGCCGCCGAAGATCGACGTCCCGCCGAGGAAGACGGCGGCCACCGTCGGCAGCATCGCGCCGCTGCCGACCGTCGGCCAGAAGTAGTGGGCCTCGAGCGTCGACGAGATCCCGGCAAAAGCCGCGGCTGCGCCGTTGAGCGCGAAGACGCCCATGCGCACGCGGTCGGAGCGGACGCCCATCATGCGCGCGCTCTGGTCGTTGTCGCCGACGAGGTAGACGTGCGCGCCGAAGCGGTGCCGGTTCAGGAGCACCCACAGCAGGAAGGCGAACGTGAGCATCCACGGCATCTCGGCCGGGACGTAGCCGAAGATCCGGCCGGTCAGCAGGTTCGTGACGAAGCCGCTCGCGAAGCCGGTGCCTGCGCCGACGCTGCCGGTGCCGACGATGACGATCCCGCCCCAGAAGAACCACGTCCCGATCGTCGCGACGAGCGACGGGATGCCGAAGCGGACGACGATGAAGCCGTTGAGCAGGCCCACGCCCAGGCCGGCGGCGATCGCGGCGACGAGGCCGAGCTCGGGCTGCGGACACGACATGAACACCCAGGTCCCGACGGCCATCACCGATCCGAACGAGAGGTCGATCTCGCCCGCGATCACGACGAGGGTGAGCGTCAGCGCGATGATGCCGCTCTGGGTCACGGGCACCGTCGACATGAGGGACGCGTAGATGTCGCGGTGCAGCCACGTCTCCGAAGAGCCGACGGCGAAGATGATCCAGAGGATCACCGCCATCATGACCGTGCCGGCCTGGAGGCCGTAGCGGCGGAGGATCGCACTCAGCGCGTCGGACACCGAATGCGTGCCGGCGCCTCGCTGCGGCGACATGTTGACGGGAGGAGCCTGCTCCACGCCGCTCATGTGGCCGCCTTCGCCGGCGCGCCGCCGTCGAGCGATCCGGTCTCGGCGAGGTGCTGCATGCGCCCGATCAGGTCGGTGACGCTGATCTCCGACGTCTTGAACTCGCCGGCGGTGTGTCCCCGGTCGATGACGACGACCCGGTCGGCCACCTCGTGGACGTTGAAGATGTTGTGGTCGATGAAGATGCACGACTTGCCCGCTGCCTTGATCCCGCGCACGAAGTCGAGCGTCTTGCGCGTCTCGGTGACCGAGAGGCCCATCGTCGGCTCGTCGAGGATGATCAGCTCCGCCTCGAAGTGCAGCGCCCGTGCGATCGCGACTCCCTGGCGCTCGCCGCCCGACATCGAGCCGACGGTGCTCTCGGGCGTCACGGCCTGCGACGTGAAGCGAAGGAAGTCGACCATGAGCTTCTCCGTCTCGTCTCGCATCCCGCCGACGTCGAGGAGACCGAGCCGCGTCGTTCGCTCGCGGCCCATGAAGATGTTGCGCCAGAGCGACTGCTGGTCGGCGAGCGCCCGCTCCTGGTAGACGGTCTCGATGCCGAGGTCGCGTGCCCGCTGCACGCTCAGGTGCTCGAGCCGCTGCCCCTTCCACGTGATCGTGCCCCGGTCCGGCCGGTGGAAGCCGGTGACGATCTTGATCATCGTCGACTTGCCCGCGCCGTTGTCGCCGAGGAGCCCGACGATCTCGTTCCGGCCGACGACGAGGTGGGCGTCCTCGAGAGCGCGCACCTCGCCGAACCACTTCGAGACTCCGTCGAGCTGGAGCAGCGGAGAAGGTTGGGCCGGCAGCTCTGTGATCGATTCCGACATGACCTGATGGTGACAGGGCGACGGCGCAGATGGTGTCTGCGCCGTCGCTCGTCCTCATGACACCTCCGTCAGCGAATCAGCTTGTTCACAAGCGGGATCAGTGGCCCGATGTTGCTCTTGTTGATGATCCCCGAGCCCGTGTCGATGTAGAGCCCGGCGAAGTGGTAGACGGACGTCAGGCACACCTGGAGGATCGGCAGATAGCCCTGCAGCCACTCCTGCTGGTCGAGGACGAGGCTCGTCCAGCCGCCCTGGATCGCCTTCACGGTCGCCGGCGACAGGTCGAATCCGGCGATCCCGATCTGCCCCGCCTTCTTGTTGGCCGCCTGGAGGTACGTCTGCGCGGTCGCGGTCAGGCCGCCGTGATCGGTGACGACGAGCTTGACGTCGGGATGCGAGCTCACGTACGCGGTGAACACCGGCGTGCCGGCGGTCGGGTCGGCGTTCGTCGCCGAGTTGATCTCGATGTAATCGACCTTCAGCCCCGCCTTTTTCAGCGCGTCGATCGCGCCCTTCGTGCGGAGGCCGCGCGTCGGCTGGGAGAGCAGCCCCCAGACCATCGCCCGGTCGCCCTTCTTCAGGTGCAGCTGCTGGACCGCCGACGTGCCGAGCAGGTACCCCGAGTTGTAGAGGTTCTGCCCGACATAGCCGAACCCCTTCGCGGCGTACTTCTTCTGGAGCGTCGGCAGCTCCGTGTTCTGACTTGTGACGACGATGCCCTTCGCCTCGGCCTGGTCGACCCACGTCTTCAGGGCTGCGTCACCCGGATGGCCCATCACGGCGATCCCCGTCGGATGCGTCGCGACGGCCGCCTTGAACTGGCTCACCATCGTCTGCGGATCCCAGTTCGACCAGACGTATTGCACGTTGGCGCCGAGATCGGCCGCGGCCTGCTTCGCGCCGTTGTAGACATTGACGGCGAACACGCCCCCGGCCGGCCCGCCCGGGAAGAAGACGATCTTCTTCCCCGCGCACCACTTGCCGGCGAGCGAGGAGTCCGGGGCTGCGGTTCCACTCCCCGCCGCGCCGAGGAACATGGCCGCGATCAGCGCGACGAGCGCGGCCGCCATGGGCAAAGCGGCGATACGTAGCACTCGCTTCACCGTTACTTCCCTCCTTCTCTTTTCCGCTTCGCCGTCGGCGGCGATAGCGTCCTCCCCACGGGTTTTCACCACACCCTGCGGGAGCGAAAGAACCTTACGGCATTTGTGGTGTACCACGTTTCGAAATAGAAAGCAAGATGGCGTCTAATGGGGGAAAATGCACCACTTCGCTTTTCGAATTCGAAGTAGTATCTTTCGAACATGAAAGGAGGCAACGGGATGCCGAAGGGAACGACGGAAGCCGGCGGCCTCCCGTCTCGCGACGACCGGGATCCGCCGGCGGCGGCCGCCGCGGTGCCGGTCGAGCGAGTCGACGAGCTATCGCCGTCGGCCGACGAGCGCCGGGCCCGGATGCTCGCGGTGATCCAGGAGCAGGCGTTCGTCCGGGTCAGCGACCTGAGCGACCGGTTCCGGATCTCGGAGGTGACGGTGAGGAACGACCTCGCCGCCCTCGCGCAGCGGGGCCGGATCCACCGCGTCCGCGGCGGCGCGATCCCGCGCGCCGGGCTCGGGCACGAGCGTCCGTTCGAGGAGTCGGTGACGAGCCACGCGCTCGAGAAGCTCGCGATCGGCCGGGCTGCGGCCGAGCTGATCCACGACGGGGAGTCGGTGCTCGTCGACGTCGGGACGACGGCGGTCGCCGCCGCCCACGCGCTCGTCGACCGCACCGAGCTCCGCGACGTCGTCGTCTTCACGAACGGGCTCAAGACCGCGCTCGAGCTCGAGCACGCCGTTCCCCGCATCACCGTCGTCGTCCTCGGCGGGACCTTGAGACCGCTTCAGCACTCTCTCGTCGACCCGCTCGCCACGCACATCCTCGAGCGGATCTCCGTCGGCACGCTGCTGCTCGGCTGCAACGGCGTGCACCCGACCGGGGGCGTCACGAACATCAACCTTCCCGAGGCCGAGATCAAGCGGCGGATGCTCGAGATCGCGGCGCGGCGCGTCATCCTCGCCGACGGGAGCAAGATCGGCCGCACCGAGCTTGCCCATCTCTGCCGCATCGACGAGATCGACATGGTGATCACCGGCGAGTCCGCGAGCGAGCCGGTGGTCGAGTCGCTTCGGGAGCACTGCGAGGTGCTGGTGGCGCGGTGAACCCCGAAGCGCGGACGAAGTGAGGGCTCGATCATGAAAGCGCTGGACCCGTTCGAGATCTGGTTCCTCACGGGGAGCCAGGAGATGTACGGCGACTCGGTGCTCCGTCGCGTCGACGAGCACTCCCGGGAGGTGGCGGCGTCGCTCGACGCGGCGGCGGTCGTCCCCGTCCGGGTCGTGCACAAGCCGGTGCTGACCGGCGCCGAGTCGATCCGCAGGGTCTGCCTCGAGGCGAACGCCGCCGAGAGCTGCGTCGGCGTCGTCTGCTGGATGCACACCTTCTCCCCCGCGAAGATGTGGATCGCCGGTCTCGCCGCGCTGCAGAAGCCGCTGCTCCACCTGCACACGCAGTTCAACCGGGAGCTGCCGTGGTCCACGATCGACATGGACTTCATGAACCTCAACCAGTCGGCTCACGGCGACCGCGAGTTCGGGTTCATCGAGACCCGGATGCGGCTGCGGCGGAAGACCGTCGTCGGGCACTGGAGCGACCCGGCGGTGGTCGACCGGATCGCCACGTGGTCGCGCGCCGCCTGCGGCTGGCACGAGGCGCAGACGCTGGCGGTCGCGCGCTTCGGCGACAACATGCGCTGGGTCGCCGTCACCGAAGGCGACAAGGTCGACGCGCAGCTCAGGCTCGGCGTCGCGGTGCACGGCTACGGCGTCGGCGAGCTCGCCGGCGCGGTGCGCGACGTCCCGGACGCGGCCGTCGACGGTCTCGTCGAGGAGTACGAGGACGCGTACGAGCTCGTGCCCGCGCTGCGGCGCGACGGCGAGCGGCGGGAGTCGCTCCGGGACGCGGCGCGGATCGAGGCGGGCCTCCGCGGGTTCCTCGACGCGGGAGGGTTCAAGGCGTTCACCGACACCTTCGAGGATCTCGACGGCCTGCCGCAGCTTCCGGGCATCGCGGTGCAGCGGCTGATGGCCGACGGCTACGGGTTCGGCGGCGAGGGCGACTGGAAGACGGCCGCTCTCGTGCGGATCGCGAAGGTGATGGGCACCGGGCTCGACGGCGGCACGTCCTTCATGGAGGACTACACGTACCACCTCGCGCCCGAGGGGCCGGAGGTGCTCGGCGCCCACATGCTCGAGGTGTGCCCGTCGATCGCCGCGGGGCGTCCGTCGTGCGAGATCCACCCGCTCTCGATCGGCGGCAAGGAGGATCCCGTCCGCCTCGTCTTCGCCGGTGCGCCGGGGCCGGCCGTCGTCGCGGGCCTGCTCGACCTCGGCGATCGCTTCCGCCTCGTCGCGAACGAGGTCGACGTCGTGCCGCCGGCCGAGGAGCTCCCCCGGCTGCCGGTCGCGCGCGTCGTCTGGAAGCCGAGGCCCGATCTCGCGACCGCGGCGGAGGCGTGGCTGCTCGCGGGCGGACCTCACCACACGGTCTTCACGCGCGCGCTCGGCAGCGACGTCTTCGCCGACCTCGCCGAGATCGCCGGGCTCGAGCTGCTGCTGATCGACGAGCGCACGCGGATGCGCGACTTCACGAACGAGCTCCGCTGGAACCAGGCGTACTTCCATCTCGCCGGAGGGCTGTGACGCCGTGCACCGCGAGCTGCGCGAGCGTGTCTACGAGGCGAACGCCGAGATCGTCCGCGCAGGTCTCGTCGTTCTCACGTTCGGGAATGCGAGCGCCGCCGATCGCGCCGCGGGCGTGATCGCGATCAAGCCGAGCGGCGTCCCCTACGACGCGCTCGGTCCCGAGGCGATGGTCGTGGTCGACCTCGAGAGCGGCGACGTCGTCGACGGAGAGCACCGGCCCTCGTCCGACACGCCGACGCACCTCGCGCTCTACCGGAGCTTCGAGGGAGTGGGCGGGATCGTCCACACGCACTCCCCGTTCGCGACGGCCTGGGCGCAGGCGTGCCGGGCGATCCCCTGCCTCGGCACGACGCACGCCGACCACTTCTCCGGCGCCGTGCCGGTCACGCGCGCGCTGACGCGCGAGGAGATCGAGGGCGAGTACGAGCGGCTGACCGGCGAGGTGATCGTCGAGACGTTCTCCGAACTGGGACTCGATGCGCTGGCGACGCCGGCGGTGCTCGTCGCTTCGCACGGGCCGTTCGCATGGGGCGGCGACGCCGCGGACGCGGTCGAGAACGCGGTCGCGCTCGAGGCGGTCGCCGCCGCCGCGCTCCGGACGGAGCTGCTCCGGCCCGGGGTCGAGCCGGTCGGCGACGCGCTTCTCCGCCGGCACTTCCTGCGCAAGCACGGCCCCGGGGCGTACTACGGGCAGCCGCGGTGAAGGCGCTGCGTCTGCACGCCCCGGGCGACCTCCGCCTCCACGAGGAGCCAGAGCCGGAGCCGGGCGACGGTGAGATCCTCGTCCGCGTCACCGCGGTCGGCCTATGCGGCTCCGACCGGCACTGGGTCGCGGAGGGCTCGATCGGCGACGCGGTGCTGACGCGGCCGCTCGTGCTCGGGCACGAGTTCGTCGGCACCGTCGAGTCGGGTCGCCGGGCCGGCGAGCGGGTCGCCCTCGATCCGGCGGTGCCGTGCGGGCGCTGCGCCGTCTGCCTCGCCGGCCGGCCGCATCTCTGTCCGGAGCTGCGGTTCGCGGGCCACGGCACGGTCGACGGAGCGCTGCGCACGCTGATGGCGTGGCCCGACCGGCTCGCACACCGGCTGCCCGACTCGCTGCCGGACGCCGAGGGCGCGCTGCTCGAGCCGCTCGGCGTCGCGCTCCACGCGCTCGACCTCGGTCACGTCGAGCCGGGCACGACCGCCGGCGTGTTCGGCTGCGGGCCGATCGGGCTCCTGCTCGTCCAGGCGCTGCGCGCCGCAGGCGCCGCCGTGGTGGTCGCGACGGACCGCCTTCCGCACCGGCTCGACGCGGCGGCGGCGCTCGGCGCGGGCCGCGTGCTCGACGCCGGCACCGTCCTGCCGGACGGGCTGGACGTCGACGTCGCGTTCGAGGCGGCGGGCGAGGACGCCGCGCTCGCCGACGCGATCGACGCCGTGCGCCCCGGCGGGCGCGTCGTGCTCGTGGGCATCCCGGACGGCGACCGCACGAGCTTCACCGCCTCGACGGCGCGGCGCAAGGGCCTGACGCTGCTGCTCTGCCGGCGGATGGAGCCGGCCGACCTTCCTCGCGCGATCGGGCTCGCGGAGAGCGGCCGCGTCGAGCTCGCGCGTCTCGTGAGCGAGCGCCACCCGCTCTCGGGCTGGAAGGACGCATTCGACGCGCTCGTCGAGCGCCGCGGGCTGAAGACGATCGTCGAGCCGCAGGCGGACGGGAGGACGGCGTGACGAGCGGGCGCGCGTACTCGGTAGGCATCGACTTCGGCACGGAGTCGGGACGCGCGGTGCTCGTCGACTGCGCGGACGGGACCGAGCTCGGCGTCGCCGTCTACGAGTACCGCAACGGCGTGATCGACGAGCACCTCCCGGAGCCCGACGCCGACGTCCGGCTCGAGCCGGACTGGGCGCTGCAGGATCCGGAGGACTACGTCCGCACGTTCCGGCAGACGGTTCCCGCGCTGCTCGCCGAGACGGGCGTCGACCCGGCCGATGTCGTCGGCGTCGGAATCGATTTCACCGCGTGCACGATGCTGCCGACCCTCGCCGACGGCACGCCGCTCTGCATGGTCGGGGAGCTCCGCCGGGAGCCGCATGCGTGGGTGAAGCTCTGGAAGCACCACGCGGCGCAGCCGGAGGCGCACCGGATCAACGCCGTCGCGGCCGAGCGCGGGGAGCCCTGGCTCGCGCGCTACGGCGGCAGGATCTCCTCGGAGTGGTTCTTCGCGAAGGCGCTCCAGATCCTCGACGAGGCGCCCGCGGTCTACGACCGCGCCGACCGGCTGATCGAGGCCGCCGACTGGGTCGTCTGGCAGCTCACCGGCTCGGAGACGCGCAACACGTGCACCGCCGGCTACAAGGCGATGTGGTCGAAGCACGACGGCTTTCCGGCGGACGCGTACTTCGCGGCGCTCGACCCGAGGTTCGAGCACGTGGTCGACGAGAAGATGTCCCGGGAGATCGTCACGCTCGGCGCCCGCGCCGGCGGCCTGAGCGAGCGCGCCGCGGCGTGGACGGGCCTCGTCCCCGGCACCGCCGTCGCCGTCGCCAACGTCGATGCCCACGTCTCCGTCCCGGCCGTGACGGTGACCGAGCCCGGGACGATGGTCGCGATCATGGGCACGAGCATCTGCCACATGCTCCTCGGCGACGCGCTCGCGACGGTCGACGGGATGTGCGGCGTCGTCGAGGACGGGATCGTGCCGGGGCTGTTCGGGTTCGAGGCCGGCCAGTCGGCGGTGGGCGACATCTTCGCGTGGTTCGTCGAGAGCTGCGCGCCGCCCGAGGTGCACGAGCTCGCGCGCCGCAGCGGAACGGGTGTCCACGAGGTGCTCGAGGCGGAGGCGGCGAAGCTCGAGCCGGGCGAGAGCGGGCTGCTCGCGCTCGACTGGTGGAACGGGAACCGGTCCGTGCTCGTCGACGCCGATCTGCGCGGCCTGCTCGTCGGCATGACGCTCGCGACGCAGGCGCCGGAGATGTACCGCGCCCTGATCGAGGCGACGGCGTTCGGCACGCGCGTGATCGTCGACGCCTTCGAGTCGGCCGGCGTGCCCGTCGCGGAGATCGTCGCGTGCGGCGGTCTCCCGGAGAGGAACAGGCTCCTGATGCAGATCTTCGCCGACGTGACCGGACGCGAGTTCGCCGTGGCCGCCTCGAGCCAGGTACCGGCGCTCGGCTCCGCGATGTTCGGGGCGGTCGCCGCCGGATCCGCGCTCGGCGGGCACGACTCGATCGTCGACGCCGCACGCCGGATGGCGCGTCTCGGGAGCGAGCGGTACCGGCCGGACGCTGCCCGTCACGCCGTGTACGACGAGCTGTACCGGGAGTACGTCCGCCTGCACGATCTGTTCGGACGCCGTGGCGACGACGTGATGCGGAACCTGAAGAGCATCCAGCGGCGGGCGGTCGAGACGGCCCGCACCTCGTAGCGCCACGGCCGGCCCCTCTAGAGTCTCGGGCCACCGTGGGTGACCTCTGGCTGAATCTCGTCCCGCTCGTCCTCGGCAGCGCCGTCGTCCCGGCGCCGCTCGTCGTCACGCCGCTCCTCCTGCGGTCGTCCGTCCGGACCGCCGGCGCGTGGGTGGCCGGGATGGCCGTCGCCAGGCTGCTCCAGGGTGCGCTCTTCGGACTGGTCCTTTCCGACGCGTCGACGCCGGCCACGGAGACGCCGGCCGGACGCACGGCCCTCGTCTCCGGCATGCTGCTCGTCCTCGGCGTCGCCCTCTACGTGGCGGCGGCGCAGCAGCTGCTCGGCGGGGACGATCCCGACACGCCGCCGCCGCGGTGGATGGCGATGGTCGAGTCCGTCCGTCCAGGGAGGGCGTTCCTCCTCGGCGCCGGCTTCGTCGGCATCAGCGCGAAGCTCTGGGTCTTCACGCTCGGCGCGCTCGCGGCCGTCGAGGAGGCGCACGTCGGCACGCGCGCCGCGGTCGCGACGTACCTGGCCTTCGTCGCGCTCGCGCTCGCCCCGCAGCTCGCCGCGCTCGCGTTCACGCTCGTCGCGCCCGGCCGCGCGCGGCGCCTGCTCGAGCGGGTCGCCGGCCGGCTCCAGCGCGACAACCGGCTGATCGTGATCGCCCTCGGTCTCGTCTTCGGCACCTGGTTCCTCGTGAAGGCGCTCCGCGGCCTGGGCGTCCTCTGACGCGTCCGCTTACAGGTAGCGGTTGCGCTCGAGCCAGCGGAGGGCGAAGAAGCCCCAGGTCGGCGGGAGGTAGAACGTCGCGACGCGGTAGAGGATCGCGACCGCGAGCGCCGCCTCCTCGGTCATGCCCGCGGCGGTCAGGCCGACCGTGAGCCCGAGCTCGGCGACGCCGATGTTGCCCGGGATCGGGATGAACGCCCCGAGCAGCGAGATGCTGATGTTGATGACGAGCAGGTCCCAGAGGCTGATGTGCGCGCCGAGGCCGAGGGCGAACAGCCCGAGCGTGACGGCGAAGAGGACCTCGGTGGCGAGGTTCCCGCCGACGAGGAGCGCGAGCTTGCTCGACGCGCGCAACGCGCCGAGCGAGGCGCGCACCTGCGGCCACCAGGTCCGGAAGCGGCTGTGGATCTCCCTGCGGACGCGGCCGATCAGCAGGACCCCGACGATCGCGAGCACGAGGAGCGCCGCGAGGATGCCGAGGACGACGAGGAGGCCGCCGGAGGGCGCGGACAGGTCGAGGTTCAGCGTCGACTCCGTCAGGAGCAGGAGGACCGCGAGCAGGATCCCCTGGATCGCGGTGCCGGCGAACGAGTCGATGGCGCCCGCGGTGACGGCTGCGGCCGGCGCGATGCCCTGACGCTGGAAGAAGCGGATGTTGATGGCAAGGCGCGCGGCCGACGACGGCAGCGCGAGGTTCATGTAGTTCGTCGCGAGCTGCATCACGTACACGGGTCCGAAGCGGAGATCCGCGGTCAGCGAGCCGAGCGTCGACAGCGCCTGCGTGAGCCTCGGCGCCTGCGCGATCACGAGGCCGAGCGCGATCCACCCCCAGCTCGCGTGCTCGAGCGCGGCGCCGAGCTGGTCGTAGTCGATGTTCGTCGCGAACGTGAGCACCGCGAGCGCCGCGAGGATCAGCAGCGCCGTCTGCGCGAACGTCCACCACGTGACCCTGCGCAGCCGGACGAGCCCGGGCTCCTCGACGCCGACCGCCGTCGCGGCGGCCTTCCGGAGCTCGTCGAGATCGAGACCGGCGTCGCGGCTCGCCTGCCGGAGCGTGCCGGACAGCGCCGCGGGCTGGAGGTACGGGAGCAGGGAGCCGACGCCGGCGTCGCCGAGCGCCGCGCGCGCCCCGGCGAGCGCCCGCTCGGCCCCGATCCGCACGGCGGTGGCCACGAGTAGCTGGGCGCGGTCGGTCCCCTGCCGGTCCGGCGTGAACACGGTCGAGCCGCCGCCGAAGTCGACGAGGCCGGGCTCGCCCCCGACGAACGCCACCGTCTGCGTGCCGATCCGCCGGTGGACGACGCCGACGCGATGCAGCGCGTCCAGCGCGTCCCAGAACGCGCGCACGTCCTCGTCGCCGAGCTCGTCGGCGGAGAGCTCGGCGATCGGTCGCGTCTCGCCGCGCAGCACGAGCAGTGCGTCGTTCCTCGGCGTCGTCGCGACCCGCACCACCTCGTGCGTCGCGGTGCCGCCGCCGCGCGCGAGCAGCGTCAGGAGCGCCTCGTGCTCCGCGACCTGGTTGCGGCCGAGGCGCACGCCGGGCCCCGTGTCCTGGTACCAGAGCGTCCGCCAGACCTTCTCGAGGAGCTGGTTGTCGTACGCGTCGCGGCCGTGCACCTTGACGAGGACGGGGTTGCCGCGGTCGTCCTCGGCGCGGACGGCGAAGACGCCCGACACCGGCCAGTCCTCCACCTCGGGCCGCTCGAGGACGACGCCGAGTGCGGCGAGCGCCTCCACCACCTCCGGCAGCCTCGGCCGGCCGGCGGAGGTTCCGAACGCGAGCCGGACGCCGGCGGCCGCCACCGTCGCGATCAGGAACCCCGCGGCGACGCCGCCCGGCGCCGCCTCCCCGGCGAGCAGCGCACCGAGGAATCCGAGCGCGAGCACCCAGCGGCCCGCCGACTGGAGCGGCCGGACGAGGTGCGGGCCGATCGTCAGGCTCACCGCCGCCGTCTCGGCGACGCGAACACCCGGGAAGCGCGGGACCCCCGAACCGTTCCAGAGCGCGCCGCCGAGATGCGGCCAGGTCCCGATCGCGAGACGGGCGGCGACGGCGCAGGCGACGACCGCGAGGGCGAGCGACGCGAGCGCCTGCACGACGACGGACCAGCGTCGCGAGACCACGGCCGACGCGACGAGGACGATCGCCCAGAGCCCGAGCAGCAGCCGGAACGCGGACCAGACCGGCCGGAGCACCCCGGGCACGCTCGCGACGAGCGTGACGAGGACACGCTCGAAGCGGCCGGGCGGGTAGGCGACGACGAGGAACGCGAGCCCGAGCAGCGCCACCGCGAGCAGGAACACGTCGGTCGCCCGCCGGTACCGCGCAGCGCTGCGCGGCGAGGAGAACACGCGGACGCCCGGAAGCCCGCGGCCGACGCCGGCGGCTCCGTGCGGGTCGGCGGTCACGCTCACATCGCCCATCGGGTGGGCGAGAGTATCTCGCGGCGGCTACCCGGCGGTCGACTCGCGCATCAGTCTGAGCGATAGTGAGTCCCTTGCGGACCGTCCTGTTCCCGAGAACAGCGACGACGCCGAGACCAACCGTTACAGCAGTGAGTATTAGATGGTCAATCTCGCCGATTTGCGGGGCTTTCGGCCCGGTTCGGCTCTGTTACGCAGGATGCCCCCGGGCCGAATTGAACGGCCGCACGCGGTTTAGGAAGCCGCGTGCAGTTCGCGTGAACGTCCTGCAAAAGGGCGGGTTTCGAGTCGAGTGATGCGGGTGCGCGCCAGTGTTTGCGCCAGTCGCGGCGTCACAAGCTCGGTCGGCCGGCGGCGCCGATCCCGAAGACAAGGCGGTCTCTATCACCGAGCGGTGCCTCTCTCTGTCACGAGCGTGACACACGGAGGTGTCACTCGGGCGAACGACACGCATGAGGCACCCGCACCGCGTCGCGGCATGCAGTCAGGCACATCCCGCAAACGCTCGGAGGATCTCATGTTGCACATTCCTTCACGATCGGCTCAGCGGTCCGGCGGGCGATCGTCGTCATCGCGGCACTCGCCGCACTCATGGTTGCCGCGCCGCTCGCCAACGCGGCCCGCTCGCACACGCTCGCCTGCCAGTCCAACCCGGGCACTGGGTCAGCGTCACCGACGACCTGGGCATCCCGACGCTCGAGCTGGTCGGCGCGACCGTCTACACCGATGACGTGACCGGCCAGGACTGTTCGCTCGCGACGTCGTCGACGCAGCCCCCTCCGTATCCCGGATGGGTACAGGTCACGGACGATACCGGCGTTGCGTGGCTCTCCCAGGTCGTCGAGTCGCGAGAGAGCGCGCAGCGATCGTTACGCCAGGACCGCCTGCATACGAGCCACATTCCGCATGACCAGCGGGATGCCCCCGGGCCGAATTGAACGGCCGCACGCGGTTTAGGAAACCGCTGCTCTATCCACTGAGCTACGGGGGCGGGACACGCCCATGGTAAGGGGGGCGGGAAGTCCCGGCGCGGACGTCGTGGTCGTGAAGCTGTCGATCTCTCGAAGGCTCTCGACCCCGTCGTCACCCGCGACCACCGTCGCGCGGTGGGGTCGGTCGCCGCCGCGCTCGCGTAGCTGGTTCAATCGCGCCGTGGCGATCTCGCGCCGCACGACGCCCGACGAGATCACCGCCGCCGCGGCGGCGAGCTTCGACTCCTGCTCCGACGAGCGGCTCCGCGAGCTGCTGCAGGCGCTCGTCCGGCACCTCCACGCCTTCGCCGTCGAGGTCGGGCTGACCCAGGCCGAGTGGGACGAGGCGATCCGCGTCCTCACCGACACCGGGCACATCACCGACGAGCGCCGCCAGGAGTTCATCCTCTGGTCGGACACGCTCGGGCTGTCGATGCTCGTCGACGCGCTCGCGCACCCGGAGCCGGAGGGCGCGACCGAGTCGACCGTGCTGGGGCCCTTCTACACCTCCGGCGCGCCGCTGAAGGACTACGGCGCGAGCCTCGCGTCCGAGCCGGCCGGCGACCCGGCGTGGCTGCACGGACGCGTGCTCTCGCTCGAGGGCACGCCGATCGCCGGCGCCGAGCTCGACGTGTGGCAGAACGGCGACGACCGCCTCTACGCCGTGCAGCGCCCGGAGGCGCCGGAGGACCACCTGCGCGGCCGCTTCCTCACCCGCGGCGACGGCACGTTCGGCTTCGTCGCGGTGCGCCCCGTCCCGTACACGATCCCGGACGACGGCCCGGTCGGGGCGATGCTCGGCGCGACGGGACGGCATCCCTGGCGGCCCGCGCACATCCACGTGATCGTCCGCGCGGCCAGCCACCGGACACTCGTGACGCACATCTTCGACGCGGCGAGCGCGTACCTCGACTCGGACGCGGTGTTCGCGGTCAAGCCGTCGCTGCTGCGCGAGTTCGTGCCGCGCGCCGCCGACGATCCCGACCGGCCGGCCGGGGTCGACGGCGACTGGTTCTCCGTCGAGAGTGACTTCGTGCTCGTCCCGGCTACGGCCGGATGAGGCGCGCGGAGGCGGCGACGCCGCCGAGGCCCTCGGCGGCGAGTTTCGTCGGCGGCTGCGTGCTCGAGACGACGATGCGCATCCAGCGGCCCGACGGGTGCCTGACACACCGCCACGCCTGCTGCTGCACCGTGTCGACGGTCGCGTCGGTGTTCTGCGACCAGTAGACCTTGTTGCCGGCGAGCTGGAACGTCTTCTGCTTCCCGGCGGCGCAGCTCGACGCGAGCAGCGGCGTCACGTCGAAGCGCACCTGCCGGTTCGAGCGGTTCGTGAACCAGATCCGCAGCTCGCCGGGGACGTACTGCCAGCGCAGGTAGCGCCACCCGGTCATCATCCGCGCCGGCGCGTAGCTCTCGATCCCCGCCTTCTTCGCGATCTGCCGCTCGACGGCCGCAGGCACCGGGTGCGACAGCATGAACGCGAGCGCGGGCGCCGCGCCGAGCGCGAGGAGGACGAGCGGAACGACTGCGAGCCTGCGCATCGGATCGACCGTAGCCGCGGAACGTGAACGAGGCGTACGCGCCGGGTAAAGAACGGATTACGGCCTGAATGCGGCCATCACCGCATCGACCACGCGGCCGGCGAGGGCGTCGTCCAGCGGCGCGCCGCTCAGCAGCAGCCGGTAGTAGACCGGCCCGAACAGGAGCTCGTGCGCGAGCTCGACGTCCGTGTCCGCGCGGAGGTCGCCGCGCTCGATCCCGCGCGCGAGCAGCCGGTCGGCCTCGGCGATTCGCATCGCGACGACGCGCTCCTGGAACGCCGTGGCCAGCCCCGGGTCGGCGGCGAGGTCGGAGACGAGCCCCTGCATGACGCGGCCCATCAGCGTCGAGCCGAGGATCGACACGGCGGCGTCGACGAAGGCGACGAGCTCGGCTCGGGTGTCGCCGAGGTCCGGCGTGGACACGACCTGCTCGACCATGTCGATCAGCACCGCGAGCGCGAGCTCGTGCTTGCCCCGGTAGTGCCGGTAGATCGTCGTCTTCGCGACGCCGGAGCGGGCGGCGACGCCCTCGACCGTCAGCCTGCGGACGCCGCCCTCGGCGAGCAGCTCGCGGGTCGCGTCGAGAATCGCCTGCTCCGAGCGGGCCCCGCGTGGTGTCGTCGTCGTCACCATCCTGAAACGACACGTAGCGTAGCGCCTCTGCTACCGTCGAGACAAGAAACGCTACGGAGCGTTTCGTGACTGAAGGGAAACCACCATATGAGCCTCACCATTCCCGGCACCACCTGGCGGCTGTTCCGGGCGCTCGCGGGCGCCGAGGCCGGCCGCTCCTGCCGCTGCTGCGGCGAGGCGATCCTCCGGGTCGACCCGTTCGGCCGCAGCGAGGGCGTCTGCCGTCCGTGCCGACTCGAGGCCGGCTGATGAGCACGACGAACCCGGGCTACCTCGCCGTCCGGCACATCCTCACGAGCCCGCGGATCGCCGAGCGGACGGCACCGCACATCGCGGCCGACGGCTTCCGCTGGCATCCGCTGCTCGTCGAGGCCGAGACGATGTCGAGCGGCGAGCGCCTGCTCGTGCGGATCGCCTACGACCTCTGGCATGCGGACGGCGACGTCGCGCTGTGGGAGCTCCCGCGCCGGCTGGACCGGTCGGGCTTCCACCGCGTCGTGCGCGCGCTCGAGCTGAGTCGCGGGGAGCTGCCCGAGCGCGAGCTCGAGGAGCTCGCAGCGGCCTGAGCGGGGCCGCCCTCGGTACTTTCACGGAAATGCGCTCGGTGCGCCGCCGGATGGCGGCGCACCGGCGGATCGGCCACCATGCCGGTCATGACCGCGGTCGGCACCGCCGTGCGCGTCGCGCTCGTGGGAAGCGTCACGAGCGAGACGAACCTCGAGCTGGAGGCGGCCTGGCGCGACGCCGGCGTCGACGCGGAGATCGTTCCGGTCTCGGGCGTCCGGCCCGGCGACGTCGTCGTCGCGCGGCTCGACATCCTGCCGACGATCGACGGCGTCGAGCCCGGGCTCGTCGAGCTGCTGCGGCTCGAGTGGCGCGGGGTGCGCGTCCTCAACCGCGCGCGGACCCTCGTCGCGGCGCACGACAAGCTCCTGACCGCGCGGGCTCTCGCGCGCGCGGCGCTGCCGCACCCGCTCACCGCCCACGTTCGCCACGACGGAACCGTGCCGGCGATCGAGCCGCCGGTCGTGCTGAAGCCGCGGCTCGGCAGCTGGGGCGTGGACGTCTACCGCTGCGACACGCTCGACGAGTTCCGCCGCTGCTTCGAGGAGATCGAGACGAGGCCGTGGTACCGCCGGCACGGCACGCTCGTCCAGGAGCTGGTCCCGCCGGTCGGGCACGACCTGCGGCTGATCGTCGCCGGCGGCGCCGTCGTCGGCGCGGTGCGGCGCGTCGCAGGCCCCGGGGAGTGGAGGACGAACGTCAGCCTCGGCGCCAAGCGCTACCCGGTCGTGCCGCCGCCCGCCGCGTGCGCGCTCGCGATCGCGGCGGCGGCGGCGATCCGCGGCGACTTCGTCGGCGTCGACCTGCTCCCGCTCGGCGACGGCTACACCGTCATCGAGCTGAACGGGTCACCCGACTTCAACGAGACGTACTCGCTGCCCGGTCGAAACGTGTTCCGCGACGCAGCCGACGCGCTCGGGCTCGCCGCCGCCGTCAGTGGAAGATGTTGACCGCCCGCGCGGCGACGAGCAGGATCGTGACGGCGGAGATCCCGGACTCGGCGAGCATCAGCGCCTTCGCGCGGACGGTGAGCGGCATCGCGTCGGTCGGGCTGAACGCGATCGAGTTCGTGAACGAGATGTAGAGGTAGTCGAAGAGGCGGGGGAACCAGCCCTCCGCGGCGAGCTGCGGGTTCTCGAGCTGCGGGAACTGGAAGTCGTGCGGCGGCGGATCGGGCTGCAGGCGCCGCACCGGCCCGCCCTGGTCGACCGCCCAGTACCAGAGACCGAACGCGATCACGTTCGTGCCCCAGACGACGATCGCCTCGAACAGGAGCTGGCCGCCGCTGCGCACACCGCCGCTCACGAGCGACGCGACGAGCGCGAGCGCGATCAGGGCATTCGCCAGGCTCAGCAGCCCGAGCAGCGCAACGGCGAGCGTCCTTCGGTAGCCCATCTGCTCGAGCGCGTGGCGCGGGCGGCTCCACCCGAGCGCGAGCAGCAGGAGCGACTCGGGCACGACGGGGACGAGCCAGATCCACCACGTGAAGTGCCAGATCGTCCAGCCGCGGCTCCGGCTGACGATCGCGAGCACGACCTGCGCCGCGATCAGCACGGCGACGGCGGGCGTCGCCTCCCAGCGGGACTCGACCTCCTCCTCGCGCTCCCTCGGGTCGGGTGTCGCGGTCAGAACCAGCCCCTCCGCTTGAAGTACGCGAGCATCAGCGCCGCGGCGGCGACCTCCGTCCCGAGCCCGAGCAGCGCGAACGCCTCCCAGCTGCCGACGTTGCGCACCATCCAGCCGAAGTTCTGGCCGAAGAAGCCGGTCAGCCACGCGAGCGGGAGGAAGATCGTCGCGATGATCGTCAGCTGCTTCATCACCGCATTCAGGCGGTTCGAGACGGTGGAGAGGTAGACGTCCATCGAGCTCGTCAGCAGGTCGCGGTACGTGTCGATCAGGTCGCTGATGCGGATCAGGTGGTCGTAGACGTCTCGGAAGTAGCGCTCGTCGTCGGGGGTCGTCCCCGGGAGCGTCTGGATGCCCCCGGCGATGCGCGCGAACATGTCGCGCTGCGGCGTGATCGCCTTGCGCAGGCCGACGAGCAGCTTCTTCATCGCGAAGATCTCCTGGAGCTCTGCGTCGCTCGCTCTCACGAACGTCTGGTCTTCCAGCTCGTCGATGCGGTCGTCGAAGTCGGCGAGGAGCGGGAAGAAGCTGTCGACGAGCGCCTCGACGATGCGGTAGAGCAGGCGCGCGCCGTGCTCGATCGGCTGCGCCCGCTTCGCGAACCGGTCCCTGACCTCGGTGAACGCCGGCGCCTCGTCGCGGTGGACGGTCACGAGGTAGCGCTCGCTGTAGAAGCAGTGCACCTCCACGAGGCGGTCCTCGTCGGTCGACGCGCCGTAGACGACGAGGAACGCGACGTCGTCGTAGTCGTCGATCTTCGCGCGCTGGCCGAAGTGCTCCGAGTCCTCGATCGCGAGCGGATGGAACCGGAAGACGTCGCGGAGGACGGTGAAGTCGTTCGCGTTCGGCCGGTCGAGGTCGAGCCAGAAGAAGCTGCCGTCGGCGAGCAGGCGCTCCGCCGTCTCGCGGTCGAAGTCGACCACCGTGTGGCCGTCGCGGTGGATGACGTGGCAGGACCGGGTGCGCTCGCCCTCGTGCTCCACGTGAACCGATCGTAGAGCCAGGGTCGGCGGGCTCTTGACAGATCGACAAAGGTCGATATATTGAGGGCTGTCGATACGAAAGGGTGAGCTGAGACGAGGCTCCGGAGGCGAAGGAGCGCGGGACGGATCGAGTTCTGCGAGCGGTGCGGGTCGGTCTGCGACTCGAGCTGCCGTCGGTCGCTGCTCCGCCACGCGGTGCGAATCGCGTGAGCGAGACGCTCGCTTCGATCGCGTGCTGCGCGCCGCTCGACGCGGCGAAGCTCTCGGACGAAGAGGCCCATGCGACGGCGGATCTCTTCCGCGCGCTCGCCGACCCGGCGCGCGTGAAGATCGTCAACCGCCTCGCGACCGCGGGCGGGCCCGTATGCGCCTGCGAGTTCGAGCCGCTGCTCGGGCTCTCGCAGCCGACGGTGAGCCATCACCTGAAGAAGCTGACCGAGGCCGGGCTGCTCGACCGCGAGCGGCGCGGCAAGTGGGCGTACTTCTCGATCAGACCCGAGGCGGTCGAACGGCTGGCCGGCCTGGTCGACTTCGAAGGAGGACGAGGATGAGCACGAGAACGAACGATCTCCGCGAGCAGGTGCGCGCGCGCTACGCGGCGGCGGCGCTCGAGGTGACGAGCGGCTCAGGCTGCGACTGCGACTGCAACAAGGCGACCGAGTACGGCTACACGACGGAAGAGGTCGGAGAGCTTCCCGACGCGGCGGCGCTCGCGTCGCTCGGCTGCGGCAACCCGACCGCCGTCGCGGAGCTGCGCGAGGGCGAGACCGTCCTCGACCTCGGCTCCGGCGGCGGCATCGACGTCCTCCTCTCCGCGAGGCGGGTCGGCCCGACCGGCACGGTGTACGGGGTCGACATGACCGACGAGATGCTCGCGCTCGCGCAGCGGAACGCGCGCGACGCGGGTGCGACGAACGTCCACTTCCTGAAGGGCGTGATCGAGCAGATTCCGTTGCCGGCGGACTCGGTCGACGTCGTCATCTCGAACTGCGTGATCAACCTCTCCACCGACAAGGCGGCCGTGCTGACCGAGATCGCACGCGTGCTCAAGCCGGGGGGAAGGGTCGGCGTCAGCGACATCGTCGCCGAGGACCGCCTCACCCCCGGCGATCGTGCCGCCCGCGGCTCCTACGTCGGCTGCATCGCCGGTGCGCTCTCGAGGAGCGAATACACCGCCGGCCTCCAGGCCGCCGGGTTCGAGGACGTCTCGGTGGAGTACACCCACGAGGTCGCGGACGGGATGCACAGCGCCATCGTCAGGGCGCGCAAGGCCGAGCGGCCCGCGGCGAGAGGCATGCCGGCCGTCCAGCCGGCCGCGAAGAGCGGCTGCTGCTGACGGCACCTGGTGACAGGTTGGTGACGGTCCTTGCGCCGGGGCCGGTCGATCCACCAAGATTGGCTTGTGCGTCGGCTTCCCGTTGCCTGCCAGACTCCGCTCGCCGGGTCGTCTCTGTCGCAGCGCGATGCGGTCGAGCTCGAGCGGCTGCTGCGCTCGATCGCCGACCGGCACCGGCTGACGATCCTCAACATGCTCGTGCGGGCGAAGGGCGCCCCGATCTGCGTGTGCGAGTTCACCGCGGCGCTCGACCTGCCGCAACAGAACGTCAGCTACCACCTCAAGCAACTCGTCGAAGCCGGTGTGATCGCCCGCGAGCGGCGCGGCCGTAACTCCTACTACGCGCTCACGGAGGGCGCGCTCGACCACATCGCCGCCCTCGTCGCCGGGTCGACCGGCAAGGAGGTCGCCGCATGAATCGGCAGCTCGTGCGGTCGCTGGTCGCGGAGGCGATCGGGACGTTCGCGCTCGTCTTCGCCGGCTGCGGCGCCATCATGGTCGACGCGAAGACCGGCCAGCTCGGTCACATCGGGGTCGCGATCACCTTCGGGCTCGTGATCATGTTCGGGGTCTACGCCGTCGGGCACATCAGCGGCGCCCACTTCAACGCGGCGGTCACCTTCGCCTTCGCACTCACCCGGCACTTCCCGTGGCCGCGCGCTGCCGCGTACTGGTGCGCCCAGCTCACCGGTGCCCTGGCGGCGGCGCTGCTCCTGCGAGCCTCGCTCGGGAACGTGGCCCGTGTCGGCGCGACGTACCCCTCCGGCTCGAACGGCCAGTCGTTTCTCTGGGAGCTCGTGATGTCCGCCTTCCTGATGTTCGTGATCCTCGCGGTCGCGACCGACACTCGCGCGGTCGGGGAGGCGGCCGCGATCGCGATCGGCGGCACCATCGGCCTCGACGCGATGTTCGGCGGCCCCATCTCCGGTGCCTCGATGAACCCCGTGCGCTCCCTCGCCCCCGGGCTCGTCTCCGGCGACCTGCACGCCGTCTGGATCTACCTCACCGCCCCGGTCGTGGGCGCAGCCGTCGGCGGGCTCGCCTATCAGTTCGTCCGCGGCGAGCACCACCGTCCCTCGCTCAACGACCAGCCTGACGGCGAGTACGCGGATTCAGTGGAGGAAGTCGCGTGAACGTCCTCTTCGTCTGCACCGCGAACGGCGGGCGCTCCGTCATGGCCGAGCGGCTCTTCAACCGTGTCGCAGGCGCGGGCGACGAGGCGCGCTCGGCCGGGAGCACGCCGGGCACCGAGGCGCATCCCGTCGTCGTCGAGGCGCTGGCCGAGATGGGGATCGACGCCTCGGATCACGTTCCGCACCGGCTCGACGAGGAGCGGATCGCGTGGGCCGACGTCGTGGTCGCGACGTGCGACGACGCGTGCCCGGTCGTTCCCGGCAAGCGCTACGTCGCGTGGAATCTGCCCGATCCGAAGGGACGCCCGCTCGACGAGGTGCGGGCGATCCGAGACGACATCGCCGCGCGCGTCGACGCGCTCGCGGCCGAGCTCGATGAGGAGGAGTCGCCGTGAGGTACGTGCTCTTCGTCTGCACGCACAATGCGGGCCGCTCGCAGATGGCGCAGGCGCTGTTCGAGCGCTACGCGCCCGACGACGTGCGCGCCGAGTCGGCCGGGCAGGAACCGGCCGATCGCGTCTGGCCGAACGTCGTCGAGGCGATGGCCGAGATCGGGATCGACCTCTCGGGCCGGCGCCCGAAGAAGCTGGACCTGGAGATGCAGCTGCACGCCGACTGGGCGATCACGCTCGGTTGCGGCGGCGCCTGCCCGTACGTCCCGACGATGGTCGAGGACTGGCAGATCCCGGATCCGGCCGGGCTCACGCTCGAGGAGACGCGCCCGATTCGCGACCTGCTCGACGCGAGGGTGCGCGAGCTCGCGGAGCAGCGGATCGACGCGATCCGCGGCGACAGGACCGCGCACGCGATGCGCCTGGAGCGGCTGCTCCCGTCGCTCGTCGAGGAGTTCGGCGGCGAGCGGTCCGGCGAGGAGATCCGCGCCTGCGTCGACCTGATGCTCGAGCCGTACGACGACGTCCCCGTGCGCTCGTTCGTGCTCACGCTCGCGCGCCGCAACGCGCAGGACTGCCTCCGCGAAGGACGCTGCGCCGCGCTCGCCTAGTACACGAACGGGATGAACCGGTGCGGCGTACGGCGCCGGTACTCCGCGTAGTCCGGGTGCCGCTCCGCGAGCCACTGCTCCTCGCGCCTCGACTTCAGCTCGACGAACGCGACGAGCAGGAGCCAGAGCACGGCGCCGGCGACGCTGGCGAAGACGATCGTCCAGCCGAGCGCGAACAGGAGCCCGCCGCCGTACATCGGGTGGCGGGCGAGCGCGTAGACGCCGCTCGTCGTGAGCGCGTTGCGGTCGTGCGGCTCCGGCAACGGCGTCAGCGAGGCGCCGAGCCGCAGCCCGCCCACGGCGAGGAGGAGCGATCCGAGCCCGAGCAGCACCCCGCCGACGATGGACGCCGCGGTCTCGAGCCGCTCCGGCCAGCCGAGCCCGGCGCCCGCCGAGAGGAGGATCGCCACGATGAGCACGGCCTGGATCGCGACCCAGCCCCAGCCGCGTGTGCCCAGCTCCGGCAGCCGTCCACCCTCACGCACTAGCCTCAAGGGTATGGCGACTCCGGCGATTCGGACAGAGGGAGTGTCGAAGCGCTACGGCGAGACGCTCGCGCTCGACTCGCTCGACCTCGAGGTGCAGCCGGGCGAGGTGTACGGCTACCTCGGCCCGAACGGCGCCGGAAAGACGACGACGATCCGCCTCCTGCTCGGGCTGCACCGGCCGAGTGCCGGCCGCGCGTTCCTCTTCGACGTCGACGCGTGGCGGGACCCGGTCACGGCGCACCGGCGCGTCGCGTACGTCGCGGGCGAGCCGTTCCTCTGGCCGGCGCTGACGAGCGCCGAGACGTTCACGTACCTTGCGCGGCTGCACGGCTCCGTCGACGAGCCGTACCGCGACCTCCTCGTCGAGCGCTTCCAGCTCGACGTCGACAAGCGCGTGCGCGCGCTCTCGAAGGGCAACCGGCAGAAGGTGCAGCTCGTCGCCGCCTTCGCGACACGCGCCGACCTGCTGCTCCTCGACGAGCCCACCGCGGGGCTCGACCCGCTGATGGAGGTCGCGTTCCGCGAGACGGTGCGCGAGGCGAAGGACCGTGGGCAGACGATCTTCCTCTCGTCGCACATCCTCAGCGAGGTCGAGGCGCTGTGCGACCGCGTCGGCATCCTGCGGCGCGGGAAGCTCGTCGACGAGGGGACGCTCGAGCAGCTCAGGCACCTGAGCGCTCAGACGGTCGAGGCCACGTTCGCCGGGCCTGCGCCGCGGCTGCCGTCGCTCGACGGGATCCACGCCGAGCCGGCCGGCGCGAACGCGCTCCGCTTCGAGGTCTCCGGCAGCATCGGCCCGCTGCTCGACGCGCTCGCCGGTCGCGACGTCGTCACGCTGACGAGCCGCGAGCCGTCGCTCGAGGAGATCTTCCTCCACCACTACGACGCCGGCGACGGCAATGTCCACGGCGGCTAGGGCGTTTGCGCGGCGCACGCTCGAGGACTCGCGCGTCCGCACGCTCTCGTTCGCGGCGCTCTTTGCGTTCGCGACCGCGGCGAACGTCGTCGGCTATCGCAAGACGTATCCGACCGTCGCGGACCGGATCCGCTTCGCGGCCGGCTTCGGCGCGAACAAGAGCGTCCGCCTCTTCTACGGCGTGCCGCACGACCTGCTCAGCGTCGGCGGGTACACGGCGTGGCGCGCCGGCGGCATGCTCTCGATCTTCGCCGGGATGTGGGGCGTGCTTGCGGCCGTGCGCGCGATGCGCGCGGAGGAGGACGCCGGCCGCCAGGAGCTCGTGCTCGCCGGCGGGATCGGGCGCCGGGCCGCGTTCGGCGCGTCGCTCGTGGCGATTGCCGCGGGGGCCGCGATCCTCTGGCTCGCGGCCTTCGCCGGCCTCGTCGGCGCGCGGCTGCCGGCGGGCGGGTCGGCCTATCTCGCGCTCGCCGTCGTCGCCGTCGTGCCCGTGTTCGTCGGCGTCGGGGCGGTCGCGAGCCAGGTCGCGCCGAACCGGCGGCTCGCGCTCGGGATCGGCAGAGCGGCGCTCGCGGCGGCTTCGCTGGGCGACGCCGCTCGGCTGGGTCGAGGAGCTGCGGGCGTTCGCCGGACCGCGGCCCGCCGTGCTGCTCTTGCCGGCGTCAACGTCGCTGCTGCTGCTCGGGATCGCCGCGGCGCTCGCCGTGCGCCGCGACGTCGGCCGGGGGCTGTTCCACGACCACGACAGCGCCCCGCCCGACCGGCGCCTGCTCGGCTCGCCGACCGCGCAGGCGCTGCGCGGCGAGCGGGGGATGCTTCTCGCCTGGCTGCTCGGAACCGGCGGGTTCGCGTTCGTGCTCGGCGTCGTCTCCGCGAGCGTCTCGCCGACCGATATCTCGACGAGCCTCCGGCAGCAGCTCGAGAAGCTCGGTCTCTCGTCGGTCGTCACGCCGTCGGGCTACCTCTCGCTGACCTTCCTCTTCTTCATCTTCGCGGTGAGCCTCTTCTGCTGCTCGCAGGTCGGCGCCGCGCGGCGGGAGGAGGCCGAGCAGCAGCTCGAGACGCTGCTCGCGCTGCCCGTGGCGCGGCGGCGCTGGCTGGCGGGACGAATCGTGCTCGCGGCGGTCGCCGCGGCGGTGCTCTCGCTCGTCGCCGGGGTGCTCGCGTGGGCCGGCGCCGCGTCACAGAGCGTCGACGTCGCGCTCGCCGGGCTGGTCGAGGCGGGCGCGAACTGCCTCCCAGTCGCGCTCCTCTTCCTCGGGATCGGGATGCTCGCGTTCGCCGTGCTGCCGCGTGCGAGCACCGGCATCGCCTACGGGCTGACGATCTTCGCCTTCGTGTGGGAGCTGTTCGGGGCGATCCTCGGGGCGCCGTCCTGGACGCTGAACCTGTCGCCGTTCCACCACGTCGGGCTCGTCCCCGCGCAGCCGTTCCGCCCGGGCGCGGCGGCGGCCATGCTCGCGATCGCCGCGGCGTCCTCGATCGCGGCCGTGCTGGTCTTCGAGCGGCGCGACCTCACCGGTCAGTAGCGGTAGATTCAGGCCGTGGCCGGGTTCAGCCTGCGGGAGCTGCTGGCCTCGCGCTCGGGCGAGGACGCCGACCTCTGGGCGCGCACGATCAACCCCCAGTTCGTCCGGGTGCTGCGGACGATCGACTTCGACCGTACGTGGACGCGCGCCGAGGGCGCGTACCTCTGGGACGAGGACGGCGACCGCTATCTCGACTTCCTCGGCGGTTTCGGGATGTACAACGTCGGCCGCAACAACCCTCGCGTCCGCGCTGCGATCGCGGAGTACCTCGAGCTGGAGACGCCGGGGATGCTGGCGATGGGCGTCACCGCGCTGCCGGGTCTGCTCGCCGAGTCGCTGCTCGCACGCGTGCCGCCGCGGCTCGAGCGCTGCCTGTTCACGAGCACCGGCACCGAAGCGGTGGAGGCGGCGCTGAAGCTCGGGCGGGCGGCGACGGGGCGAACGCGCGTGATCTCCGCCGACCACGGCTTCCACGGACTGACCCTCGGCTCGCTCTCGGCGAACGGCTGCCCCGAGTTCACCGACCGCTTCCAGCCGCTGCTGCCCGGGTTCGAGCGCGTGCCGTTCGGCGACCTCGCCGCGCTCGAGGCCGAGCTGCGGCGTGAGGACGTCGCGCTCTTCCTCGTCGAGCCGATCCAGGGGAAGGGCGTGAACCTGCCGCCGGACGGCTATCTCGAGGGCGCGCAGGAGCTGTGCCGCCGGCACGGGACGCTCTTCGCGGTCGACGAGGTGCAGACCGGCTTCGGCCGGACAGGGACCCTCTTCGCGTTCGAGCAGTGGGGGCTCGAGCCGGATCTCGTCCCCGTCGCGAAGTCGCTGTCGGGCGGCTACGTGCCCGTCGGCGCGCTCTTGATGTCGCGCTCCGTGCACGAGGCGGTGTTCGACTCGATGGAGCACGCGGTCAGCCACGGCTCGACGTTCGCGCCGAACGAGCTGGCGATGGCGGCCGGGCTCGCGACGCTGCACGAGCTCGACGAGCGGCGTCTCGTCGCGGAGTCGGCGCGGCTCGGCGCGCGGCTGCTCGAGCTGACGCGGCCGCTCGTCGAGGAGTTCGACGTCGTCCGCGAGGTGCGCGGACGGGGGCTGATGTGGGCGATCGAGTTCGCCGAGCCGCCGGGAGGCAGCCGCTCGTGGCGGATGCTCGAGCGGATGCAGCCCGGGTTGTTCGCGCAGCTCGTGATCGGCCCGCTGTTCACGAAGCATCGCATCCTCACGCAGGTGGCGGGCCACAACATGGCCGTGCTGAAGGTGCTGCCGCCGCTCGTCGTCACCGACGAGGACGTCGACACGTTCGTCGACGCGCTCCACGACTCGATCCGCAGGGCGACGCACACCCCGAGGTCGCTGATGCGGATGGGCTTGGCAGCAGCCCGGGCCCGGTAGACCGGGGCCAGGCCCGAATACGAAACGCTCGCAACTTCGTCACGGACGAGAACGCGGTGCGTCTGTGCTTTCGCGCGGAGTCGTCACCTCCGGTCCCGTCGAGGCTGCGGGAACGCGTGACGGTTTCGTATCAGGGCCTGGCCCCGGCCGTTGGCTGTGCTAGCCCTCGCGGGGCTCCCAGCGGAAGCGGAAGATCGCCACGAGGAGACCGGCGATGCCCCACGCCGCGATCACGGCCAGGTCCTCGGGCTTCGACCAGATCGAGTCGCCGCGCAGGTAGACGGCGTTCACGAGGTTGATGAAGTACTTCAGCGGCAGCACGTCGCCGATCGCGCGCAGGAACGCCGGATAGTGCAGCGTCGGCCCGAACGCGCCGCTCAGGAACGCCATCGGCAGGAGGATGAAGTTGACGATCGCCGACGAGCCCTCGGCCGACCGGATCACCGACGCGGTCGCGACGCCGAGTGCGGCGAACATCGCCGTGCCGACGACGATCGCGCCGGCGAGGGACCCGGGAGCGCTGGGGAACGGCGTGCCGTACAACGCGCGCCCGATCAGGAACAGCGCGATCGTCTGCAGCACGAAGACGATCAACGTCGAGGTGAGCAGCGCCGCGACGTACGTCGCGGCCGGCAGCGGCGTCGCGCGCAGCCGCTTCAGGATCGCAGCCTCCCGGCGGACGACGAGCTGGATCGCGAGCCCGGCGAACGCCGTGTTCGCGCAGCCGTAGCCGATCAGCCCGGCGAGCAGCGCCTGCGGCGCGGGTACGCCGTAGATCTTCCCGCTGTACACCGAGCCGAGCAGGACGAACAGGAGCAGCGGGAAGAGGAAGATGAAGAGCGCCGCCTCGCGGCTTCGCCAGAAGACGAGCTGCTCGCCGCGCAGCTGGTGCGCGAACAGCCGGAGCCCGCGCGAGCCGCGCCGCTCGCGGACGGCGACCGCCTCCGAGCTCATTCCCGCTCCCGGCGCCGGCAAAGCCCGCGCCTCCGCTCTTTGGTGAGCTCCGTCGAGCCTACGCTCACTCCGCCTCCTCCTCGGTGAGCGCGAGGTAGACGTCCTCGAGCGTCGGCCTGCGCACCTCGAGCCGGTCGAGCTCGACGCCGCGCGCGACGGCGTCGGCGGTCAGCTCGTGCAGCACCCGCGTCGGCTCGGTCGTGCGGACGACGACCTCCTCGCCGTCGCGGTGCCAGCGGATCTCGACCTCGAGCTCGCTC
>Ga0335069_10001963_pt1 | contig 32297 bp, 30 predicted proteins | sample Lox_Sample_11_FD_206714 | JGI IMG/M metagenome (GOLD analysis project Ga0335069, IMG submission 206714) | Soil microbial communities from Loxahatchee National Wildlife Refuge, Florida, United States - Lox_Sample_1.1 | ecosystem: Environmental > Terrestrial > Soil > Wetlands | place: USA...
GTGAGCGGCTCGTACACCATCGGCGCCTTCAGGATGTCCTCCAGCGAGTATTCGTCCTGGAACTGCGAGTACGGGTTGTTCACCGAGTGCTTGTGGTTCTTCCAGCCGATCTTCGCGAAGTGCTCCGGCTTCGTGCCGTAGCGCTCCATGTGCTCGCGGCCCGCGTTGCCGAAGAACTGCGCGGCGGCGGGCGCCTTGGCGAAGCCGCGCGTCTCGATCATCAGCTTCGCGTGCTTGTCCATCGGGTTCGTGCGGTCGGTGTATTTGATGCCGAGCGAGCCCTTTTCCATCTTCTCGAAGCCGATCGCGAGCACGCAGTCGGCGAGGCCGCCCTGCACGAACTGCTTCGCCATGAAGAGCGCGGTCGAGCCGGTGGAGCAGTTGTTGTTCACGTTGTAGATGGGGATGCCGGTCAGTCCGAGCGTGTAGACGGCGCGCTCGCCGCAGGTGGAGTCGCCGTAGCAGTAGCCGGCGACCGCCTGCTCGATCTGGTCGTACGGGATGCCGGCGTCGGCGAGCGCCTTCTTGCCGGCCTCCTCGGCCATGTCCGGATAGTCCCACTGGCGCGAGCCCGGCTTCTCGAACTTCGTCATGCCGACTCCGACCACGAACACCTTGTTGCCCATCGAAGGTTCCTGCTCCTCGGAGCGCACCGCGCGCGCGGTGGGAAAGAGGCGGACCCTAGCACGCGACCCTTTAGATTCCGAAGTGACCGCGCAGCAGGCGCAGCAGCAGCCGCTCGGGCAGCAGGCGACGCCCGACGGCGACGAGCGGCGCCTCGCGTCCGACGGCGTAGCGGAAGCGCGGCCTCGCGTCGCAGAGCGCGCGCTCGACCGCCCGCGCGACGCGGTCCGCGGGCGGCGCATCGACGAGCGAGCGCTCGATCACCTCGCGGCAGCGCGCGATGCGTGCGCCGTAGGGCGAGGCGTCCGCGGAGGAGAAGTCGATCTCGTCGTTGAAGCCGGTGTGGATGTCGCCCGGCTCGACGAGCGACACGTGGACGCCGCTGCCATGGAGCTCGTTGTGGAGCGACTGCGCGAGCGAGTCGATCGCCGCCTTGGAAGCGGAGTAGTGCGACTGGAAGGGAATGGGCGCGCGCCCGGCCAGTGATCCGACCAGCACCACGCGTCCGCTCCCCTGCTTGCGCAGATGCGGCACGGCCGCGCGCACGCAGCGCAGCACGCCGAAGAAGTTCGTCTCGAACTGCGACTGCGCGTCAGCGAGCGACACCTCCTCGACACTGCCGAAGATCCCGAAGCCCGCATTGCAGACGAGCCCATCGAGGCGGCCCGCGCGCTGGAGCGCATCCGACACACCCTGCTGTACCGACGCGTCGTCGCGCACGTCCATCCCGATCCAGTGGATCGGCGGTGCGCTCTCTGGCAGCCGCTCGGGGCGCCGGCTGGTTCCGTAGACCTCGAGCCCCCGCGCCGCGAGGCGACGGGCGGTCGCCGCGCCGATGCCCTGGGAGGCGCCCGTCAGGAGAACCACCTGCACGCGCGCCACGGTAGCGGCGGACGCTGCACTCCGGCGCTCGGGACACTCGACCGGCCTCATCTGAGGGGTAGTCAGATCGGGCGAGACGGTCATATAATCGGGCTCCGCTGGCTTCGGAGGTTCACGATGAGCCTGCTCACGCGCCCTGTTCCCTCGATCCGACCCGAGCCCGACACGGTCGACTTCACGGCGGGCATCCGGCTCCTGGCGCGACTGGCGCGGGTCGCGGAGCAGACCTGCCAGTCGACGGGCATCAGCCTCCCGCAGTACCGCCTCCTGGTTTCGGCGTTCGGCGGCTCGCAGCGCGCGAGCGAGCTGGCCAACGCGGTCGGGGTCTCGCGCCCGACCCTGACCTCGCTCGTCGACGGTCTCGAGCAGGCGGGCCTGCTGCGCCGCGTGCCGGTGCCGACCGACCGCCGCGGGATCCGCCTCGAGCTGACCGACGAAGGTCGCGCCGCGACCGCGCGCGCCGAGCGTGCGCTGGCCGCGCGCCTGCTGCGCCTGATCGATGGCGACGTCCACGACGTCGTCCAGATCGTGAAGGGCGTCGTCTCCGGGGTGTCGGCCGCGCTCGACCGCGAGGGCCGTCCGGCGCGCCGCCCGTTGTAGCTCGGAGCTCCCCTGCTCCGATGCTTCGCTCGCCTGCGGCTCGCTGGCGCGCGCCCTTCGGGCGTTTGCTATCTCAGCTCGCGCTTCCAGAGCACGCGGGCGATCAGCGGCCACCCGAACACGAGAGGGTGTCGTCGCTGTCGCTCGCTCGGCTCGAGCCGCGTGCCCGTGTGTCGTTCGAGCTTCCAGAGCGCGTAGGGCAGCCAGTCGCCGAAGGTGAGCGCGCTCTTCAGCAGCTGCACGGTGGCGGCGGCCTTCGCCAGCGGCCGCCGCAGCGCGGCGCGCCGACGCGCGGACGCGAGCGACCCGGGCGGACACGCGACGCGCCAGCGCTCGACCGCCGTCTCGAGCACGCGAACTTGGCCCTCTCGCGCCAGCGCGTCCAGCGCGGCCGCGAGGGCGCGCGCGTAGCGGGGAGGATCGGCGGCGTAGATCGCGCGCGGTCCTGCATCGCTCTCGGGACGCAGCTCCGAGGCATATGTGTCCCGGAAGAGCCCGAGCCACAGCGGCTCGGGCGTCACGTCGCGCACGTCCCCTTCGCCCGGCAGCAGCGCCAGCCCGCGCAGCACGGCGCTCTCGACGGCCGCGCACAGCGAATCGACTAGCGCCGCGAGCGCAGCGTCGTCGCGCGCGTGCGCGCACACCGTCGGCTGGCAGAAGCGCGCCCACGTGCCCGTGCGCAGCGACGTGAGCTGCACCGCGCGCGCGAAGTCGCGTAGCGAGAAGACCGCGTACTTCGCGCGCAGCCTCGTGTCGCCGCGGGGCAGCTCGAGATAGAAGACGTTCGGCGGCAGCGCGGCGTTGGCGAGCCGCAGCGCGTGCGAGCGGTAGGCGCCGCGGTAGTCGTCGACGAGCGCGTAGAAGTCGAGCACGCCCTCGTCGCTGCCGCGCCGCAGGCAGGAGCCGTAGAAGAGGACACCGGCGAGCGACGCGCCGTGGCGTCGGCGCAGCTCCTCGGCGAAGGCCTGCGCGGACGCCGGCGCAGGGCGCACGAGCTCGTCGCGAACGAGGGCGGCGAGGCCGCTATCCCTCGTCACCGCAAGGAGGCCGACCGCAAAGTCGGCCGACGCGCAGCGAGGCGTAGCCGAGCGGAGATCGCAAAGGCTTGCCGAGCGAAGGCCGGTAGCCCGAGCGCGAGCGAAGAGCGAGCGCGAAGGCCCGGCATTCAGGCGCGGACGAACGCGAGTCTCCGGTCGGCGGAGAGCTCGACCTGTTCGTCCGGCTCCGGCGCGAAGATCTCCCCGTCGATCGTGAAGCCGCAGGCCATCGCGATCTGCGCGCGGTGCGCGTTCGCGCTCTCGTAGCCGTTCTCCGGCGTGACGAATGCCCGCGGGCGCCCGCGCAGGATCCCGGGCGCCGCGACGATGCTGCGCCGGGGACGGCTCGAGATGCCGGTCAGACGCACGCCGCCGGCGCCGTCGCCCCAGAAGGGCCGCATGCCGAGGAAGAGATGCGAGAGGGTGGACGCGATCAGCAGGTAGAACTCCGAGTGGCGGAGCGGATGACCGTCCACGTGCACGACCGCCTTGTCGGGCGTGAGGATGCCGTCGCTCGGATTGGTGAAGGCCCGGGTGATCAGCGCACCGGTCACGATTCCCGCGCCGAAGACGCCTTGCTGCCCGGGCGGGAAGGTGCGGTGCACGAGCGCCACCGCGCGCTGGATCATGCCGGCGCCGAAGAACATCCCGTATTGCACGCCCGAACGACGCGACGACGCGACGCGCAGCACCGGGCGCGCCACCAGGCGCTCGTCGAGGCGGCCGGCGGCGAGCGCGTCGAGCAGCGACACGAGACCGCGCCCGTGTCGCGGGTCCGCGCCGAGATCGGAGGCGGTCATGTTGGTGCGACCTCCCCGCAGCGGCGCGACGAAGCGAAGCGAAGGCAGGTCGGCGCTGCCGAGGAGCTCCGTCAGCACGTACTGGAGCGTGCCGTCGCCGCCGTTGACGACGAGCAGATCGACCTCGCGCCGCGTCAGCTCGACGAGCGCTTCGGGCAGATCGCGCACGCTCTCGGTCTCCACGTGCGCGACGTCCGGATAGCGGCGCAGCACGTCGAGGACGCGGGAGACCTGCTTGCGGTTGCGGCCCGCCTTCAGGTTGTTGAGGACGCCCACTCGCACGTTGGGACCTCCGGGTCGCCGGGGGCTCAGGGTCGGATCTCGTCGGGGGGCAGAGCGTCGAGGAAGGAGAACGTTGCGATCGCGTCGCCCGCGACCCGGACCGCGGGGTGCTCCGGCCCGGGCACCCACGAGAGCTCGTAGCTCGATTCGGCCCAGCTTCGGTGCGGACGACGGCGCAAGGAGTACAACATCCGCAGGGGCGCCGGAAGTGTGGCCAGCGGGTCGACTTCGAGGCGCGGGGGCTTCACGGCGATCCGGCCCTGCACCTCGCCGCGGTCGATCACGAGACCCGACGCAATCGGATAACCGCTCTTCTCGCCTCCGCTTTCGAAGCGTGGATCGAGGCCCGAGCGCGTTAGCGCGGAAGCTCCTTCCGCTCTCACGAAGATCCAGGAGAAGCGTTTGCCCGCGGGGTCGAGGAGATCGAGGAGGTAGGCGCCCGAGTCCGGATCGATGCTGGCCACGTCGGTTCGGCGCAGCACCCGCTCGTCCTCGGCGACCGACATCGACGTGTGGGTCAAGCTCAGCGTGCCCGAGAGCCGCAGCGGCGACGCCATCCCACCGACCTGTATAGACGCGCGCACGGGGCTCGCGAGCTGGAGCAAGTCGACGGCGTAGGAGTCCGGCAGCGCCGAAGCCGGCACGCTCTGCGCGCTGGCGTCCGTGCTCCAGTCGAGGAACACCTTCACGCCGCGTTTGTCGTTGTCGACCTCGAAGTGGCGCGCGGTGTCCGACAGCGCGAGCAGGCTCGAGCCGATCTCGATTCGGCGTCCGTCCGGCGAGAGCCGCCAGCGCCCGTCGCGACGCCCGTTCTGGAATGCGACCGGCGGGGCGTCCGATCGCAAGAAATGGCCGAAGGCGGCCGCGCTATGACGGCCAGCGCCTTCATCGAAGATCGTGAAGCGCGCGGTCACGCAGACGCCGCCCTCGAACGAGGCGACGAGATCCCAGTACTCCGAGGCCGACGCACCGACGGGTCGCTTTGCGGCGGGATCGACGAGTGGCGGCGCGCCGTCCGCGAGGGCGGCTCGCGCGAGCGCCAGCGCCGCGAGCGCGCCGGCGCGCGCTCGCAGGCCGCGCGTCATCGCGAAGCGTCCCAGCCGACAACGGCCTCGCCGCGCCGCGCTGCCGCAAAGGCCTGAGCGAGCCGCAGCGAGTGGAAGCCGACCGAGACGACCGTCCAGAGCGCCACCATCACGAGGCCGAGATCGGGTCGCCCGCACGCGGCGCCGACCGAGAGCAGGATCAGGTTCGGGTTGCGGCGCGCGGTGATCGTGCGAAAGAGCGCGTCGATCGGGCGCCACGAGTGCGCTTCGATGCGAAAGCGCGCGAGGAAGGCGCCTTCGAGCGCGCGGCCGACGACGTAGCCACCGACCGCCACGGCGGTCGCGACGGGTGACGGGACGGCGAGCCCGTGGCTCCACGCCAGGTACCAGAACGGCGGATGCAGGAGATCGAGTCCGTGGTCGAGCACGCTCCCGAGGCGACTCGAGGTGAGCGTCACGCGCGCGAGCTTTCCGTCGACGGTGTCGAGGAAGGTCATGAGCCAGGCGAGCAGCAGCCCGAGCGCGAAGGCACCCTTCGCGAAGAGAGCGATCACGGCGAGGGCGAGCACCCAGCTCGCGAGCGTGACCGCATTCGGCGAGATGCCGCGCTCGGCACACCAGCGCGTGACGGCGCGCGCCGGAATCGGCCAGACCCACTTCGTCACGAGATCGGTGGCGCCCTTGTAGGACGCATCGAAGATGCGGCGCTCGATCTCTCGCGCGCGCTCGGGCCGGACGTCGCAGACCCACGGCGGCTCGCTCTTGCGGAGCTCGGCTCGCCACGCGGGCACCAGCGCGTCGGGCGTCACGCGGCGCAGGCCTCCTGGCGCGCGCGCGCAGCCGCGCAGCGCCGCCGCCGCCGCCGCCGCATCCTGCGCGACGACCTGCGCGCCGAGCGGGCCGAGCGCCTCGTCTTCCAGCCAGGTGTCGGGCGCGTGGACGAGCGCGCGCACGAGCCGCTCGTCGAGGATGCGATCGGCGCGCAGCAGGGCCACGCGATCGCACGGTGCGAGCGCGGGTAGCGAGTCGTCGTCGACGCGGCGAGGCGCGCAGCCCGCGCGGGCCAGCGAGCGGCGCATGCGCTCGCCCGGCGTGAGCCCGAAGGTCGAGAGCTCGGCGCCCGATCGCTCTCGCGCGTCGCTCTCGAGGATCCAGCCGATCGCGGCGGATTCGGCGGCGCCGGGCCGACGGTGTTCTCGCGGCGGCGCGGACATGGGCGCCGGCGACCGTATCACAGCGGAGTGCGCTGGGTTAGGTTCGCCGACCTCGCGGAGGACGCCATCTACACGCTCGCGCATCTCTCCGACCTGCACGCGACGCCGGTCGCGCCGCGCAGTCCGCTGCCGCTGCTCGGGAAGCGCGCGCTCGGCTGGCTCTCGTGGCGCCTGCACCGATGTCACGTGCACCGCCCCGAAGTCGTCGAGGCGCTGATCGAGGATCTGCACGCGCAGGCGCCCGATCACGTCGCGGTGACGGGCGATCTGACGAACATCTCGCTCGTCGAGGAGTTCGCGAGCGCGCGCCGCTGGCTCGAGCGGATCGGCGATCCCGAGCGGGTCAGCCTGGTGCCGGGCAATCACGATGCGTACGTCGGTGTGCCGCGCGAGAGCTCCTGGTCGCTGTGGAGCGAATGGCTGCGTCCCGACGCGGAGTGGCGCGATCGCGTGGATCCCGCGTCGGGCTTTCCGAGCGTGCGCGTGCGCGGTCCGCTCGCGCTGGTCGGGCTCAGCTCGGCGCATCCGACGCCGCCCCTCGTCGCCGGCGGCTCGCTCGGTGCGGCGCAGCTCGAACGTCTCGAGTCGGCGCTCGTCGCGCTTCGCGAGCGCGGGCTCGTGCGCGTCGTGCTCGTGCACCACGCGCCGGTGCCTGGGATGGTGTCCTGGCGACGCGCGCTGTGGGACGCACCGGCGCTCGCTGCGGTGCTTGCGCGCGCGGGCGCCGAGCTCGTGCTGCACGGTCACCTCCACCGACAGCGCTTCGCGTCGCTGCCCGGGCCGCACGGCGAGATCCCGGTGGTGTGCGCGTGCTCGGCATCGGACGTCGGCTCGAAGCCGGGCAAGCGCGCGCAGTATCACCTGATCGACGTCGCGTCCGACGCAGGCAAGCCGCGATTCACGCTGCGCGCGCGCGGACTCGACCCGGGGAGCGGACGCTTTCGCGCCGAAGGCGAGGCGCGAGCGCTCTAGCGAGCGATCGCCGCGCGGTCGCGCAAGATCCTCTCGGCGAGCACGAGATCGCCCTCGCGGTCGACATCGATCGCGGCCTCGGCCTGCGGCATGTGCACTGCGGCGACTTGCGCGCCGAGTCGCGGCGAGCCTCGCGCCAGCGCGCCGTCGAGATCCAGGCGCCGCAGTCCGTAGAGGAGCAGCAGTGACGGACCGAGCGCGGCGACGAGTCGCCACGGCTGCTTGCGGAAGCGCTCCGCGCGGACGTAGAAGTCGGCGACGCGCCGCGCGCGCGGTGTGCGAAAGGCGAACAGATTGGCGCCGGACCACGCCTCACCGCGCAGCCGCAGATAGGTGCGGCGAGTCTCGGGGTACGCGCGCTGCACGACCGACGCCGCCACCATCCCGATCAGCAGATCGGCCGACGAGCGGCACGCCTCTCCGAGAAAGTGTCGGACCATCTCGGGCGTGAGGAGGGCGTGATCGGCCGTCGTGACGAGGCAGGGCAGCATCGCGTCCGGGGCGAGCGCGGAGGCGACGCTGCGCGACGGAGAGCCCTCGCTGCGATCGATCTCGAGCGCGCTCTCGCGATGGAGCGCCGCGAGCTCCGGCTCCGCCTCGAGCAGCTCGGGCGAGTCGATGCTCACGTGGATCCGCTCCAGCCCTGCGGCTCGCAAGGTCCGCACGACGCGTACGAGCATCGGGATGCCGTCGACCGGAAGCAGCGCGCGGTGCGTCGCGCCGCGGCTCTCCGCCAGCGCGTCGTGAGGTCCGCGCCGGCCGGCGAGGATCAGGACGGAGAAGTCTTCGACCTTCACGCGCGGCCCGCGCTCGAGCGCCGCGAGGTCGCGAGGCGCTGGAGCGGTGCGATCACCCGCCTAGCGTCGGGTCTCGAGGACGCCTCGGATCGCGCACACGTCCGCGACGAGGCGGTCGAGGTCCGCGGGGCGGATCTGGCAGGCCCCATCGCAGGGCGCCTTCTCCGGCTCGGGGTGCGTCTCGATGAAGAGCGCGTCCACCCCGACCGCGGCGGCGGCCCGCGCCAGCGGGGACACGAAGCGGCGGTCGCCGCTGCTCGCGCCCCGGCCGGCGCCCGGATGCTGGGTCGCGTGGGTCGCGTCGAGGCAGACCGGAACCGTCTCGCGCATCAGCACGAGGCCCCGCAGGTCGACGATCAGGTCGTGGTAGCCGAAGCTCGTGCCGCGCTCGGTCAGCATCACGCCGCTCGCGCCGAAGCTGATCGCCTTGCGCGCCGCGAGCGCGGCGTCGGAGGGGCCCATGAACTGCCCCTTCTTCATGTTCAGCGGGCGACCGGTCCCCGCACATGCCGCCACGAGATCCGTCTGGCGGGACAGAAACGACGGCACCTGAAGGAGGTCCGCGACCTCGGCGACCATCTTTGCCTGGCCGGGCTCGTGGACGTCCGTCGTGACCGCGATGCCGACCTGATCCTTCACCTGCTCCAGCATGCGAAGGCCGAGGTCGAGCCCCGGACCGCGATACGAGTCGCGGCTCGAGCGATTGGCCTTGTCGAAGGACGCTTTGAAGATCGCCGGCAGACCGTGTCGGTCCGCGATCTCTCGCACGGCCTCGGCGCAGAACAGCGCACCGTCGAGCGTCTCGAGAACGTTCAGGCCGGAGATGAGGACCAGCGGCGCGCCGCCACCGATCGTGATGTCCCCTACCCGCATCATTTCCCCCCCCGTTGGTCCCGGTGAATAGCGAGGTTGATCGGCCCTGACGAGTCCGAACCCAAGTGCTTGCCCCCCGGGTGGACCTTTTGCCCCTCGGTCTGGGATGAAAATCCTACGCTTGCGCCCCCACTGGACCCGTGAGGGCGGCCCGGCCGAGCCATTCCTCGCGCGCCAGCAGGAGGTCTTCGTCCGCGTCGATCTCGCGCCACCAGAGCCCGCGGACCGACGCCGTTCCCACCACCCCGTCTTCTTCAGCCAGCTCGTGTACGACGGACAGGTACCAGCAGCGGTTTGCATCGGGTCGCCGGACCGCGCGCTCGAGCCCTTCGATGAAGAGCTTCGGGCCCGATCCCGCGAAAGCGATCAGGCCGATTGCCTCTGCGCCGACGGCGTCCGCGGGGAGCTGCTTGCCGATCGCCATCACTCGTCCCGACCCGTCGAGCGCGACCTTCATGTCGTCGTCGTCGTAGTGGCGCTTGTGATCGACGGTCACGGTCAGAGGGTCGTGGACCGAGCCGAGAAGGCGCAGCAGGACACCGTCCTCGAACACCGTATCGCCATTCAGGAGCAGGAAGTCATCGTTCATCGCGGTTCGAGACAGCCAGCACGAGATCAGATTGTCGCTGGTGCCGTAGAACGGGTTGAAGATCGTCGCCACCCGGATCCCCGGGGTACGCCGCTCGGCCAGATGGGCGTGGACCCGCTCGGCACCGAATCCGGTCACGACGAGCGCCTCCGTGATCCCGCAGCGCGCGAGGGTTTCGAGCTGGAGCTGGAGAACGCTGCGTTCGCCGTCGAGGGCGAGCAGGCACTTTGGAACCTGGCAAGTGCGGGGCAGCAACCGCCGCCCCTGGCCGGCGCTCAGCACGATGGCCTTCATTGGGGGGTATCGCGGAATCCTGCCCGCCGCGCGGAGGCGATGCGACGACGTCTTGCCGGCTCGGGCGCCGGCGGTTTGCGTGCGGCAGGGGGCGGGCGGGGAGACTGCAGGGCACCCCGACCCTTGTCAATGTGGGCCCCACGGGGATCGCATACTTTCATCTTGGGAACTCCTCGGCGACCGATCCAGCTCGCCGCGCGGAGGGAACGAGACCGCCGTACTCTCGGCCGATGTCCGCGCGAGGAGGCGCCATGCGCAGGGAGATCTTCAGCGAAGAGCACGAGCTGTTCCGCGGTCAGGTGCGGCGCTTCGTCGAGGCGGAGATCGCGCCGAAGGTCGCGGAGTGGAACCGCAACCGGATGAGCGACCGCGATACCTGGCGGAAAGTCGGTGCGGCCGGATACCTCGGCGCGCACGCGCCCGAGGAGTACGGTGGAGCGGGCGGCGATTTCCTCTTCGACGCGATCGTGATGGAGGAGTTCGCGCGCGTGCGCGCACACGCGCTGATGATGTCGCTGCACTCCGACATCTGCATTCCGTATCTCGTCGCATACGGATCACCCGAGCAGAAGCAGCGCTTCCTTCCCGGCGCGATCTCCGGCGAGATCATCCTCGCCATCGCGATGACCGAGCCGGGAACGGGCTCCGACCTCGCGAACGTGCAGACGCGCGCGCTGCGCGACGGCGACCACTACGTATTGAACGGCGCCAAGACCTTCATCTCGAACGGCCAGATCGCCGACCTCGTGATCGTCGTCGCGAAGACCGATCCGGACGCGCGTCCGCCGCACGACGGCATCAGCCTGATCCTGGTCGAGGGCGACCGGCCGGGCTTCCGTCGCGGCCGCAACCTCGAAAAGCTCGGGCTGAAGGGCCAGGACACGAGCGAGCTCTCCTTCGAGGACTGCCGCGTGCCCGTCTCGAATCGGCTCGGCCGCGAGGGGCAGGGCTTCAAGATGTTGATGGCGCAGCTCCAGCAGGAGCGCCTCTGTATCGGCGTCAGCTCGATGGCGTCGTGCCGCCGCGCCCTCGACGACACGATCGCCTACGTGCGCGAGCGCCGCGCCTTCGGCCGCCCGATCGCCGCGTTCCAGAACACGCAGTTCAAGCTCGCCGAGCTCGCGGCGGAGGTCGAGATCGGGCAGGCCTTCGTCGACAAGCTGCTCGCCGCGCACGTGCGCGGCGACGACATCGTGACCGAGGTCAGCATGGCGAAGTTCTGGACCACCGACCTGCAGAAGCGACTGACCTCGGAGTGCCTGCAGCTCCACGGCGGCTACGGCTTCATGACCGAGTACCCGATCTCGGGCGACTACGCCGATGCTGCGGTGCAGTCGATCTACGCGGGCACGAACGAGATCATGAAGGTGATCATCGCGCGAAGACTCGGGCTGGAATAGCAAGCCGCCGAAGGCGGCGCGCAGCGAGCCGCAGGCGAGCGAAGTTCAGAAGGCCGACCCGGTTCGATGGAGCTCGATGCTCGTTGGGCGCTATTTCCCCTCGAAGCCAGGATCCCGCTTCTCCGCCATCGCCGCGTAGCCCTTCGCCATGTCGTCGGACACGAAGAGCGAAGACGCGCTTGCGGCCTCGTAGGCGAGCGCCTCCGCGAGGCCCTGCGCGGCGCGGTAGTTGATCGTGCGCTTGATCGTCTGCACGGCGAGTGGCGCGTTCGCCGCGATCTCCGCGGCCAGCGCTCGCACGTGCGAGGTCAGCGCCTCGCGCGGCACGACCTCCTGCACGATGCCGATGCGCAGCGCCGTCTCGGCGTCGATGCGGCGGCCCGTGAAGGCGAGCAGCTTCGTCCAGCCGGCGCCGATCTCGGTCACCAGCCGCAGGTCGGCGCCCGCGTCGATCCCGACACCGACGCGCGACTCGGGCAGGCCGAAGCGCGCGTCGTCGGCCGCGATGCGCACGTCGCCCATCATCGCGACCTCGAGACCCGCGCCGAGGCAGTAGCCGTGGATCGCCACCAGCACGGGCTGCGGCAGTTCGGAGAACACACGGAAGCGTTCGTGCACCCAGCGGAAGCGCTCGTTGTAGTTGCGCGACTTCTCGGCGGGCGAGCGGCCGGTGATGCGGTCGGACGGCATGCCGAGGTCGACGCCGGCGCAGAAGGCGCGGCCCTCCGCGCGCAGGAGCACGACGCGCACGCGGTCGTCGAAGCGAAGCGCGTCGGCGTGCGCCGCGAGCTGTCGCGCCGACTCCCAGCTCCAGGCGTTGAGCTTGTCCGGCCGGTCGAGCACGAGCGTCGCGAGCGGCGGCTCGATCTCGATCCGGATCAGCACGGGCGCGCCGGACGTCGTCACGGCTGGAACGGACCCTTGCCGAGCTGCTCGCGGATCGGCACGAACTCGGGCATCAGCATCGCGCGTCGCTGCCAGTTCGCGCCGTCGACCACGAGCGTGTGTCCGCTGATGTAGGCCGCGTAGGGAGACGCGAGGAACGTCGCGGCCCAGCCGAGCTCGCGCGGGTAGCCGACGCGCCCGGCGGGACTCCGCAGTCCGTCGCTCTTGCGGCGCTCGGGCACCGCGCGGATCGCCGCCACTTCGTCCTCGTGCGGCATGAGCCCCGGCACGAGCCCGTTCACGCGGATTCCGTACGGGCCCCACTCGACCGCGAGCGTCTCGGTCATGTTCTTCACGCCGGCCTTGCTCGCGGCCGAGTGCGCGAAGCCAGGTCCTCCTGTCCACGCGTAGCTCGCCCCGACGTTGAGAATCACGCCCGGGCGCCCCGCGGCGAGATGGCGCCGCCCGAACTCGCGCGAGCAGAAGAAGGTCCCGTTCAGCACGATGTCGACGACGGAGCGCCACGCGTTCGCGCTCATGTCCTCGGCGGGCACGGGGAAGTTCCCGGCCGCGTTGTTCACGAGCACGTCGGGAAGCCCGAAGGCCGCGCCGAGCGCGTCGAATGCCGCCGCGATCTGGTCGGGCTGACGCACATCGCCCTGCAGCGCGAGCGCGCGCGCGCCCGCGGCCTCGATCGCCTCGCGGCCGCGCTCGAGATGCTCGGCGCTGCGCGAGTAGATCGCGACGCCGGCGCCGAGCCGCGCGAACTCGACGGCGATCGCCTTGCCGAGCCCCGTGCCGCCGCCCGTCACGAGCACCACCTGCCCGGTGAAGCTGCCCTTCGGCAGCGCCGTCGCGCCGAGCTCCGGCGGTTCCGGCAAACCCATGCGTTCCTCCGTCGAGCGCAGGGTGTAGGTCCTCGCGCGCAGGGCGCGCAAGCCCGGCGCCGCGCGTGGGCTCCGTGATAGGGTCTCGCGCTCGGAGGTGCCGATGAGCGACCGACGCCGGGTCGAGACGGGCAGCGACGAGATCCTCTGTCACGTCGAGGCTCGCGTGGCGGTCGTGACCTTGCACCGACCCGACGCGCGCAACGCGCTCACCCTCGGCATGAAGGACGCGCTGCGCGCGCTGCTCCCCGCGCTCGCGAACGATCGCGAGGTCGGCTGCGTGCTGCTGACCGGCTCGGGCGGCGCCTTCTGCGCAGGCGGCGACACGAAGGTCATGGCGCAGGGGCCGCCGACGGAGCGCGAGCCGCGCGTCGCGATGTTGCGGCGCGAGCACGAGATCCCGGCGGCGCTCCATCGCATGCCGAAGCCGACCCTGGCCGCGCTACCGGGTCCGGCGGCGGGCGCTGGCTTCGCGCTCGCGCTCGCCTGCGACTTGCGCGTGCTCGCCGAGAGCGCCTTCGTCACCACGGCCTACGCGCGGCTCGGGCTCTCGGGCGATTACGGCGCGAGCTGGTTCCTGACGCGCCTGGTCGGCACTGCGAAGGCGCGCGAGCTGCTCTTCACGGCGGCGCGCCTCGACGCGATCGAGTGTCTGCGGCTCGGGATCGCGAACCGGGTGGTGCCGGACGCCTCGCTTGCGTCGGACGCGCAGGAGCTCGCGCGTCAGATCGCCGCCGGTCCGCCGATCGCGCTTCGCTACATGAAGCAGAACCTGAATCTCGCGCTCGTGGCGCCGCTCGAGTCGTGCCTCGACGAGGAGGCGGAGCGAATGGTCGCGGGCGCCTTCACCGAAGACTACGTGGAGGCGGTCAAGGCGTTCGGCGAGAAGCGCGCGCCGCGCTTCAAGGGTCGTTAGGCGGACGGCGCTTCGCCGGCGGCGATCGCCTCCTGAACGCGCTTCCTGGCGGCCTTGTAGTCCACCTTCCCCGACGGCGCGCGGCCGATGCTCGGCACGAGCGCGATCGCCTTCGGCGTCTTGTAGGCGGCGAGGCGTTGCTTCACGAACTCGCGCAGCTCCGCGACGTCGGCGCGCGCGCCGCGGTGGAGCTCGACGAGCGCCGTCACCGCCTCGCCCCAGCGCTCATCGGGCAGACCGACGACCACCGCGTCCGACACCGAAGGATGGAGCTTCAGCGTCTCCTCCACCTCCTCGGGGAAGATCTTCTCGCCGCCGCTGTTGATGCACACCGACCCGCGGCCGTGTAGCTCGAGCGTCCCGTCCGCGTTGACCGTGCACCAGTCGCCGGGGATCGACCAGCGACGCCCGCCGATCACCCGGAACGTCTCGGCGCTCTTCTTCTCGTCCTTGTAGTAGCCCTCCGGGATCGCGCCGCTTCGCGCGACGAAGCCCTCTTCGCCGCTGCCCGGCTCCACCTCGCGGCCGTCGGGCGTGAACACCTTGCAGTTCGGGCCGAGGCGGAACTGCCCGAGACGCACACTCGAGCTCTTCGTGGTCAGCTCGGTTCCGAAGCCGACCGCCTCGCTCGAGCCGAAGCTATCCATCAGCAGCACCTGCGGCAGGTGCCGCAGCAGACCCTGCTTCACCGCGGGCGACCACATGACGCCCGACGACACGATCAGGCGGAGCGGGGAGAGATCGTGTCGAGGGCTCTCGTCGAGCGCGCGCAGCATCGGCTTCGCGAAGGCATCTCCGACGATCGCGATCGCCTGAACGCCGCGCGCGGACACCGTCGCGAAGAGCGCGTCCGGATCGAAGGAGTGTCCGTCGCAGGTGACGATCGCGCCGCCGCCGGTCAGCGCGTTGATCGCGGTGAACTGCCCCGTGCCGTGCATCAGCGGGCAGGCGGGGAGCAGTCGCATCGAACCCCCGCTCGCGATGCGCTCGCGCTGCTCCTCGACCGAGCCCGACGGCGGCTGTCCGAGCGCCGGAATACCGCCGCCGCCGAGCGCCTCGAAGACGGCGGCCTGCGTCCACATCACGCCCTTCGGCATGCCGGTGGTGCCGCCGGTGTAGAGGAGCAGCAGGTCGTCCGGGCTGCGCGCGATCCGGAGACGCGCGCCGTCTCCCACGGCGACCTCTTCGTAGGGGACCGCGAAGGCGTTTCCGGAGGCGCCGTCGTCGAGCTCGATCCATTCGCGCACCTTCGGGAGCCGCGGGCGCAGGCCCGCCACGAGCGGCGCGAACGACGCCTCGTAAACGACTACGGTCGCGTCCGCGTTGTCGAAGAGGTAGTGGAGCTCGTCCTCGCGATAGCGGTAGTTCACGTTCACCGGCGCGAGCCGCGCCTTGACCGCGCCGATCAGCGCCTCGACGTACTCCGGACGGTTGTAGGAGTAGATCGCGAGCTTGTCGCCGGGCGCGTGGCGCTCCGTCAGATGACGCGCGAGCGTGTTGGTGCGGCGCTCGACGTCGGACCAGCTGCGCGACACGCCGCCCGCGCCGTGCGCCAGAGCGAGCCGATCCGGGACGGTGTCGGCCACGAGCTCGAAGAGATCGGCGAGATTCCAGCGCATCGGCGTCGCGCCTCCGGACCGAAGGCAGCCGAGCATAGCCCGACGAGTCGCCGCGGCGCGCGCGCCCCGCGCGGCGCGACCGCCTATTCGCGGCGGCCGGCATAGCGCTCGAGCGCCTCGGCGAGCCCGGCTGCCAGGCGCTCGAACTCGGCGAGATCGGCCGCCGGGAAGCGGCGCCAGATCGCCGCGATCGCGCGCTCGCGCCGCTCGCGCAGCTTCGCCATGCGCTCGCGGCCCTTCGGCGTGAGCCGGTACACGCGCTGGCGCGCGTCGGATTCGCCGACGCTCGCGGCGATCAGGCCGGCGTCGACGAGCCCGCGCAGCACCCGCGAGACGGCCGCCGCCGTGCGCTCGCGGCGCCGGGCGAAGAGCGAGGGCATGAAGCGCTCCGCCGCGATCTCCTCCAGCAGGCGCCACTCGGCCTCGGAGAGGCCCGACTCGCGCGCGAGCTGGCGTCGGCGGTCGAGGAAGACCTCGGACAGGCGCTGCAGCGCGCCGATGGCGGAGTCGATGCGGTCGCGGGAAGGGGCTTGCGGCATTAGTTAACTTAGATTAATAGTTTTGATGTACGAAACAAGCGGCGAGGGTCGCGCAGGAGAGTCCCATGCAAGCCAGCCACACCATCGGGTCGCGCATCCAGGAGCGCTTCGGGCGCGCCGCCGCCGCCTACGCAGTGAGCCGCGTCCACCGCGGCGGTCCCGACCTCGACGCCATGCTGGTCGCCGCGGCGCTCACGGGGCGCGAGCGCGTGCTCGACCTCGGCTGCGGTCCGGGCCACGTGGCCGCCGCCTTCGCGCCGCACGCGCGCGAGGTCGTGGCGCTCGACCTGACCGAGGAGATGCTCGAGGTCGCGCGACGTCTCACCGCGGAGCGCGGCCTCTCGAACCTGCGCTTCGAGCGCGCCGACGCCTCGCAGCTCCCATTCGAGGCGGGCTCGTTCGAGCGCGTCACCTCGCGGCTCTCGGCGCACCACTACGCGAATCCGCGCGCGGTGCTGCGAGAAGCGGCGCGCGTCCTCGCTCCGGGCGGCTCGTTCCTGCTGGTCGACGCGGTCGCTCCCGACGATCCCGCGCAGGACAGCTTCCTCAACGCCTTCGAGATGCTTCGCGATCCGTCCCACGTGCGCGATCACACGGTGACGCAGTGGTGCGACATGCTGCGCGAGGTGGGGCTCGTGGCGGAGGTACTCGGGCACTTCACGATCACGCAGGAGTTCGAGCCCTGGGTCGAGCGGATCGGCACGTCGCCGGGCGCCGTCACGGGACTTCGGGCTCTCTTCGACGAAGCCCCCGACGAGGTGCGAGGCGCGTTCGGGATCCGCGGCCACGGCGCCTACGAGTTCCGGCTCGAGCTCGCGCTGATCCGCGGAGCGCGCTCCTAGCGCTTCCGGCCGGGCGATCGCACGACGTAGTTGCCGCGACCCTCGTCGAACTCGAGCTCGATGCGGCCCTCCTTCTGGAGACGCTCGAGCAGCTCGGCGAAGGAGGCGGTGCCGTAGTAGCCCTCGTTGAAGCCGGGGTACACGCGGCGGATGGTCTGCTTCACCATCGATCCCCACACGGGGTCGTAGTCGCGCTCGAGCGAGCGCACGATCTCGACCACCTTTTCGGCGGCATCCTCGAGGCGCTCGTCCTCGGGCTCGGCGGTGCGGCTCTTCTGGCGCTTCGGCCGCGCCGCTTCGTCCCGGATCAGATCGTCGTAGTAGATGAACTCGTCGCAGCTCCCGATCAGCAGGTCCGAGGTCGACGCCTTCACCCCGCAGCCGATCACGCGCCGGTCGTTCTCCTTCAGCTTGGCCGCGAGCGGCGAGAAATCGCTGTCGCCGGAGACGAGCGCGAAGAGGTCGATGTGCGCCTTCTGGTGACACAGGTCGAGGGCATCGACGACCATGTGGATGTCGGCGCTGTTCTTGCCGGACGCCTTCGACTGCGGGATGTCGACGAGCTCGATGCCGTGGTGGTGGAAGTCGCGCACGGCGTCGCGGTAGTTGCTCCAGTCGCAGTAGGCGCGCTTGAAGACGATGCGCCCCTTCTCGAGCAGTCGGCGCAGCACCAGCTCCATCTGGAAGCGGCCTTTGCGCATCTGGCGCACGCCGATGGCGAGGTTCTCGTAGTCGACGAAGACGGCGATCAGCGGTTCGTCTGCCACGCGACTCCGAGGGCGCCAGAGGGCCGGCGCGGGGTTGTGGCCTCCGGGGTGAGGAAGGCGAGGACGAGGATCAACGCCGTTGGGGCTCCTCGGGCTCGACGGGGAAGCCGTAGCCTTCGAGCTCTTCCGCCGTCGCCACCCTCGGCTCGCTCGAAGACTCGGCCTGCCGCAGCTCGCGCTTCTCCCGCTTGAGCAGGGCCTTCTCGGCCTTCTTCGCTTCGCGCTGGCGTTTCAGCACCGCGGTGCGGCTCTTTCTCGCCATGAGTCCTCGCACAGAGGCAGGTGGGGAGGGTAGAAGGCGCCCTAGGTTACACGCCCGTGCCGGAGCGGGCACCCCTCCGCCGAGGCGCACGCGCTCGCCCTACTGATCCGTGGGGTCGTGGAGGATCGGGCGGGGCAGCGGCTCTCCCTCGCGCTGCGCGCGCCGCACGGCGCCGATCAGATCGAGCGCGCGACGCAGGAACATCACGCCGATCAGGGCGTTCACCACCAGGAACACGGCGTTGACGGAGAACGCGTAGGCGATCAGCGAGTCGCGCGTCCCGTAGTCCGAGAAGGCGCTCGCCCACGCCATCTCGCGGGTGCCGAAGTTGCCGAGCGACGGGATCAGGAAGGCGAGATAGACGATCGGGATGCGCGCGGCGAGCGCAGCCCAGTCGATCGGGACGCCGAAGGCGCGCGACGCGAGCCACTGGATCTGGACGTCGAAGAACGCGAGCGCGGCGAAGCTCCACAGGAAGGGCCGCAGCTCGCGGAGCGGGAAGCGCTCCAGCCAGGCCGACGCCCGATCGAACGCCGGAGAGCGCACGCGGCGCGTGCGCGAGAGCCAGACCCCGAGGGCGCAGACGACGACGACTCCCCACATCACGGCCGTGACGCCGACCACGTCCGGATGATCGACGATGCGTCCGCGCAGGAACGGCAGCGCGATCGTCATCTGCACCAGCATCACCAGGAAGTGGCTGACCACCGGAACGAGCGTGCACGCGATCACCGCGTCGAGCCGCCCCCCGGCCAGGCGAACCACGCCGAGCAGGAATGCGCCGTCGGCCAGGTGGTTGCTCACGACCCGCACGAGCTCCGAGCCGCCGCGGATCGCGATCACCGAGGCGACCGGCACCTCGGCGACGAAGCGCCGCAGCGCGGCGGCCGAGAGCCACGTCCACGCCAGGAAGAACGCCAGTCGATCCGCGCTCGCGCAGGCCAGGAAGAGAGGGAGGTTCGCTCGGGTGGTCGCCTCGCGGAGCCGCTGCCAGTCGGTGGCGAAGCCGAAGAGATAGAAGAGCAGGGCCGCCGACACGGCCCACGGCAGCAGCGCGCCCCAGCGCGATCCGCGCGCCGCGCGAGGCCGATCGTTCGGGGAGTCGGTGGCCGCGTCCAAATTCAGGAGCCGGACGCGGGCGGCGTGTGCGCGGGCGCGGCGAGCAGCGGCAGCGCGTAGTCCGGCAGCGCGCGATAGAGCGCCAGCTTGGTGCGCGCGCCGACCCGTCCGTCGGGCTCGATGCCGGCGCCGCGCTGGAACGATTGCACTGCGGCGCGCGTGTCGGGATCGAAGCGGCCGTCGCGCGCGCCGCTGTAGAACGCGAGTCGCGCGAGCGCATCCTGCAGCCACTCCACCGGCGCGCCCTGGTCGCCGGGACCGAGCGAGGGCGGCAGACCGGCGAAGTCGCGCCACGGGACCAGCGCCTCGCCCGTCCAGTGCCGCATCCACTCCGACACGCTGACGCGTACGCTCTGGCCCGCGACAATGCCCTCGAGATCGGCGTTGCCCCCGCTGATGCGTCGCAGCAGCGCGAAGCGCGTGCCGCCGTCCGGCGCGCGCAGCGCGACCAGCGACGGGAGGTCGAGCTCGCGCAGGCGGTCGAACTCTCCGGGAGCCAGGGACATCGTCGTGAGGCCCGCGACGCGCAGCGCCTCGTCGGCGGCCTCGAGCGTGCGGCCGCTCGGCGCCGCCGCGTCGATCTGCCACAAGGCGAAGACCGCCCGGGTGGCGGCCGCGAGGCTCTGTTCCGGAGTCTGGAGCGCGGCGAGCGCGCCGAGGACGTCGTCGCCGGTCAGCGCGCCGGGCGCGGGAGCGGTGACGGCCGCAGGCCCGGTGGGCGCGGGGTCGGGCAGCGAGGTCATCACCGCCTCGCGCGCCAGCGGGATCGGCGCGGCCGCGACCGGCGCGAGCGACGCGGCAGGCGCGCTCGCGAGAGGCGCGCGCTCGGGGCGCCCGAGCCACGCCACCGCGCCGAGGGCGACGAGCGTCAGCGCCATCGCCAGCCGGAGGGCGCCGCGTCGCGACCGCGTGCGCCGCGGCGGGTGCACCTCGCGCGCGACCGACGTCACGATGCCGCGCCCGATCTGGCGCGCCCCCTCGGCATAGCCGAGCAGCAGCGCGCGATCGCAGAGCAGGTTCACGAGTCGAGGGACGCCGCGCGCATGGCGGTGCACGAGCGCGATCGCGCTCGGGCTGAAGATCGTCTCGCTGCCGCCCGCGACGCGCAGCCGGTGCGCGACGTAGGCGAGCGTCTCGTCCCGTTGGAGCGGTCCTAGGCGCCACCACACTCCGATGCGCTGTCGCAGCTGGCGCAGCTCGGGCGCGTCGAGCTTGGCGTCGATCTCGGGCTGCCCGATCAGCACGATCTGGAGCAGCTTCGCCGTGTGGGTCTCTAGATTCGAGAGCAGCCGCAGCTGCTCGAGCGTCTCGACCGGGAGATTCTGCGCCTCGTCGATGATCACGAGCACGCGGCGCCCTTCGGCGTGCTTCTCGAGCAGGAACGTGTTCAGCACGTCGAGCAGCTCGGTGCGCGAGTCGCCGAAGGTCGAGAGCCCAAGCTCGGCGTTGATCGCCTTGATCAGGTCCGTCGGGCCGAGCGTCGGATTGAACAGGAAGGCGATCTCGCACGACGAGCCGAGGCGCTCGAGCAAGGTGCGGCAGAGCGTGGTCTTGCCCGTGCCGACCTCCCCCGAGATCGCCATGAAGCCTTCGCCCTGCTCGATCCCGTAGACGAGATGCCCAAGCACCTCACGGTGCGACGCGGACAGGAAGAGGTATCGGGGGTCCGGGCTCAGCGCGAACGGCTTCTCGCGAAAGCCGTAGTGCACCGCGTACATCGCGCTCGACGGTAGCGCGCCGCATCGGCGCGCTCGCGAGCCGGAGGCGTTGCGGCGATCGCTAGGAGCGGCGCTGGCGCGTGCGGCCCTGGATCGCGAGCACGCCGAGCCCGAAGGTCAGCATCAGCGCCGTGTCGGGCTCGGGAACCGGACCGAGGTCGAGCAGATCGAGGTCGACGAAGTGCCCGTCGTTCGCCGCGGTGCGGTTGCCCGGGCCGGGGTAGTTGCCCGCGCTGAACTGACTGAGCGTGGCCGGGATGCCCATGCGGATCGCGGCCTCGTCGCCCTGGGCGTTGGCGCCGTTGCCCTGGACGATCGTCTGCGCGTTCGCGGCGAAGGTGAAGCGCAGGGTCACCGTGCCGTTGCCCGACCCGCTGATGCTCGCGGCTCCGCTCTGATTGAACGCGAGATCGACTGCGGTGGCCTGCTGGCTGTTCGCGATCGCGCCGAGGCCGAGCGAGCCGGAGGTCAGCATACCCGAGCCGCCGAGAAAGCCGGTCACCGCGCCGAGCGAGAACGCGGACTGGCCCTGCCCGTCGTCGACGGCGGTGCGCGCACCGATGCGCGACGTCACGAGATCTAGCCGCCACAGCTCCCCGGCCGCGTTCGTGACGTTGAACGTGATCGTGTAGGACGCGTTCAACGTGGTGGTGTTGTTGACGGCGCCGTTGCCGCCGGCGTCCGTGTAGACGCCGGCCTGGTAGCGGGTGACGAAGCTGGTGGCCGTCGACGACTGCACCGCGACCGAGCTCGAGATCTGCTCTGCGTTGGCGCCGACGTCATCGAAGAGGTTCGCCGTGTTGGACGCATCGAGCGAGACCGTGAGACCCGAGATCGCCACCGCCTGCGCGGAAGAGGTGAAGCCGAGCGCGAGGGCGCCGGTCAGACAGAGGGCGCGCACGAGCGCGCGAGGGGAGGGGATTCGGGATCGCATGGGGGGGGGCTCTCTGAAGCTCGGTCCCTTCGAACCGTCGCAGAGCGATTCGGCGTGCGCGGACGCGGACTTGAATGCGCCGCCGCTCGCCGATCTGCGCGCGTTCGCGGCTGCGACGGCATGCGCTGGCAGGCGTTGCGCAGGTCCGCCGCATAGCATGTGCATCGACGGGCCTCTCGCGCGCACGTCAAGCCAGACGCTCTTCGGGCCGATCCATGGAGAGCGACCGCGTTGGAGGAATCCATGCGCCAGATCTCGAATCGAGCCGCGTTGCGGATCAGCGCGGCGTGTCTCTTCGCCGTGCTCGCGCTCGTCGTCGCGCGCGCGCACTGGGCGGGCGAGTCGCAGCCAGAGCCCGCCGCGGCGTCGCAATGCGGAGGCGGAGGCGGCAGCACGCCGGAGGCGATGGATGCCGCGCTCGCCGACGCCAAAGAGCAGGCGCTCCAGCAGCAGGCCGCATCCGGCCAGGGCGACTCCGGTTGGGTCGTGCTGAACAACCGCGGCTACAACTACGGAGCGGCTCCGGACGTGGCCTTCGATCTGCGGCTCTTCGAGCAGGAGCAGCGGCCCGCCACGCACGACTGAGACGCGCGCGGCCCGCCGAGGCCCGACGCGTCCGTACCTGCGGCTTCGCCTGCGCGCGCGCCTCCCCGGCAGCGCGCGCGCAACTCACCGGCACGACGCCGCGTCCCGCCGGCTCGCGTCTCAAGTCGGCCGTCGGCGGCGCCGATGCAGCGGGGTGATTCATTGCGCCCCGCTGCCGGGGCGTCGGAGGTCCCGCGTGGACCGCGCGCGTGCCGGAATGACGCTGATCGAGCTGGTCGTCGTGTTGGCGGTGATCGGCGTGATGGTGGCGCTGGCGAGCTCGGTCGTCTCGGACTGGTCGGCCGATCAGCGAGTCGCGTCCTCCGCGCGCGAGATGGCCGATGCCTTCTCGCTGACGCGCTCCCAGGCGATCCAGACGGGCAACAACTTCATCCTCGCCTTCCGGGTGGAGGCGGGGCTCGCGGGCATCACATCGGACGCCGTGATCGTCAACGACGGCCCCACCGGGAACACGGCGGGCTCGTCCAACTGCACGATCGATGCGGGCGAGATCGTGCAGACCATCACGTTCGAGCAGGGCGTCCGCTTCGGAACGGATCCCGCGCTGGCGAACGGCACGGCGGCTCCGAACGACGCCGGCGCGTCGGGCGACCAGGCCGCGGGCTCGAGCTTCACCACGCCCGCAGGTGCCAACGCGAGCTGGGTGATGTTCGGCGCGGACGGGCTGCCGCGACTGTTCGCGCAGAACGCGGCCACGAATCCGCCCTGCGATCAACCGGGGAGCCCCGGGAACGTCGGCGCGGCCGGCGGCGCCATCTATCTCACCAACGGCCATCGCGACTACGCGATCGTGATGTCGCCGCTCGGGACCGTGCGCCTGCACCGCTGGAACTCGGGCGCGGGCGCGTGGACGCAATGAGCGACGCGCGCCACCGACACGAGCGCGGTTCGCAGGGCTTCACCTTGATCGAGGTGATGCTCGCGCTGGTGATCCTCGCCGTCGGCATGCTGACGCTCGCCGTCATGCAGCTCCAGGCGCTGAAGCAGGGCTCGCAGGGCAAGCACACCGGCGATGCCACCGCGATCGCGCGCTCGTTTCTCGAACAGACGAACCGGTTGCCGTGGAGCGTGCTCTCCACGGCCCAGGCGGCGGGCGGCTGGCAGACGCCGGGCGCCGACTGGCCCGGCCAGCCGGCGAGTACGGTCACGGTGAATCGCCCGGACGGCCTCGCCGCCTCCACCGAGCACACCTACACGATCACGTGGCAGGTGACGGACATCGGCGCCGCGCCGGTCTGCCTGCGCGACGTCCAGGTGAAAGTCAGCTGGACCGAGGACGGCAGCTCCACGGCGAAGCAGCACATCATCGGCACGCGCCGATACAACACGGGTGACCCGAGTTGCTGAAGCGCGGCTTCACGCTGATCGAGCTGGTCGTGGGCCTCGGGCTCCTGTCCGTGGTGCTGCTGTTCGTGTTCAACACGTTCTCGTACCAGCAGGCCACCCACGCCGTCGTCGACCAGATCTCCGAGACACAGCAGAACACGCAGGCGATCTCGCGGCTGATCGAGCGCGACCTGCGAAACGCCGGCTATCTGGTTCCGCCCGGAGCGGCGGCCTGCGGCGTGGACAGCACGTCCGCTCCGGACACGCTCTTCGTGAGCGACACCGACGCGGTCCTGCCGGCCGACCAGCTCCAGGTCCAGTACAACGGCAAGCTGCTCGGGGCGACCTTGACCAGCCTCGCCGACGACCCGACCGCGACCGGCGCGAAGACGATGGCCCTCGACGAGGTCACCATCGACGGCGTCGCCACGTACGACACGGACGGCGACGGCGTCAACGACAGCGACTTCCGCGTCGGCGGCGGCGCGATCCTCACCGACACCGCGAATCCCGGCCGCGGCGTGGCCTGCGGGATCGTCACGGCCGTCGGCATCACCGTACCGTACAGCGTCACCGTGAACTTCCTGGCGATGTATGCCACCGCCGCGCCCTTCGCGAAGCAGCTGCGGCTCGTGCCCGCTCACATCTACCAGATCGCCGCCGGGCCTCCGCCGCAGCTGCTGCGCGACGGCGTGCTGCTCGCGAAGGACATCGAGGACCTCCAGGTCGCCTGGTTCTACGACGACAACACGAACCAGATCGTGGACGCGGGCGAGATGCGCGGCGTCACCGGGGTCAACTACGACACGTCCGCGGTCGACGGCACCAAGCTGCGCGAGGTCCGCTTCGACCTGGTCGCGCGCACGCGCGCCAACGATCCGCGCAACCCGGCCGACGCGGGCATCGGGCAGGCGCGCGAGAACCGCGCGACGAACGTCCCGGTCGCGGACGGCAAGCACCGGCGCGTCTACACCGCGACCGCGCGGCTCCGGAACCTGACGCTATGAGGCGACGCATGCTCGAGACGACACGAGCGCGCGCGCAGCGCCGCCAGGGCGGCGCCGCGCTGCTCATCACCATGCTGCTGCTGACGGCGATGGCGCTGATCGGCTTCGCGTCTCTCCACACCGTCATGCGGGACCGCGAGACGACGGGCCTCACCAGCCAGTCGCAGACCGCGCTCTACGGTGCGGACGCCGCGCTCGCGGCGAGCCTCAAGGTGATCCACGACTCCTCCTTCGCGAACCAGATCCTGGTCGGCGACTGCCTCACCACGCCGATCCCGAGCGCGACCTTGCCGAACGGCGTCACCTACGGGCCGGACTCCACCGCGCCGAGCTCGAACATCTGCATGCTCGCCGCCGCGGAGCCCTGCAAGGAGATGGGCTCCAGCATCGAGCAGGGTCAACCGATCTTCCTCTACACGGTCTGGAACGTCCGGACCCAGGGAGTGGCGCAGGGCGGCGCGACGTCGCGCATCCAGGCCACCGCGGAGCGCTGCAACGCCTTCAACGATTAGTCATCCGAGCTGCGCCCGCCGAGAGGAGGAGGCGGCATGACGGGGCAGCGGGAGGATCCGAACATGGCACGAAGCATCCGACAGCTGCTGCGACGCGCGGCGCCCTTCCTGACGGTCTGCGCCGTCCTGCTCGTCGGCCTCGCCAGCGGCGCCGACGACACCTTGCTGTTCACGTCGCGCGTGCCGCCGAACGTACTGCTGATGATCGACAACTCGAACTCGATGAACGAGATCATGCGGCACCCCGCGTCGATCTCGATCCCGCCGCCGGGCTGGCCGTACGCGGGCTGCGACGTCCTGCCGAACCCGACCGTGGCGACGAGTCCCTTCCCATACGGCCCGAACACCAGCACCGACCAGCTGGGGAACCACACCACCTACGACTGCTACCCCGGCTTCGGCTGCTGGTTCGTGATCGATCCCAGCACCTCGGGCTTCACCGCGAGCCCGAGCACGACGGACGACCCGGACACCGGCTACATCACGCGCAAGTACTGCGGCCAGACGCGCAAGATCTGGCACGACGGCCAGCTCACCAACATCAACGGCGTCGCCAGCAACGACAATCCGACCTGGATCGACGACGACTACCTCGAGTGGCTGTTCCACCTCGACACCACCGCGACCTACACGTGGGGCACGCCCCCGACGAGCATGACGGGCGCGCAGATCCTCGCGGACATCGACAACTCCGCGAACGATCAGCACTACATCGGCGGCGCCACCTACGGCCTCTACCAGCGCTCGCGCATCACCGCGCTGCGCGAGGTCGCGCGCGATGTGATCTACCAGATCAACACCAACGGCACGCAGTACGCCCCCGACTGCCGCCCCGGCTGCTCGCTGAACCTGGTGCGCTTCGGCATCGCGAAGTTCACGACCGCGATGAACGGCGGCTTCGTCAGCGTTCCGATCGCGGACTACTCCACGAACTGGAGCGCGCTCGAGACCGAGATCAACAACCTCGACCCGGCGACCGGCACGCCGCTCAGCGAGACGCTGTTCAAGCTCGTGACGTATTTCATGCCGCACGACACCGCGACGACGACGGCGGTGCGGCCGCTCGGCGTGGCGCCGGGCAACACCGGCACGACTCGCTTCCCCGCCTACAAGTACAACATGACCGACGGCTCCTACACGACGACGGCGTCGAGCTGGCCGCCGGATCCCGTGCAGCAGGCGTGTCAGAAGAACTTCATCGTCATCATCACCGACGGTCAGCCGTCCGGTGACAACTTCACCACGTCGGGCAACGAGACGCAGGGCTTCTCCGTCTTCCGCAGCCAGCTCGTCGGCGACTACGCGCCCGACCTGACCGGCGCGCTCGACATCGGCACGGACTCGACGCCCGAGGAAGGCAACCCGCCGTTCCAGGCCACCGACGCCACCGGCTACCTCGACGACATCGCGAAGGCGGTGCAGGACATCGACATCCGCCCCGATCTCACGGGCAACCAGCACATCGACGTCTACACGATCGGCCTCGCGACGGACCCGGTCGCGAATGCGCTGCTCCAGCACACCGCTACGAACGGCAACGGTCTCTTCAGGGCGGCCTGGTCTGCCCAGGACATGATCGACTCGCTGGTGGCCGCGATCGAGGACATCCTCAACAAGGCCCAGGCCTTCACCTCGGCCGCCGTGCCGGCGAGCCGGACGACGAGCGCGGAGAACTTCTACACCGCCTACTTCGTGCCGGCGTCCAACACCTGGTACTGGGAAGGTCACCTGAAGGACTTCAACTTCTCGCAGACCGGCGACATCCTGACCGCCGATGGTCACTGCGCCGTCGGCGTCAGCTCGACGGCGGTCCCGCCGTGCCCGTCCGACGGCACCTTGCGCACGACCGCGAACGCCTACTGGGACGCCGCCGACCAGATGCCCGCGCCCGCGAGCCGCAAGCTCTACGTCGAGCTCGGCAACACGGCGATCTTCGCGCAGCCGACGGCCTTCAACATTCCGTCGCCCGCGTCGACCGCCGCGACCTGGTTCGGGATGGTGAGCGGCGACCTCAGCGTGGTGCCGTACAGCTCGCTGGTCAGCCCCGACAACACGACGACGGGCGCTGCGTCCGCGCTGATCCAGAATCTGCGCGGCTGCACCTTCGCCGCCACGGGCTGCACCACGCGCGTCGACAACAATGGCAGCCCGCTCTACCTCGGCGACATCTTCCACTCGAACCCGGTGGTCGTGGGCTCGCCGAACGCGCCGATCGGCGAGGCGACCTATCAGACCTTCGCGACGACCAACCGCACGCGCACGCGCGTGATCTATGCCGGCGCGAACGACGGCTTCCTGCACGCCTTCCATGCCGGCACCTGGCAGACGGTCGACACCGACGGCGTGACGCCGCTCGTCCCGCCGCGCTACGACCGCGGCACCGGCCAGGAGCTGATGGGCTTCATGCCCTACACCATCCGCAAGACGGTCAAGAACCTGGTCAAGACGGTGACCGGCCTGCGCACGGCGGTGAACGTGGACGGCTCACCCGTCGTGGCGGACGTCTGGTTCAACCGCAACACCTCGGGCAGCAACCTGACGACGGTGAACTCGACGGCCGTCTCGAAGGTGGTGGCGCAGTGGCGCACGGTGCTCATGGCCGGCCTGCGCGACGGCGGCTCGCAGTACTTCGCGATGGACATCACGAGCCCGCCGGCGAGCGCCGCGACCACGACCACGACCTATCCCCGCTACCTGTGGGGCTTCCCGGTCGAGGACCCGATCAACGGCGTCAATCCGGGCACCGCGGGCGAGACCGCGTGGATGGGCAACACGTGGTCCGAGCCCGTGATCACGCGCGTGAAGGTCCGCGTCAACAACGCGGCCGATCACTACGAGCGCTGGGTCGCGGTGTTCGGCGGCGGCTACTCCATCGAAGGCGATCCCAACGGCACGGGCTACGTCGCGACGTCGCAGAAGGGCCGCGTCATCTACATGGTGGACATCAACACCGGCGAGGTGCTCGCGAAGAAGGCCTTCAGCGCGACCGCCACGCCGACCATGACGGCGGCCAGCAGCGAGCAGCAGCTCTACACGGAGATGCGATACTCGATCGCGTCGTCGCCGGCCGTCTTCGACCTCGACTTCGACGGCTTCGCCGACGTGATCTACATCGGCGACCTCGGCGGCAACATGTGGAAGTGGGTGGTGACGGCGCCGGGCGACGACACCATCAACGGCGCGACCGGCTTCAAGAACACCGCGCAGCCGCAGTGGCCCTTCCGGCTGTGGTTCCGCGGCGCAGCCACGACCGAGCCGCCGGCGGAGATGTCGGGCGGGGCGTACAGCGCCAGCGTCCACTACCAGAGCTTCTTCTTCCCGCCGACCGGCGCGATGCGAGACGGCAATCTGGTGCTGGCCTTCGGCGCGGGCGAGCGCGCCAATCCGATCGGTTCGGCGGCGGTCTACAGCGACGGCTGCACGTTCCCGATCGCGTCGCCGATGCCGACCGCCTGCAAGAACAACAACCGCTTCTACGTGGTCAAGGACACGGATCCAGAGGAGACCATCGGGACGTTCCCGAACCGGTACACGGGCCGCATCGTCGAGGACTGCGGCGGCACCTGCACCGGGGAGGGCGACCTCGCCAACTTCGATGCGAGCTCGCCGATCCCCTGCGCGACGATGAACACCACCAAGAAGGGCTACTACATCGTCGGCCGCGACGCGGAGAAGTTCGTCTCGAACAGCACGATCTTCCTCAACAAGGTGTTCACCGGCTCGTTCCTGCAGCGCGACCCGGCCTCGACGGACATCTGCTCCGGCTCGGGCACCTCCTATCTCTATTCCTTCGACATCGACTGCGCGCTCGGCGTGTGGCCGACGAACGCGAACACCCAGGAGGATCGCCGCATCGCGATCGGCTCCGGTCTGCCGACGCGCCCGCGCGTGTCCGCGGGCAGCGGCAGTGGCGGCGGCGGTGGCGGTGGCGGTGGCGGAACCGACTGCGGCAACAAGCTCGTGCTCGTGACCAGCGATGGCGGCCTCTACAACAACAGCCCGGGCGCCTGCCCGTCGAGCGGCATCAAGGTCCGCTCGTGGCGGGAGCGCTGAGCGGGCACACGGACCGCGGAGGGGGATCCATGCGACGAGTGGTGGCGCCGGCGGCGCTGTGCGGCTGGCTCCTGCTGCAGGGATGCGGCAGCGAGCCCGCCGCGCCGGCTGCGGAGAAACCGTCCGGAGGGGACGCGGCGTCCGCGTCCACGAACAGTCCGCCCGTGATCGAGGAGGTGACCCTCGTGCCGAGCCGCCCGCGTCCGGGCGAGACGGTGCAGGCGCAGGTCCAGGCGCACGATCCCGACGGCGATCCGATCCGCTTCGACTATCACTGGCGCGCGGGCGGCCGCACCTTGCCCGAGGCGGAGGGCAAGTCGGCGCTCCACGTCGAGAAGCTCCCGCGCGAGAGCGCGATCGAGGTGACCGTCGTCGCGCACGACGAGCACGGCGAGAGCGCTCCGCAGACGGCGACCGCGCGCGTCGGCAACCTGCCGCCGACGATCGTGACGGTTGGCATGCAGCCCGAGGGCAAGGTCAGCGCGGGCGTCGACATCACGGCGACCCCGCGCGCGACGGATCCCGATGGCGGCGAGATCGAGTACCGCTATCACTGGATGGTGAATGGCGAGAGCGTGCCGGTCGATGGACCGACACTCTCCGGTGACCACTTCCACCGCGGCGACCAGATCGTGCTCGAGGTGATCGCGAGCGATGGCGACGCCGAGAGCGAGCCGGTCGTGAGCCCGCCGATCCCCGTCGTCGACGCGCCGCCGCGCGTGGTGTCCGAGCCGGGTCCGATCTCGGCGGACGGCATCTTCCGCTACACGCTGAAGACCGAGGACCCCGACGGCGACTCCACCTTCCGCTACCGCCTGGTGAAGGGGCCGCGCGGCATGACCGTCGGCTTCGACGACGGCAAGGTGACGTGGCAGCCGCCTGCGGATGGCGCGGGCACGCACGACGTCGAGATCGAGGTCCAGGATCTCTTCGGCGGCTCCTCGACGTACCGCTTCGCGCTCCAGCTCTCGTACCAGACGCAGCAGGTGACTACGGCCGCGCCCTCGCAGCCCGCGAAGGCGACCGCGAAAGAGGCATCTGCCGCACCGGCGTCGGGCGCGTCGAGCGAACAGCCGGCAGAGCCCCCGCAGCGGCCGTGGACGCACAAGCCGCCGAAGACCCCGAAGAACGCGCCGACGCCGGCGGACCAGGAGGAGGCCGAGTCGGGGTTCTGATCGCCTCCGGTTGATCCGGCTCCCGCCCGCGGTACAAGTTGGGGCATCGCCGCCTTGCGGTGGCGGTGGGCGGTCTCTTCATCGACGACGACTTCTCGCCGATCGCCTTCCGCGCGTCGGTCGGCTTCAGCGACAACGGTCCGAACTCGCTGACGACCTTGACGGGCTTCGCCCCGTTCTATCTCGCGGGCCCGGCGCCCGGCGGCGCGCGACGCACCTGGAAGGAGTTCGACGATCCGAGCCTTCCGACCTGTCCGCCCAACACCTCGGACGTGTCGCCCGGCTGCGCGATCCTCGACAACGGGCCGCCCTCGAATCCCGCGGATCCGACGGCGCCTCCGCGCGACAACGGACGCGAGGCCGAGGTCACGAGCCTGACCGACTTCTTCTTGACCCAGGTCGGCAAGGGCAACGGACTCGAGTGGTACTTCGCGTCGGGCCGGCCGAACCTCGACTTCTCCTACGGCAACGACTCGAGCGCGCTCGTGGCCGAGTCGCTCGCCGAGAATCCCGCGGACGAGGGCCCGCTCGTGATCACGCAGAACGCGAACGTGAACGTGCCCATGCTCGCGATCGGCGGATCGAACGGCCTCGCGCCGGAGCCGAAGTCCTTCCAGCGCTACCTCGCCTCGATCGCGACCCCGCCGGCGGACGAGCACATCGTGATCCTCACCGGCTTCGCGCACCTCGACGTGATCAGCGCGCGCAACAACCCGGCCGTGCCCGCGGTCGCCGACTCCGTGAACGAGATCGTGCAGCGCAAGCTGCTCGCGACGTTCTAAGGCTTCGGCTCGTCGCCCGGCGGAGCCTCGGTCGGGCTCGGGCCCGACTCGGGCTCGGTCGCGGCCGGCTTCGGCGCGCCTGCCGGCGCCTTGCCCGCCGACGGGAGATTCTTCGCGAAGAAGCGCTCGAGGCTCGCGCCGGCGACCTGCTCGGAGAGCGCGCGCAGGCGCTGCGTGTCCACGGTGCCGCCCTGCTCGGCGAGCTTCAGGACGACGCCGTCGAGGCTCGCGGCGCCGCCCGATAGCTGCCGGATCTCGAGGTCGAGCGCATGCAGGACGGTCGCCCCCTTCGCCGTCGTGTCGCCCGTCGAGTGCGGCCCCTCGAGCTGCTGCACGTGGCTGCCGCGCTCGGCCAGCCGCGCCAGCGAGTGCTCGTAGCGCCGCTTCGAGACCGTCTTCGAGCGCCGCAGCAGCTCGAGCGAGTAGAGCTCGGCCACGCCCTCGACGATCCAGTCGCCGCGCTCGCCGGGCTGGATGCGGAGCGACGCGTGCACGAGCTCGTGCAGCAAGGGGCTCGTGCCGTCGCTGTCGATCAGCGGTCGGCTCGCGTGCAGGAACATCGAGTGTGGACCGGAGAGTCCGCCGCGCCACATCGGGTCCCCGGCGCCGAGCACGACGATGCGCTCGGGCATCGAGGCGCCGAGCACGCCGCGCAGCTCGGGCAAGGTCCAGCGCAGCAGTGCCAGGCGGTCGAGGCGCGGCACCCGCTGCTTCTGCGGGCCCGCGATCGCGAGCCGCACGCCGGACACCGTCTCACGCGCGACCGCCAGCCGCCCGACCCCGATCCAGCCGACGGGCCGGTCGAAGTGTCGGTCCGGATTCTCGACGGCGTAGCTGCCGTCGGCGGCGAGCCGCCAGGGCACGACGGAGATCCATCCCTTCGGCAGGCGCAGGCGCAAGAGCGCGCGCGACTCGCTGCCCGCGTGGCTGCGCACGCG
>Ga0335069_10001964_pt1 | contig 32281 bp, 22 predicted proteins | sample Lox_Sample_11_FD_206714 | JGI IMG/M metagenome (GOLD analysis project Ga0335069, IMG submission 206714) | Soil microbial communities from Loxahatchee National Wildlife Refuge, Florida, United States - Lox_Sample_1.1 | ecosystem: Environmental > Terrestrial > Soil > Wetlands | place: USA...
GAGGACGACGAGCGCCGTGGCGAGGTGCCAGAGGAGGTTCTCGAGGTGGTAGGCGACGGGGTTCGCGCCGAAGAGCGCGTGGTCGGTGGCGAGCGACAGGACGGTCAGCGGCTGCCAGTAGGCCGCCCCGCCCTGGACGTCGAAGGCCGCGCGGACGGTCTCGAGCCCGAGCGGTGCCGTCACCATCGGGTCGTCGACGACGTGGCCGAGGTCGTCGTAGTCGACGAACCCGTTCCTCGTCACGGGGAGGTAGGCGCCGGCCCCGGCGGCGACGATCCCCGCGGCGGCGAGCACGACCCGGGCGCGCATGGCGCGGAGATACCATCAACGAGCCCGGGCGGGCGAGCGTCTCGAAGGCGGCGGGTCGCGGAGGCGGTCCGGACATGGACCGCGAAGCCTCAGGCGACGCCGGCGCCTGGCGCCTGTCCCGCGTCGCCCGGAGGAGAGGCAGGAGGGCGGAGCAGCCGACGGCCCTCGGCCGACAGGCGGCGGGGGTGGAGGATTCCGAGGCGTGCGAGGCGGAACTCCAGGGCGGTTCCGAGCACCCCGAAGCCGTACCTGACGCTGCGGCGGAAGTTGATCGACGACGCCTCGCTGAAGTACCGGGTGGGGCAGCTCACCTCCCCGATGTCGAACCCGAACCAGAGCACCTGCGCGAGCATCTGGTTGTCGAAGACGAAGTCGTCGGAGTTCTCCTCGAGGGGCAAGCTCTCGAGGAGACGGCGCGAGAAGGCCCGGTATCCCGTGTGGTACTCGGAGAGCTTGTAGCCGAGCAGGACGTTCTCGACGAGGGTCAGCGAGCGGTTCGCCACGTACTTCCAGAGCGGCATCCCTCCCTTGCGAGCCCCGACGCCGAGGATGCGCGAGCCGAGAACGCAATCGAAGTGGCCGCTCGTGACCATTCCGGCCATCGCCGGGAGGAGCCTCGGCGAGTACTGGTAGTCTGGGTGGATCATGACCACCACGTCCGCGCCGAGGTCGAGCGCCGCCGCGTAGCAGGTCTTCTGATTCCCGCCGTAGCCGCGGTTCTTCGGGTGAACGATGTAGTGCAGGCCGAGCTCCCTGGCGACCCGCACGGTGTCGTCGCTGCTGGCGTCGTCGACGAGGAGGATCTCGTCGGCAACGGAGCGATCCACCTCCTCGAACGTGCGCTGCAAGGTCTTCGACGCGTTGAACGCCGGCATGACCACGCAGACGCGCTTGCCTCCGATCACCGAACCTCCCTTGCCCGAGCGCCGCAGTATATGCCGACGAGGAGCCTGGACCGCCAGCCCGACGGACTTCGTGGAAGCGAGTTCGGGCGCCCCGGGCGACGCCAGGGCCTCCTCGAAGCGTCGAGCGTCGCGGAGGCCTGGCGCACGCCCGCAGGTTTTGCGGCGATCGCGCGGGCAGGAATCACGCGGGCCGAGATGGCTCCAGGTGACGACCGTCAAGGCCGCATCGGACCGAGAGGCGCACAACGTAATGGGGGGCGCGATGGCAGCGGCCATCGCGCCCCGGTCAGGCGATTGGCCGTGAAGGGGTGCCATGGGACGTCGTCACGCGTGGCTGGCAGCGGCCGTCCTGGCAGGTGGGACGTGCGCGTGCAGTCAGGCCCGCGAAGCGGCGGCGAGCAACACGAATGTGTGCACGGTCTGTCACGGCGATTCCTCGCGCGCTCCCACGGCCGCGAACCCGCAGCTTCCGGCAGCCCCGCCCACGGACCCGATCGGGAGCAGCGCGACGAGCGCGATCGGGGTGGGTGCGCACCAGTCGCACCTCAACGCCGGCCCGCTGAGCGTGGCCGTCGCGTGCGCCGAGTGCCACAAGGTCCCGGCCAACCTGAACGGCCATCCGAGCGGATCCGTTTCGATGACCTGGGGGGCGCTCGCGACGGCCGGCGGGGCCCGGCCCTCCTGGGACCCCGCAAGCGCCACCTGCTCGAACACCTACTGCCACGGCGCGACCCTGGGTGCCGGGGGGACGAACCACGCGCCGACCTGGACGACGGTGGACGGCAGCCAGGACGCCTGCGGCACCTGCCACGGCCTTCCGCCCCCCGCCTCCTCGGGCCACCCGCAGAGGACGGACTGCGGCAGCTGTCACCCCGGATACACGCAGAGCACGGTGAACCCTGGGACGCACATCAACGGGCAGCTGGACGTGGGCGGGCTCGTCTGCACCTCCTGCCACGGCGATCCCGCGCGGGCCCCGACCGCGGCGAATCCGCAGCTGCCCGCCGCGCCGCCCGTCGACCTGCAAGGGAACGTCGCCTCGACGGACATCGGCGTCGGCGCCCACCAGGCGCACCTCAACGCGAGCGCCCTGAGCGCCGCGGTGCCGTGCGCTGAATGCCACGTCGTGCCCGCCAACCTGAACGGTCACCCGAGCGGGACGCTCGCCGTGACCTGGGGTCCGCTCGCGACGACAGGGGGCGCCACGCCTTCCTGGAATCCCGGGACCGCCACGTGCTCGAACACGTACTGCCATGGCGCGACGCTCGGCGCCGGCGGCACGAACCACACCCCGACGTGGACCACCGTGGACGGCACCCAGGACGCCTGCGGCACCTGCCACGCCTTGCCTCCGCCCGCTTCGTCGGGACACCCGGACTCCAGCAACTGCGGGGCCTGCCACGCCGGCTACACCCAGTCGTCGGTGAACGCCGCGACGCACGTCGACGGACGGGTCGAGGTGACCGAGAACTGCACAGCCTGCCACGGCGACCCGACCCGGGCGCCCACGGCCGCGAACCCGCTCCTGCCGGCGGCGCCGCCGGTCGATCCCCTCGGCAACACGGAGACCACGGCGATCGGCGTTGGCGCTCACCAGTCGCACCTCCTCGGCAGCGCCCTCGGCGGGCCCATTGCATGCGCCGAGTGCCACGTGGTCCCGCCTGCGGCGAACCACCCGAACGGGACCGTCAGCGTGACCTGGGGAGCGCTCGCGACCACGGGGGGAGCCTCGCCGGCATGGAATGCCACGACGGCGACATGCTCGAGCACCTACTGCCACGGGGCGACTCTCAACGCCGGGGGGACGAACCACGTCCCCGTCTGGACCATCGTCGACGGCACCCAGGCCGCCTGCGGCACGTGTCACGGTCTGCCCCCCCCGGCGTCGTCGGGCCACCCGCAGAACACCGACTGCGGCGGCTGCCATCCCGGCTACACGCAGACCTCCGTCAACGTCGCGACCCACGTGAACGGGCAGATCGACGTGCGCGGCCAGACCTGCACGAGCTGCCACGGGAGCGGCTCGCAGTCGGCCTCCCCCACGAGCCCGCTGTACGCCGCCCCGCCGCTCGACCCGCTGGGAAACAGCGCCACCACGGCGATCGGGGTGGGAGCGCACCAGTCTCACGTGAACGCGGGCGCGCTGAGCGGCGCCGTCGCCTGCACCGAGTGCCACGTCGTCCCCACCGACCTCAACGGTCACCCGACGGGAACGGTCAACGTGACCTGGGGGACGCTCGCGACGACGGGCGGGGCGGTGCCCGCCTGGGATCCCGGGACCGCCACCTGCTCCAACACCTACTGCCATGGCGCGACGCTCAACGCCGGCGGGACGAACCAGGTTCCCGCGTGGACCACCGTCGACGGGACCCAGGCGGCCTGCGGCACCTGTCACGGTCTGCCGCCCCCGCCCTCCTCGGGTCACCCCGTGTCGACCAACTGCGGCACCTGCCACCCTGGCTACACGCAGGCCAGCGTGAACGTCGCCACCCACATCGACGGCACCGTGGAGGTCCACGTGACCTGCACGAGCTGTCACGGGAACAGCAGCGAGACCGCGACCCCGACGGACCCGCTGTACGCGGCGCCCCCCCTCGACGTGCTGGGAAACAGCGGGACGACGTTCATCGGCGTTGGGGCGCACCAATCGCACCTGAACGCGGGAGCGCTGAGCGTGGCGATCGACTGCACCGAGTGCCACGTCGTGCCGCAGAGCCTGTCCGATCATCCGACCGGTACCCTGAACGTCACGTTCGGATCGCTCGCGACCGCCCAGAACGCGGCGCCAGCGTGGAACGCCGCCAACGCGACCTGCTCGGGCGTCTACTGCCACGGGGGAACCCTGCAGGGAGGCGGGTCGAACACGGTACCGACCTGGACGGTCGTGAACGGCACCCAGGCCGCCTGCGGAACGTGCCATGGCATTCCTCCTCCGCCGTCGACCGGCCACGCGACGAGCACGGACTGCGGCGCCTGCCACTGCGGCTATACCTCGGCGACCGTGAATCTCACGACGCACATCAACGGCGTCATCGATGTGGGGTGCGAGTAGCACGTCGAGCGGAGCCGTTGGGCCAGTGCGCTCCCACCGGCGGGTCCGAGGAGGCGGGTCCCGGGTCCCCGGGATTCCCCGCACGCGCGCGACCGTGCGGCGTTCCGCCTCGCTGCGGCTCGCAGGATGGCCTCGCGCCGGCCTGAACCCGTCGGCGGGGCCACGTAGCCCGCCCGCGCGACGCCGTGATATGCAAGGCAGCCCGTCCTGACCGACGGGCCCCCGTGCGCCGAGGTCGACGAGCGCGAGTGCCCTCGACGCCTCGAGCCGGGCTCCGACGGGAAGCGCACCATGCGGAAGCCGGCCACGAGCATCCTCGTCCACGTCGCCCTGGCGATCGCGGTCGTCGCCGTCTACGCGCGGGTCCTGGGAAGCGATTTCGTCAACTTCGACGACAACATCTACGTGTACCAGAACCCCTGGGTGCAACGAGGGTTCACGCTCGATTCGGTTGCCTGGGCATTCGGGTTCGCGCACAAGCACGATACCTACTGGCAGCCCCTCACGTGGCTCTCGCTGATGGCCGACTTCGAGGCCTTCGGACTGCGCCCCGCCGGCTACCACTGCATAAACCTCCTCCTTCACGTGGCGAGCGCCTCCCTGCTCTTCGCCGCCCTCCGCCGGATGACGGGCAGGCTCTGGCCGTCGGCCTTCGTCGTCGCCCTCTTCGCCCTCCATCCCGTCAACGTCGAGTCCGTGGCGTGGATCGCGGAGAGGAAGAACGTCCTCAGCGCCTTCTTCTGGATGCTCGCGCTCTACACCTACGTCCGCTGGGTGGAGGACCGCTCCTGGCTGCGCTACCTCGCGACGTTCGTCGCCATGGCGCTGGGGCTCATGGCCAAGACGATGCTCGTGAGCCTTCCGTTCGCGCTCCTGCTCCTCGACTTCTGGCCGCTGTCGAGATGGCCGCGGTCGGACGGCGGTGCGCCCCGCGGACGTCCGGCGCCGACCGTCGGGTCCCTGCTCCTCGAGAAGTTGCCGCTCATGGCGCTTTCGGCCCTGTCGGTGGCCGTGACCCTGTACTCGCTCGGGAACGGAAAGCACGGCGGACCGCCGGCGGTGCCGCTGTTGGCGCGGACGTCGGAGGCGCTCGTGTCCTACGTTCGGTACCTCGGCAAGCTCGTCTGGCCGACCCACCTCGCCGTCTACTATCCCAGCCGGATCGGGTACTCGGCATTGGAAGTCGGGGGCTCCGCGCTGGGGCTCGCGGCCGCGACGGCGGGCGCGATCGCGCTTCGCAGGCGGGCCCCTTGGTTCCTCACGGGCTGGCTCTGGTACGTGGTCGTGCTCCTCCCCGTCTCCGGCCTCGTCCGAGGGGGGCTGTGGCCGGCCCTGGCAGACCGCTTCGCGTATCTCCCGGGGATCGGGATCTTCGTGGTCGCGGGCTTCGGCGGCGCGGCGGCCGCGGAGAGAGGACGAATTCCAGGCAGGGCCGCGGCAGCGCTCGCCATGGCCGTGCTCTGCGCGCTGAGCGTGCTCACGTGGAAGCAGGTCGGCTACTGGCAGGACAGCATCGCGCTCTTCACGCACGCGGCGGAGGTGGTCGGGGAGAACGTCACCATCTACGACAACCTGGCGAACGCGACCGCCCGGGCAGGCCGGGAGGGGGAAGCGGTCCGGTACCTCGAGCGGGCGCTGGCCATCGACCCGTCCGACCGCGTGGCCAACGCCAACCTCGCCGACGCCCTGCGGAGGGCCGGGCGGATCGAGGAGGCGATCGCGCGCTACCGGGTCGCTCTCCGCCAGGAAGGTCCGGACGACGCGATGGTCCACTCTAACCTCGGCGTGGCGCTCATGACGGCGGGCAAGCTCGACGAGGCGGAGTCGCACTTCCGGAGCGCCCTCGCGGTCGACCCCGGCTACGTGGCGGCCCACTACGACCTCGGTGTGCTCTTCGCGACCGAGGGGCGGGATCCGGAGGCCGTGGTCGAGTACCGCGAGGCGGTCCGGCTACAAGGCGGGTTCGCGGACGCCCGGACCAACCTGGGGATGAGCCTCGCGCGCCTCGGCCGCTGGGAAGCGGCGATCGCCGAGTTCGACGGGGCTCTCCGGACGAACCCCGGCGACGCGCTCGCCCACTACGCCAGGGGGGCGGCGCTGGAGAAGCTGGGCAGGGTGCAGGAGGCGATCGCCGAGATGCGGGAGGCACTGCGGCTCGACCCGGGAGACGCCGACGCGGCACGAGACCTCGGCCGGCTGACGGGAACGCAGCGGTGACGCGTCAGGCGAGCAGCCGCCGGCGAAGGCGCAGGAGGCCGAGCAGCATCTTCAGGGGATCGAGGAGCGGGACCACCTTGGAGCCGCCCGGGTCGCTCCAGTCGATCGGCTCCTCCACGCAGCGGGCGCCAGCGCGCTGCAGGAGGGTGATGAGCTCGAGATCGAGCAACCAGCGCGTCTCGGCCAGGGCCTCGAGGCAAGCGCGCAGCCGGGCGGCGGCAGCGAACTTGATGCCGCACTGGGTGTCGTAGAAGCCGTTCGGGATGATCTGCTCGGCGAAGGTCGCGAAGACCCGGCCCTGGAGGTGGCGGACCAGGCTGCGCTCGACGCGGTGGCCGGCCATGCGGATTCGGGCGCCGGCGAGCAGGTCGAAGCGGCGGGGGTCGAGAAGGCCCACGAGGCGCCAGACCTCCCTCGCCGGGACCGCACCGTCTCCGTCGACGAACCCGAGCCAGCCGGACTGGGGGTCGGACTGGCGCCAACCGGATCGGATGGCCGCGCCCTTTCCGCGGTTCCGACCCTCGCGGAGGAGCCGGACCGCGTGCGGTGAGCCGCTCCCCGCGAGGACTGCACGCGCCCGTTCCACGGCCTCCTCGTGTCGCGCGAGGTGATCGGGCGAGCTGCCGTCGTCCACGACCAAGAACTCCACGGGCGGCGCGCTGGCCTCGCTCGCGAGGCGCGCGATGTCTTCGACGAACGCAGGAAGCCGGAGCCCCTCGTTGAACGCGGGGATGACCACGCTCACCTGAATTCGAGACATGTGCATCTGTAGCGGCCCGTCGCGGCCCTCGTCAAGAAGCCGGAGACCGCGTGATCGCCGTCCAGGGCGCGTGCGCTCCCGCGGCGCCGCGAGCCGGGCGGGGCGCAGAGGCCTCGAGGCGTCGCTCGGAGCCCCGGCGAAGCCGTGGCTACGACCCGCCACGGCGGACCGGGGTTCACCCGCTCGAGGCGGACGCCTTCTCGCGCGTCGCGCCGGGGCTCGAGCCGCGGGCGTAGACCTGGAAGAGCTTCCCCCAGGGCGTGCCTGCGAGCCAGGACTCGAAGACGCGGCGGTCGCGCAGCGGCCAGCGGTAGTAGTCGTGGTAGGCCTCGCTCCCGAAGATGAACAGGTTCACGAGCGGCGTCCGGAAGAACAGGTTCTGGACGGACTTGAGCGGCCCGAACCACAGGAGGTCGCCGACCCGGGAGGCGGCGTTGTCGCCGACCGTGAAGCCCCAGCGCTCGCGGGCGACGTCCACGTCGCCCGCGATCTCGATTTCCCGGAGGTCCCCGACGCCGAGCCCGTCCTCGTGGGCGAGCCGGATGTAGTCGAGCGAGAGGGGATCGAAACCCATCATGCTCGCCGACACCGCGTCGATGGCCACCTGGTCCGCCGAGGCTAGCATGACGTCCTTCACGACCGGGAACATGGTCCGGGGCCCGGGACCGTTCCCGGCGGTCGTGCCGTCCATGACCGCGAGGATCCCCGGGTGGATCTCCTTCTGGATGGCGAGCAGGTCGACGAGCGTCTCGTGGATCCAGCTGTGCGTGTAGTGGCGCTTTTCGTGCAGCAGCCCGCCGAAGGCGTTCTTCATCGCGCCCGTGGTGGTCGTGTAGATGTGGCACTTCACGGTCGGGAGATGCACGACGTTCTTCCCGTGGAAGTAGTCGGGGATGCGGATGCCGTCCGGGAAGACCCGGTCGAGGACCCGCATGCGCGCCTTCGGGGTGTAGACCTCCCAGCGCATGTCGGTCTCGCGGAAGTTGTAGAGGACCGGTACCCCGTGTCGCCGGAAGATCGGCAGGTAGTGGTTCAGGTCCTCGCCCTTGAAGGCGTCCGTGACCACCGTCTGGTTCTGGACGCAGGAGAGGTCGGAGAAGCCCCTCCGCCTCAGCGCCTCGATCGTCCCCTCGAGCTGCCAGGGGGTCGTGTTCGCCCCCGGGAAGGGGAAGTGCCAGGAGATGTTGTCCTTGAGGATGGTCGTCCGCCCGGGGGCGAGCGCGCTCGCGCCCTCCGCGAGCTCGAACAGGCGGTCCACGTCCTCGAGGATGGTCTCCGGGCGGACCCGGAGGACGGCAACCTTGGATCGGGTCATGGCTTCCTCGTGTAGATCGCCCAGGCGACCGTGGCAACGTAGCCGAGCAGGGTGAGCTGCATCCCGCGATCGTGGACGAGCACCTTCTCCGGCTGCCCGCCGGCGTCGCGCCGGTGGACGAGGTAGAGGTAGCGGAAGACCCCGAGCAGGACGAAGGGGATCGTGAGCTTCAGGCGGTCGCTGCCGAACTTGTGGATCGTGTCCGGTGCGAGCGTGTAGAGCGAATAGGTGATGACCGCTCCCGATCCGGCGATGGCGACGAGCTGGTCGAGCAGGTCCTTGCTGTACTCCGACAGGATGCCGCGATGGCGACCGGCCTCCGTCCCGAGGAGGGTGAGCTCGGCCCGCCGCTTCTCGAGCGCCAGGAAGAGCGCGAGAAACAGGGTGGTGAGGTACAGCCAGTTCGAGATGGGGACGTCGACCGCCTCCGCGCCCGCGACCACTCGCAGGACGAAGCCCCCGGCGATGGCGAAGACGTCGAGGACCGCCACGTGCTTGAGCGCGGACGAGTAGGCGAGCTGGAGCGCGAGGTAGCCGAGCGCCACGGTGACGAAGGGCCACCCCAGAAGGGCGGCTCCGGCCAGGCCGAGGCCCGCGAGGGCCGCGGTCGCGGCCGCCGCGACCGGGACGGGGAGCGCCCCCGAGGCGATGGCCCGGTACCGCTTCTGGGGGTGGGCGCGATCCTTCTCCCGATCCGCGATGTCGTTGCCCAGGTAGGTCGCGCCGGAGAGGAGACAGAAGGCGGCCACGGCGAGGAGCGCCCTGAGCATCGTTCGCGCGTCGGTGGCGCGAAGCGCGAAGACCGGCGGGACGAGGATGACGCCGTTCTTCACCCACTGGGCCGGCCGCACCGCGGCGAGGAGCGCCCCGGGCAGCGACCGCGGGGCAGGTGCGTCGGCTGCGTCCATGGACGGACCCTATCCGGGGAGGGCGGGGCCGGGCAAATGGCTCGGCCGGCGGCTACTCGCGGGGGGAACGGCCGATTCCCTCGTAGGCGAACCCCAGGCTCCGGACCTTCCGGCGGTCCCAGACGTTGCGGCCGTCGAACAGCACGGGCTGGCGCATCACCCGCTTCAGCCTCTCGAAGTCCGGCTGGCGGAACTCGTTCCACTCGGTGACGAGGAAGAGCGCGTCCGCGCCCTCCGCGGCGGCGTACGGGTCCGATACGAGCTCGACCCGTCCCTGGAAGATTCCGGCGGCGACCTGGGTCGCGACCGGGTCGTGCGCCCGGACGCGCGCTCCGTTCCCGATGAGCCCCTCGATGACCGTGATGGCGGGCGCCTCCCGCATGTCGTCGGTCTTGGGCTTGAAGGCGAGGCCCCAGACCCCGAAGGTCTTGCCCTGGAGCGATCCGAAGTGCCGGAGCGCCTTGTCGACGAGCGACCGCTTCTGGCGCTCGTTCACCCGCTCCACGGAACGCAGGAGGTCGAAGTCCAGGCCCACCGATCGGGCCATGGTCATGAGCGCCCGGACGTCCTTCGGGAAGCAGCTTCCCCCGAAACCTGCCCCGGGAAAGAGGAAGGGGTGCCCGATGCGCCGGTCCGAGCCCATGCCGCGGCGGACCTGATCCACGTCGGCGCCCAGGCGCTCGCAGAGCGCCGCGATGTCGTTCATGAAGGAGATGCGCGTCGCCAGCATGGAGTTCGCCGCGTACTTCGTCAGCTCCGACGAGCGCGGGTCCATGAAGAGGATGGGCTGCTCCGTGCGGACGAACGGGGCGTAGAGCTCGGCCATGACGGTCCGCGCCCGCTCCGAGCTCACGCCGACGACGATGCGATCCGGCCGCATGAAGTCGTCGATGGCCGCCCCTTCCTTCAGGAACTCGGGATTCGACACCACGTCGAACGGCCCCTTCGCGACCTTCCGCACCACCTCCGCGACCTTGTCCGCGCTGCCGACCGGGACGGTGCTCTTGTTCACGATCACGGTGTAGCGCTGGATGTGCCGGCCGATCTCCTCGGCGGCCGCGAGGACGTGCGTCAGGTCGGCCTCGCCGCTCTCCCCGGGCGGCGTGCCCACGGCGATGAAGGCCACTTCCGCCTCCTGCATCGCCTCGGCCGTCGAGCTCGTGAAGCGGAGGCGCCCGTCTCGCGCGTTGCGCCGGACGAGTTCCTCGAGCCCCGGCTCGTAGATGGGAATGCCTCCGCCGCGAAGGATGCCGACCTTGCCCTCGTCGCGATCCACGCAGACGACGACGTGGCCCGTCTCGGCGAGGCAGGTCCCGGTGACGAGGCCAACGTAACCGGTTCCCACCACAGCGATCTTCATGACCAGTCCTCCAGGGCGCGAGCCTCCGGGCGGCCCGTGGCCCTACGCGCCGCCTCGCGGCGCCGGAATCAGGTCGCGGCTCCCGGCCTCGACCTGTCGCGCCGCATGGCCTCGATCTCGGCCCTCAGCATCGCGCACTCCTGCGTCAGGCGCCGCACCCGGGCGGCGCTCAGCGAACCCGACACCGTGTTGTAGAGGACGTTCAGCGTCAGGTAAAGGACAGCACCGCCGAAGAGCGCGTTCGACGGAGTCCGGAAGCCGAGCAGCTTGGAGAGCCAGAAGAGGACCGGCGGGAAGACCGCGAACACGGCTGCCACGAGCGTCGTCACCACCCAGAGGAGGCTGTCGCGGAGCGAGAGCCTCTGCGTGCGGACGAGGTGGAACACCCACAGGAGGAAGGTGCCCAGGGCGAGCACCGAAAGCACCTGCTGCTCGAGCGGTATGGCCTCACGGTAGTTCATCGGTGGACCTCCGCGCCCTCGCTCGGGCGCACCGGGGAGGGATTCGGGAGCAGGGCCAGCGCGAACGTCACCTTCACGAGATAGTAGAGCGTACGCAGGGGGGTGATGCTGCTCGCCCCGTGGGCGCGCTGGCGCATCCGGACCGGGACCTCGACGACGCGGAGCCCCTGGCGCGCCGCGACGGCGATCGACTCGGGCTCGGGGTAATCGGAGGGGTAGCTCTCGGCGAAGAGCTCGATGGCGGTGCGCGAGGCGGCGCGGAAGCCGGAGGTGGGGTCGGAGACGCGCGCCCCGCAGCGGATCGCGAGCACCCCGCAGAGGTAGCGGATCCCCATGCGGCGGAGCCAGGTCGAGCGGAAGCCGTCCGCGTGGTCGCCCGCGAACCGGGAGCCGACCACCAGGTCGGCCCGACCGGAGGCGAGCGGCTCGAGGAGGGCGCCGAGGAACGAGGTGTCGTGCTGTCCGTCCCCGTCGACCTGAACCGCAGCGTCGTACCCGTGGTCGCGCGCCCACAGGTAGCCGACCTGGACCGCGCCGCCGATGCCCAGGTTGATGGCGTTCGAGAGGAGCACCACGCCCAGGCTCCTCGCGACCGCCGCGGTGCCGTCCGTGGAGCCGTCGTCGACCACGCAGACGTCGACGCCGGGCCGCGCCTGCCGGATGGCCGCCACGACCGCCGCCAGGCTCCGCTCCTCGTTGAAGGCGGGGACGATGGCGAGGACTCTCACGCCCGGGCATTAAACCACGGGCCCGCCCGGGTCGGCTGCACGCCCGCGCCGCCGCGGCGCGACGAGCGCCCGCGCCGCCGCCTCCGCGCCCCGCAGGTGAACGAGCTTGGCGGGATCGCTCGCGGTTTCCACGATCGCGTTCACCGCCACCCGCTCCGCGGGGGAAATCTCGGGCACGAGCGCCTGGGCACGCGTGCGGACGTCCGGGAAGAACCGGCCGAGGAGCTCCAGCGACCCGTGGAGCGCGCGGCCGAGCCCGACCGCCCGTGCGTGGCCCTTCACCCGGTTCGCGTCGAGCGGTGGCTCGAGGCGCAGGAGCTCCCGCATGTCGACGAAGCCGATGAGGGGAGCGTACAGCCCGGTCTCGGCCTGCTCGGCCACCGCGGCCACGAAGGCGTCCTCCGCCGAGGGTCTCAGCACCCGGGGGCCGAAGGCAGGAAGCCGCGTCCCCCGCTCCAGGAGCTCGTCGCAGTCGCCGGCTCCCGGGAAGGTCCCTTCCTGGATCGAGAAGGAGATGCGCCCGTCGGAGAACCGCGCGAGCGCCCCGTCGGACTCGACGCCGGTGGCCGCAAAGCCCGCCTGGCGGGCGGCATCCGCAAACCGGGCCCCGTCCGCGCCGCGGACGGCGACGCGCAGGTCCCCGAGGGGACGGAAGGCGAGGTGCGGATAGAGCCAGTCGATCGCGGCGAGGCCCCCCAGGACCGCGACGGGGACGGGCGAGTCCCGGAGCAGCGGCCGGAGCGCCATCACCTTGAAGAGGTTGTCGTTCACCACGCCCTGGTAGAGGGCGAGGAGCTTCTCCCGGAACTGCAGCGGCAGGCCGACGCCGACGGGACGGCTCTCCAGGTGGTAGCTCGCGAGCGGCGCGAGGCCGTGCGCCTCGAGTACGTCGGCGAGTTCGGCCAGGTCCACGGCCGGAAGCTCGCGCGGAGGGTCGAATTCGGAGAGGGCGCGGATGGCGTCGAGAAGTGCCACGCTCGTCTGAACCTAACGCGGTCGGCGGGGACGGGCTGCGACGGCCCTTCAGGCCGGGTCTACCGGCTTCGCGCTCCCCGGTGCCCGCTCGAGCGTGAGGTCCAGGGATCGCGACCCGGCCGGGGCCTCGACGGGCCGTTGCATGATGGCGATCAGCGAGAGCGGGGGGAGCGGCAGCCACGGGTCGACGAGCCGGAAGACGGGCGTGAGCAGGTTCACCATCTTCATCTGGAAGAGGCCAAAGCTGCGCCGGCGCATGAGCTTGCCGTTCACCCACCAGGGCAGCGACGACACCCGGTTGAAGGAGATCATCCGGGTGACCTCGAGGCCGGCCTCGCGGGCGGCGCGCCGGAGCGTCTCCTCCGTGTACCGGCGCTTGTGTCCGAGCACCTCGTCGAGGGACCCGAAGTTCCAGGGTCCCTGAGGCACGAGGATGATGGCTCGGCCGTTCTCGGCGAGGGACGCCGCGATGTTCCGGAGTGCCCCGATGTCGTCGTCCACGTGCTCGACGACGTTCAGGCACACGACCGAGTCGAAACCACCATCGACCTTGGGGAAGCTCGCGAGGTCGGTGACGTCGGTGAAGCGGGCGGACAGGTACGGACGGTCCGAGGTCAGGTTCTCGAGCGTGTGGAGGTAGAGCGGGTTCACGTCGCTCGCCACGTACACGTCTCGCGGCACGAGCCGACGGGTCAGGTTGCCGGTGCCGGACCCGATCTCGAGCAGGCGCGCCCCGAGGAACGGCCGGATGACGTCCGCCATCCAAGCGTTGAACCTCGGTGCACGCGCGAGGCGCGAGAGCATCTGGGAGCCGTGCTCGTCCCGGGCGTAGACCTGGTCGGTGACCGCGAATCGGAAGATGGCCCACAGCGCCCTGAAGCCGTCGACCCAGCTGATCTTCTTCCCCTCCTGGTAGGTGCGTCCCGAGTAGCTGATGGGCACCTCGAAGAGCCGGGCCTCCCGCTTGGCGAGCTTGATCGTGAGCTCGGGCTCCAGGCGGAAGTCGTTCGATACGATGGGGATCGACCGCAGGAGCTCCGTGCGAACGGCCTTGTAGCAGGTCTCCATGTCGGTGAGGTTCAGGTTCGTGGCGAGGTTGGTGAGGAACGTGAGGAGCCGGTTCCCGAGCTCGTGGCGGTAGAGCAGCACGCGCCGGCTCTCCCCGCCCGCGAAGCGGGAACCGTAGACCGCGTCCGCGCCCTCCTCCACGAAGACCTTCACGATGTGCAGGATGTCCCTCGGGTGGTACTCGAGGTCCGCGTCGTGAAATATGGAGATCTCGCCTTCGGCGCGCGCGAGCGCGGTCTGGATGGCCGTTCCCTTGCCGCCGTTGCGATGGTGGCGGAGGAAGACCCATTCGATCTTGCCGCTCTGGCCGCGCCCCAGCTCCGTGGCCGGGATGGGACCCGCTCCTCCCCGGGGTGCCGGGGCGGGTCCCTCCGCGAGAGAGATGCCGCGGGTCCGGGCGAACGCGGCGAGAGCCGCCGGCGTCCCGTCGCGGGAGGAGTCGTCGACCACCACGACCTGGACGCGCTCGAGGTCCGCGCTCGTTCCGAGAAGCTCGAGCCGGGCGAGCGAGGCCTGGACGAGGTGCTGCTCGTTGTAGACGGGGACGAGGACGGAGAGCGAGGTCACGCGATTTCTTGTAGCGCGAATCGGGAGAGGTGCCCAGGAAGAGCATTCCTCCAGGATCAGCCCCGGGAGCCGTCGAAGGCGCCCCCGGCCCGCCTCTCACGCTCGGCCTGCTCCAGGTCGGAGTCCACCATCAGGCGGACGAGCTCCGCGAAGCCCGTGCGCGGCTTCCATCCGAGCTTCCTCGTCGCCTTGGACGCGTCGCCGAGGAGGAAGTCGACCTCGGTGGGGCGGTAGTAGCGGGGATCCACGTCCACGTGCTTCCGGTAGTCGAGCCCGACGCGGTCGAAGGCCGCCTCGCAGAGCTCGCGGACGGTGTGGCTCTCGCCGGTGGCGATCACGTAGTCGTCCGCCTCCGGCTGCTGCAGCATGAGCCACATGGCCTCGACGTAGTCCTTCGCGTACCCCCAGTCGCGCCTGGCCTCGAGGTTCCCCAGGTAGACCTTCGACTCGAGGCCCAGCTTGATGCGGGCGGCGGCCCGGGTCACCTTGCGGGTGACGAAGGTCTCCCCGCGGCGCGGCGACTCGTGGTTGAAGAGGATCCCGTTCGAGACGTGGAGGCCGTAGGCCTCCCGGTAGTTCACGCTCATCCAGAAGGCGTAGACCTTGGCCACGCCGTACGGGCTTCGCGGGTAGAAGGGGGTCTTCTCGCTCTGCGGCGGCGGGGACCCGCCGAACATCTCCGACGAGGAGGCCTGGTAGATGCGCACGCCGCTCATGCCGAGCTCGCGCACGGCCTCGAGGAGCCGGGCCGATCCGAGACCCGTGACCTCTCCCGTGTACTCGGGAACGTCGAAAGACACGCGCACGTGACTCTGCGCGCCCAGGTTGTAGACCTCGTCCGGCCGGACTTTCTTCAGGATGATGTTGAGGGACGAGGCGTCGTTCAGGTCCCCGTAGTGCAGGAAGAGCCGCGTGCCCGGGAGGTGCGGGTCCCGGTAGATGTGGTCGAGGCGGTGGGTGTTGAAGGTGGAGGCGCGGCGGATGATGCCGTGGACCTCGTAGCCCTTCTCGAGGAGGAGCTCGGCGAGATAGCTGCCATCCTGCCCGGTGACGCCGGTGATGAGCGCTTTCTTCATTCCGAGCTCCTGCGGCGGCCGCCGCGGGGGTCGCGTCCCGCGGTGAACCTTCCTATCACGGATCCGCGCGGGCCGCGGCAGGTCCGCGACCCCGTCGGGCTCACGGCATGGGCGCCCGGTTCCGCTCGTACCAGGAGACCGTCTCGGCGAGCCCTTCCTCGAAAGGGACGCGGGCCTTCCACCCGAACTCTCGCAGCGCGCGGGAGGTGTCGAGCATGCGCCGCGGCTGGCCGTTCGGCTTGGCCGCGTCCCATACGACTTCGCCTTCGAACCGGCAGAGCCGAGCGACCAGGGGAACGAGGTCGCGGATCCGGATCTCGAACCCGGCTCCGAGGTTCACCGGCTCGGACTTCCCGTATCGCTCGGCGGCGGCGACGATCGCCTCCGCCGCGTCGCGGGCGTGGAGGAACTCCCGGGACGGCGAGCCGTCACCCCAGACCACGACCTGGCGGTCCCCGCGTTCCCGGCTCTCGATGCACTTGCGGATGAGCGCCGGGATGACATGGGAAGTCTCGAGGTCGAAATTGTCTCGGGGTCCGTAGAGGTTCACCGGGAAGAGGACGACCGACTCGAGGCCGTACTGCTCCCGATAGGCCTGTGACTGCACGAGGAGCATCTTCTTCGCAAGCCCGTAGGGGGCGTTCGTCTCCTCGGGGTATCCGTCCCAGATGTGCTCCTCGCGGAACGGCACCGGGCAGAACTTGGGGTAGGCGCAGATCGTCCCGAGCGCCACGAGCTTCTTCAATCCCACCTGCCGCGCCACCTCGATGAGCTGCACGCCCATCATGAGGTTGTCGTAGAAGAACTTGCCCGGGTTCCTTCGGTTCGCCCCGATCCCTCCGACCCGGGCCGCGAGGTGGAGGACGACGGTCGGTCGGGCGTCGGCGTACAGGCGCCGCACCGCCTCCATCTCCACGAGGTCGTAGGTCCGCGAGCGGGGAACGAAGATCTCGCGGGCGCCGCGGCGCCGAAGCTCCTCCACGACGTATCCGCCCAGGAAACCCGCGCCCCCGGTGACGACGACGCGCTCCGCTGGCCAGGAGATGGCGGACATTCGCGGCGAGCCTAGGGCCCAGGCTTCGAAGAGTCAAACCGACAACGCAAGCGGCCGGCGAACCGCTGGGTCGCCCCCGCGCGGCGTGCGCTCTCAGCGGACGAGCGGCCGCAGCGCCCGCCAGGCGAGGCGCATCGCAGGGTTGGCGAGCCGCTCGAGCCAGGCGCCCGCGAGCCCCTCGAAGGCGATGTCCGCACTCATGACGCGGGCGATCTCGGCGTCGGGCACGCGCCGGATCGAGCGCTGCCGCCTCCTCCCCTCACGGACCTGGCGCCAGGCGGCGGGGCGCAGGAAGTATCCCCAGGCCCTCACCTTCTGCCGCAACCAGCCCCCGCGGAGCGCCACCGCCGCGAGCCCCACCTCGGCCGTCGCCAGCGCCGGCGCGAGAAGCAGCAGGTTGCGCAACCGCAGGTTCTTCATGAGGACGAGCGCCCGGTTTCGCTCGAGGAAGTAGAACTTCTCGGGGTTCCGTGAGAACTCGTACTTGTGGAAAACGACCGACCGGGGAGCGAGAACGGCCGTGTAGCCCCCGAGCCGGAGCCGCCAGCAGAGCTCCATGTCCTCCTGGTAGAGGAACAGGTCCTCGTCGAGGAGCCCGACCTCTCGGAGCGCCGCCGCCCGATACAGGACGGACGCCCCCGACGCGGACGGGATCTCGACCGGCTCGGGCGACACCGAGCTCGCGAGCTCCCGGTAGCGGGTCACGTGGCCGAGGCCGAGGAAATGGATCGCATTGCCGGCCGAGTTCACGCGGTCGCGCTCGGACGCGAGCAGGAGCAGGGATTGCACCGCTCCGGCGCGAGGCTCGGCCTGGGCGACCGCGATCGCCTCCACGAGGAAGCTCGGGTCCACCTCGGTGTCGGGATTCAGGAGGTAGACGAACTCCGCGCCCCTCTCCAGCGCCAGCCGGATGCCCACGTTGTTGCCGGCCGCGAATCCGAGGTTCCGCGCGTTCTCGAGGACCGTGACCTCCGGGAAGCGCTCCCGGACCAGGCGGACCGTTCGATCCTTCGAGCCGTTGTCGACGGCGATCACCTCGATGTCGACGCCGTCCCGGCGCGCCCTTGAAAGGCTTCCGAAGCAGTCCTCGACGAAGGGCTCGGCGTCGTGGGTGAGCACCACGACGGCCACCCTGGTGGTCGGGCCTGCCGAGCGAGTCGACACGAGCACCGAATCGTACCACGCGGATGGCTCCGCACGCGGCGACGGCTGCGGCCAGGGATCGGCAGGGCGGGCCAAGACGGGATAGATGGTATCGTCGCCGCGAGCGAGCAATGCGCGAGAAGCCAACGATGGAGGCCGTCATCGGCGCGTCGCCCCTGAGCGGACGAAACCAGGCCGGACGCCCGATCTCGACCGGCGGTGGATCCGAGAAGGACTCGCGGTGAGCGGAAAGGTTGCGATCGTCCTCGCGACGTACAACGGCGCGCGGTTCCTCGCGGAACAGATCGAGAGCCTGCAAGCGCAGGACGTCGCCGACTGGCGCCTCTTCGTGCGAGACGACGGGTCGGTCGATCCGACGGAGGCGATTCTCCAGGCCGCGGCGACGAAGGATGCGCGCATCACGGTGCTCCCGGGCGGCGAGCGCTTGGGTGTCGTGGGCAACTTTGACGCGCTCCTGCGCCACGCGCGCCAGTGGGGCGCGAGCTACGTGTTCCCGTGCGACCAGGACGACGTCTGGCTGCCGCGAAAGATGTCCAAGGAACTCTCGCTGATGCGCGCGCTCGAGCAGCTGCATGGTTCCACGACCCCGCTGCTCGTCCACTCCGACATGACCGTCGTGGACGATGCGCTCCGTCCCGTTCACCCGTCCTTCCTCGAGTTCCAGGGAATCCGGCACGTCGAGGAGGACCCGATCCGGGTGCTGCTCGTCCAGAACTTCGTCACCGGCTGCGCGAGCCTCTACAACGGCGCCCTTCTCGATTTTGCGCTACCCATGCCGCGCGGGAGCGCCGTTCATGACTGGTGGTTCGCCCAGTGCGCCGCCGCGCGCGGGCGCATCGGATTCGTGCCCGAGGTGACCGTCCAGTACCGCCAGCACGCCGCCAACCAGATCGGGGCCGCTGGTGCGTGGAGAAGCCTGAACCCCTTCCGCGCGCAGGGCCGGCGGCAGCTCGTGCGCGTCTGGACGGAGGCGTCGAGGGCTGTCGCCCAGGCGGGGGCGCTTCGAGACCGGATGATGGAGCATGCGGCCCGTCCGGACCCCTGGATGGAACTCGTCAGCGAGTTCGCGGACCTCGCCCAAGTCTCGCTCCGAGCCCGCATCGCGACCCTGCGAAAGCACGGAATTCACCGGCTGCACCGCCTTTCACCGGTGGCGCTGCTCGCGCAGTTGATCCTCCTGGACCTCGGGTCTCGCCTGGCACCCGAGGCGTGATTGCCGTTCGGCGCTTGATTGGGCGTTGCGATGCGGGCGGCTGCCGCAGCGCGAGGGAGCGGTGACGACGCCGGGACGGGACTCGAGGGCGCCGTGCGTTCGTGGGTCACGAGCCCAACGCCGGGAGCGGCGCAGGGTGGAGGCGCGACAGGTTGGGATTGAACCAAGGGTCCCGGTCCAGCCTCTTCCCCCATCTGCGCTCGATTTCGCTCCTATCCCCGGCGCGGTGGAAGTACCCGCGGGACGCGGATTCCCTGTGCATGAGAGTGGCGTGCCCGGTGAAGACGTTCCTCTTTCCGCGCTCGAGCACCCGGAGGCAGAAGTCGACGTCGTTGTACGCGACCGGGAGCCTCTCGTCGAAGCCCCCGACCTCCTCGAAGAGGACTCGCGAGACGAGCATGCAAGCGCCGGTGACGGCGCTCACCTCCCGGACCACCCCGGCAAGGTCGAAGTACAGGGGCTGGTCGCCGGGGCTGCCGGTGAAGACGTGTCCGGCTGGGCCGCCGAGCCCGAGGACAAGGCCGGCATGCTGGACGTCGCCGTTCGCGAAGAGGAGCTTCGCCCCCGCAGCGCCGATGCCCGGTCGCTGGGCCTGCTCCAGCAGGGCGTCGAGCCATCCCGGGACGAGTGCCTCGACGTCGTCGTTCAGGAAGAGCAGAAAATCCCCCGTCGCGACCCGGGCGGCACGGTTGTTGAGCGCCGACCAGTTGAAGGGTGACGGGTCGCGGATCACGCGGTGCCGCCTGGCCACTCCTTCGAGAAGCCGGAGTGCGTCGGGGTCCGTGCTGCCGTTGTCCACGACCAGGATCTCCAGGGAGCGTCCCGAGCACGTCCGGTCGAGGCTGGCAAGGCAGGCGGCGAGGAGCTGCGGATGGTCCTTGGTGGGAATGATCACCGACACGGTGGGGTCGCCCTGGATGGCGTAGCGGACGCGGTAGCGACCTGCCTTCAACTGCAGGACCTCGGCCGGCTCGCCCCGGCGAGCGACGGCCTCCTGAAGGGCCCGGCGAGCCGCCTCGTAGGCGTAGGGCTTCGCGTGCGTCGAGGCCGCCGCCGACCCAGTGATCTGACGCCAGTGGTAGAGCACCTCCGGCACGTGCGCAATGCGGTCGGAGCGCTCCGTTACCCGGAGCACGAGATCGTAGTCCTGGCTCCCTTCGAATCCCGGTCGGAAGCGCCCCACGTCCTCGATCAGCCGACGTCGGTACACCCCGAGGTGCGATACGTAATTCATGGACAGAAGGAGCTCGGGCGACCAATCCGGCTTGAAGAAGGCACCGTGGCGATGGCCGCTTCGATCGAGCTTGTCCTCGTCGGAATAGATCAGGTCCAGCGCAGGGTCGGCTCGAATGCGTCGCGCCACCTGGAGCAGCGCTTCGGGGGCGAGCTCGTCGTCGTGGTCGAGCAAGGCCACGTATTCACCCTGCGCCATTGCGAGCGCAGCGTTCGAGGCGGCGACGATCCCGCCGTTGCGCTCGCTCCGCTGAAAGCGGATGCGGGAGTCTCCCCGCGCTTCCTCCGCGAGGACCCGAGCCACGTGCGGGCGAGGCGAGGCATCGTCGACGAGGCACAGCTCCCATCGAGGGTAGAGCTGCGACCTCACCGAGCCGATGCAGGCGCGTAGCCATCGCTCGTCGACGTCGTAGACCGGCGTGATGACGCTGATGAGAGGCCCGTCCGCCATGGCCTCCGCCTCGGCGCGCATCTCGGCGAGGTGGGCCGGGGTTGGCGCGTGCGCCTTGAGCCAGCGCGCATAGCGCGCCTCGAACTGCAGCCGCCCGATGAGCCGCCGCACCGGATTGGCCGTCAACCGGGCTGCGCGCCAGGCCATGCTCCGGGGGAGGAGGCCTTCGCGCACTCGTCGAAGGAACTGCCAGGGCATGATCGCGCAGGCTACCCAAAGGCCATGGGCCGGTCCAGGATGGCGGTCTGCGAGTGACCCGCGCCGCGAAGTCCGACGGTCCGTCCACGCGCCTCCTGGACGTAAGGGGCGCGGCACCGCTGCGTCTCCACCAAGCTGCCCACAGAATCTCCGGGGAGGTCCGGCCTTGGACTCCGCCTTGCCGCGGGCTTGCCAGGACCGTCCGCCGCAACGAGGGCTCTGGGGATTCCTCCCCAGGAGCCACGTCGCTGGCGGTCGTCGGCCGGAGGGGGAGTTACCCCGGCGAGTCCAACTCACGCTCGCTCGCGAAGACCAGTCGGCGCATGGCCCCGGGCGCGTGCGGATCCACGATGGCGAAGGCGATGAGGTGTGCCGCGAGCGCGGCGGCGACCCCCGCGGCGAGGCGGAGAGGTGTGTTTGCCCACGGGCGCAGCACGAACCATCCGAAGGCGGCGACCAGCGTGGCGCCTACTGCAGGCCCGGCCAGGCTCCTCGCGATGCGCGCCTCGGGAACCAGGAAACGCAGGACCACGAGCACCGCGGCGTTGCCCACGACCACGTGCGCGCAAGTCCCGTACACGAAGCCAGGAAATCCCCAGCGCCACGCGGCCAACGGGGTGACGACCCAGTTCAGTGCCGTCCAGCCCAGCGCCAAGCGAGCGATGATTGCCGGCCGACCCAGGGCGTCGAAGATGGCTCCGACGACGGGAGACACGAACCCGATGAGGATGACCGCCGAGAAGGCGTAGAGGGCGACGAGGCCCTCGAGCCACTTCCTCGAGAAGACGACCACGGTGATGTTGGGGCCGGCGGTGAGGAACAGCGCCGAGGTGAAGAAGATCGCGAGCGCGCAGAACTGCAGTGCGCGCTCGAAGACGCGTGCGAGCCCGTCGCGGTCGTACTGCAACCGCGAGAAGAGCGGGAAGGCGACCCGCGCCACGACCTCGACGAGCCGGAGCGGCAGGTAGGCGAGCTGTTGTCCCCACCCCAGGAGGCCGACGGCCGCCGTGCCGAGCACGGCGCCACCGAAGAGCGGCGTCAGCGCGCCGTTGGCGAAGCCGACCAGGTTCTTGAGCTGGAAGGGGAGCCCGAACCGCAGCAGCGGCTTGAGAAGCGCCACGTCGAACGACAGGCGGGGTCGCCAGGGCTGCGCGACCCAGATGACGATAGCCCCGACGGTGGCCTGCGCGAACAGCGCGACGGGCCAGGTCCAGTCCCGGAGTCCCGCCAGCGCGCAGGCGGAGGCGACGACGTAGAAGGCCACGATCTGGGCGACCTCGGCCACGGCGACGGCGCCGAAGCGGAGGCTCCTCTCGAGCACCAGCGCCGGGATGGCGCGGAGCGCCGTCAGGAGGAACGTGACGGACATCGCACGCAGGAGCCACGGCGCGCTCGGCGGAAGCTCCGGCCAGACCGAGAACAACGCCGGTGCCGCGAGCCACACCACTCCCACCACGCCGAGTCCGAGGAGGAGGTGGAAGGTGAAGACGGTTCCGAGGGCGTCCTCGGAGGGAGGGGTTCGCGACTGGATCAGCGCGGCGCCGATACCGGCGTCGCCGAAGACCTGGAAGAAGCTGAGCACGAACTGAAGGACGGCGAAGGTGCCGAAGTCCGAAGGTTCGAGTGCACGGCTCAGGACGACCGTCCCGGCGAACGCGCAGATCTGAACGGCGGCCGAGCGCAGGCCGAGGAAGATCACACCGCGCGCCGCCCGCCGCCGCGCGACGCCCGCGTCCATGTCGGAATGGTCACTCATCGCGCTTCGACGGGGCGAAACGGCTGGTGCGTTGGGCACCGAGCGGGGCCGGGGTCCCGGCGAGACTCGCATGCAGGCGGCGGTCGGAGATCGGCCACGGGGCTCTCGCTGTCCGAGTCGTCCTCCGGGTCCCGCAGAGGGCCGCGGCGCTCCCCGTGGCCGAGTGCGCCGCAGTATCGCACGGCGGGGCTGGCGTGGACCTTGTCACGACGCTTCGCGGCGCGCGGCCCCTCGAGCGCCCGAGCCTGCCCGTCCTGCGCGCAGCATTCGCGCGGCCGCCAGGAGCGCATGGCGAGGGCTCGCAACGAGCTCCCTCCAGTACAGCGTCGGATGCCGAATCGCCATGTCGAAGCGCATTCGCACGAGCTGCGCGGGAGATAGCGTGTTCCGGCTCGGCCCGGGGTGCCGACGGTAGCGCAGCAGCGGCTCGGGCACGAAGACGCCCTGGTACCCGTGGGCGAGCATGCGAACCCACAGCTCGTGGTCCTCGTGCCCGAGGCGCGGGTTGAAAGCGCCGACGTCCTCGAAGGCCCGACGTCGGATCATCGCCGAAACGGGAACGAAGTTCGAGCGGATGAGCGCCGCCGCGTCGAACGGCCGCGAGGCGAAGAGCGATGTCTCGGCGCCGAAACGCTGCATCTGCGTGTAGGCGTAGGCGACTGAGGGAGGCGCCGAGCGGAGCGCCCCCAGGCAACGCTCGACGTAGGTTGGCTCGAGGACGTCGTCCGCATCGAGAAACACGAGGAAGCTCCCCGCGGAAATGGCGGCGCCGGCGTTCCGGGCGCGCGCGACGCCGGCGTTTGCCTGGACGAGGAGGCGGAATGCACCGTCCGCGAAGGCGGGCATCGTGCGTATGGTGGCAACGCTGCCGTCGGTCGAACCGTCGTCGACCACGACGATCTCCACGTTCCGGTGGGTCTGACCGAGCGCCGAGGTGATGGCGTCCCGGACGTACCGCTCGTAGTTGTAGTTCGGGATGACGATGGAGACGACGTCGACCGTCATGCGCGCTCTGCAACGATGAGGAACTGCACGGTGCACAGGTCTGCCGCGAGGCGCCGCACCGCGGAGAGCGGGCCCCCTGGCGGCTCCGCGCGCGAGCGCGTCTCGCGACGGACCTCGGCGTTAGCGAGCGACAGCGTTCCCCTTCGGAGGAAGCCGGTCGGAGGCATGTCGATCACCCGCTCCACCCGCTTCACCCGAAAACCGGCACCCTCGATCAACTCGACGGCCGTCTGCCGACTGAAGAAGCGGAGGTGAGTCCGGTCGAGGACGCCGGCAGGGACGTAGTCCCATCGCCCGTGGAGAAGGGGAGCCATGACCGAGCGGTGCCGCACGTTGGGGATGCTTACGACGAGCGTCCCTTCCGGGAGGAGGAGGGCGTGGTAGGCCCGGAGCACGGCCCAGGGATCGACGAGGTGCTCGAGGACGTCGGCAAAGATGACGCAATCGGGGCGCGGCCACGCCGAGGGCAGGGGCGCTTCTGCGCCCGCCACCATGACGTCGTCGAGGACGGCTCGGGCACGCTCCGCCGCCTCCGCCATGGGCTCCACGCCGCGGACCTCGACGCCTGGGCGTGCGGCCTTGAGAGCGCGGCCGAGCTCACCTCGGCCGCAGCCCACGTCGACGATTCGGCGCGCCGAGGCCGGCACCAGAGCGGCGATCTCCGGCCGAGCGTGACCGTGGTAGTCGGCCCGCGCCTGGAGCTCCACCACCGCCTGCTCGTAGCGGCCGTCCCGGGCGTTCGCGCTCGAGGCCCGGTGCCGGAGGAGGAGGTTGCGGTTGCGTTCCTCCCAGCGGCGGGCCTCCCTCTTTGCGCGCGCGGCCACGTCTTCGCGAAGGAAGAGGTGGCGCGCTCGCCGAAGTGCCGAGGCGCGGGCGTCGCGGCGCTCGACGTCCAAGAAGGACGCAAGCCCGGAAGGACCGAGGTTCCGGTAGGCGAAGAGCGTCCGGTTCCTCTGCATATGGAAGAAGTAGCGGTGCTGACGCGCTCTGTCGTTCGCGCCGACCCGGTGCCAGACGCCCGGGCGGCCCGTGTAATAGAGGCGCCAGCCCTTCCCGATGGCGCGGGCGAAGAAGTCCGTCTCCTCGTAGTACGTGAAGAACTCCGGCTCGAGGAAGGTGGGACCGAGCTCGTCGATGGCGCGCCGCCGGACGAGCACCGCGCAGCCGGAGAGCGTCGCGACCTCGCGCACCTCGTCCGGCGTGTCGCGAAACGCCTGCGTGGAGCACGTGCGGGTGTCGATCGTCGTGTAGGAGTAGTAGGGATTGGAGCGGTCGCCGACGGGGTGCGCGTCGTCCCAGAAGTACGCCTTGCCGCCTGCGGCCGCCGCCTCGGGGCGGCTCTCCAGGAACGAGACCAGCTCCTCGATCCAGCCCGGCTCGACCACCGCGTCGTCGTTCACGAGCGCGACGTAGTCGCCGGTGGTCTGGGTGAGCCCGAGGTTGTTCCCGCCGGCGAAGCCAAGGTTCGTCTCCGAACGGACGAGTCGCACTCCTGCGAAGGATGCCGCCAGCTCGCCGGAACCGTCGCTGGAGGCGTTGTCGACGACGACGACCTCGAGGCCCGGGTAGCGCGTCGCGATCAAGGCCTCGAGGCTGCGCCGCAAGTCGGCGGAGCGGTTGAAGCTGACGACGATCGCGGAGACGCGTGGGAAGCCAGTCTGGGCCATGCGAGGCGACGCGTGAAACTATCACACCCCCGGCGGCGTCGCCGCGCCTCGGGGAGGTTCGCCCGGCGGGACGATTCTCTTTTCGCGGATTCGTCGGCGTATGATGCCGCGGCAAGGGGGGGTTCATGCCTTCTCGGACGGTGTTAGGTCTCCGCACGGCCGCCCCAGACGGGCGCTTCGGGATTTCGACCGTCGGCAGGCGCCCGGAGCCGGCGACTCGTCCAGCCGCGGCACGCGAGGTGGCCGTCAGCTGTTCCCGCGGGGCCGCGACGTGACGGGGCCCGGATGGCGCGAGGCCGTTGCAGTCGTCGTAGCGGCCGCCTTCGCGGTGATCGTCTCGGCGCGCACCGTCCTTCGAGTGAAGCCATCCTCGCCTGGCGAGGAGGAGCGCTACGACCGCGCCTTGGAGCGGGTCCGGACCGAGGTCCCGCATGGAGCGAGCGTGGACGTGCTTGTTCGCGGCGATCCGACCGACGTCCGGTTTGGCGAGAGCGCCGCGACCGCGGAGGACGTCGTCCTCTGGTACCGCGCACAATACGTGCTCGCGCCATCGATCGTGCGGCCGTTCCCGGTGACCGCCTGCGATGCCCCCGAGCCGGTTCTTCCCGGAGGAGCTCGGTACCTCCTGGCCGGGGACGCCCAACGTTCCGGGACAGCCTGTGGAGCCGGTTCGAAAGTGCTTCTCCGCGCCGGCGGGCTGACCCTTTTCGAAGTGGAGGCCCGGTGAAGGCCTTGCTTGTTTTGGGCCTGGCGCTCCCCGCCTGGTGTGGATGGCACCTCTCCAGGTGGGTCTTTGGCCCAGGCGCGCAGGGCAGGTTCGCCGGCCTGGGCCGTGTCTCGGTCGCGTTCCTCGTCGGCGTTGGGCTTTCGTCGCTCACGACGTTCCTGTGGCTCGTGGTCGGAGGGGCGCTCGACCCGAGCTTCGTGGTCGCCGACTCCTTGTTGTTCGCGTGTATTGGCGCTGGGTCGGAGTTACTGAACCGGAAGGGAAGCCGAGAGCCCAAATCGTCCGTGCGGATGAGCGATTCGGCAAGATCCCAAGGGACGGCGCTCGACACGCTGTCCGCCTCTCTCCTCGCTCTTGGGTTCGCCCTCGCTCTGTGGAGCCTTACCGACATGTCCTGGGAGCACCTGCACGGAGGCTGGGACGCCTGGGCCTTCTTGAACCAGAGGGCCCGGTTTCTCGTCCGGGCGGGCCACGGCTGGAAGGCGGCGTTCGGTCCGGATCTCGCCTGGAGCCAGGTCGGCTACCCGCTCTTGCTGCCCTTGTCGGTCGCCAGGGCGTGGACTTACGTCGGCGAGACCCAGGCCGTTCCGCTGGTTCTGGGAATTGCCTTCACGCTCTCAGCCGCGGGGGTGCTGGTGGCTGGCGTGGCCACTCATGCCGGCTGTGCGGCGGGGTCCGTCGCAGGCCTCCTCCTTCTTGGCACCCCGGGCTTCATCGTCGCCGGCTCGTACCAGTACGCCGACGTACCGCTTGCGAGCCTCCTTGTCGCCGCCCTCGCAGCCTTGCAGAGCGCCGGACCCGCGCGGAAGCCCGCGACAATCGCCCTCGGGGGCGCGCTCCTGGGCTTCGCAGGCTGGACCAAGAACGAGGGGATTCTCGCCGGCGCACTGGCCGTGGCGACGTTCTGGGTCCTCGTGGCTCGCTCGGCAGGCATTCGCGCTGCGCTCCGAGATCTCGGGTGGTTGGCAGTCGGGGCGGCCCCGTCGGCGCTCGTCTGGCTCGTCTTTCACGTGCGGATTGAGCGGTCCCTCATGCCGGGGCTCCCGGCGGGCTACGTGGCGCCCTCCCTCCGGGACAGGATCCTGGACCCGAATCGCTGGGCCGTTGCGTTTCGCGAGTTCTCCCGCCTCTCCCCTGGAATGCACATCGGGGTGCCCTGTCTTGCGATTGGGCTCGCGATCCTCCTGGGCGTGCGATCGCGGGCGCTCGTGGTCTCGATAGCGCTATGGACAGGGGTAGGACTCTGGATTGGAGTCGCGATCTTCTTCGCCCTTACCCCATGGCCGCTCGAGTGGCATCTGCGGACCGCCGCAGAGCGGCTGGCGCTACAACCGTGGCCGGCGATCCTGCTGGGACTGTTCGGGTCAACCCGCGTGGATCGCTGAGATCCCGGTCGTCTCCGCAGGATCGGCCTGGCGCGGAGCGCAGTGGCCCCTCGATGAGCGGGAATCGCCCGGTCGGCGGTTCGCCGGGTCTTTCGTTTGATCACCCCCTAGAGACGGCGGGGACGATCGGCGTCGCCAGCCTGAGTCTTCTCGAGGCCATCCGGTCATCGAAGCGCCCCATCCGCCTCCCCTTGTGCCCCGGTCTGCGACCCAACCCCAAGCCAAAAGGCCGGACCCGGCCAGCGCCGGGTCCGGCAGGTGGGCGACCTGCGATTGTGCATTACGGAGGGCAGTTCACGGGGACGGACGCGAAGCTGTACGTGCTCGAGGCAGGATAGCCGTAGAGTTGCGTGGTCATCTGCACCGTGACCACGAACGGCTGACTCCCGTGTAGGGACCCGCAGTCCGGTATCGTCGCAGTCGCGTTCCCGGTGTAGATCGCGGTCGGACTGTTCGACAGCGGCTGGTCGGCGATCTGGACGGGGCTACCGGCGCCAAAGGTGTAGTACCACGTGAAGTCGATGCCGCCGTCTGGCGAGTTCTGGTCCTGCGCGGTCACGTAGAAGTCCGTCGCGCTCCCCGGTGCCTGGGCCGGCGGCGTCGGCGACGTCCACGTGCGCAGGACCACGGGAGCAATGACCTGTGTTGGCGGGCCGACGGCAAAGTAGATATCCCCCATGATGGACGTGCCCTTCGGCTTCGGCGCGCACACGCCGGCGTTGCAGTAGTTGCTGCAACACTGGCTGCCGTTGGTGCAGGAACTCCCGTCGTTGTCGTGGGTCGCGTCGCAGGTCACTCCCGGAATAGAAGGAGGCGGGTTGCAGACGTCGCCGTCCTGGTAGACGTTTTGCGCCACGACCTCTACGTCGCACACCCAGCCCGCGGCGACGTCGCTGGGAATCGTCAGATAGACGGTCGTGTCTGAAGGCCCGGGTGCGATGCTGCCGCTCGGGGCGGTGGAGAGCGTTCCGCAATTGGTCGACCAATCGACAAGCTGGATCGGGTCACAATCCTGATCGACCAGGCCCGTCGAACCCGTGCACCCCTGCTGCGCCGGAAGGCTGACATCGACCTCGACGATGTCCCCCGGGAGGTATCCCGGACTGGTGGGGTTCGACTTGTCCGAGACGGTCATCGACTGAATCAGCGGCTGGTGGTTGATGCAGGCCAAGACCTCCTGGCAACCGCCGACCTGTATCGTCAAGCCGTACCCGTTGGAGACGTTCGCCACCTGGCCGCCGTTCTGGCTGACGTCCTGCGTCAGGAGGAGGTTGACGTTGTAGGAGCCCGGCGTGGAGGGCGCCGTCCAATCCGTCGAGACCGCGTTCAGATACGGGTCGGTGAACGTGCCCGAGCCGGCCGACGTCGAGGGGCCGATCAGCCCGGAGAGGGCCGACCACTGGTAGTAGATCGGCGTGAGGATGGTCGCGTAGCCGAGGTTTTCCCAGTAGTTCAGATTGTAGATGTATGCCGTGAGATGAGCCGTCCCGCCCGTCGGGACGCACAGCGAGTCGGCGGTCATCGCGGTGATCTGCGGGGCCCCGGCGTAGTAGTTCGTGATGGGCTGGGTGGGGTTGAGAATGAGGATGAGGGCCTGATCGCTCGGCGACATCGGTTGAGACCAGTCACTCTGGTAGACGACGTTCGAGCTCGAGTCGAACACCTGGGCCTGGAATTTGTAGAGCGTCGCCCCTTGCAGGCCGCCCACCAGGAATGAGTAGGAGTGGCTCGCGGCCGAGTAGCTCATCACCTGGTCCGTCACCGGACTGCACGACGGCATCGGGCAGTAGGATAGGTGGACCGTCTCGGGCGGGCTCTGCGTGGTGTTCACCGCAGCCGCCACGCGGATGCTGTAAATGGGAAGCTTGTCACCAGCGGTGCTCTTCTGAATGCCGCACGAGGTCAGCACCAGCGCTGCGACGATCAGCATGCAGCCTGCGAGTCTCATCGGTTCCTCCTCCTGGTGCCCGAAGTGCCCTTCGCGGCGTGGCCGACCCGGCTCTTGCCTTTGGTGTCGAGAGTCCCTGGGACGATCAGTGACGGGAATCCGAGCTACTTCTCGCACAATTCCCCCGGCGAAGGCGGTTGCGCACGACGTTAGCCTTCGGTGCGCGCACTACAAGAGCGGGCTGTGTCCCAAGTCACGGTGACCCTATTGAGTGCAAACTAACGCGTTACGTGGCGTGAGCGGCCAACATATTACTTCACTAGTTACAGGATCTTGCTGATTGCGTGAGCGGTCCCAAAGAGGACCATCTACACCCTTAATGGGTATCTTGGCTCTAGCCGAAACGACCAGGCGCGCGGCGTATGCCACTAAAGTACTAGCCCAACTTCCGCAGTTCGAAGGGTCGACACGTGTGATGTCGCACGGTTAGGTGCTGCCGTCGGCACTACATTTTGGTCGGCGATATGGGCGAGCGAAGACGCTCCGGCAGGCGCAGTCCGAGCCTGTCCAAGAGAGCGGCCTGTGCCTTGTCGGGGCGGACGACGCAGCGGATCCGCAGTTCGCGAGCGGCGTTTTCGGCGAGGGGGAGCACGACATCGGTGCTCTGGATGCGACCGAGTTCCTCGAGGATGGTCCGGGGGCTGTTGCCGAGCCCGGCGCGCTTCTGCCACTGCTCGAGAGTCTTCCAGAGCACGTAGGCGAGGAAGCAAACGAGGATGTGGGCCTGGGCTCTCTCGGCCTTGTGGTGCCAGACAGGACGCAGCGAGAGGTCGCTCTTGTGGATGCGAAAGGCGGCCTCGGCCTCGGTGAGCTGGACGTAGGTGCGCCAGAGGTCCTCGGAGGTCCAGTCGGTGACGTTGGTGCGGAGCACGTAGCAGCCCTCGCTGTGGCGTGCCCAGTCGTCCCACTCCGGCCGCGCGGACCACTCCAGGCGAAGTCGCGCAGGGAGAGTCTCGTCCTCGACGAGGCGCACGAGGTAGCGGCCCGCGGCGCGGCTGTTTCGGCCGAGGAGACGCCCGAGTTGGCGTTCCAGCGGGCCGCGGTCGAGAGGAGCGCGAGAGTGCTCGATGCGGCGCCCCAAGCTCGTCAGCCCCTCCTCGATGCGCGCCGCGAAGCGGCCGTGCATGGCCCGCTCCTTCTCGCGGCGCTCGACGGAGCGGCACAGGATGAAGGTTTCCGTCCCGTCCGGGCTCTCGCAGAGCTTCGCCTCGATTCCCTCGCGCACGGCCTTCCAGTCGCGCGCTTCCGCGATCTCCCGGCTGAAACGCTTGAGCTCGCTCTTGGATGTCCCGATGAGGTAGCGACGGCCCGTCTGCTGTAGCCACGCCACGTTGTCGGCACTCGTCATGCCGCGGTCCATCACCCAGATCCGGTTCGCCATCCCGTACCTGGCTTCCATCGTCCCCACGATCTCCTCGACCGTGGTGACGTCGACGCGGTTGCCGGCGAACACCTCGTAGCCCAGCGGGATCCCCTCCCGCGTCACCACCAGCGCGATGCAGACCTGTTTGCAGTCGGGCCGATGGTCGCGGCTGTGGCCGCGCTGGGCTTGCGCATTCCCCGCGACCTGGCCCTCGAAGTAGGTGCTCGTCACGTCGTAGAGCAAGAGGTCGTAGTCCAGCGAGAAGAGCTCGCCGAGACGCTTGCGAATGTGCTGCTCGAGCCGGACCTTGTGGGGCAAGAGCTCGTCGAGGGCTCGGTAGAGCCGATCGTCGTTCACCACGCCCGCCGGGACGCCCAGCATGTCTTCGAGCGCCGTTCGCCGATACCAGTCCTCGGCGATGTGCAGCTCGCTCGATGGCTCGCACAGCCGCGCCAGCACCAGGACCGCCGCCATGGTCGACCAGGGCACCGCCTCTCGACCCTCGGGCATCAGCTCCTGGCACAGCTCGTCCAGCCGCAGCGCGCGCCACAGCGTCCAGCCGAGCCAGACGTCGCCAAACGTCCGGCCGCGCTCCAGACGGACCCGGTCGAGGCGTACCGCGACCGTCTCCGGACCAGTCTCCACGGCCTCGAACAGCTCGCGCTGCTCGGTTCGCCCCGTCATCTCCCTCAGAAGCTGCTTGGCCTTGGCTCGTCCCTGGGCATCGAGCTCGCCCAGGTTCGCTATCGTCTCCTGCACGACCTTCCGGCCCCGCCGCACCGACCGCACCAGACGCCAGTACGTGTGCGTCTTGCCGTCTTTGCGCTTGATCGAGTGGCGCAGGTACACGCCCACTGTTGTGCCTGCACTGCCCGTGATCAACAAGAGGGTTGGTCGGCACTACACGCCACTTCGGCCACCGCCAGCCCAGTCCTCTCGCGCCATTGGCTAACGACGAAATCGCCCTCAGCCGCCTGCCCGACCCCGAACTGCGGAAGTTGGGCTAGCAGGCTGTTGAAGAATCCGCCCTGACGGCCTCGGCTGCCCCCTCAGCGGGGTTGGGCCGGGGCCGAATCATTCTGCTCCTGGCTGCCGCGGCAGCTTCGGGGCGGCCCTCACGCCGGCGCGGCCATCAATCGCGCCATCCTGAGGAGGTTGTAGGCGGCGGCGACCAGATGCGCGGCGAACTGCGTTCGGGCCTTGCCTCTGAAGCGGGTCTTCCGGAAGCAGGCGACTGTCTTCGCCCAGCCGAAGATCTCTTCGACCCTCTTCCGGATGCGTTGGCTGATGGCGTAGCCGGCGTGCCGAGTCGTGCGACCATCGACCGCCGAGCTGCGTCGCTTGTCGCGGGTCTGGGCGATGTGCGGGGTGACGCCCCGCTCGCGGACCGCCTCGACGAAGGACGCGACGTCGTAG
>Ga0335069_10001965_pt1 | contig 32280 bp, 21 predicted proteins | sample Lox_Sample_11_FD_206714 | JGI IMG/M metagenome (GOLD analysis project Ga0335069, IMG submission 206714) | Soil microbial communities from Loxahatchee National Wildlife Refuge, Florida, United States - Lox_Sample_1.1 | ecosystem: Environmental > Terrestrial > Soil > Wetlands | place: USA...
AGCAGCCTTCAGAGCCTTCATCGTGCACGACTGTATCATTTTTAGGTTAGACCGCGGGAAGCCGCTTTCCGTCACGCATGATCCTGTTCTTCTACAACCTCGCGCTCCTCGCTGGATCGATCGCCAGTGCGCCGTGGTGGCTGTGGCGCATGGCCACCACGCACAAATACCGCGAGGGCCTCGCCGAACGCCTGGGGAAAGTCCCCGCATGGCTCCGCAGCAAGGCGGCTGAGCGACCGGTGATCTGGCTGCATGCTGTTTCTGTGGGCGAGGTTCTGGCGGTGAGCCGTCTGATCGCTGAACTCGACAAAGCACTCCCCGCATTCCAGGTTTTGTTGTCCACGACGACGCGCACCGGCCAGGCCCTCGCTCGCGAACGCTTTGGCCCGAATCGCGTCTTCTATTGCCCGCTGGATTTCCCCTGGTCAGTCAACGCATATCTGAGCGCGGTTAACCCGCGCATGCTGGTGCTGGCGGAAACCGAGTTCTGGCCCAACCTTCTGCACAGCTGCGATCGGCGTCAAATCCCGGTCCTTGTCGTGAACGCACGCATCTCCGATCGCTCCTGGCCACGGTACAAGATGCTGCGACGCCTCTGGCAGCCGCTTTTGAGCCGCATCCGCCGGGCTCTCGCTCAGACGGAGATCGATGCTCAGCGCCTGAAAGCCATTGGGCTTGTGCCGGAGCATGTTGCAGTTGCCGGGAATCTTAAGTTCGATGTGCGGGCCGTGCAGGACGCCGAAGCAACGCGGATGCTTCGTTCTCTCGGCGCCGGTTTGCGCTTCGTGGTCGCCGGCAGCACGCTTGAAGGCGAAGAGGCCTCATTGCTAGAGGCTTGGCCGAAACTGCTCGCGTCCGATTCGCGGCTGGCTCTGGTTCTGGCGCCGCGCCATCCCGAGCGCTTTGCTGCCGTGGCCGCGCTGCTCGATAAGTCGGGGTTGCCATGGATCAAGCGCTCGATCTGGAAGGATCGCGCGCCGGAACAGCTCAGGCCCGGCCAGATCGTTCTGCTCGATACCATCGGCGAACTGGCTTCGATCTATTCGCTGGCATCGGTGGCTTTTGTCGGCGGCAGTCTCATTCCCGCTGGAGGTCACAATCCTCTGGAGCCTGCACAGTTCGGCGTCCCGATTGCCATGGGCCCGCACTACGCGAACTTCCGCGATCTCACGGAGGATCTGCGCAGGCACGATGCCATCCGTATCGCTCCTGGGAGCGAATTGGCTCAAACGCTTGTCGCGCTTTTGCAGAATTCGAGCGAAGCGACTGCAATGGGAGCACGGGCTCGCCAGGTGTTCGAGGCACAGGCTGGCGCGACCGAGCGCTGCGTCGGAGCCATTCAGGAAATTCTCTCGCAGGGGCAGCCGGCATGAGACGTCCTTGGCTCGCTCCGCTGGTGCCGCTCTATGCAGCCGGAGTGGCCTGGCGCGAATTTCGGCGAGAGCACGGCGGCGTGCCTGTCCGCCGCCTGCAAAGTCCGGTCATCAGCATTGGCAATCTTTCGACCGGCGGGTCCGGCAAAACGCCCCTGACCATCGCCCTGGCCAAGCTGCTTGTCGCGCGCGGGCTTGGCGTCGATGTCCTGTCGCGTGGCTATGGCCGGAGAAGTTCTGCGCCTGCGCGCGTGGATCCAAGCGGAACAGCGGAGCAGTTTGGGGATGAGCCGCTGCTGATCGCCCGCGAAGCTGGTGTCCCTGTCTACGTCGCCCCGCAACGCTACGATGCCGGCCTGCTCGCCGAAACGAACCCACGCACACCGGCGCAGCACGAAGTTCCCGGAGACTCCACCTCTCGTGTGCACATCCTCGACGATGGCTTTCAGCACCGACAACTGCATCGGACGGTCGACATCCTTCTTCTCAATCGCGAGGACTGGGAGGATTCACTTCTTCCTGCCGGCAACCTGCGCGAGGCATTGCATGCAGCGCACCGGGCAGGCATTCTTGCAGTTCCGGCGGACGATACCGGGTTTGAAGCCGAACTTCATCGTTGGGGCTGGTCCGGTCCAATCTGGCGCCTACACCGCGGGATGGAGGTTCCTGATGTGAGCGGCCCCGTGTTTGCGTTTTGTGGAATCGCACGGCCCGAGCAGTTTTTCGAAGGTCTGAAGCGCAAAGGCCTGGCTCCCGCGGCATGCAAGGCGTTCCGCGATCATCACCGCTACACCCGTGAGGACCTCGATCATCTCATCGCCAGGGCTCGCACTGCTAAAGCCGCTGCATTTATTACGACCGACAAGGACGCTGTGCGTCTCGGCCCTCTCGCATCGTCTTTCCCCGACGATCTCCCCCTTCTCACAGCGAAGCTTCGGACTGAAGTCGAGAGCGCCGGCACGGCCGTGGACTGGCTTCTCGCGTATCTCGCGGCGGCTGAATCGGCTCTTCGCCTGTGAGAAAATCAGAGTTTGCCAACGCAGTCCAAGTTTCGATTACTCGTGGTCCGGTTAGGCGCCATGGGCGACATTCTCCATGCCCTTCCGGCGGTCACCGCGTTGCGCATTGCGCACCCGGAGTGGACCATCGACTGGGTGGTCGAGCCGAAGTGGGCCGCTTTGCTGGCGGCGAAGGGAGCATCGGAGCGCGATTCTGGCAGCGCCTCGCCTCGCCAGCCTGTCGTCGACCGCTTGTATTTCGCGCCTGCGAAGGAATGGGCCAAGAGCCCGCTTTCACGCAAAACTGTGAGCGAAATCCTCACTCTGCGGCGCAGCCTTCGCGAGAACTGTTATGACGCGGCCATCGACTTTCAGGGCGCTTTGCGCTCTGCCATGCTGGGCAAGCTGGCAGGTTGCCGGCTGGTCGGCGAGGCCAGGCCGCGAGAGGCAGCGGCGCGCTGGCTCTTCTCCGAACGCGTCGCCACGACTGGCGCGCATGTGATTGAGCAGGACTACGAACTCGCCACAGCAATTGCAGGCGACGCTTTCAAGCCCGTCCTGCCTGGGCTCCCTTTTGATCCGCAGGCCGAAGCATGGGCCGACGGTGTTCTCGCATCCTCGCCGCGCCAGCCAGCCGTGCTGATCAATCCCGGCGCTGGATGGGGCGCCAAGCGCTGGCCCGTCGAGCGCTATGCCGCGGTCGCCAAGGCCCTCACGACACGCGGCTGTCGCGTGCTCGTCAACGCTGGTCCCGGCGAAGAGCCCATCGCTGATGTCATCGTGCGTGAGACCGGCGGCGCAGCGACGATTTTGCCGCCTTCACTCGAAAACCTTATCGCGCTCACCCGCCGTGTCTCTCTCGTCATCGCGGGCGATACCGGCCCGCTGCATCTGGCTTGCGCGCTCGGCAAACCCGTCGTTGGCATCTACGGTCCTACCGATCCCAGCCGTAACGGTCCCTTTGGCACGCGCTTCAAAGTGCTGCGGCATCCTGCCAGCATTCGCGATCACGCACGCCGGGAAGCGCCTGAGGCCGGCCTGCTTACCATCCAGCCCGAAGAAGTGGTAGCTGCCGCCGAAGAAATGCTGCGCGCGGAGGTGCGGTGATGTCCAGCCACGATTCGTCTCCCAAAATTCGCGGCCCGCAGGGACGATTCATGCAGTCGTGGGAGAAGATCGCGCGTCGCGTCCGCGTTCCTCTCGGCTTCGTCACGGCAGTGCTCTATCTCTACGAACTCGTCCGGCACACGCCATTGTCCGCCGCAGTCGTGTGGAGTCTCGCTCTGGTGTTGCCCGGTCTATGGCTGCGCGGCCACGCTGCGGGGTACGTGAAGAAGAATCGCGAACTCACCCAGACAGGTCCCTACGCGCACGTCCGCAATCCGCTTTATCTCGGGTCGATCCTTATCGCCGCGGGCTTCGCCCTGGCTCTCCTTAACTGGATCGTGGCTCTTGCTCTCGCCGTGATGTTCCTGCTGATCTATGTTCCGGTCATCGCTTCGGAAGAGCGCTTTCTCCGCAGCACGTTCCCTGACTTTGATGAGTACTGCAGCCGTGTTCCGCGCCTGATCCCGCGGATCACCGCCGCGGAAACTCCGCAGACCACACCGTCCGATGAAAACGGCCAATCTAAAGTGTCCCCTGGCGGCTTTTCGATGGCCCTTTATCTTCGTCACCGCGAGTACAATGCAGCTATTGGCGCGGCCCTGCTCTACTTGAGTCTTTTGTTTTTGCATCCGGCGCTGGTTTGGTTCGGTCTCGCGGTACACTGAACCATCCATCACCCAAACGCAATCCTGTCCCGGCCCGGTCGACGATTCCGGCGCACGGCATGCCTAAAGCTGAAGGAGCCTAGCCTCAAGGTGAAGATTCGCACGACGGTGAAGACGATTTTCTGTGGTATCGCCCTCGCCGTCACGGCGTTTGCCCAGCAGATTCCTCCGCTGCCCCCGCCGCGCACCGGCTTCACTTTCCCGCAGAAGCAGACACTGACCTACTCGGTGGACTGGCGTGTCTTTCCCGCCGGAACAGCCGTCCTGCACTTTGAAGCCGATGGCGATCGCGAACGTGTGACCGCGACCGCCGATACCGTCGGCGCGATCAACATGATCTTCCACGTCAGCGACCGCTTTCAGTCCACGTTCGACCGCAGCAAAGGCTGCACGTACGAGTTCGACAAGCAGACCGTTGAGGGCCGCCGCCAGATCAACTCCACGCTGCATATCGACTACGACCATTCCAAATCGATCCTCGACGAAAAGAACGTGGTGAAGAACCAGTCCAAGCACGTCGAGTCCGCCATCCCGGGGTGCATGACCGACCTTTTGACGGGGACATTCTATGCGGCATCGCAACCGTTGCAGGTGGGGCACGATTTTGTGCTGCCGGTAGTGGACGCCATGCACAACGTCCCCGTCACCATGAAGGTTGAGGCGCGGGAAGAGGTGAAGACGCCACTGGGCTCGTTCCACACCATTCGCGTGCAGCCCACCGCCGCTGCCGGCGTCGTCAAGAATCGCGGCAACATCTGGATCTGGTACACCGACGACGAGCGCCATCTACCCGTACAAATGCGTGCGCGTCTCTTCTGGGGAACGATCACCTTCCGGCTCACCGGCAACGAGAGCAAGTAAGGACTGGCGGCCCAGGCGATTGGGTCCGCCTGTTCGGTGTAATGCTTCTGCACCAGGCTCGGCCTTGCTTCGCGCCTCACTGTGCTCCCGGAAACCCCTGCCACACGTATTCGAGCGCTTCCATCATCGTCTGCTCGCGCACGCTGTGGTCCACGTGGCCTGCGTTCTCGGCAAAGACGAACTGATAGTGGTTGCCCTTCTTTGCCAGCACATCGGCCATCCGTTCGTTGGCCAGCACCCAGTCGTGCATGTCATCCCGCATCAGGTTCGGGTTGTAGAGATCGCGATCGCCCACCTCCATCCAGATGCGGATCGGCTTGCGTGGAGTGTCCGGAATGAGATGGTCGTGAAATCCCCACGCCCCATGCGGCGTCTGCGAGTCCCACGGCCACTGCTGGTTGATGAATGTTCCGGAGTAGGAGAGCACGCGGTGATACCACTCGGGGTGATACCAGGCCATGATCAGCGCGCAGGCTGCGCCCGAACTGCCGCCCGTCGCCGCGCGCCCATCCGGATCGCGCGTGAGATTCACGTGGGCTTCTGTCTCCACACGTGGCAACACCTCATTCTCGACAAACTCGGCATATTTGCCGGACATCGTGTCGTATTCGAGGCCGCGCTCACTTCCCTGTGCGTCGCCGCTGCCGTTGCCAATCGAGACGGCGACGATCGGCGGGAGCTTGTGCGCGGCAATCAGCGTGTCGAGCGCAGTAAACAGCAGCCGGTCCGGCCCATCCGCGCCCACGATGAATGGCGCCGCCGAGCCCGGCACATAGTTCTTGGGCACATAAACGGCAACCTTGCGCGTATAGGGCGCCGGATGGCTCGTCGTTACAATCAGCCGGGCAGGATTGTCGGGGTCCGGCGTGCCGAAGGTTCCGGGATCGCGGGCAATCCCCGGATAGTACTTGCTGTCCGCCGAACTCATCGTGAACTCGACGACCGTGCCGTTGGGCGTGTCATTCGCAGCGGGGAGCCCGGCCGCGCGTGAGTGCGTCGGGCCAAGGATGAAGTTGCCGTCTTTGTCTGCGGGAGGAACCGTGCCGTCGGGCAGTTCCCGAGCCTGAACGTATCCCGGCGTATGGGGATCGCGCGTCGGTGGTTGGGGGCGTTCCGGGCGCGGTGCGGCGGGCGGTGCTGTCTGTGGCGAGACCGTGAGGGTCAGACTGCAGAGACTCGCGGCGATTGCGAAGCGGAAAAGAAACCGGGCGAAACGCATGCGGACATTGTGCTCTATGAACGCCTTTGCACGCCAGGACGGAGCCTCCATTTCGCTGCGTCCAGCAGGCCAAGCGTGAAGTTCTCGATCGGCGAGTTGGGATGAGGAGGCTTCTCTCTCAGGCATAATCAGAAGGACGATGTCCCTCCTGTGGAATCCCGAGAGCTGGTCGCAGCGGCTGGCCGAACTTGAAGCGCGCTCCGGCGAGTTGAAAGAAGCTCCCCTGCGCCGCGACGTGCGCTCGCTTGGCACTCTGCTTGGCGAGGTTCTACGCGAGCAGGCCGGGGAGGATCTGTTTGCCCAAGTGGAGGCGCTCCGTCAGGGCACCATTCGCCGCCGCGATGCCGAGGCACGCGGGAACGAGGAAGAGGCAGCACTGCAGGGCAAAAAGGCGCTGGAGTTGGTGCACTCAATCCCTGTCGCACGCGCTCTTCTGCTCACGCGCGCATTCGCCTTCTACTTCGAACTCATCAATCTTGCCGAAACCAATCATCGCAAGCGCCGTCGAATCGCTCTTCAACTCAGCGGAGCGGCCGGCCGCCAGCGCGGCTCGCTTGCCGGCACTCTGTGCGAGATGCGGCGTGTCGGCATCAGCGCCGACGAAGCGCTGGGCTGGCTCAACCGGATCCTTATTGTGCCTGTCTTCACGGCGCATCCAACCGAAGCAGCTCGCCGCTCTGTGATGGTCAAGCGGCGCCGCATTGGCGAGTTTCTCGCCACCCTCGATCGGATTCCCATCCCCGAGCAGGAGCTTGCGCGCCTCGAAGACCTGATCCGTGCCGAGATCACCAGTCTCTGGCAAACCGACGAGGTGCGCTCGCGGCGGCCCACGGTCTTCGACGAAGTGAAGATGGGGCTCGACTACTACGACGTTTCGATCTTTGCCACGCTGCCGACGCTCTATCGAGAAATCTCCGAAGCCCTGCGCACGGCTTACGATCTCCAGATCGAACCGCATAAGCTACCGCTCGTCCTGCACTTCGGCTCGTGGATTGGCGGCGATCGCGACGGCAACCCCTTCGTCACTCCCGAAGTTACCCGGGATGCCATTCGCCTAGCGCGCGGTCACCTGCTCCTGTTCTACCAGCGCCAGCTGGACAACCTTATTGATCTGCTCACCACCAGTGCGCAACAGATGCCTGTGAGCGATGCGCTGCTCCGCCGGCTTGAGGCCTACCTTGCCAAGGTGCACACGCCTGAGGCACAGGTCTTTGGGGCGCAATATGAGTTCGAGTACTATCGCCGCTTCGTTATCTGTCTGAAGGCACGCATTCAGCGAACCCTGGAAGAGACCAATGAGCGCGCCCATGCGACGCACCTGCCCATCACGGCGTTCACGCTGTCGCAGGGGCAGGACAAACTCGCGCGTGTTCTTCCGGCCTACGGTTGTGTCGACGAGTTTCTCCGCGACCTCGAGGCGCTGCGCACATCGCTGATGCAGCACGAGGGGGCCCGCATCGCCAGCACCCTTGTCGATCCGCTCATCCTGCAGGTGCGCACCTTCGGTCTCCATCTGCACACCCTCGACATCCGGCAACATGCGCGGGTCCACGCTGCGACGCTGAAAGAAGCAATCGCGGACTCCGTAGCGCCCGTCCTGCCCGGTGGGCTCTCGCAGGAAGCCGCCGATGTGCTTGAGACCTTCCGTGTGGTGGCCGAGGTCAAGAGCGGCTGCTCGCCCGAAGTCATCCGCCAGTACGTGATCAGCGGGGCTTCGTCGGTCGAAGATGTGCTGGCCGTGGTGCGGCTTGCACGGCTTGGTGGAGTACGGGTGGAAGGATCGGAGTTCGGTTCGCGCTTTGATCCGGGCCTGATGCCGGTTCCATTGTTCGAGTCAATTGAAGACCTGCGCAATGCGCCCGCCATCTGCCGCGAACTCTGGACGCGGGACGACTATCGCAAGCTGCTCGCCAGCTGGGATTACTGGCAGGAAGTCATGCTCGGCTACTCCGATTCGAACAAGGACGGCGGCATGCTGACGAGCACCTGGGAGATCTTCCGCGCCCATCGCGCCCTGCATGAGGTGGCGCGCGAGTGCGGCGTCAAGTTGCGACTCTTCCACGGACGCGGCGGGACGGTGGGGCGCGGCGGCGGCCCGACGCATCGCGCTATCTTCGCACAGCCGATGGATGCCTTCGAAGGCCAGCTGCGCATCACCGAGCAGGGCGAGGTGCTGAACTTCAAGTACGCCGACGAAGTACTCGCGGAACGAAACATTGAGTTGATGATCGCTGCATCCCTGGATGCGCTGGCGCGGCCCAATGCGCGCGATCCGGAGGGACACTTTACGGGCATCCTGAAGCCGGAGTGGGAGGCAGCGCTGGACGAGTTGTCGCGGGTTTCCTTTGGGTTCTATCGCACCAACATTCTCGACAATCCGGATGTTATTACGTACTTCGAGCAATCCACGCCGGTGGGCGAGCTCGAGCATGCGATGATCGGCTCCCGGCCCTCGCGCCGCAAGGCTTCAAGCAACATCGCCGACCTGCGTGCGATTCCATGGGTTTTCGGCTGGACGCAGTCGCGCCTTCTGGTTCCGGCGTGGTTCGGCGTGGGGCATGCGTTCGGCAAATACATCGAGCAGCCGGGGAAACTGGAGCTGCTGCAGAGCATGGCGCGCGAGTTTCCGTTGTTTATCGACCTGATTCGCAATGTAGAGATGGCGCTGGGCAAAGTCGATGTGGCAACGGCCCGGCAGTACGCGCTGCTGGTCACCGACACGTCGCTCCGCGAGCGGGTCTTCGACATGCTGGAAGCCGAGCTGCACCTGGCGATCAAGACGGTGCTGGCGGTGACCGGGCAGAAGGAGTTGCTGGAGAAGAACCAGGTGCTGGCGCGGTCGATCCGGTTGCGCAATCCCTATGTCGATCCGATGCACCTGATCCAGGTGGATATGCTGCAGCGCAAGCGTGCGGGCGAGAACACGCCGGACGTGAACCGGGCGATCGCGGCGACGATCAGCGGCATCTCCGCGGGCCTGCGCAACACCGGCTGAAGACTCGCCGCTGGGCGGCTTTTGACAAACGCCACGCCAGATCACTATGCTGCGTCCGGCAAACGTTTACTTCCGTATCCGAACACCATTCATACCAGAGGCTTGGGCGATCCGCTCGGGGCGAGAGGGCCAAGGTCTCGAAAAGGAGCCATCTAAAATGCACACCGTCTCGCGTCGACGCTTCTTGAAAAATGCCGGCCAAACAAGCTTGGCGATTGCCGCCAGTTCGACTCTGGGGCGCTTCGCCATCGCGCAAGGGGAGGGGCCGACGCGCATCGTGATTGACTCCGAACGGCAGATAGGGGCCATCAGTCCGCGACTCTATGGGTCGTTTCTAGAGCACCTGGGGCGGGCGATCTATGAAGGGATCTACGAGCCGGGGTCGAAGTTCGCCGACGCCAATGGGTTTCGTACGGATGTGATGAAGGAGGTGCGCGATCTGGGCGTGCCGATCGTGCGTTATCCCGGCGGGAACTTCGTGTCGGGGTATCACTGGTTGAACGGCGTGGGGCCGAAGAAGGACCGGCCGGTGGTGCTGGACCGCGCCTGGAACACGCTCGAGACGAATCAATTTGGCACCAATGAATTTGTGACCTGGGCGCGCGGTGTGGGAACGGAGCCGCTGTTCGGGCTGAACTTTGGCACTGGATCCGCCGAGGATGCGGCCGCGCTGGTGGAGTACTGCAACTATCCCAAGGGCACGAAGTGGAGCGAGTTGCGGAGGTCACATGGGTACGACCAGCCGCACAATGTGAAGTACTGGTGCGTGGGCAATGAGATGGACGGGCCGTGGCAGATCGGGCACATGCCGGCGCGCGAGTATGGATTGAAGGCGACGGATGCGGCGCGGCAGATGCGGGCGATTGATCCGAATATCAAGCTGGTTGCGTGCGGGTCGAGCGGGCCGTTCATGCCCACCTACATTGAGTGGGACCGCACGGTGCTCGAAGAGTGCTACGACGTGGTCGATGCGATCTCGCTGCATCGCTACTGGGGAAACTCGGAGGAGACCGGCGGCGACAGCACGAAGTATCTGGCGATGAACCTGGCGATGGACCGGCAGATCGAGGAGATCGTGGCGGTGTGCGATACGGTGAGGGCGCAGAAGCGCTCAGGCAAGCAACTCTTTCTCTCCTTTGATGAATGGAACGTGTGGTATCGCGCGCGCGGCGGCGATGCGGTGGATGGGCACGGCAAGACGGCCCCGCATCTGCTGGAGGAGCCGTACAACCTGGAAGACGCGCTGCTGGTCGGGGGACTTGCGAACTCGCTGATGCGGCATGCGGACCGCGTGAAGCTGGCGTGCCTGGCGCAGCTGGTGAACGTGATTGCGCCGATTATGACCAACGAGGACGGCATTCTGCGCAACACGATCTACTATCCGTACGCGTGGGCGCTGAAGTATGCGCATGGCGCGTCGTTGAGCCTGGCGCAGGAAGGGCCGACGTACGAGGTGGACAAGCTGGGCGGCCCGATCGAGAGCGGAGGACTGCCGATTCCGGGATTCGGCGCGGTGCCGTATCTTGACGTGACTGCGAGTTACGATGCGGAGAAGAAGACGGCGACGCTGTTTGTGTTGAATCGGGACCTGAATAAGGCACGCGATCTCGAGATCAAGTGGCACGATCTGACGCCGTCGGCGGTGACCGAGTTTGTCACACTCACTGGTCCGGATTTGAAGGCGCTGAATACATTTGCTGACCCGAAGAGAGTGACGCCGCAGACGCTGGAAAAGCCCGCGGTGGGTGCGACGATGCGCGTGCAGGTTCCGGCGCGGTCGTACTCGGTGCTGGCGATGGCAGTGTGAGAGCAAGTCAGCTAGTCAGCGAGTTAGCAAGTCGGCGAGTCAGCAAGTTAGCAAGACACCGAGACGGCTAATCGGCGAGTTAGCAGAGGGACTTACTCGCTGGTGTGTGATTGCGGATACAAATGTTCCACGTGGAACAATTCGCTCTCTGTGCGCCGTACTTTTGTGCGGGTTGTGTTGCGGGGATTTGCGAAGAAATGTGATGCAGTGGCCAGTAGCCAGTCGCAAGTAGCCTGTGGCAGGTTGTTTGAGCCGCCGGGGGCGAGGCGTAGGTGGTGCATGAGGCGGACGGTCTTCAATTTGGCACAGGGGTTGGCTGAGAACTGCGAGGTATGCCGGAGCCGGCGCGCGTTGTGGTGTTCGCGCGGTCGTGAGACGAGGGCCATCGGTAACGAAAGCGGGCGGGAATTTTTGCGTATTAATTGAAGAAGGCGAAGAGCGGGTGAATCGGACCCCCGGGGGTAGGGGGGTAAATGCAGTTCACAGTTCTTAGTTTGCAGTTCGCAGTGAATCCTGACGCCCGTTCACAGTTCACAGCTCGCAGTGAATACTTGGGCGCATTGGCAGGTAGAAAGATCATCCCTTTTATGATGCGCCAAAGAGGGGTATTTCTACGCAAAGGACTGGCCGTCCGGACGCACTTCATTCGAAGGGCGGGCTCTTCTCAGCAAAGGGTGCCGCCGATGCCAAAGTCAAAAAGCTGGGTTCAGGCTCTGACCTTGCCGGTAGCTTCTTGTCAGGCAAGGCGTTCGCATCTTGAGATAGCGAAATTGGACTGTATTTATCTTCTAATTACTCTGCGCGTTTCACGGTCAGCAGGCTCTTTCCGGTGATAGACAGCGTATGCCGGCAGTGCTAAGGTTGCGGCACATATCTAAGTGCGCCGCGCCATCGCCTGGCTGTGACTGCAGGTCAGAGGGCGCCGGTTTATCGGGTCGTCCTGCTTTATTCCCCCGGAAAGACGATCGAATTGTCATCACCACCCAAGGGGATCGTGTGTCATGCGGGCCAATATTGAACGGACTCATCTTGATAATTCCTGGAGACAATCACCTACTTTCCTGAGCGTGCGCAACGTGTGCCGATCATGGTTGGCCGTCGTTGCGATGGCTGCTGTGTGCGGCGGGTTAGCACACGGGGTTTTGGCGCAAACCGCCCATTTCGCCGGCGTCGAGAGTGTGATTGCCTCCAGCGGCCTGGTCAATCCGCATCAGGTGGCGGTGGATTCCAGCGGAAACGTGTATTTGGCGGATGTCACCAACAATCGCGTCCTCAAGGAGACGCGCACAGCGAGCGGGTTTCAGGAGAGTGTTGTTGCATCTGCCGGGTTGAAGACGCCGGGAGGTGTTGCCGTCGATGCCAATGGGAATGTCTATATCGTCGACTCAGGCAACAGGCGGGTATTGATGGAAGCTCCTTCGGGAAGCACCTATGCGGAGACCGTCATTCCAACCAGTGGATTGCTCGCCCCGTTGTCGATTGCTGTCGATGCCAGTGGGGATCTCTATATTTCCGACTACGACAACGGCGTTGTGAAGGAGACCCCCTCTGCCGGCACGTACACGCAGAGGTTTGTCATTGGGACGAGCTCAGATGGAGTGGCCGTGGATGCGAACGGCAATGTGTACGTGTGTGCCGTTCAGAACAACGAAGTGATCAAGATGACGCCCAGCGGATCGGGCTACTCAATGAGTTATGTCGCCTTCGGTCTTTCTCAACCCCGCGGCGTTGCTGTGGATGCACAGGGTGTTGTCTATGTGGCTCAAACCGGGAGTCCGCAGATTATCGAGGAGGTTCCATCGGGAGGGACGTACGTCCAGAGCACGCTCCTCGCCACGGGTTCTGTACAGCCCCAGGCATTAGCCCTGGATAGCAATCACAATCTGTACTTCAACGATCCCTATGGTGGGAGAATCCTGGAATTGGCGCAGGCAGTCAATTTTGGAGCGCAGCCGGTTCCGGCGACTTCTGCGACAACCTCGCTGATCTTCAGTTTCGATACGGGTGGCTCAATCGCGGCCCCTTCTGTTGTGACGCAGGGAGCCACTGGCATGGATTTCGCCGACGCTGGGACTGGGAGTTGTACGACGAATGGGGCGAGCCACACGTACAGCGCAAACGATACGTGCACGGTGGATGTGACGTTCACGCCGAAGTATGCCGGGACGCGGTACGGAGCCGCACAGCTAAAAGACGGCTCAGGAAACGTCCTGGCCACTGGATATGTGCAAGGTACGGGACTGGCGCCGCAGGCGAATTTTCTTCCGGGCGCTCTGCAAAGCTTGTCGATACCCCTCTCCGGCAGTCCAAGGGCAATCGCCGCCGACGGTGATGGCAATCTGTACATTGGCACACTAGCCACTTCAGGCAGCGCAAGCCCCTCGGTGATGAAGGAAAGTTGGAACGGGACCGGATACACACAATCCACTGTCGCTACTGGCCTGGAGTCTCCGACGGGCGTTGCAGTGGATGGCGCGGGGAACGTCTACATTTCCGATGCGGGGAACCGGGTGATTTATGAAGCGGTGCCCTCGGGCCAAGGTTATTCCCTCGGGGAATATCAGAATGCGGGTTTGGCGACGAGCGTTGGTGTCGATGGCGATGGCAACGTCTATTTCGCCAGTTTTGGGGTGGGGGTCTATAAAGGCGTGCACGCCGGTCCAACCACGATCGTGTGGAGTCTGATCGATCAGGACACCACTGATTTCGCGATCGCTGTTGACGGTCAAGGAGACTTCTTCACCCTAGACGGCAGTAGCTTGCTGAGTCATACATCGACGAATGGAAGTTATATCCAAAGCACGGTCGTATCCGGGCTCGCAGGGACCGCGACAAGCGTTGCGGTAAGTCCGACCGGGGCTCTCTATTTTACCGACGGCGCCAACGCGCAGATCCTGAAGGAGACCCTGATCAACGGCGCCTATGGACAAAGCGCAGCCATGAGTGGTGCCAGCGGAGATCTAGTCGGCGTAGCTGTCGATCCTTCGGGAAATGTCGACTTTGTCACTGAACAAGCAGACGGCATCGGACGCCTAGACTACGCTGATGCACCAGGCCTGAGCTTCGCCACGACACCCTATGGTTCGACGAGCAGTTCTCAGACTGTTACGGTGGCGAATGCGGGCAATGCTCCGCTGATCTTTCCCATTCCTGTCAGTGGCAACAACCCGAGCATCGCGGCTGGCTTCGCGCTGAATGAGAATGCAGCATCCGCCTGTCCGGTTGTGGGAGCGGGTGCGTCGTTGCCCGTTAGTCTGGCGGCCGGCTCCACGTGCGACCTGGCAATCAGTTTCTCGCCAACGACGACAGGGTCTGTCAGTGGGTCGTTGGTCCTCACGGACAACACTCTGAATGCGACAGGTCCGACCTATGCGACGCAAACGATTGCCCTGAGCGGCGCGGCCACGCAAGCGACACCAGTGAATACTCTGGTTTCGTCGGCTGCCAATGTCTTTGTCTCCAATTCCGTGACATTCACTGCTGCTGTGGGCTCGCCTGCGGGGATGCCGACAGGCACAGTGTCGTTTTATGACGGGGCGATGCTGCTGGGGACGCAGGTGCTGAGTTCCGGAAGCGCGGCCTATACCACTTCGACTCTTGCTGCAGGCGCGCATTCGATCACAGCGGCTTATTCGGGCGATGGCAACTTTGCCGCGGTGACGAGTTCCGCGATTTCTGAGATCGTTGAGGACTTTACGGTAGGCACTGCGGGCGGCGGGTCGACTTCGGCCACCGCGTCACCCGGCGGGAAGGCTGTTTATACGCTTGCCATGACGCCGCCGAATGGGCTGACGTTTCCGGCTCCGATTACGTTTTCGGTAACAGGCTTGCCGTCCGGTGCGACAGCTACGTTTTCGCCGGCGTCGATTGCAGCAGGTGCAGGGGCAACGAACGTTACGCTGACTGTGCAGCTCCCGAGTTCGGCGGAGCTGAGACCGGCGAGAGGGCTCTTCGGCTCCGGGGGACCGGTTTTGTCGCTGGGCCTGATCCTGCTGCCATTCCTGCGCGGCCGGCGGCGTGTTCGGCTGAGCCGAATGAGCTGCTGGATGCTGGCGGGAGCCGGTAGCCTGATGCTGTTTGTCTCTTCAGTTGGTTGCGGGGGAGGTGGCAGCAGCGGAGGTGGAGGCGGCTCTGGTGCCCAGCCGCAGTCCTATACGTTGACTGTGACGGCGACGTCAGGCAGCTTGGTGCACGCGACGAACCTGACCTTGACGGTGGAGTGAGCTTGGTTGAGAGCTCAGATGCAGCGAGGGCTGGGATTGCTCCCAGCCCTCGTTGTGTTTGCCAGATTCTGCCGGAATCGGGCGGCCTGGTGTTAATTTACAGAGGCTGAACGTCCGCAGCCTGCCAGCCCTTGGGTCCCTTGACAACGTTGAACTGCACGGCTTGACCTTCCTGCAAGCTCTTGAAACCACTCGAGTTGATTGCAGAGTAGTGCACGAAGACATCTTCGCCGTTCTGACGCGAGATGAAGCCGAAGCCCTTCGCGTCGTTAAACCACTTCACGGTACCTTGTTCCATTTTGATGCTATTTCCTGGATTGAATTGCGCTGGATGAATCGGAGCGACCACTGGCAGAATCTTGCTTGGTTGGGCGAGTACTGCTCACGCCCGGTTCGGTTCTAACGCTGAGACAAGTGTAGCATCGCCTTGGAGAAACCAAACAGGATTGTGGCGAGCGGTCCCATTACGAAACGGTTATGCCCTTTCGTCAGTTCAAAATAGGACCTTGGCGCGCCGGTAAGTGATACCGTAGTAGGTCGCCATGGCCGCCTCCGATCCCGTTGCCGAGTTGTTGCCGCGCGCTCTTGAACAGTTGAGGTCTGCGTTTGCCGGGCTGCCGGAGTTTGAGCCGGCACTGGCGGGCGCTGCGGATATGGGCCGGATGGCCGCAGTGCTGGACGAGGTGGCAGAGCGGCTGGGCGACAACTACCCCTACTTTCATCCTTTGTATGCCGGGCAGATGCTGAAGCCGCCGCATCCGGTGGCGCGGGCGGCGTATGCGCTGGCGATGGCGATCAATCCCAACAATCATGCGCGCGACGGTGGGCGGGCGAGCTCGGCGATGGAGATGGAGGCGGTCGGCGAGATTGCGGGGATGTTCGGGTGGAGTGGAGGGCCGGGGTCCTATCTGGGTCATCTGACGTCGGGCGGGACGATGGCGAACCTGGAGGCGCTGTGGGTGGCCGGGGAACTGACGCCGGGGAAGAGGATTCTGGCGTCGGAGCAGGCGCACTACACGCACGGCCGGATCTCGCATGTGCTGAAGCTTCGGTTCGATTCTGTTGCGGCAGATGGGCGCGGGCGCATGCGTCTGGATGCGCTGGAAGACGAGCTGAAGAAGGGCGATGTGGGGACGGTGGTGGCGACGCTGGGGACGACGGCGATCGGGGCGGTCGATCCGCTGCCTGGGATTCTGGAGCTCAAGGAGAAGTATCGGTTCCGGGTGCATGTGGATGCGGCGTATGGCGGGTATTTCCGGTTGATTCGTGAGGAGTTAGGCGGCGAGGCCCGGGGGGCGTTCGAGGTGATGGAGCGGGCGGATTCGATTGTGGTCGATCCGCATAAGCATGGGTTGCAGCCGTACGGGTGTGGGTGTGTCCTATTTAAGGACCCGGCGGTGGGGCGATTTTATAAGCATGACTCGCCGTACACGTATTTCACGTCGGCCGAGCTGCATTTGGGGGAGATCAGCCTGGAGTGTTCGCGGGCGGGGGCGGCGGCGGTGGCGCTGTGGGCGACCCAGAAGCTGTTGCCGCTGACGCCGGGCGGGGAGTTTGCGCGGGGATTGGCTGCGGGCAGGCGGGCGGCGGTGGAGCTGGATCGGCGGTTGCGGGGGGATGGCCGGTTCGTGGCATTGGCGGGCGGGGAGCCGGAGCTGGACATTGTGGTGTGGGCGGTGCAAGCGGCGGATGCTCTGCAGGCTTCGGATCGGGCGAAAAAAGTATTTGACGTTGCAACCACACACGACTTGCACCTGGCGCTAGTACAATTGCCGCAATCCTGGTTTGGGTCTGGGCCCGGCTGGAGCGGAAGCCACGGAGAGTACGTGACATGCTTGCGCTCGGTGCTGATGAAGCCGGAGCATGAAGCGTGGCTGGACGCGATCTGGGAGAGGCTGACTGCAGCGTGTGCAGTGTTGACTGCAGATGCCTGCAAGTGAGCGTGGTTTAGGTGGTGTCATCGGGTTGTACCCCTCGAAGTAAGAGCAGTAAGGAGCGGCCATCGGCATGGGTGAGAACAACGTTTTGACCAAAAAAGAAAACGTTCTCATCTCGGCGGGGGATTGCGCGGTGACTTTGCTGCCTGCGTTTGGCGGGAAGATCGCTTCGATTCGAATCAAAGATCGCGAACTATTGCAGGCGCCGCTGGCGCCGGTTGCGGCGCGCACACGAAGCATGAGTTTTGATGCAGCTGATGCGAGCGGATGGGATGAGTGTCTGCCGTCGGTGGCAGCATGCACGGTGAAGACTGCGGCCGGGGAGGCACAGGTACCCGACCATGGCGATCTATGGCGCGAAGAGTGGGAAATACAGGGAACAGGGAATAGAGAACAGGGAATAGGGAACACGGGTCAGGGGGCAGGAAGCAGGTCGTCGGTGACGCTGCGCGGGGAATGTTTTTCGTTGCCGCTTGCGTTAGAGAGAACGACTGCGCTGGTGGAGACGGGCCAAGGCTCACGGCAGGGGTGGCGGCTGAGGGTCGATTACACGCTGACCAATACGGGGCGTGTTGCGACGCCGTGGTCGTGGGCCGGGCATGTGCTGTTTGCGGCCGAAGAGGGCGACCGGATCGAGATTCCGAGTTCGATTGCCGAGATGCGCGTGGAAGGATCGGGCGGCGGAAGGCTGGATGGGAGCAATGGGCATGTGGCCTGGCCGATGGCGAAGCTGGCCAGTGGTGGAACGACCGATCTGAGTGTGGTGCAGGGGACCGCATCGAAGATCGGAGACAAGCTGTTTACGGGTCGGCTGGGCGCAGACGAGAAGTGGTGTGTTTTGCATCGGCCGAAAGCGGGAGTCAGGATTCGCATCAGCTTCGATACGACAACGACTCCATATCTGGGGCTGTGGTTGTGTTATGGCGGGTGGCCCGACCGGCCGGGAACAAAACAGATGTGTGTGGCGCCGGAGCCGTCGACGGCGCCGGTGGATTCGCTGGCAACTTTGGGAGATTGGTCGCGCGTGCTTGGCGCCGGGGAGTCGGCCCGGTGGCATGTCAACGTCGATCTTGAGGTCTTGTAGGTATTCGATATGCACGATCCTGAACAATTGCGCGCGTTGCATAAGGCGCGTTTCCATGCCGAGCCGCAGGTGTTTGCCGCACCAGGTCGCGTGAACCTGATTGGCGAACACACCGATTATGCCGAGGGATTTGTGATGCCCGCGGCGATTGACTTTGCCACGCTGGCGGGCATCTCGCCGCGCACGGACGGCAAGATTGTCTTGTACGCCGAGAACTACGCGGAACAGCGGGAGTTCGACGCGAAGGCCCTTCCGAAGAAGCCCTCGAAAGACTGGAGCGATTATCCGCTCGGGGTCTTGTCGATTTTGCAGGGCGAAGGACACACGATTCCGGCGTTCAGCCTGACGTTGTGGGGCGACGTGCCTCTGGCATCAGGGCTGTCGAGCTCGGCGTCGGTGGAGGTGGCGACCGCACTGGCGGTGACCTTGCTCGTGGGCGTCCAGTATCCGGGCGGTGTGCTGGCGCGGCTGTGCCAGCGGGCCGAGAATGAGTTTGTGGGCGCGAACTGCGGAATCATGGATCAGTTCATCTCGGCGAACGGAGCGGAGGATCATGCTCTACTGCTGGATTGCCGCGATCTGAGCTTCCGGCTGGCGCCGATTCCGCCGCATGTGGCGCTGGTGATCGCCAATACGATGGTGAAGCACTCGGTGGCGGGCGGCGAGTACACCAGCCGGCGCGCGCAGGTGGAAGAGGCAGCGGCGGTGATTGGGCGGCATCGGCCCGAAGTGAAGTTTCTGCGCGATGCGACGCTGGACGATTTGAAGCGGTGGGGATCGGAGATGAGCCCCGAGGCGGTGAAGCGGGCGCGTCATGTGATCAGCGAGAACACGCGCACAGTAGCGGCGGCGGATGCGCTGATGAAGGGCGATCTGAAGGAACTGGGCCGGTTGATGGCCGAGGCGCACGTGAGCTACAGCCAGGACTTTGAGGCCAGCTGCGTGGAGGCCGATGCGATGGTTGCGCTGGCGCAGGATCTGCCGGGGCTGATTGGAGCCCGGCTTACGGGCGGCGGATTTGGCGGCTGCACGATCAACCTGGTGGAACGCGCCCATGCGGAGGAGTTTTCGGAGGGATTGTCGGCGCGCTATGCGGAGGAGACGGGCATTGTGCCGCAGGTGATGATCTGCCACGCCTCGAGCGGAGCGCACAAGGTGAGTTGAAAGAAACTCACCCATGCGATGGGATGCGGCTTGCCGGTGGAACGTGGTCCGGGCCCTTTCAGGCCACGAAAGTAACCGTTTCTCCCGAGGAAACGTACCCCGAACGTTTGCGAGGAATTAGGCGATTCCTTGCTAGAATCGTTGAAAGTTGACATCGATGAGAGGGTGCAAGCCCTCACCGGTGAATTTTTATATTGAGCGCGCAATCAGCTCATCCCAGATGAGCGAAGGCAACAGAGAGACAGCATGGACCATAGTTCGATTAGACCCTTTTCCTACGAGAATCTGCCCAACACAGGCCTGGTCGCCTACTTTTCGATGGAGATCGCGATTCATCCTGCGATGCCCACGTATTCAGGCGGTCTGGGCATGCTGGCCGGCGATACGCTGCGCTCGGCCGCGGATCTGGGTGTGCCCCTGGTAGCGTTCACACTGGCGCATCGCAAGGGGTATTTTCAGCAGCGGCTGAATGGAACCGGAGACCAGACCGAAGATGTACAGCCGTGGAATCCAGCGGATTTCTGCAAGGAAGAAGCGGCACGGGTCACGGTGTGGGTGGAAGACCGGACGGTGACGGTGCGGGCGTGGCGCTACGACCTTACGGGACGCTACGGGCACGTGGTGCCGATCTATCTGCTGGACACGGACCTGGACGGCAACTCGGGTTGGGATCGCGGTTTGACCGACCATCTGTATGGCGGCGACACCAACTACCGGTTGCAGCAGGAGATTGTGCTGGGCATGGGCGGCGCGCGGATGGCAGGCGCCCTGGGCTTGAATGTAAACGTCTATCACATGAATGAAGGCCACGCGGCGTTGCTGACGCTGGCTCTCTTGGAGGCGCAACTGGGCGGCGGGCCGCAGGGAGCGGCTTCAGAAACAGATGTGGAACAAGTGCGCCGCAAGTGCGTCTTCACGACGCATACGCCGGTGCCCGCGGGCCACGACCGGTTTTCGAAGGAGCAGGCAAACCGCCTTCTGGGCGGCGAACGTACGGCGCGGCTGGAGACGCTGGGCTGTTTCCACGAGGGTCTGCTGAACATGACGCTGACGGCGCTGCGTTTTTCGCGCTACGCCAACGGCGTGGCGATGCAGCATGGCAAGGTATCGCGGGAGATGTTCCCCGAGTTCGAGATCGACTCGATCACCAACGGCGTGCATGCGCCGACGTGGATGAGCGAGCCGATCCAGCAACTGCTGGACAAGCGGATTCCGGCATGGCGGCGCGACAATCTGTATCTGCGCAATGCGATCGATCTGCCCGAGCAGGAGATTCTGAATGCGCACATGCGGGCCAAGGAATCGCTGCTGGCCGAAGTCGCGTCGCGGACCGGGCTGGTGCTGAATCCGCGGGTGCTGACGCTGGGGTTTGCGCGCCGTGCGGCGACGTATAAGCGCGCGAGCCTGCTGTTCACCAATCCCGACCGGCTGCTGAAGATCGCCACCGAGGCGGGCGGGCTGCAGATTCTGTATGCGGGCAAGGCACATCCGCAGGATTTTCCGGGCAAGGCGCTGATTCACGACGTGATCGAACTGGCGCACAAGCTGTCGAACGAAGTGCTGCGCATTGTGTACCTGGAGAACTACGACTGGGGGTTGGGGGCGCTGCTGACTTCGGGTGTGGATGTGTGGGTGAACACGCCACGGCGGCCGTACGAGGCATCGGGCACAAGCGGCATGAAGGCCGCGCTGAACGGCGTGCCGAGCCTGTCGATTCTGGATGGGTGGTGGATCGAAGGCTGCATCGAAGGCGTGACGGGCTGGGCGATTGAAGACGGCGCCAGCGACGCCGAGGAGGCCCGGGCACTTTACAACAAATTGGAGAAGACGGTGATGCCGCTGTATCGCGATGTTCCGGAGAAGTGGGCGCGCATGATGCGGACGACGCTGGCGTTCAACGGCTCGTACTTCAACACCAACCGGATGGCGAAGCAATACACGCGCAATGCGTACTATCCGGTGAAGCTGATTCAGCCGGTGCCTGTGGAAGAGGCTGCGTACGCGCACTGAGCGGCGGTTGGGGTAATTCAAGGGAAGGGCGAGCCGGCGGGTTCGCCCTTTTGCTTTGTGCGTGCCCTGTCTTCGGTCGGCGTGAGGTGCAACTCGCGATCTTCTATAATCGGGTTTCTCCCCTGCTTTTGCGTCCCGTAGCGCGCGGGATGCTACTAACTGCAGTAGCGGCGGTGTGCCGCTGCGCGCAGAACAACTCCGCTGCGTCCGGCGGGTTGAATCCTACGAATTGGTGCAGGGAGGAGACGCGTGAACTCTGCTGCTTTTGCCAGTCCGGCGGTGTCGCGGCCGCTCTGCGTCGATCTGGATGGCACGCTGATCAAGTCCGATTCGCTGCTGGACGCGCTGTGCGAGCTGGTGCGCCGGAATCCGCTGGAGATCTGGCGGCTGCCGCTGTGGCTGGCCGGTGGGCGGGCGCGGCTGAAGGCGGAGGTGGCGCGCCGGGCGCCTCTCGATCCGGCGCAACTGCCGTATAACGCGCTGCTGCTGCGTTATCTGCAGGGGCAATGGCGCGAGGGCCGGCCGATGTATCTGGCGACGGGAGCCGATTCCGGACTGGCGGAACGGGTGGCGGAGCATCTGGGAATCTTCAAGGGCGTGCTGGGTTCGTCGGGAAAGATCAATCTGACGAGTTCGCGAAAGCTGTCGCGGCTGAGGTCGCGGTTCGACGAGTTCGATTACATCGGCAACTCGAGCGCCGATGTGGCGGTGCTGGCCGGGGCGCGCGAAGCGATGGTAGCGAACCCGACCTTGGGGCTGAGGGTTGCGCTGCGGCTGAAGAAGATTGCGGTGGTGGGCGAGTTTGTCGACCGGCGGCCTACTGCGCGCACGCTGGTGAAGGCGATTCGGGTGCATCAGTGGGCGAAGAATGTACTGCTGTTTGCCCCGCTGCTGCTGTCGCACCGGTTGACGGCGGGGTCGGTGAGCGCGGCGATTGCGGCGTTTTTCTGTTTCAGCTGTATGGCGTCGGCCAATTACCTGATGAACGACATGCTGGACATGGAGAACGACCGGCGGCATCGCTGGAAGCGGCTGCGGCCGTTCGCGGCGGGCGATCTTTCTGTGGCCGGGGGAGTTTTTCTGGCAGCGCTGCTGAGCCTTGCGTCGCTGTCCCTGCTGCCGTTGCTTCCGAGGGAGTTTGCGCTGTGGCTGGGACTCTATATTGTGGCGACGGTGAGTTATTCGCTCTATCTGAAGAAGCTTGCGGTGGTGGATGTGCTGCTGCTTTCCGGGCTCTACACGGTGCGGCTGCTGGCTGGCGGCGCGGCGACCGCTACGCCGATTTCGCAGTGGCTGGCGGGGTTTTCGAGTCTGCTGTTTCTATCGCTGGCGATGGTGAAGCGATATAGCGAACTGGAAAACCTGCGGGAGCGCGGGGCAACGACGACGAATGGCCGCGGGTACGTGGTGGCGGACATGGACCAGATCCGCAGCTTTGGAACGGCGAGCGCCTATGCGGCGGTGGTGGTTTTCATGCTCTATATTGCGCGGCCCGATGTGACGGAGCTGTACCGGCATGCATCGCGCTTGTGGCTGGTGGTTCCGTTGCTGATCTACTGGCTGAACCGGGTGTGGCTGCTGGCATCGCGCGGGAATCTACATGAGGACCCGGTGGTGTTTGCGATGCGGGACCGCATGAGCCTAGCGGTGGGCGCGGCGGTGGCGCTGGTGGCTTTGCTGGCGATCTAAACAGATCGGACAGAGCTTGGAGTTGGTGCACAGTCGAAGGTTGCTGCAATCGCGTGGCGCGGGTCAGAATATGGCATGCGAATGCATCTTCTCAGGGTTTTGGAGCGTCACTAACCCATACGCGGGTCGACTCGAGGTGGACCATCGCCTCAGGGAAGTTGCTTCGTCTACCATGTACTTTCAGGGGCATTTCCGATGGCCGAGGCCAACTCCGGCCAGGCAGGGAGTGTTCTGCGGGAAAGGCTAGTCTTTTTTCAAATCTCAATCACGGTGGCCGTCCATCGGTTGAATCGAAGGCGAGCCACGGTGTCTGCTGCATTGGGCGGATTGCTGGATCGTTGATCGAGAGGCTGAGGTTTTTGCGGCGTAGCGGCCGCGGGGGACCTGGTCTTTCGGCTCTCAATTCCTTCGATGCTCTGGAGCGAGTACCAGCCCTATGATGTGGATGGTTCGGCTTGCGCTGCGGCGGCCTTACACGTTTGCCGTGTTCGCGCTTTTGATCTTGATTCTTGGCGTCTACAGCATTCTGTCGATGCCGACCGATATTTTTCCGAACATCGACATTCCCGTAGTGACGGTGGTGTGGGGGTATAGCGGCCTCTCGGCGCAGGAGATGGCCAACCGCATCGTGTTCAACAGCGAGCGCGGCATGACGACCACGGTGAACGACATCGAGCACATCGAGTCGCAGTCGCTGAACGGTATTGCGATTATCAAGGTTTTCTTTCAGCCGCACGTGAACGTGGCGAGCGCGGTGGCGCAGATTACGTCGATCAGCCAGGTGCAGCTGCGCAGTCTTCCGCCGGGGACGACGCCGCCTTTCATCATTCAGTACAACGCTTCGAGCGTGCCGGTGCTGCAGCTTGGGTTGTCGGGGCAGGGGCTGAATGAGCAGCAGTTGAACGACCTGGCCACGAATACGATCCGGACGCAGCTGGCGACGATTGAAGGTGCGCAGACGCCGTTTCCCTATGGCGGCAAGCAGCGGCAGATCCAGGTGGATCTCAATCCGCTGGCCCTGCAGGCGCGGGGTCTTTCGCCGGGCGATGTGGTGAATGCGATCTCGGCGCAGAACCTGATTGTGCCGTCGGGGACGGCGAAGATCGACCGGTTTGAGTATGCGATCGAGAGCAACTCCGCGCCCAGCATTGTGGAGCAGCTGAACGATCTGCCGGTGCGAGCCGTGAACGGCGCGGTGATCTATGTGCGCGATGTGGCGCATGTGCGCGACGGGAATCCGCCGCAGACGAATATTGTGCGGGTGGACGGGCGGCGCGCGATCCTGATGAGCATTCTGAAGACGGGGTCGGCGTCGACGCTGGACATCATCGCCGGGATCCGGGCGAAGCTGGAGAGCATCAAGGGCCAATTGCCGCCGCAGTTGCAGATCAATGCTCTTTCGGACCAGTCGATCTTTGTGCGCAGCGCGATCAGCGGAGTGGTGCGCGAGGCGATTGTTGCCGCCTGCCTGACGGCGTTGATGATCCTGGTCTTTCTGGGCAGCTGGCGCTCGACGATCATCATTGCCGTCTCGATTCCGCTGTCGATTTTGTGTTCGCTGGCGGCGCTGGCCATCCTGCACGAGACGATCAACATCATGACGCTGGGCGGGATGGCGCTGGCGGTGGGCATCCTGGTGGACGATGCGACGGTAGCGATCGAGAACATCAACCGGTATCTGGAGACCGGCAGGGAGCTGGAGCAGGCGATCCTGGAGGGCGCGGCGCAGATTGCGACGCCGGCCCTGGTTTCGACGTTGTCGATCTGCATTGTGTTTGTGCCCATGTTTTTTTTGAGCGGCGTGGCGAAGTACCTGTTTGTGCCGATGGCGGAGGCGGTGGTTTTCGCGATGCTGGCCAGCTATCTGCTGTCGCGAACGGTTGTGCCGACGATGGCGAAGTACCTGCTGCACGAGCACGACGATGCGCAGGCCGAGAGGAAGCGCGCGAGCCGGAATCCGCTGGTGCGTTTTCAGCATGGATTCGAAGTGGGATTCGAGCGGATGCGCCGGTTCTATCTGAGCGTGCTGACGCTGTGTGTAGATCATGCGCCGGTGTTCCTGATCTGCTTCCTGGTGTTCGCGGTGGGATCGATTGCCTTGCTGGCGCCATGGCTGGGGCAGGATTTCTTTCCCTCGGTGGATGCGGGGCAGTTCAAGATCCACGTGCGGGCGCGCACCGGCACGCGCATCGAAGAGATGGCCGCGCTTTGCGATCACATCGATGGAACGATCCGCGAGCATATCCCGGCGAAAGAGGTTGTCACGATCGTCGATAACATCGGGTTGCCTTACTCGGGCCTGAATCTCTCCTATTCGACGTCGGCGCCGGTGGGACCGGCGGATGCGGATATTCAGGTGCAGTTGAGTAAGGATCATCATCCGACCGAGAGATATGTCGATGAGCTGCGCGGAGTGCTGGCGCGCGAGTATCCGGGGGTGACGTTCTACGAACTGCCGGTCGACATTGTGACGCAGATTCTGAACTTTGGACTGGCGGCGCCGATTGACATTCAAATTGTCGGGCCGAATCTCTACGGAGACCGGGCTCTGGCGGAGAGGATTCTGAACGAGGTGCGCTATGTGCCGGGTGCGTCGGATGCGCGCATTCAGCAGCCGTTCGATTTGCCGAATATGACGGTGAATGTGGACCGGACGCGCGCGCAGGCGATCGGGTTGACGCAGCAGAACGTGGCGCAGAGCCTGCTGGTGGCGCTGAGCGGAAGCTTTCAGACCACGCCGAGCTTCTATCTCGATCCGCGGAACGGCGTGAGCTACAACGTGGCTGTGCAGGCGCCGCAGTACTCGATTGAATCCCTGGCGGACCTGAAGAGCCTGCCGGTGACAGGCGCGGGAACCGCGGCGCTGGCCACGGGTGTTCCTTCGCCGACGACGGGTGCTCCGGGATCGACAGGGCCGGTGCTGACGACGGCGACGATTGGCGCGCCAGGGGCGATGCGGCCGGTGCAGATTCTGGGCAACGTGGCCACGATTGTGCCGGGCACGGAACTGGGCACGGTGAGCCACTACGATGTGCAGCCAGTGATTGATCTCTACGCCAACGTGGAGGGGACAGACCTGGGGAGCGTGACGCGGGAGATCGAGAAGATCATTGCCCGGCATGAGAAGGACCTGCCGCGGGGCTCGCACTTCATTCTGCGCGGGCAGAGCGAGACCATGAATCGCTCGTATATCGGACTGCTGGCCGGGCTGGCGTTTTCGATCCTGCTGGTATATCTGCTGATCGTCGTCAACTTTCAGTCGTGGCTGGATCCGTTCCTGATCATCTCGGCGCTGCCGGCGGCGTTGGCGGGCATCGTGTGGTTCCTGTTTGTGACGGGAACGCGGTTGAGCGTGCCGGCGCTGACGGGCGCGATCATGTGCATGGGCGTGGCGACGGCGAACTCGATTCTGGTGGTGAGTTTTGCGCGCGAGCAGATGGAGATCCTGGTGGGCAACGCGCGCCAGGCAGCTCTGAACGCCGGCTTTGTCCGGTTGCGGCCAGTGTTGATGACGGCTCTGGCGATGATCATCGGCATGGTGCCGATGGCGTTGGGGCTGGGGGACGGCGGCGAGGAAAATGCGCCGCTGGGGCGCGCGGTGATTGGCGGATTGCTGCTGGCCACGGTGGCCACGCTGTTTTTTGTGCCTGTGTTTTTCTCTGTGGTGCATGGCTGGCTGGAGCGGAGGAAGAAGACGGGCGTGACGGTGCGCACGAGCATCGTGGACGAGTTTGACCACACTTCGGAGTAACGTGTATGGCGAATAGTTCGAATGGGCACGATCATGAGAGCGCGCCGGAGCAGGCGGCGATTTCGGGGCGCCTGGCGCTAGTGGTGATCGTGATTCTGGTTGTGGGCGCGGTGTTGTTTGCCGGTTATGGGATTTTGAGCCGCATGCACAGCGACAAAGTGCTGGCGGATACAACGACGCAGCTTGCGGCACCGACGGTGATTGCGTTGCCGGCCAAGCAGGGCGCGCCGATGAGTTCTTTCGCGCTGCCGGGCAACGTGACGGCGTTTACGGATTCGCCGATTTATGCGCGGACCTCGGGCTATCTGACCAAGTGGTACTTCGATATCGGCGCACGGGTGAAGAAGGGGCAGCTGCTCTGCGAGATCGCGTCGCCGGAAGTGGATCAGCAGATGGCGCAAGCGCAGGCGGACCTGGCCACGGCGAAGGCCAATGCAAACAACGCGCATATCCAGGCGCAGCGCTACCAGGATCTGGTGGGTTCGAATGCGGTGTCGCAGCAGGATACGGACACATTTGTGAACCAGGCTGCGGCGACGGCATCGGCGGTGCGGTCGGCGGAGGCCAACCTGCAGCGGCTGCGCGAACTGCAGTCGTTTGAGAAGGTGTATGCACCGTTTGACGGCGTGGTGACGGCGCGCAATGTGGATACGGGACAACTGATCGACCAGGGCGCGGGCAAAGAGCTGTTCCACATGCAGGCGTTGGGAACGCTGCGGGTATATACGAATGTGCCGCAGATGTACACGGCCACGGTGAAGCGCGGACTGAAGCTCGACCTGACGTTTCCTGAGCATCCGGGCAAGACGTTTCAGGGAACGCTGGTGCGTACGGCGGACGCGATCGATCCGGTGACGCGTACCTTGCTGGTGGAGATCGATGTGGACAACCGGAATGGGGAGCTGATGCCGGGTGCGCTAGCGCAGGTGCACTTCAAGGCTCCTTCGGCGCAGCCGACGTTTATTGTGCCGGCGGGGGCGTTGATCTTCCGCAGAGAAGGGCTGCAACTGGGTACGGTGGTGCAGGGCAGCAACGGCCCGGTGGCGCACCTGGTGCCGGTGACGATTGGCGAGGATGACGGGGCGACGGTGCAGATTGTGACCGGGCTTGCGGCGACGGACAAGGTGATTCAGGATCCGCCCGACTCGCTGATCGAGGGCGAGAAGGTTGCGCCGCGCGAAGACGGTAGCCAGTCGCAGGGAGGCAAGTAGGGATGCGGGGAGTGCGCATCGAATGTATGTCTCGGCGACGGGCGAACTGGGCGGCAGGTGTGTGTGTGCTGAGCGGGCTCGCGGTCGGGCTCGGGGTGTTGAGCGGCTGCAAGCCGGTGGGGCCGGATTATCAGAAGCCTGCGTACACGGCGCCTGCGGCGTATAAAGAGACGGGCGCGCCGACGGTGCAGCCGCCGCCGAGCCCACAGGGCGGGAGCTGGCAGCCCGCTTCGCCTTCGGATGGGTTGTTGAAGGGCAAGTGGTGGGAGGTGTACGGGGACCCGCAGCTGAACTCTTTTGAAGAGAGGATCGCGACCAGCAACCCGAGTCTTCGGCAGGCGCTGGAGACCTATCTTGCGGCGCGGGACCAGATCGCTGTGGCGCGGGCGAATCTGTTTCCGACGGTGTCAGCGGGGCCGGGGTTCAGTCATGTGCGGTCGTCGGCGCATCGGCCGCTGGCTTCGGCGACGTCGCCGACCAGCTACAACGATCTGACGCTGGAGGCGCAGGGAAGCTGGGAGCCGGATTTCTGGGGCCGAGTGCGGCGGAGCGTGGAGGCCGCGCACGAAAATGCGCAGGCGAGCGCGGCGGAGATGGCGAGTGTGGATCTGAGCCTGCAGGCGCAGATGGCGACCGCGTACTTTCAACTGCGCGGGGCCGACTCGCTGATCCAGTTTCTGGATTCGACGGTGAAGGACCTGACCAACCAGCTCGATTTGACCCAGCGGCGTCTGAAGGGCGGCGTGGCGACCGAGGCCGATGTGGCGCAGGCGCGGACAGAGCTGGAGACGGTGCGGGCGCAGCGCGTGGATGTGGAGCAGTCGCGGGCGCAGTTCGAGCACGCGGTGGGCACGATTGCGAACTACGACCTGGCAAGCTTCAGCATTCCGTTTTCGCCGCTGAATCTGGCGATGCCCAATATCCCGGTGGGCGTGCCGTCGCAATTGCTGGAGCGGCGGCCGGACATTGCGGCGGCAGAGCGGCGTACGGCGGCGGCCAATGCGCAGATCGGGATTGCGGTGAGCGCGTTCTATCCCACGATCTCGCTGGGCGGGACCGGCGGGTTTGAGAGCACGCATGGCGGAACGTGGATTCAGGGGCCGAGCGCGCTGTGGAGTCTGGGCGCGCAGGCGACGGAGTTGCTGTTCGACGCAGGACAGCGGCACGCGCTGACCGACCAGGCGCGGCACGACTACGAGGCGCAGGCCGCGGGGTACCGGAACACGGTGTTCCTGGCGTTCGAGGATGTCGAAGACCAGCTGGCATCGCTGCGCGTTCTGGAACAGGAGGCGGTGGCGGAGCAGGCCGCAGTGGCGTCGGCACAGCATTCCTTTGCCATCTCGAACCAGCGCTACAAGGGCGGGGTGACCAGTTATCTCGAGGTTCTGACGGCGGAGCAGACCTTGCTGCAGAATCAGCAGACCGCGGTGGGATTGCAGACGCGGCAGTTTGTGGCGAGCGTGGGGCTGATCCGGTCGCTGGGCGGCGGATGGGATGTGGGGCAGATGCCCCGGTGAGTCCAGGGATCAGGTTTCAGGGGGCAGGGAACAGGCAACAGGCAACAGGGAACAGGGATTAGGGATTAGGGATTAGGAAGTGCGGGCATAGCTGCTGGGTGTTGCGTGCGGAGTCTGGGGCGAGTTGGGGAAACGCATAGGAGTCATGCAACTACAATCGGGACATGCCGCACATCTGGGTGGAGATTGTCGAGTTTGTGGGCTCGTACCAGCCGGGGTGGGTCGCCTGTACGTTTCGCGATGCGGACGCTAAAGAGCATCGGATCATCGATAAGATACCGCTGTTCACAGCAGCGAACCTCTGGAGCGATTCCAAATATCCGCAGCCGGGAATCATTGAATGCCGTGTACTTGAGAGAATATCGGGTCCAGGCGGGAACCTCGTGCGCATCAATATCGAGCCCTACCATTGCGAATTGACGAACGAAGAATCAGAGTTCGTAGTCAACGAGGCCGATGTTTTGCCCGGCAGCGGTTGGGAATAGGAAGATCCTTCTGCTGCGACGCGGGCAAGCCGAATGAAGATCAGAGGCCATGATGTCCGCGGGATTCCAAGAGGTGCTGCATGTAGAACCACCAGATGGACCCGGCCAGAATCCAGACGACCACAATGATGACGGCTGTGATGATGAGTGTTCGTCTCCTGTCCGATTTTTCTTCATCCGCCATGACTGCCAGATTATATGTCGCTTGGCGTAGGTTTCAGGTATCAGGGATTAGTGGCCGGTGGTGACCGATGAATGGGCCACGTACAGGCGAGTGGCCAATTCCGCTGGGGGCTCACGCTAGACTCGAACCGTGCACCACGAAAGTTCATTGATTGCTGCATTCGTGAAGCGCAACAAGCGCGATCGTTACAGGGAGATGGTCTCTGACGTCCGTCTGCGCCATAAGTTCACGAGCCAACTTGCACACTTCAGCGATTTCGACCCACAGTATCGTCTTCCAATTCCCAGCAATAGGCTCTTCGCAGACAATATCGCCAGGGAATTGGACAAACGGCATTCCCCGAAGATCGTATTTGCCATCTCAGAGGATCCCGCGCTTGATCAGAAGGAGGTCCTGCTTGTGGAAGCTCTAGAGCAGATTGTTGGACGCGGGATGGGGACGGTTCTGTCGTGCCTTCCAGGGCGGCTCGCATTCGTTGAGACCGAAGATGAACGCTTCATCCTTGAGCGAAACGATCCGTTAGAGAAGCGCGAGTATATTCGATTTGTTGTTGGCCGCAAAGACGAGGACAGTCATGTTGAGCAGGGAGTCTTTCAGGCCGTGGCGCAAGCGATTGAATGGGGAACAATCACCGGTGCAGATGCTGACAAACTTAAGACGCTGGAGCTGTGGTTTGGCGAGAACCTGGGAAAGCCCACGTCCTTCGGAAGGGGTAGATCGAGCTTGGGCATTTGTTGGTTCAAGGCGGATGCGTCGGAGCACATTGCGCGCATATGGCAAATGATTCGTATTTTGGAGAGGCACGGCATATACGTAAAGAAGATCAAGACAGATAGACCCGGATACCTCATATACGAGGATGACTGGCAAGTGGTCGCCGAGCCCTTCAGAAAGGGCACCTTGCCCAGGAGGTAGCGTGTACTCCTGCAAAACTGTGAGGTAGTCCACGGATTGTGCATCTTGCCATGGTGTGCACCTCGTCGGCTCTGTTACTTCGGTTTCTTCGCGGCGGGGGGCTGCGGGTGTGGTTTGACATTGTCGGCGAGTGCGGCGGCTAGAATTGAGCGCACGAGCACGCTGCAGACGGTTCGATAAGTCCTTATATTCCAGCAGATTCCCCTTTCGCCTGAGTGCCTGCCCCCTTGCCTGAAGTGCCAGACCTGCGCGTTTCCGTACAGGAGATGACGATGAACGACTCCCGGAGGGTTGGTTTGGGATGGCGCGTCCTCGGCGCGGCTTTGTGCGTGTGGGTGGTGGGGTGCGGCGGCGGCCTCACGACGGTGAAAGCTCCACTAAGCCTTACGGTGAACTCGACGAACCCGGTGAGCGGGGTGGCCATCGCGGTTGCGCCATCGGATGTGAGCGGCGCGGGCAACGGGACGACGAGCTTTACGCGGAACTATGTGGCGGAGACGACGGTGACGCTGACGGCTCCGGCGACCGAGCCAGGGGGCAATGCGTTCTCGGCGTGGAGCGGATGCACGACGGCGACGGGAAACAAGTGCACGGTGACGCTGACGACGGGCACGGTGGTGAGCGCGGGCTATGCCGCGCCGCCGACCACGCCGACGGTGACAGTCAAGCCGAATCTGACCAGCATAACGACGGCGCAGGCGCTGATTGTGACGGTGACAGTGGCGGCGAGCGGGAGCGGCGGTGCGACGCCGACGGGGTCGGTGACGCTGGCGAGCGGGTCGTATACGTCGGGGGCGATTCCGCTGACGCAGGGCAGCTCGGTTATTTCGATTACGGCGGGAACGCTGCCGGTGGGCAGCGATACGCTGACGGCAACGTATACGCCGGACACGGCGAGCACGGGCGTCTACAACACAGCGACGGGAACAGCGACGGTGACGGTGGCGACGCCGGGGTCGACTGGAGCAGCGCCGGCGGCGCCGACGGGACTGACCGCTACATCCGGCGATCAGCAGGTGGCGCTGGCGTGGACGGGAAGTACCGGAGCGACGAGCTACAGCGTGAAGCGCAGTACGGCGAACGGC